>WFLX010271011.1_pt1 | contig 17592 bp, 13 predicted proteins | sample 4967041 | NCBI WGS metagenome assembly WFLX01 (sample SAMN12857096, study PRJNA449069) | gut metagenome | isolation source: stool from male and female vole | host: Microtus ochrogaster | place: USA:Florida | collected 2017 | reverse complement strand
GAATACTGAATCTCAGTTCCACAGTTCCAGTTGCTGAGTATCTCTAGGCCACTATCTATCCATTAGAATAAGGATTAAGACAAGAAGACAATAACGTTGATTGTCACAGTGTTACCGAGGCCACTACCTATCCAGTAGAATAAGGGAAGAAAAAGAAAACAAGCGGTGAACTTAAGGGTAATGAGAATTGTGTATTATCCGATTTGCAAGAGGTGTTATGGCAAAACTGTCTATCAACTCCCGAAACCGCCATCGTTTGATATGGTGAAGGTTGTTTAACCAGATATGAAAAAAGCTCTTTGCATCCGGACCAATAACACAGATCGGATGAAGGGAGCTTAATTATGGCTAATATCAGGCTCGTTCTGCATTTTTCCTCATTTTTCTGCATTTTTACCATCAATTTTGACTTCTTTCTTGTAAAATATCCATTTTTTAAGTAACTTTACTCACAAATCACATAATATCCGGAAAACTACTTTAAAATCCGGAAAAACTGTCATTTGCCATCTAATATCGGTGAGAAATCATCTAATATCGGTGAAATAGCATCTAATATCATGGAGATATCATCTAATATCGTTGAGAAATAATGTCTGAATTACATCTGGTAAAAATAATTTTCAAACAACATTTGTCACAACGGGATCTTTCCCGATTCAGAGGGGTGGTGATAGGGCTGGCTGATAACGATCAGCTTACACATAATCATGACGGTTCGGGTTTTAAGTATTCTTATCCCAAAATACAATATAAGATTATCAACGGTCATCCGGCTATAATCGGCATCGGGGAGGGTGGCCTCCTTCTCAAAAGGATTTTTACTGATAAGACTTCTTTCTCATGCCATTTAGGTTATAGGGAAGTATTGTTTGAGATCGGTGCTGTCGAGGATATTTATTCTGAAATAGCCTTGACCGACAGACTCTATTCCTATCATATCGACCGCTGGCAACCACTTAATAACCGGAACCTTCCGGAATTCAATAGATGCACCGGATTGGTAGACAGGGTTGTACTGCTGGAAAAGATTCTTACAGGCAATATCCTTTCATGTGCCAAAGGACTCGGGGTGTTTTTTCAGGATAGGATAGTATGTAAGATCGATGCTCTCGATTATGACGGCCATACCCCCTATAAGGGTGTGGAAATGTTGAATTTTTCCGCCGATTTCAAGATAAATGTCTTGCTCCCACAGTGGATCGGATTGGGGAAATCTGCGAGTTTGAATCACGGAACTATAACTTATAAGTTCAATAACTATGGGTAAATATTTGTATGGGGCAGCCGTACAGGGTATACAGGGCTTCATCTTTCAGACCAACAAGCTGAAGGAGATTGTCGGTGCAAGTGAACTGGTGGAGAATATCTGCACCACTTTGTTTGCTCAGACCCTCTATCCCGGTTGTGAGGATCCCNTGAAGAAGCTNAATGATGATGAAAAAGCCATTCTGAACGCCGCCGGTAACATCAAGTANATCTTCGAAAGTGAGGAGGNGTGCAGCCGGGTGGTGCGTAGTTTCCCTATGATNGTAATGAAATATGCACCCGGCATCACCATCAGCCAGAGTGTGGTAAAATATAATGATGATTTTGCTGACGCCGTGCAGAAACTGGAGGGAAACTTGCGTATTCAGCGTAACAAACCTATGCAGGATCTCAATATCGGTATGATGGGCATCCTCCGCAGCCGTGATACCGGTTTGCCGGTTACTCATAAACGTGGCACATCTACATATATGGATTCGGCTACTTTCCATAAACTCTACACTGAGGGTGATAATGAACGAAAGGATACCACCCAGATTTTGTGCCGGAAGATTTTCGGAGATAAAGCCGGGGAGGCAAAGTTGGCTTTCGATATGTCTGAACTCACAACTGATAATGACTGGATTGCCGTAATCCATGCCGATGGCAACGGACTCGGACAGGTGGTGCAGAAAATCGGGAAATCTCAGAAGAAGTTCAGGGAATTTTCTAAAAAACTTAATGACGCCACTATTGCTGCCGCTAAGAAAGCATTTGAGGATATAGGTTCTCCCGTCAGCAACGGAGTTATCCCGATGCGACCGATCGTACTTGGCGGCGATGACCTCACCATGATATGTCGTGGAGATCTCGCCGTGCCTTTCACAAAGGCTTTTCTTGATAATTTCGAGGCTGAGACGAAAGCCAAATTATCGGAATACCTGAAAACTGTTTTCTCCGACCGTTCCGACTATCTTACAGCTTGTGCGGGCATAGCGTTCGTGAAGTCCTCATTCCCGTTCCATTTCGCCTACCGTCTTGCTGAGTCACTGTGCGATTTGGCAAAGAAGGACACTAAAGCTCTCTTCAATGCCAAAGGGGGAAATCTTCCGGCTTCGTGCCTGATGTTCCATAAGGTGCAGGACAGTTTCGTGGCGGAATTTGGTGAAATTGCCGACCGTGAATTGCGTCCTCAACCCGATATCTCTTTTGAGTTCGGTCCTTTCTATCTTAAGACAGTGCCTGGCGGCCGCTGGACGATAGACCATCTTATTGAAATGGCTGACCGACTAAACTCTAAGGAGGGAAATGCGGTGAAATCGCATCTGCGTCAGTGGCTGTCGCTGCTGCATGACGATCCGGAGTTGGCTTTTCAGAAACTTGAACGGCTGAAGTCTGTGACCCCGATGAAAAATTATGTGGAGCAGGTGACACAAGGGGAACGGCGTACGGAGGATGGCGTAAGCTATTATCCCGTCTATGATATGCTCGCTCTACTCACTATCAATACCCAGAAGACAAGATAATATGGACCTACATTATAAACTGGAATTTTTCTCCGACTGGCATTGCGGTTCCGGTCTGGCTGCCGGGGCCGATGTGGATGCCTTAGTGGTGAAGGATGATGCCGGATTGCCTTTTGTGCCGGGCAAGACTGTCAAGGGCCTTCTACGGGAAGCTATGGAGGAGTTGATCGCTATCAAGGATAACGGTATGGAGGACCTCTTCACAAAGACTTTCGGCTATTTCAACAAGGAAATGGGAGAGGGCGTGAAAGGGTGTGCTTTCTTTTCCAACGCTGAATTACCTGACGATGAACGTAAGGCTATCATTGCCAATAAGCTCCAGCCTTTCATGTTCCGTCAGATCACTTCTACTGCCCTTGAAGACGGAGTGGCGCTTGACCATAGTCTGCGTAAAATGGAAGTAACCGTCCCTTGCACACTCGAAGGAATCATCATGGGCGTACCTGACGATCAGGAATTTCTCAGGGAGATGGAGGACGCATTGCTTTATGTGAAGCGTATGGGACAAAATCGTAACCGTGGATTGGGCCGTTGCTCGTTTACTCTTAAATCTGCCGGAATATGAAAGTTCTGAATTNTAAATGTACCCTGCTTACCGATATCATATTGAATCGGAAAGCCGCCACTCAAGGTCCGAATGAGACTCTCGACTTTATACCGGGGGGAAATTTCCTCGGCATTGTGGCCTGTCAACTTTATTCTNCTCTGTCNNCGCNGGAAGCTCTGAGAATGTTCCATAGCGGTAAGGTGCGTTTCGGCGATGCTCATCCCTCGATAGATGGATTCCGGAGTCTGAAGGTGCCTGCCACTATGTTTTATCCCAAACTGGAGGGTCCGGAGGAGAAACTCTATATCAGCAACAGAATACCGGATCCAAACTCTCAAGCGATTATCGGACTACAGCTTAAGCAATGCCGCAACGGTTTCTATGATTTCTCATCAGAAAAGGCGAGACTGGTAAAGACAGACACTAATTTTGCCGTAAAATCGGCTCATGATAAGTTCACTCGTCGTTCCAAAGATGAGCACATGTTCGGCTATCAGTCGCTGCAGAAGGGTATGACGATGTATTTTTCAGTGGAGGTGGATGAGGATATGGATGTCGCTCTGATAAGCGATGCTCTCGTGGGGAAAAAACGGATCGGCCGCTCGCGCTCGGCTCAATATGGATTGGTGGAGATAGAGGCGACAGGATTTGATGAGGTAAAGGGCTCGGCTCCTGAAAGGGGAGAGACCCTCGTTACTGTATATGCCGACGGACGTCTGATTTTTCTTGATGATAACGGGATGCCTACTTTCCGTCCCGATGCCGGACAGTTAGGATTGAATGGTAAGATTATGTGGAAGCTGTCGCAGATACGTACATTCCGTTATGCTCCCTGGAATTTCAAACGTCAATGTTTCGATACTGACCGCTGCGGTTTTGAAAAGGGCAGTGTGTTTGTGGTTAAACTTGATGATCCTTCCGGACTGTCGTTCTCACCCTGTTATGTGGGAGCATATAAAAATGAAGGATTCGGTAAAGTCATTTACAATCCGGATTTTCTAAAGGCCGATGCCGATGGCAAAGCAAAGTGCCGTCTTGTCAATAAAGATGTATCGGGCTCCTCCTCTTCCGTTACCGGAAATGTGGCGCAGGTAACTTCACCGCTCGTTGAATATCTCTTATTCAGAAAAGATTCCGAGATGCAGATTTACGGTAAGGTGAATGCCTGGGTCAAGAACAACAACAAGTTGTTCAAAGATGCGACTTTCGCCTCTCAATGGGGACAGATAAGAAGTCTTGCCACTCATGCCGATAATTTCGTGCAACTTTACGATGAGCTTTTCAAGATGCCGGACGGTTATCTCGTGCATGGAGTCGCCAAGGAGAAATGGGCCGAGAGGAATCGACTTAGGTTGTTCAGAGAATTTGTCGACTCGCTCAGTGAGCCGATTGCTAAGTATGCGATTGTAAATCTGGCCGCGGAGATGGCTAAAAAGTGTAAGGAGAACTGATGATGGATAAAAAGAATGCAACTCATTATACTCACCGGTTTCTTGCCCGGGTCATTATAGAGGCTGCCACTCCTCTGGCGGTGGGTAGCGGTGAGAAAGATATTATTTCAGACTCTCTGGTCGCTACCGATGTCAACGGACTGCCCTATATTCCCGGTACTACTGTAGCCGGAGTGTTGCGCAGCATGATTGACGTATATAATGAATCGGCTGGTGATGACACAGTGAAAGTGGATGTGGATAAACTCTTCGGCTATCTCGACAAAGAGGGAGGCAAAGGTTCGGACATTATGTTCTCTGAGGCCAAGATTCTCAATTATGACGGAATACCTGTTGACGGACTTGATTATAAGGCTATCATGCAAGATCCTCTGTTGAGACACTACAGGGAGTTGCCGGTGCGTGAGCACGTGAGGATATCCGACAGGGGTGTAGCTGTGAAAAGGGGTAAATTTGATGGTCAGGTGGTGTTCCCGGGCACACGTTTCTGTTTTGAGATAGAGATGGTCTCTGACGGAAAAAATGAGAAATCCTTTCTCTCGGTGCTCCGTCAGCTTATGAACAAGGACTTCCGTATCGGAAGCGGCTCTCGCAAAGGATTCGGTGCAATCAGAGTTGACAGTATGAAGGTGGCTGCCCTGAATCTTAAAGAGTCTGCTCATCTGCGTGCGTATCTTGATAAACCGGCTTCACTTGACTCTGACTTCTGGGACACTCCGGCAGATTATATCGAGGAAATCAAGATAGATACTTACCGCACGGGTGAGAAGGTGGTCTATAGGCTTGATCTCGTGCCTGACTCGTTCTTCCTTTTCGGATCCGGATTTGGTGACTCTGAGGCTGACATGACTCCTGTGAAAGCGGAGAAGGTCGTCTGGAACAGTGGCAAGGGAGTGGTCAGGGAGCACCTCGTGCTTATTCCGGCTACATCTGTAAAGGGTGCTCTGGCACATCGTGTGGCGTTTCATTGGAACAGACTTAACAAGGTGTTTTCTTCCGCTTCCCTCACTCCTGAGGAACGTGAGAACGCTGTAACTTCTCATAATTGTGCGGTAAAATTGCTTTTCGGTTCGGAAGGTGATAAATCCAACAGCGAAATGACAAGAGGGAATGTAATTTTCTCTGACGTGATTCTTGACACCACATCAGAGGATAAGCTACTCAATCATCTTAAGGTAGACCGTTTTACAGGGGGTGCTTTGGAGGGTGCACTTTTCTCTGAGAAAGTAACTGAAGGAAGTGATGACTCTTTCTCTTTGAATATGACCTTGGATAAGGGAGGTTTGAGAAAAGCGTATCGGAAACTTGATACAGCGAGTCTCCCTTCCGATAAATCGGAAGATGAGTTTCTCAATGATGTTATCAAGGCTTTTGAATCTGCCTTAGCGGATATCTGCAGTGGCAAACTTCCACTCGGAGGTGGTGTCAACAGAGGACATGGTCTGTTTTTCGGTAAAATTAAAGTTGAGTAGCAAGCTATGAGTGCAAAGATAAACAATATACCCGCCGGTGCATCATACGAAGGATATGTATGGATGAGCGACCGGGCTAAACCATACGTCGTAAATGGTGCTATGGCCGAGGTGAAATTGACTCCTGAGAGTAATCCTTTCATAATAGAAAGCAGACTTTATGATACTGTCAACCATGTTTCCTACAGTGTGAAGTATGTTGACGGCGAATATAAGGCTTTCCGTTATGATCCGGATGAAATGTTGAAAGAGAAGGATATAGAAGTAGAACCCAAACGGTATCTGCCTCACCGAATGGATAGTGTTAGAGAACTGCATTTCCTGCGTTTCTGGCGTGGAGAGAAAGACCCGTTATGTGAGGATATGGTGGTGCTCCAACCGGGAGAATTGGTATTCGTAGGTTTTCAGAAATTTAAGGGAGGAAATAAGATATGATCAAAGCACCGTTTAATTTTGTTCCGCTGCCTTCTGTTGTGGTTTTTCCGGATTGGTCAGACCTGATTTCATTTGATATACCTTTCCCGGACGGGATAAGCGGATCTTTCAGCGTAAAACTCACTGCGCGGACTCCTATCTTCGTGCGCAACGGCCACTCTCGGAAAGATAGTGAGGCTGAACAGAAACCGGAGTCTTACCTCTCTTTCAGTCATAGCAATAAAGNTNANCGNCAATTCTTTATACCGGCTACCACAGTCAAGGGGGCGGTGCGTAATGTGCTTGAAATAATGAGTTTCGGTAAGATGCGTCTTGACAAGAATGCCAAATTCGCTCAGCGTGAATGGGATAACAAGGATCTGTANACTCTTCTACAGCAGAATGCCCAGCAGAAAGTGCGTTGCGGATGGTTGCGGAGGAAGGGCGATGATTATGAGATAATCGATTGTGGAAGGCCGTGGCGTATAGCTCAGACCAGGATTGATGAATATCTTAGAGATTATGTTTTTGAAGATAATTTCTCTGTATCATGTGGTAGAGATCTGAATAAGCCGAGACTGCTGGAAGGAAAAGAATATGATCCCAAGACAGCGGAATTCAAATATAGACTTGTAAAAGATTTGGACCTCCTCAGAGATATTCACTTCACAGAGGATGATAAGTATTGCACCAACTCCATCCAAAATAGAGTCAAAGTTGACGATAAGGATGAACGCACCGGTACGATTGTTCTCACCGGCCAGCCTGATTTGTGGAAGTTACCCCGTCCAAAAAAACTCGATCCTACTGCCGGAAAATTTTATGAGTTCGTATTTAGGACTCCTGATTCCAAAGCAAAACATTATCCACTCACCGAGGAGGAGTTCAATCAATATAAGTTTATATATACTGATTCCCCTGACTGGAAGTACGCGGTGGATAATATGCTTGAAGTCACCGGCATACCGGTATTTTTCCGTCCCGATGAACAGGTGAAAGATAAAATTAAGGACTGGGGNCTGGCTTTCCTGTATAAGCTTCCATACGAACACACACCCTACGAGACCCTTAATCCGGAGCACCGTTCCGATTCTTTGGATATGGCTGACTGCATATTCGGTTGCATAGGAGATGATAACTCTCTGAAGGGACGTGTGCAGTTCACGCCATTTTGGAGTAAGAATGCCGTCGAGGATAAGGATGTCAGCCTTGTCTTGAGCGGTCCGAAAGCTTCTTATTATCCTATCTATATCGATCAGACGGGAGCCGGTAGCAAAGGTGAGATAAAAGGGACTTACAAGACTTATAACAACGGCCAACTGAAAGGGTGGAAACGTTATCTTTTACGTAAGGAAACATGGACAGACAAATCGAAGGATAATGACAATAAAAATATAACAACCCGCCTTCGTCCGTTGAAGGCAGGCGCAGTTTTTGAAGGCAGGGTGATATTCCATAATCTCAAACCGGAGGAATTGGGCGCTCTGTTATCTTCGATTACTTTCCATGGCAACGAAGGCAGTTGTCGCCATCAGATCGGTCTGGCGAAACCATACGGATTCGGCAAAGTTTCAGTGGAGGTGTCGGATGTGAGTCTTGAGTCTGTCGGAGCTGAAGAAATAGTGCCTCAGGCTCATTACAGACGCTATATGGCCATATTTGAACAGTATATGACCACGAAAATCAATGCCCCGTGGCTTGCCACACCGACTATCCGTGAACTTCTTACCTTGTCGGGCAATGAGGTGACGGATAACGATAAATTCAATTATATGAAGTTGACTACAACCGGTATAAATGAATTTGTCGCGGCTAAGGGTGGCAAGACGAAAGACACCACCAGGAGAGCAAGGGAGGAGGGTAAAGATGCAACCAATAAGAAGGAGTATCTTCAGTATTATAGTGAAATTATCGGTACCTCTTTCTCGGTTCCGTCTCTCACCCGGCAGTTCCCGGATGCGTTTATTTCTCTGACAGAGCAGCGTAANAAGGCTGACGAGCAGGAAATCTCCCGGAGAAAGAAAGCACAAGAGGAGGAAGAGAAACGTATAGAAGCGGAAAAACAGAAAAAGTTGGAAGAGGAGCTCCGACTGAAAGCGGAGGCCGAGGAGAAGGAGAGAGTNGCTAAGGAGAAGGAAAGATTGGCTAAACTTGAAGGCGGTCTTGCGTTCCTGNAGGAGAAATACTCTGCCGGGCCCAATGCGGGTAGTTATAAGATTGAGAATTTCCCAAGATTGAGAGAAGCAATCGACAAATGGCTCAAGAACAGTGCTCAGACTGCTAAAATACCGGAGAGCCAGTACCCTGTCTTAGGAGATGCATTGAAGCGTATAGCTACCCAAACCTCCACTGCTAAAGATAAAGGTCGCAAGCGTAAGAAGGGGAAGGAACTTCCGAATCCTCTTGCCGACCGAGCCTCGAATCAATGGACGTATATTGAGGATATAACTTCTCCGGAATTTGCGAACAAACTCTTCCAAGAGATTAATNCTTAACCTNCTCTTTCCCACAATAACTGATTCTTGCGCAGGCTTCTTATTGTCATTAGTTGTGGCCTTATTGCAGCAGACTTTGTAGGAAGGGGATGAGCTCTTCAGCCATTTTATCAGCCTGACGCCGCGAGGGATGATATGACGCTCCATAACCGAGTTCACCTGTCTGGGGCGACATATCAAACCGATACGTGTTGCTGTAATCTTCAGAGAGCCGGTCAAGTACATCCTTCACTTTGGAAAGATCCGGCTCCTGAAGCATGGCGCCTGTGAGTAGCACAATCTTAGTGTCGGGATAGAGTTGGCGGAGATGGCTTAGAAAGTCTCGATAATGAGCTTCAAATAAATTTATATCATACTTTCCTTCTGAAGTGTCGTTGGTTCCGAGATTGATACAGAGGATATCAGGAATGAACTTGGAGTGGTCCCACTTGTAATCATGGTTATAGAGCAGAGTATAATCATATTCAAGGGGCATCGTAGCGTTGCCCCCCTCTATGGGACTTCCGTAATTGCGATAGATGCCAATGCCTGATCTGGCCACTATATTGCAGTCGGCATTCAATTCACGTGCTGCCTGATAAGCGTATGTCAGCGTATGGTTCTCTGTATCGTATGAAAAATCATGAGTCGGATCATCGTCTTCGATGCCGTAACCGCAAGTGATGGAATTTCCGATAAATTCTATTTTCAGGTCAGGTTTAGGATCCGTAGGGAGGAGTTCCCCGTCAACACTGAATGAGCGGAACTGAGGCTTAAACTCGTGACCCTCTATAGCGTAGGTTATTCTTGCCGTGTGGATGGTATCGGGAAGATTTTTTACGATGTTGAGCAGGGAGTCTGTCTGACCGTAAACGATCGGTTGCGGTTTACCGTTGTCGATCTCTACGATAAATTTACCGCTACCGGGGGATGTCGCCATATCGAGAGCTGTCCCTTTGAACCGTAACAGGGCCGTGGTGCCGGGATAGGTGAATGAACCTTGACCTTTCTCATCCCAATGGATACGACCCATGTAGGTTATGTTCTTATCATTGGCCGGAATAGGGGTGATGGCTGAAGCTTGTAAACTCGGCAGGAGACCCATGCCTGCAAACAGGATAGGTGATAATATGAGCCTAAGCGAAGGCATGAGTTTAAATGATTTCATATTCAATTTAAAGGTATTATTATTCATGGGAGTGGCGTGGATGGCGGAAATCTTCGGGAATCTTTGAAGAGTTGCCGTCACGGGTGGAGAAGTAGTGTGGCGCCACCAGTTCAATGCCGGCCTCGTGGAAATAGTCCTGAATATTCTGATGCAGGTCGGAAGTAATCTGTGGAAGATTGTCGGCATCACGGATATATGCGTTTATCTGGTAACACATATAGTTGTCGTTCAGCTCGGTTTCAAGAACAAAAGGTCTCGGATGNTCCAGCACACCGGGTGTATGCAAGGCAGCCTCGATAAGAAGATGATGCACTTTGCGCCAGGGTGTCTCATAACCCATTGTCAGCATCGTGTGGATTATAAGTCCATATCTTCGGGCCGACGCACTGTAATTCACCGTGTTGGAAGACATGATGAAAGAATTGGGTATGGTCACCACCTCATTCTTTATAGTGCGTAGCCTGGTTACAAAGGGAGTTTTCTCTATCACATTTCCCACAGTGTCTTTCACCTTGATGAAGTCGCCTATCTTGAAAGGGCGCATGTAGGTTATGACAAACCCGGCGATGAAGTTGGCAATCACGGTACTTGAACCCAAAGAGACGATCAGACCCACAAACACCGAGATGCCTTGGAACACGCCGGATTCAGACCCCGGAAGGTAGGGATAGATCATGGCTATCATGAAGGCATAGAGGAGGAAGCGGATGATATTGAACGTGGGTTCCGCCCAGTCAGGATAGAATCCGGCAATCTTGAGACGTTCGTGGCTGATTTCTTCAGAGATATATCGGAGTCCCTTGATGATGTAACGGATGCAATACCAGATGACGACGATGATAAAAAGATTGGGGATATACTCTATAATCGACTTAACCACCATCTTTATCGGATCGACGATATAATCGAAGATTCTCAGTGCCAGATTCTCGGTCTGAGGGAATATGGAGAAGAGAATCGGGACGGTGAATGTGAGGAGCAGAAGCAACAGTATGTAGCGGATAAAGTTGCTGATATAGACTAATATGCGGCAGAGTCTACGGGTGTTGAGCAATTCATAGTCGCGCACTATGAGCGGCTTGAGACGTTGATGACCGAAACGCACGATCTTGCGCCTCAGGAGGCGGAAAAGGTAGTTGATCAGCTTGAAGAGCAGACACTGCATCGTGAGCACGAGTACAAACAGTCCGGCTCTCTTGACGATCTGCCAGAAACTGTTCTCATTCTTCATGTATTTGATTCTGGCTATAAGGATGGGCATATATCTTTCCGCCAACTTATGCCGTGTAGTGCCGTGCCAGAGGGCATCCTGTTCGGTGATGCTCACTATCACCTTATTGCCATACATTATGTCGATGTAGTTGTCGTTTTCAAGCATATATACCGAATCCCTGCTTATCCTTCTCTCTTTACCTATTTTCCTGAGAGTCTCGGAAATCATCTCCGCACGGTCAAAAGCGGAATAACCTCCTCGGGAAGCATAGACCATAAACAGTGTGTCATCGTCAATCCTGACCGGCACTCCGGGAGTTATGGCGCGCAATGAATCTATGATATGGAGTTGTTGTTCTCGTTTTATGGAGTCTTCAATCAGACTACGGTTGCGAGTCTGGTCAAGCTCGGCACGCAGAAGAATCTCGTTGAGACGCATCTCCTGGATCTGTTGGGTCAGCTGCTGCATCTGCATGGAGTCTTTCTTATAACGTTCTTCAGGCGACAATACGCCTTCTGTGTCACCATCGGATATGGACGTGGAGTCACCTTCAGTTGCAGTACGGATCAGTTTCTCGGCGCTTTTGAGTAACTGCCCTCGCGCTTCTGAGGCAAAAGGAATAAGTCCTAAGAATAACAGGAATTGAAGTAATAGTAGTCTCATAACAGTAAGCATGACAATATCAGTTGATCGGAGCAGCCGGTTTCTGTGAGGCCGAACGGTAGCGGGGATGATGTTCGAGAAGTTCACGGCGCAGACGCGAACGGTCGAGGTGAAGATATATTTCTGTAGTGGCTATTGACTCATGACCAAGCATCTCTTGTATGGCACGCAGGTTGGCTCCCCCTTCGAGCAGGTGGGTGGCGAAAGAATGGCGCATGGTGTGTGGGCTGACTTTCTTCTGAATCCCTGCCAAGGCCGCCAAATCGCGGATTATGTAGAACACCATCACGCGTGACAGTGGGGCGCCACGGCGGTTGAGGAAGAGTACATCCCGGCCTGTAGGCTTGATGTTGAGCCGTTCCCTCTCCGGAAGGTAGGCTTGTATGAGGGCGACTGACGAAGGCGACATGGGCACCATCCTTTGTTTGCTCCCTTTTCCTTCTACAATCATGAGACGGTCGTCAAGACTGATGCGGGATATACGTAGGTCGACGAGTTCGCTGACTCGCAGGCCTGACCCGTATAGAGTCTCGATGATGGCTTCATTGCGTAATGACTCCTCCTTGCCAGGGGGGATAGCCTGAATCATGGCGTCGATCTCCTCTATGCTCAAGACATCGGGAAGATGACGGGCCAGTTGGGGCGATTCGAGTAGTTCCGACGGATCAGTGAGTATATAACCTTCTATACGCAGGAATTTGAAAAAAGCTCTTATCCCGGCTATAAGTCTGGCTTGCGAGCGTGGAGAGATGCCGAGTTCCCTGAGAGTGGTGAGCAGAAGATGAAGATCTTCTTCGGTGGTGTCGGTAAGTAGAAGTGAGCGACTCTCAAGATAGTCGAGAAGATGCGCCGTATCCACTAAATAGGCGTTCGCCGTATTCGGCGACAGTGAGCGCTCAAGGCGTAGGTAAGCCTCGAAATCGCGTCGGAGTTCTTCCGGTGTACGTAGCTGACGGCGCCCTTCATTCATATCGTTTCTCAGAATCTTGTCTTATTTCTCAGAATCTCATCGGGTAGGCCACAAAAGCCATATCTTCTCGTGGCACGGTAATCACAATCCGGTTTCCATGAAAGATCAGTCCTCTTTTACAAGCCTCATACATTGTCTCCACACATTGTTTCGTGGGAGATATGGCCAGGATGGCTGAGCCGGCCTTTATACGTGCCTCAAGTTCTGACGGTCCGGGCACATCGGCTATACTTACCAGTAGATCTCCGGGGTGAGGTTTCGGTAGATTGTTACCTTTGAATTTGACACAACCGACTCCGGCGGCTCGTGCTGCGGCACACATCGCGGGTAACCCTTCCGGAAGCAACAGACGGCGGCTACGTAGATTCACCAGCAGACGTAACAGCAACCGTGCATCCGCGCGTGAGTGTGAATCTCCCTTGAATCCCGGTGCCAGAATCACTCTGTCGATATCGCTGTAGCCGTAATAACCATAAATGCCGGGATTGACAGCCATCTGCACAAGAGTATAGGCAAAAGGAGAATGTACGCCGAAGCCAAGTGAATGGCGCCAGCGTACATAAGACTTGAAAGGAGAGGTAAGAAAACTCATTTTGATTTAATGAAACGGATAAGCCATATCACGAAAGCCACCATACAGAGCACATAGATCACGATCACCGACACCATGGCAATAGTGTTGGTGGTGTGTGTGCTTTGCGGATCAAAGGTCATGACTATGCTGTGTGTACCTGCCGGTATCTGCATGGCACGGAGCACATAGTCAACCCGTCCGATGGGTGCGGGTTTACCGTCGATTGTGGCCTCCCAGCCCCACGGGAAGAATATCTCACTGAACACGGCAAGATTTCCTTTAGCGGAACGGGCCTTATATGTAAGGCGGTTTGGCGCGTAGGAAGTCTCATAGATCGTGTCACCGGGGAGCAGTTTGTTGGCTGTACCGAGCATGGGCCTGAAACTTTGGTCGGCCACGGCATAACGGCCCGGATTGATGGTGTCGAGCACACTCATTTCTGTGTTGGCATTGGCCACATAGAAGATTGAGTCTACAAACCATGCGTTACCGAGAGCCTCGGGATTCAGCTCATACTGGTCGCCGTTTAGGAAATATTTGGTATTGAGCATGTTGAATACCTGTGGATTCCCCTTCTTTATCTGATGCTCTATAAGGTCATTGTAGCGCGTGAGTTTGGCTGCATGATAGCCTCCGATGGTCTTGTGGAAATAGGAAGAACGTGCCTGGTAGAAACCTCCCGTATCCATGACACGATAGTTGGTGGTATCGGCCAATATGGCTTTGTCGGCGGCTGTCATGTGGAAGGCCGCTTCCATTGGAGCCGGGGTGGTGAAGTTGTCGGAGTTCACATAACGTTTGTTGAGGGGGAAGAGGTCAATCAAGGCCACTACAGTGAGACAGCATACAAACACTGTCTTGTTGGTGAGTATGCCCTTGAACCAGAACATCGTGACACCGGCACCGAGCAAGATAAAGATCAGAGAACGCAATGAGTCGGTCGACACAAGACTCAGACGAGTCTGCCTGATGGCATCAAAAATCGGTGCATATCTGGGATCGTTCAACACACCGTTGGCCTCGAAGTACTGAATCTCCATCGCAGAGAATGGTTGCCCGAACACCGACGGCGAGAGCCAGCCGATAAGGCATACGAGAGCACCGCCACCCATCACGGTATAGAATGTCCATTTGTTCTCTTTGAAGAAGTCGGGGGTGTCAAGCATCTTGCGGATGCATTTGGCTGCCAACAGGGGCACGGTGAACTCTACGATCACCAATATGCTCGACACGGCGCGGAATTTGTTATATCCCGGGAAATTATCGATAAAGAAGTTGGTAAACGGAGCGAAGTTATGTCCCCACGACAGCAATATGGCCAATATCGAGACAGCGAACAGGGCCCACTTCATCGGACTGTTCACCACAAATAAGGCCAGGATTGCCAGAAGAAGTACGAAGGAACCTACATAGACAGGACCGTTGGTGCCGGGCTGGTCACCGAAATATTGTGGGAACTGGCTGAGGAATTGTCTCATCTCCGGCTGGAGATACAGTTCGTCGGCTTTGTCGGTGTCGGTGATGGAAAGCTGGCGGGCCTCTCCTTCCACAGGTTTCATACTGGCACCTCCTTTTACATTAGGTATCAGGAGAGTGAAGGTCTCATCTAATCCATAGCTCCATGCAGTGATGGCGTCTTTGTCCATACCTTCTGCCGGAGTCGTTCCATTTTCCGTTGTAAGGTCGGTGGAGCGGCCGCGTACAGTCTCCTTGGCGTATTCGTAAGAGTTATAGAGACTTGGGGAGTTGGCGCCGACGGCTGCCACTCCGGCCAGCAGACAGAAGAAAGTGGCCAGCAACCATTGTTTCATCTTATGCTTTCGTATGGCTGTCCAAAGCCATGCGAGCATCATGAATAATATGACGAAACAGAAGTAATATGACATCTGGGGATGATTGCTCTGCAGCTGAAGCGCTCCGAAGAGAGCTGTGAGAGCCATACCCGGCAAGTACTTGCCTCTGTAGCAAAGCATGATACCGCCGATTGTGGGTGGTATGTAGGCGAGAGTGACGAATTTCCAGATGTGTCCCGCTCCGATAAGTATTATGAAATAGGAAGAGAAACCCCAGGCCACGGCTGCAAAAAGAGCTGTAGGCCATTTCAGTTTGTAGCACAGTCCCATGATGAAGAAGCCGAGCATCATGGCGAAAAGGAGATTGGCGGGTGCCGGGAGCCACAGTGAGAATGCGCGGCCTATCCATGTGAGAGTCTCGTTGGCAGGATAGGAGGGTGCGATCTGGAAATTGGGCATTCCGGAAAACAGAGAGTTTGTCCAACGGGTAGTCTGGCCGGTGGCTTCGGTGAAGGCTTTCCCCTCTTGTCCGTTGGCAATGCCTTGCATCATGTCATGTTGTTGCAACACATTACCCTGCACGTCGTCAGGGAAGAAAAAGAAGAAAGCCACTACTGCCAGTAGCAGAGCGGCCAGCAAAGAGTAGATGTAGGTTTTTTTCATTTGTCTACTTTGATGTAGATTTGACGGTTCATACTCTGTTCAAGTGATATCAGAGTCTCGGTGCCTAAGACACCGCTTATATGCTGTATCTGATCATTGAGAAGCTCCATGAGATGCTGATTATCCTGGGCATATACCTTTATAAGCATAGAGTAGGGGCCTGTGGTGAAATGACATTCCACCACTTCAGGTATTTTTTCAAGTTCCTGCACCACCTCACGGTAGAGCGAGCCTTTCTCCAGATTCACACCTACGTATGTACAGGTGTTGTAGCCCAGTGCCTTGGGATTGACGGTGTAGCCTGAACCGGTGATCACCTTCATCTCGATAAGTCGCTGGATACGCTGATGGATAGCTGCTCTTGAAACGCCACACTCAAGGGCCACATCTTTGGAGGCGATGCGGGCGTTCTTCATGATAATATTGAGAATTTTCTTGTCTAAGTTGTCTATACGGTCCATGGTTAAAGATTAGTTGGTTGTTATCTCTTAATTAGATAATTGTGCAAATTTATCATTTTTTTGCGAAATATACAACTTTTGGTAATAATTTAACCATAAATAGTGCCTTGTGGGATTGGATAGGATGGAAAATCGCTAAAAATTAACTCAACGAAAAAGGTCAGTGTCAGCCTTATGCACGCGACCGGGCGAAGGCCGAGGCCGTAAACGCAGTTCCCAGACCGATCGCCACTACCGGAAGCAGTGCGATGGCTATGTCGCTCCATATCACTTTCACCGGATAGGCCTGGATCACAAGTGAGGCCGGATCTCCTCCCAAACGGATGATGCCGAAATACTGTTGCAAGAGGCATAGCATGAGGCCGAAGAGGATGCCGCTCACACCGCCTATCAGGGTGACATACACGCTCTCCCACCAGAAGACGCTACCGATCTGACGCTTGCTCATGCCTAAGGCTGAGAAGGTGGACATCGACTGCACTTTCTCCAGTACGAGCATGCACAGGGTGCTTATTATATTGAAGGAAGCGATGAGAAGTATGAATATCAGTAGCAGGAATGATACCCATTTCTCTATCTCAACCATGCGGAAGTTGATTTCCTGTTGCTGGAGCCTGTCTTTTACTACCACCCCCGGGCCGAGCCGCGTCCGTATTTCTTCCGCCACTTTCCGGAAGTCTGCGCCCGGGAGCGTGCGCACCTCCACTACGGTGGCTTCCGTGTCATATTGGAAAAGATCTCGGGCCGTGCTGATGTCGCAGATCACTGTCTTTTCGTCATAATCATTCTGCATTGCCTGGAATATGTCGGCCACGTTTACCGAATCTGTCAGGAATGATGATATGGGATTGGCGAGATTGACCCTGCCCTCCCTTCGCGGGGCGAATATCAGCATGGGCACGTCTCCGTTGTAGAATCCCAATTGCCGGGCCACGCCCACTGAGGCGATCACATC
>WFLX010005160.1_pt1 | contig 17609 bp, 13 predicted proteins | sample 4967041 | NCBI WGS metagenome assembly WFLX01 (sample SAMN12857096, study PRJNA449069) | gut metagenome | isolation source: stool from male and female vole | host: Microtus ochrogaster | place: USA:Florida | collected 2017 | reverse complement strand
CAGCCCGGTTTTGGACGGTGCTTTCCGCCAAGTCTCGTCAGTCATGATGCCCGCATCATTCCTTTCAGGTATTCCTACACGTTCGGCATAAGATAAGCAACCTAATCTTCTGCTCTCACTCAATGGAATTCCATCCTCAACTCGCGAAAATCACTCGCCCAAAACCGCCCCGGGTCTCTTAAAATCTTTATGAGACGGGGTCTTGGTCACGGCAAATATGTCGTAAACTATGGTTTAGCTATATCAGTTAATGTATTTTAGTTGCATCTGACGATACAATACGCAAATTTAGCAAAAAAAAATCAAATAAGACTCTTTCGTGAGGAATATTTTTGTAATTTTGTATTCGAAATAGAAACATGAAAATAGTAAAGCGCCTACATCTCTTCATGCTGCAGACTTTTCTGCCGCTATTCGCGATGACATTTCTCATCGTGCTTTTCATCGTGCTTATGCAGTTTCTATGGAAATATATAGATGATTTAGTAGGTAAAGGATTAGGCGCAGGAGTTCTCGGCGAATTATTTTTCTATGCAGCAGTGTCTATGGTGCCTATGGCACTTCCGCTTGCGATTCTTCTTGCATCGCTGATGACTTTCGGAAATCTGGGGGAGAAATTTGAGCTGACGGCAATGAAGGCTTCAGGAATTTCTCTGATCAGGGTGATGGCACCCCTCATCATTCTTGTTTCAGCTATTTCGGTAGGAGCCTTTTTCTTTCAGAATGATGTTCTCCCAAAGGCTCAGGTGAAGATGTATACCCTGATTTTCTCAGTTAAGCAGAAATCTCCTGAACTTGAGATTCCGGAGAATGTTTTCTATGGTGAGATTCCGGGATATAATCTTCTTGTTAAGGAGAAAAACCGTGACACGGGTATGCTCTATGATGTCATGATCTACGACGTGAATCATGGAGACAATGTAACTATTCTTCTTGCCGATTCTGCCCGGATGGCCATGACGCCTGAAATGAGTCATCTTTATCTTCATCTGTTCGAAGGTGAACAGTTTGAGAATTTGCGTGAGCAGCGTACAAGCGACCGCAATGTGCCTTTTAGGCGCGAGACATTCCTTGACAAACAGATACTAATTCCTTTTGATGCAAATTTCAATCGCCTCGATGAGCAGGGGATGCGTCAGCAATACGTCGGAAAGAACATAGCGGAACTGCATCATAGCATAGACTCAATCGGCCAGCGGGTAGATTCGTTAGGAGGTATGTTTTCTAAAGATCTTTTGAGAGACGCTTCTTCTTTGCTGCCCGGTTCAAAAGCTTCGATAGCATCGTATAATTCTCAAGACCGCAACAGTGAGTTCATGAAGCAGCGAATGGAGCAGGAGAAGAAGGAAGCGGAGGAAATAGAAAAAGCAACGAGGCCCTTTTCCATTGATTCGATACTGAATTCGATTCCTCCGGCAGAGGCATCGCAGCTTGTGGCTCAAGCTATAGGTATTTCCCGTGAGCATCAGAACATGAACGAGTTCAAGAGCTTGACAATAGAGGAGGAGAAAAGGAGTATACGTCGCCATGAGATTGAGCTAATAAAGAAATATACCCTTTCCGTAGCGTGTCTGATTTTCTTCTTTATTGGAGCTCCGCTTGGTGCCATCATCCGCAAGGGTGGACTTGGAACTCCCCTTGTTGTGTCGATATTCCTCTTTTTGGTCTATTATATCTTTGACAATGCCGGATTTAAGCTTGCCCGCGACGGGCGTTGGCCTGTGGAGGCAGGCATCTGGCTTTCGACAATGGTTCTTGCTCCATTGGGCGCATACGTGACATGGAAAGCGATGAATGATTCAGCTGTCTTTGACGGTGATCGGTATAAGGCGTTCTTCCGGAATGCGCTCGGTCTGCGAAGCAGCCGCCATGTTCCTCTTAAAGAGGTAATTATCCGTGATATCGATATCGATAGAGGCACCCGAATGCTTCAGATAGTTTCGGATAACTGCAGAACTCTTCTCGCAGCTGTTGAAACGGTACGCAATCCGTTAAAATCATTCTATAGGTATTTCGTCAATGGCATCGACACGTCTGAGGTTCATAAGATAGCAAATGAGGTGAATAAGACTATAGATTATCTTTCTGATAGCCGTAATACACGTGTTGTGGTGAAACTTTCGGAAATACCGGTGTTCAGGGTGCTTTGGGTATATCGTCCGACTCCTTGGAAGTGGCTCGCCTATCTTATGATGGCGATTCTTCCATTGTCGGTGCCATTGTGGCTTTATGGACGGCGCTGTGTGCGCAATTTGCGTCGTGACTTACAGAAGACGGTGACCATCTGTGGGGATCTTGAAAATCTATTGATTTAGGAAAGTTGGAATTTGTGTTCCCCGGAAGTCTGAGAACACTCCGGTAATAAAAAATACATTTAAGTTTTGCAGAATCAAAAATAATTATTAACTTTGCAGTCGGAATAGCGCTTGTGGCGTAATTGGTAGCCGCGCTAGACTTAGGATCTAGTGTCTAACGACGTGGGGGTTCGAGTCCCCCCGGGCGCACAAAAAAAGACTTATCTGTTGAAGATAAGTCTTTTTTAATTTGTATGTCGGGATCTAAATCAATTTTGATTTTGTTCGGGGATCAGCCAATATATGGAGCCAAAACTTGATTTCCCGTCTTTCTTTATGTCTTTCTGTTTTTGGAAGCTCCGCATTATACCGACACAAGCTACCGATTTCCCATTAATTTTTCCGGGAATCAATGTAGTTTTCTTTATTTCTTCCACAACCGACAATGTATTTGACATAAAAGGAGAAGATAAGATCTCAGCGTTTGTGATGGATCCGCAGTCATTTAATTCAATCCTTATGATGGCATATTCAGAAGATGGATCAATTCTCTTTTCGTAATATCCTTCTCCTTGGAAAAGAAAGTCAAGCAATTCCGAAGATACCACTTGTGGATAGCTGTTGTCGAATCGTGGAGCTTCAAACACTGTTGATTCGTTAATGGATTTCACATCATTGGTGTGCACTCCCAATTCCTTTGCAATCTGGAAAATGTCCAAATCTTTGTCTTCTGCTTGAGCAACTGANAGNCCCATGNGCAAAAGGAAACTAAAAATGGCTAAGTTCTTTCTCATTTCCATAAATTTTGATAACTATATATTTTTATAACGGCTTTATCAATTCAAATGTTTCATCCATATCGAATATTCCATGATTAAGCAATTTTAAATGAGCTTATTGCAACAACAAACATGAAAACAAATAAATAATTTATTTTCATAATATGGGTTATTAAAATTATAACTGTATTTATAATATTCTTTGACGCATCACAAGCGATGACGTTATAGTTCAATATATCCTATATATATGGAATCGGTCGTAACAACTCTTAGTTGGAANANTNCTGNTTGCTGAGTCATGAACAACACCATTTCGGAGTCTGTCGAGTATGACGCAAGCATACTCTCCCCTTCTTCNTCCCATAATTCATAGCAAGTGATATCAGAAGTTATAGTTATATGTATAGTTGCGTTATTGAAGTCTATGATACATGTTTCAGTTTTGCCCGGTGTCCTTTTGCCTTTAGCTGGTTTTTCATGAGTTAACGATTTGGATTCAGATAATGTGATGACATTTGTATCATCATGGTCTGAATATGCCTTGTTTGAAATCAATAATAAGTAAACAAGAAGTAAGATAATTTTTTTCATATTAAATTTATTTATTGTGTTGCAAATTTAGATGTTTGCAGTTCAAATTACAATAAAAATAGTACGGAAATGCATTTTAAAATGCATTTCCGTACTGANTNAGTTCANTATTATTACGTATTCTTGTAGTTANTTTGTTTATAATCCTAAAATTATATTGTCAAGTGAGACATTATCCGCTTTAACCCCAAATATCTTTTTTGCTAATGTTGTTCTTCTGTCAGTAATAGTTGATTTTGCTCTATTCAAAAGAATTGAAATGTCCCTTGGGGTTATTCCGCATCTTATTAGTAACGCAACTTGGTATTCTTTTTCGCTTAATTTGTCTATAGTCAGTATCCTGAGTTTTGATTTGAATTCAGGGGATGAGCAATTAACAGCCTTTTCAATCTCAGCCCATATCTCTCTATTATTATTTGATATCCCCTTATTTTCCGAAATCATTTTATTTAGTAATGTTACTATTGGAGATTTCAATAGGTTTGAATCAAAACATCGTTTTTTAATTTGGTCTTTACAAACGTGCTGGAGACTTTCTATCAGCTTATCTTTAAGTATAGACCTATGAGATTCGATGAAGTACGTATCTTTTATTTCATTAACTGTTGTGGATGGTGTTTGGGGTATAACGGATTGAAATATTTCTGCTTTTGAGGAATATTCTAATTGCTTAACTAATTGAATAGCCATTCTGAGTCTTAATTCATACTTCAGATTCCGGTACTTTAAGAGTCCTATGATGATAACAAAAATTAGAATTGAAATAATTCCTGCAATAATTATTGCGTTTTTTTCCTGTTGTACCCTTTCTTTTTCTCTTTCGGCGTTTTTACGCTGTTGATCTTTCTTGATATAGTTATATTTTGAGTTCTGGATCAAGGTCTCCTGAGAATCATATTTGTTAAGGTAAGAATCCATGAATTTTCCAAATGCTTCTCCTAAATATAATATCGAGTCCTTGGGAATTAACGGCTGAATATCTGATGAAAAAAGTAACCTAAAACCAGAAATCCTATTATTAAACGAGGAATCGAGCGCCAATTCTTTAGAATACATATATGCCGTATCAAGTATACCGGCATTTTTATATATTTCTGCTGCTATTCCTATGGTATAGTTTTTACATAGAGAATCAGTCAAATGAGTTAATGGTCTTATTGCAATCAATGCTGAGTCATATTTTTCTTCATTTAGCAATGTTAAGGCGGATTGGACCTTAAGCCATACTTTATCCTCATAAGTCATTTTATCGGCATACCGATTAGCATCAGAAATATATTTTCTGGCATCACGCAGAGAGTTGCTGTTTATGAGCAGGGTGATTAGTTGCATGTAATCATAAAATACATCAGCACTGTCGTTAAGTTGTTTTGATATATTGATAGATTTTTCGATATATGGAATCGCTTGTCTATAAAGTCTGAGATCTTCAAGCAGTCTTCCGGTCTGGCTAAGCACATTGCTCTTAAATCTCAGATTCTTCTCTTCATCAGAAGTATTCTCTATTGCATCCTGAAAATACTTCAGTGCGGTTGGGAGATCACCCATGTCGGAGTAGACGCGGCCTCCATAATAAAGGGCTTCGGGATAAAAAGCGTCATGCTGATGATGAGAGTAATAGTCGATAACGTCAAGTATAAGACTATCGGATGTATGGATCATGTATGCCTTGTTTTTGTTTTTTTTAGAATGGAGGTCATAGCGGTGGCGGTCTCTTGGGTATAGGGAGGCATAGTTTATGCTGTCGAGCATCGACATGGCAAGGTGGGGATCACTGTCGCAAAGAGCATCTATGCGCTCAAAACTCTCAATCCTCTTTTCTTCACCTCTGCCACAAGACAGGAAGACAAATGCCAATAATAAGAATATGCTACCGATGACTTTCATGTCTAATTTACATCATACATAATTTAGAAAGAAAGGCCGAGGATTGCGGAACACTGTGCCTGACGGGTTGTGATGTCGTTGCATTCGAGACCTTGGAAGCGATAGTCGAAACCTATTGTCAAGGCATGCTTCCCAAGTTGCCAATCTGCACGAAGCCGACTCCTTACCTGCGGGCGGTTGCCCCACCAGCCAAAATGAGCAAGACCGTTGTGATTGCCCAAGTAAATTTCATAATAAGTCTCCCCATAAGCAGGGCAGAAGAAACAGCCTATGGATGGCACTTCAATGTGCTCGCTGATTTTCAAAGGCTTACCCAGTAATTTCAATTTGTCATATCCTACCCTGAAGGTAACATCAGCTCCTAAGCACATAAGAGCCTGTGCCGGATTGTTGCCATTGCGTGGAAGATAGATCACCCCTCCGTCCACTCCCGCCGTGGCTCCGGCTGCAAACTTAAATCCATTTTCAGAATCCCACAATCTTTCCACTCCCCATTTCAGATTAATGGCAAGATCGAGCATCCGGGAATTTTTTGCCGGACTAAGCAGATAGCCGTAGTCAATTGAAACTGACGCTTGCATCCCTACTGTTTTCTCACGCCATGCCGCATGGCGCCATTCGTAGGATAGTCCATAGCCCGGGCCGGTGTATGTGAGAGGTGAGAGGTAGGTACACCGCACTGTCTTATGTCCCATTGCCAATTCAAGATGCTGCTCGGCATGAATGCATAGTGAAATCGTTAGCAATGAAATGCAGACAGAAAGGATTCTTCTGATGTTTGCCATAAAATTGATTAAATAATTTGTCAAGCCGGGTTGCCGGACTTGACAAATAATGATTGGTGATCAATGAATAATGATCAATTAAGAATTCTATTTTATTCGCCCTTTTTCTCAGCGGCGGCGCGACGTGAGCGGCGGCGAGGCTGCGGCTGTTCGGCGACGATTTCCTCAACACCGGCAAGAACACCGTCGATAAGGATTCGACCGCAATATTCGCAAACAATCACCTTCTTGTGCATCTTGATCTCGAGCTGGCGCTGTGGGGGAATACGGTTGAAGCAACCACCACATGCGTTACGCTGAACGCACACGATGCCAAGGCCGTTGCGGGCATTCTTGCGGATACGCTTGAAAGCATTCAGGGTGTAGTCGTCGATCTTGGTCTCCAGTTCCTTTGCCTGCATCAGGAGCTTTTCCTCTTCCTGCTTTGTCTCTGAGATGATGTCTTCAAGTTCCTTCTTCTTGTCTTCAAGATTATGCTCGCGGTCGGTGAGTTCCTCCTGTGTCTTCACTATTTCCTCCTGCTTGTCGTTGATCTTGTGCTGGGCGTCGCGGATATTCTTCTCTGCAAGCTCAATCTCAAGATTTTCAAATTCCTTTTCCTTCTCAAGGAATGCAAACTCACGGTTGTTGCGGACATTGTTGATCTGCTCATCATAGCGGGCAATCTTCACCTTGCGGGCCTCGATGTCGCCTTTCTTCACATTGATTAGCTCGCTCTGTCGCGAGATTTCGTCCTGATAGTTCTGGATACGTGTCTGAAGACGGATGATGTCGTCTTCAAGGTCTTTGACCTCGAGAGGAAGTTCCCCGCGCACGCTTTTGATGCGGTCTACCTCCGAGAGGCATGTCTGAAGTTTGTAGAGTGCTGTAAGGCGTTCCTCTACCGAACGTTCTTTGTCGTTTTTCTTGTCTGTTGCCATATTTTTTAGTTGTCAGTTTTCAGTTGTCGGTTTTTCTGCTTTTAGCTGAAGATGCGGATGGGATTACGCTCGCATTCCGAGAAATAGGTGACGCATTCCGGATAGCGCTGCCGGATAGCGCGCGAGAGTATCTTCCGGCTGCATAGCTCGCTTTCGAAGTGCCCTATATCGGCAAGAAGCATGTCGGATCCATAACTGGTGAAGTCGTGATATTTAAGATCACCACAGATGTAGACATCTGCACCTGATGCAAGCGCAGCCTTGATTAGGCTTCCTCCGGATCCTCCGCACAGTGCTACCTTCCTCACCACAATCCCAGGTGTCTGGGCAGAATAACGTAGGTCTTTCACCTCGAATGTCTCCTTCACCTTTCTTAGGAATTCCAGCTTCGGGGTGGGGGTGACCTCCCCGACTATGCCGAGACCTTGCTTTTCACCTCCTGTTGGACTGGGCTCGAGCGGGACACATTTTTTCATGCCGAGCATGTGTGCCATCTCATAACTAACTCCCTCAAATGCGGAGTCAAGATTGGTGTGGGCGGAATATATCGCTATGTCGTTTCTTACTGCGCGTGCAGCAATCCTTTCCACAGGAGTTGCTCCGGTGAGGTGTTTCAGACCTCCAAAAATAAGAGGATGGTGACTGACTATCATGTTGCAGTCTCTTTTGCCTGCTTCGTCGAGTATATCTTCCGTGACATCAAGACATAGCAAAATCCCTGTCACTTCCATGTCTTGATTGCCAACCTGCAGCCCGGGATTATCCCAGCTCTCCTTCAGGGAGAGCGGGGCAAAATCCTCGATAGCCTTAGCTATATCTTTGACTTTGGTCATGTTTTCCGTTTTCCGTTGACGGTTATTTTACGGGTTTANGNTNAAGNTGNAGCTCATCAAGCTGAGANTGGTCGATGGGGGAAGNTGACTCATTCATGATGTCGCGTCCGGAATTGTTTTTCGGGAATGCAATCACGTCGCGTATGCTGTCGAGACCTGCCACTATCGACACGAAACGGTCAAAACCGAGGGCAAGACCACCATGAGGAGGAGCGCCATACTGGAATGCGCTCATCAGGAATCCGAATTGTTCCTGAGCCCTCTCCGGTGTAAAGCCGAGAAGCTCAAACATCTCGTTCTGGAGTTCCGAGTCGTGGATACGGATTGATCCACCACCGAGTTCGGTACCGTTGACCACTATATCGTAGGCTGTGGCGCGCACCTTTCCAGTGTCTGTGCGGAGCAATGGGATGTCTTCCGGATTCGGCGAAGTGAAAGGATGGTGCATTGCATAGTAGCGTTGTGTCTCATCGTCCCATTCGAAGAGAGGGAAGTCTACAACCCATAGGCAGGCGAATTTATTCTTGTCGCGAAGCCCGAGGCGGTTACCCATCTCGAGGCGAAGTTCACAAAGCTGTTTACGAGTCTTCATGGCATCGCCACTCATGATGAGAAGTAGATCGCCTGCCTCGGCACCTGCGCGTTTACCCCATTCCTGAAGCTCTTCCTGAGTGTAGAACTTGCCGATTGAGCTCTTGATGCTGCCGTCGGCTTCAAACTTAACCCACATTAGACCTTTAGCGCCTACCTGAGGACGTTTCACAAACTCTGTCAATTCATCTATCTGCTTGCGTGAGTAGCCGGCGCAACCCTTGGCAAGAATGCCGACGGTGAGCTCAGCATCATCTACCACAGCGAATCCGTGTCCTTTTGCAAGGTCAGTGAATTCAACAAACTCCATACCGAAACGGAGGTCGGGTTTGTCGCTTCCGTAAAGTCGCATTGCGTCATTCCATGTCATGCGCGGGAACGGTTCTGTGAAATCGATCCCTTTCACATATTTGAAAATGTGTTTCACAAGACCCTCAAACATCTGTATCACGTCTTCCTGCTCCACGAAACTCATCTCGCAGTCTATCTGAGTGAATTCCGGCTGGCGGTCGGCTCTGAGGTCTTCATCGCGGAAGCATTTTGCAATCTGGAAGTATCGGTCGTAGCCCGAAACCATCAGAAGCTGCTTGAATAGCTGAGGGCTTTGAGGGAGGGCATAGAATTCCCCGGGGTTCATGCGAGAAGGCACCACGAAGTCGCGGGCACCTTCCGGAGTCGACTTCACAAGAATCGGGGTCTCGATCTCAAGGAATCCTTTCGAGTCAAGGTATCGGCGTATCTCGAATGCCATTCGGTGGCGCAGCTCAAGGTTTTTCTTCACGCAGGCACGGCGAAGGTCGAGATAGCGGTATTTCATACGGAGGTCGTCGCCACCGTCAGTGTTGTCTTCAATAGTGAACGGAGGAACCTTGCTCTTGTTGAGCACTTTAAGGCTTTCGGCGATTATCTCCACGTCACCGGTAGGAATATTAGCATTTTTCGACGTGCGTTCCTCAACTTTTCCGCCGATTCTGACCACGAATTCACGGCCCAATTTGTTGGCAGCCTCAAAAAGTTCCGGATTGTTCTCGCTGTCAAACACCACTTGAGTGATGCCATAACGGTCTCGGACGTCGACGAAAGTCATTCCCCCCATCTTGCGGGTCTTCTGAACCCAGCCGGCGATTTCCACATGCTTGCCGGCATCGGCGAGGCGCAGCTCGCCGCATGTTGTGTCTCTATACATAAAATAAGGTTATATAGACTGAAATGTCAAAATTTTATTTTGTAATAAACTGAAAACCAATAATTTGAAAATGAATTTTTCAAATTATTGCATTTTTCTGCATTTTAACATTGCAAAATTACAAAAAATTTTTTGATTAGCAAAAATATTACCCATCAACTTTCTCCCGTGAAAATTGATGGTTTAATTGGTTAAAGAGGCTGCCTCACAACGAGTGTAGGCAGCCTCTCTTCTTTTTATATTTTGTATGCGTAAATTTACTTATATGACAATCTTAAAGGTCTTCTTAGCTGTTCGGATTATGTATACGCCTTTTGGTAGATTTTTAAGGTAGTCAATATCTGCGCCTAACTTTACAGGAGTGCCTGACGGAGAATAAATGTTGAAGCATCCATCCTCATCAGAAATAACACTTACAGATGTATCGTCGTCTTCGGAGATGATTACAAGACATTTGTCTGTTAGTCCATTAGAAGTGGTCGCGGTAATAATACATGAATTTATATTCATTCCCGGAAACGCTGTAGGGGTCACAATGCCATTTTCGTCAACCTTAGCAATGTAAGTTGCATCTGAAGACCAAGTGACAGACTTATCGATGGCATCTTCCGGCAATACGGTGGCAACCAGAGTGAAAGTTTCTCTTGGTCTTATCTTTATTTCATTAAAATTAAGCGAAATGCTCTCGGCTCTCGGAACCTCCCCTTTCACCATCGGATCCCAGACATCGCTTACATTGTAGGCATACTCGCTCCCTGCTGGAACGGTGACAGTAGCATTTGCAGTCACCTCCGGCGGAAAACCGCCGGGGAATGTCGGTGGCTCGGGTGAAAGGCAGGTGATGTCGCGGATATTGATGTCCCCGTCGAAAGCCTCCGCTCCGATTGATTCAAGAGAACTTCCGAGCACCAGTTTTTCCATATCAGTGCAGTTATAGAAAGCCCACTGTCCGATCTCCTTGACACCGTTGCCGACAGTCACCTCTTTCAGAGATGAGCAATCCTCGAATGTATTTATTCCAATCTCAGTCACTGCGTCAGGAATCGTCACACTCTCGAGGGATTCGCAACCCTTGAACGCACGGTCTTCAAGACTCCTGAGAGTGGAGGGAAGGTCAATCTGCTTCAAGACCTTGCACCCCTGGAGAGCTCCGCTTCGGATCGTATCTGTATTTGCTGAGAGAGTCAATGACTGCAGCGACTCGCAATTCTTGAAGGTGTTGCTGCGTATTTCATTTACTTGCGCAGGCAGCACGATGCTCTCGATTTTTGAGCAGTCGGCAAAGGCGCTTTCTCCCAACACCTTAAGTTCGGATGGAAGTGTCACTTCAGCTAATGACGAGCATTCCTCAAAAGCGGAGGGACCTATATAGATATAGCTGTCGGGCATTGTCACGTTTTCCAGCGAGTTGCAGCCGGAGAACGTTCCGAATGGAACATGATTCAGGCTCGCGGGCATCGAGACCTGTTTCAGCGCCTGGCAATCTCGGAAAGCCATCACTCCAAGTTCCTGAATATTATCGTGTAATGCAATATCGGTAAGATAAAGGGCTCCCTCAAATGCACCATTGCCTATAGAAGAAATTGATTCAGGAACCGAATAATGAGTGTCTTTCTTTCCTGCCGGATATGCTACAAGTTGTTGTCCATCATTGATAAGCACACCGTCGATAGCAGAATAAGTGCCATATTCAGAGCTAAGCACATCAAACTTTTCAAGAGAGATGCAACCTGCAAATGCTTGTGAACCAATAGAAATATTGGAGGGAAACGAGATACTCTGCAGAGATGAGCAGTTCTTGAAAGCAGCCNCTCCAACACTNCCTAATGCAGGCAATTCTTNNAGGCTGTTGCNATTTTCAAAAGCATACGCTCCGATATTAACAGCACTGGTCTNCACTGAAGTCAGATTCCGGCAGTTTTGAAAAGCCNTTTCTCCAATATACTTAACAGATGGAAGGTTGATTGACTTCAGTGATTCGCAATTAACAAAAGCTTCGTGTATTTCCTCAAGCCCGTCTCCGTTTACTTCCTCGAGGGAAGTGCACTCCAAGAAGCATCTGTCCAAACAAGTAACAGAAGAGGGGAGGTTTATTGATTTCAACGAAGTGCATCCCCGAAATGTCCAAGCATTGATTCTTTGTAAAGATTCCGGTAACTGAACTTCACAGAGAGATGTGCAATCGTCAAAGCAATTCCAAGGAAGTTCCGTGAACGTACATGCGTTTCCGAAAGACACTGATTTTAGATTCTTGCAATAGTAAAATCCATACGCTTCAAACTCTTCGATTGGGGCATTGTCAATTACCAATTCTTCAAGCTCACTTGACCTGATCTCTCCCTTTATCCATCTGACAGTTGAAGGGATAATAACTTTTTTAGCCGGACAACCGTTGTCTACATTCATAGTTGTTAATGAATATTCGTTGCCGTCATTAGTAATAGAAGAAGGAATATCTAAAAGATCTATATCGTAATTTCTATAATAATCTAACTCACCTGCAAGGAATTTGTCACTTTCTTTCATTATTTTAATGAGTTCCACGGTTCCGGGAGCATCATCAAGAGTCCTGAAAGTTAGCCAATAGGGTTGGTCGGTGTCCTGGTTATACGCTATCTCGAATTCCTCACAAAAGGCATTTAGAATACCAATTATGGCAATGATTGGAAATATTACAAGTCTTTTCATGTCAGTTCTTTATTATGGAATTACGTGTATTCAGATTATTGATGGAGTTTGGAAGACGTCTGTCAATTTCCATTGTCTTCCCATCTTTACGTGGCGTCAGTTTGGGCATTTCGTTTTCAGTGTTGCTGCCTCTTGTAGAAAGGTTGTTAAGTTCGTCGGAATCCTTATTCGCCAATTCATCATAACTTGACAGATCTATCTCATTAATCGGGCCATTCACTCCAATTATATGCATATTATAGACACCTCCAAATTTCTCTCCGTATAAGTGTGCATATGCCTCCGCCCTAATTTTATATCCATCTTCCACTTTAGTGATAGTAACTTCGGGTTCAATATTGCGGATTCCCTCATAGCCTTTCATATAATCATTAAGATGAATTATCCTACCATCAATTACTAAGTATGATAAAGAAAAATAAACATGTACTCCAAGCTCAAATCCTCCGATCATCCAACCATCCCAATAAGAAAATTTTTGTAACAGCCATTTTGTATAGTCGTGGTGATCCCAAGATCCTACAGAGTACCATCCCGGTTGCAGAGATTTAGTATCCTCGGGCCAGGGAGTCGGCGAATTATCCGGAACGTTACGTCCAAGGTTTGCCAGTTCATAATTTTCCGGTATATCTGTGTTAATTGGCCGTGACTGCAACCATGGTGTATTAAAGTCAGGCCAAATATAATAATTATCTAAATATGAAGGGAATATATCATAATATAAATGTTCATGCTCGGTTTCAGTTTCAAACATTCTCCAACTTGCCACTTGTAATGGATAAAAGTCTTCACCTGAATAAACTTTTCCGTTTTCATTAATAAGCTTTGTATTTAGATTAAGTTTATATTCGTCATTAAAACAATGGTAAAAGGTTTCATCTTCCTCATAATGAATACCGTCTATCTCTTTTCTATTATATTCCATAATACCATAGAAATTTGGATATGCTGCCCTTGAACCTCCGATCCTAATTTCTAATGGATGACCGTAATCATAGAACTCATCAGGACCAATACGGGAGCCATCGGAATAATTGCGGTAGCGTTCAACTAATCCATAATAATTATGCTCCATATTGTCATGAGCCGGGATAGTCATTATACTTGGATAGTATTCAACGGAAACCAACTCCGGTCCGACATCGGCGGTTAAGTATATGTCGGTTGTCTGTTTATCAGGTGATTGCAGTGTTGCAGTGACATTATAGCGGAGTGCACGTAGTTCTATCGTATCTACACATTCGTAGGTTAATCCTGTCATCGTATAACCGGAATAGTCACCGGGAATATCGGAGACAGTAAGGTTGTCCAGTTCATCGATTGTGGAAAAGCGTAGGATAGAGTCCTCTTTAAGCGACGTCAGATTCTCCTTTGTGTTATCTGCCTGAAAATCAGATGAGCCGTCTGCACAGGAATGCATCAGTGTCATGGAAGTCAGGATAATGCAGAGCAGTCTGAATCTCTGCCATAGCCTTGATTGAAAGTAATAATGTTTCATTGTGGTCTTAATGTCCTGCAAGGCTCTATATTACAGGATGTTATATAATAGAAAAGCGTGAGAGCCATACCTGTTGCCCGTTCAACTATCAGAGGCCTTCGCAATGCCCATCTCGGTAATAAGGAAATCAAACTTATAAAGGCTATTGCACAGCTCTTATTTTATCTGTAACTTTGCAGTATAAAACCAACTAGAACAGATGAATAAGACAATTCTTTGTATCATACGAGCCAGTACCGTTAATCAAGAAACGGAATCCCAAAAGAAGGAACTGGTGGAATTTTGCAAAACTAAGGGTTTTGTGGAAGATGAGATGCTATTTATTGAGGTAGCTGGAGCATCCGCTAGAAAGCTCAATAAGGAGTATCTACAAATGCTGGATGATATTAAATCTACCATCCTTACTACTCCAACTATAAAAACTGTTGCTCTCTGGCACTTGAATCGCTTAGGACGTGTTAAGAAATGCCTTACAGATATGGAGAATTTTCTGGTAGAAAACCAGATACAGCTCTATGTTAAAAATGGCTTTGATATGCCCCTTTTGGATGCTAATGGTAAGGAAACTCTGGGAGCATCTATAGCCTTCTCTGTTTACTCTGCTATGGTAGAAGAGGAAACTAAAGAAATGTTTGCTAAGATGAAGAGAGGTAAAGACCGCAATAGAGAGCAGGGTATTTATGTAGGCGGACAACTGAAATACGGATATTCTATAGGGGAAACTAAGCACCTAATCATTAACGAAGATGAAGCTGCTATAGTACGCCTTATCTATGAACTCTATGCTACTGGCAAGTATAGCATATATAAGCTAGTGGATGAACTTAACTCTAGAGGTGTAACTAAAAAAGGTCAGCATATCACCTTTAATATAGTCCGCAACTGTTTAGCTGATGAAAGCTATTATAGTGGNAAATTACCCCTTATAGATAAAGAGNTGTATGATAAGTGTGCTGCTCTTAAAGAGGAAACTATAGCCATTAAAAGNACTAAGGAGAGCCGAAATGTAAACTTTGCGGTAGGNTTATTGAAATGCCACTGTGGNAGTAACTATGTAAATATGGATAGAAGCTATACCTGCTATGGCAAAGTTAAGGCTAACCGACTAAAGCAGGATGATGTTTGTGTATCTCCTAATATCCGAAGGGATGTAATGGATGGATTACTATGGCTGGTAACTAAACGCCTTCACCAGTCTTTCCTTATGGCTAAGGATTCTGTAAACATTGCAGAGTATAAGGAGAAGGAAAATATACTAAAGCTAAAGTTATCTACTGTAGATAAGGAAATAGCTGCTATAGGAGAGCGATTAGTAGTAGTTGAAGATGATTATTATATTGAGGGCAAAATGACAGAAGCTCAATTTAATAAACGCTCTGAAGCTCTAAGAGCCAAACAACTTCAAGCTAAATCCCAGTTAGCCAACTTAAAGAATGAGCTGGGAGAAGTGGCTAAGATGATAGAGCAGCTAGAACTTCCTGCTAATGATAAGTACCTAGAATCTATCCTAATGATGGAGTTAGATACAGAAGAGTATGAGGATAGAAAGAAGATTAAAGATATAATGTTTCAGCACATAGACAGAGTATCTTTAAGAGAGTTTAAGGAAGGTAAGCACACTTGCATAGAGATTACTATAGTGGCTAAGACTGGTGCATCCTTTGTATTTGTGTATGATACTTGGCTTAATTGCCATAGAAAAGAAGAGTGCTGTATCTTCTATGAAGGTAAGCCGCTCTACTCTAAGGATGGTGCATTTACTACTCTGATGAAGGATGTGATGGATGATATTGAGCAGAAAGCAGGGCTACCAATCCTCTCTAATGAAGAGTTAGGTATAGCAGCCAAACACCATATAGATAGAGAGCTGGGTATAGCTGCTGATGAAGTAGTAAACTATAGGTTTACACCAGATATTATAGCTGTGAAGGAAGAGCTGGATAATCCAGTAATAAAGGCTGGACTGAAGGCAAACTATAGCCTAGATGATGAAGCTATAGCCTTCATTAGTCGCTCTGCTGATACCTTCTCAGTAGGTACTCCAACTGAAGAGATAGCAGAGATAATAAACACTCTTAAAGGTGGTGGTATCATAGAGCAGACTGAGGATGTAGATGTACCTAACGTAACTTTGGGGTATGGGGTCAAATTTTAGAGGTGATAGGCTTCTAACCACACCCCACCGACTTTTTTACGAAATGTAAATTTCAAAAACTCAAAACTCAATAAAAAAGCTCCAACTGGTTTAGCTGGAGCTTTTACTGTGTTTATAGTGATTTAGTCTATCACCTCAATAGATTCAATATCTAAAGCAGATATAGGCTTTTCTGATTTACCTTCGGATATTACTAAGTAGAAATCACCGTAATCATTCCCCCTAGTTCCTATTAGGATTCTATTGGGGATTATTGCTCTGTTCTTTAAGGTAACATTACAGCATTTATTATAGTTGCCTTCACAGATAGCTAATATCTCACTTGGCTTCATTCCTCAATTATCTCCTTAAAATTACCCCAAGGATAGGCTTCCTTATATGCATCTTTACAGCCTTTAGGTACATAGAGGTTATCCATTACAGAGAACGGTGCTCCATATCTAGAATCTTTTATATATGGTGGTGTAGTCCTTAAACAGTGGACTTTGTTTAGGCTAGTTGCTTCCTCACAACATCCATAAGTGATATATTGTGTTGTTTTGGGTAGGTATAACTCTTTTAAGGAAGTACATTTGTAGAAGGCTCTAGAGCCTAATCCCTTTAATGATGAATTTTCAAGATTATTTACCTTCTCTAGCTTCTCACATTCATTACATTCTACATATTCTAGTCCAGATGGCACTGTTATTTCTTTAATTCCCAGTTTTGTTAATCTGAATTGGTTTGTAGATTGAGGAATAGTAAGCGAAGTGATTTTAGGACAGTTAGAAATTCCGAAGTTGTATGCTCCTTCTGCTAAAGAAACAGAGGTCAATTCAGGGCAAGTATATATTTCAAGATAAGTTACCGAAGAAGGAATAGAGATGGTTGTAATGAGAGGTAGATAAGCTATCCTACAATCTTCCACTGTTGAAGGAATAGAAAGAGATGTTACCTTTGTAAAGTCTAAATCACCATAAAACTCAACGAAAGTAACTGGATAACTCTTACCAGTACCTTCATAGTACACTTCTGAAGGAATAGTTACAGCTCCAGAGATTACTGGGTTTATACTTCCTAAACTAGCTTTTCCTTCATAAATGGTAAAAGCCATTTGGTCTTTTACAACGTCATACCCTTTGACGCTTTCTAGCCATTGAGCAGTTAAATAATCTTCATTCGGCTGCTCTGGTTCATCATCCTTACTGCAAGATGATAGGTTAATGCTTACTAGTACCCCTATAAGCACTAGAAAAAGAAATTTTAGCTGTTTCATTAGCTTTTTGGGTGCTTCACAATCCCTATAAAGCGGTTAAGAATGGATATAGAAAAGGTGTGGGATTGTACTCTTCATACCCTTTTAGTAGGCTTCTCGCATCGCCTTATACAGAGATAGAACAGCATACCCACACCGATGAAG
>WFLX010268369.1_pt1 | contig 17611 bp, 32 predicted proteins | sample 4967041 | NCBI WGS metagenome assembly WFLX01 (sample SAMN12857096, study PRJNA449069) | gut metagenome | isolation source: stool from male and female vole | host: Microtus ochrogaster | place: USA:Florida | collected 2017 | reverse complement strand
GGGTATATGAACAGGCTATCATGACATATATACTAATGTGGTCGCATTTGCGTAAGATGTCCTTTGCCATTCCGGGCGACAGCCAATGATAAATGGTACTGGAAAGGAACATAAGAAACATGCCTGAAATAAAGAATATAACTCCCATGGTCCATTGCCAGCCTAAACGGGCAGCGGGCCATATCATCCATATAGATGAGAGAGCAAAGACTGCCCCAGCAAGATGTGTCCATGTATTGCCCTGTTCTTTGTCGGATGGAAAGGTCTTGTTCATTGTATATCCAAGTTTTATAGTTTATATATGTTTACAACCGGCTTTGCAAGGGTATAACAAAAATCTGTTGCCATGAGTTCATGGCAACAGATTTTCTGATTATTTAGAATAAATTGTTCAGCCTAATACCATAAAGGCTTACTCTGCTTTATAACAGACAGATATTACTCTGCTGCTGCCTCTGTAGCCTCTGCTACCGGAGCCTCAGCTGTTTCAGCAGCAGGAGCAGTTGCCTGAGCGGCAGACTTCTTACCTGCACGGCGAGTCTTCTTAGCAGCCTTAGGAGTCTTAGCCATCGCCTCGTCGAAGTCAACGAGCTCTATGAATGCTATAGGAGCAGCGTCACCCTGACGGATACCAAGTTTGATAACACGGGTGTAACCGCCTGGACGGTCACCTACCTTTGGTGCAACAACACCAAAGAGTTCCTTGATAGCATACTTGTTCTGAAGGTAGCTGAATACGACACGACGGTTGTTGGTTGTATCTTCCTTAGAACGTGTGATAAGAGGCTCCACGTACTTCTTCAGTGCCTTAGCCTTGGCAACGGTCGTAGTGATTCTTTTGTGCATGATCAGAGAGATTGCCATGTTTGCAAGCATAGCACTACGGTGAGATGCAGTACGACCGAGATGGTTGAATTTTTTATTATGTCTCATTTTTGTTTTTACTTTTTAATCCAGTGGTTTTCTGTTGCAGTCGATAAATTAAGACTACACAAGAACCTAATCCTGGTTAAGTTTATACTTTGATATGTCAGTTCCAAACGACAGATTCAGACTCTCGAGCAAATCATCAAGCTCTGAAAGCGATTTCTTACCAAAGTTGCGGAACTTAAGGAGATCAGTCTTATTATATTGTACGAGATCTCCGAGAGTGTCAACATCGGCAGCCTTAAGACAATTCAATGCACGAACACTGAGGTTCATGTCTACGAGACGTGTCTTAAGCAACTGACGCATGTGAAGTATCTCCTCGTCAAAGTCCTGATTAGCATCTATACCGGTATCCTCAAACTGGATTTTCTCGTCAGAGAAGAGCATGAAATGATGGATAAGTATCTTTGCTGCCTCCTTCAAGGCGTCTTTCGGGTGTATGGAACCATCCGTTGCTATTTCCAGAATGAGCTTGTCATAGTCGGTCTTTTGCTCGACACGTGTAGGCTCTACACTGAATTTAACATTACGGATAGGGGTGTAGATAGAATCGATAGCGATTGAGTTAACATCAGTGCAGTACTCACGGTTCTCATCTGCAGGTACGTATCCACGACCTTTGTTGATGGTAAGAGTAATCTGCATAGAAGCCTTTGAATCTAAATGACAAATCACCAAATCGGGGTTTAACACTTCAAATCCAGTCAGATACTTATTGATATCACCAGCCTTGAACTCTGTTNTANTCTCGNCAGTGATAGTAACTTTNTCANTCTCGAATTCTTCTACTACNTGCTTGAATCTTACTTGCTTCAAATTCAAGATGATATTTGTCACATCTTCCTTCGCTCCGGGAACAGAAGAGAATTCCTGTTCTACACCTTCAATACGAATGGTATTGATGGCAAAGCCCTCAAGTGAAGAAAGAAGGATGCGGCGGAGAGCATTACCGATGGTAACACCGAAGCCCGGCTCCAACGGACGGAACTCGAACTTGCCGAACCAATCCGTTGACTCCAACATCACGACTTTGTCAGGTTTTTGAAATGCTAATATCGCCATTATTAACTTAATGATTATTTAGAGTACAACTCAACGATTAACTGCTCTTTGATATTCTCTGGAATGTCCGCACGCTCAGGACGATGCAGGAACTTGCCACCCTTGGTTGCATTGTCCCACTCTATCCAAGGATACTTGCTGTGATTGAATCCTGCAAGGGCTTCCTCTATTACTTCAAGAGACTTTGACTTCTCACGAACTGCAACTACCTGTCCGGGCTTTACCTGGAATGAAGCTATGTTGACAACTTTACCGTCAACAGTAATGTGCTTGTGACCAACGAGCTGACGAGCTGCGCGACGTGTCGGAGCAATACCAAGACGGAACACAACGTTGTCGAGACGGCTCTCAAGGAGCTGGAGAAGAACCTCACCGGTTACGCCATCAGCCTTAGCCGCTTTTTCAAACATATTACGGAACTGACGCTCAAGTACTCCGTATGTGTACTTGGCTTTCTGCTTCTCTGCCAACATGACACCATACTCAGAAGTCTTGCGACGACGATTATTGCCATGCTGTCCAGGAGCGAAGTTTCTCTTGGACAAAACTTTTTCTTTACCGAGGATGGTCTCACCAAAACGACGGTCAATTCTTGATTTCGGGCCTGTATATCTTGCCATAATATTTATAAAAACTTTTTACTTTGTTTTTCAGCACATGCTCTTCCGTTTATCCTAATTATTAACGGACAGCTTTGTACTGTAGAGGATTATTATACGCGACGACGCTTTGGAGGACGACATCCGTTGTGTGGTAATGGTGTAACGTCTATAATCTCCATAACCTCAATACCACTGCTGTGACATGCACGAATAGCACTCTCACGACCATTACCGGGACCTTTAACGTAAGCCTTAACCTTACGGAGACCAAGATCGTATGCTACCTTTGCACAATCTGCAGCTGCCATCTGAGCTGCATAAGGAGTANTCTTCTTGCTACCACGGAAGCCCATCTTACCGGCTGATGACCAAGAGATAACCTGACCTTCTGAGTTAGCAAGGCTCACGATGATATTATTGAAAGAACTATGAACGTGCAGCTGACCGATTGCGTCAACCTTAACGTTTCTCTTCTTGTTTGTTGCTTGTTTCTTTGCCATGACTTTTAAGTTTTTTCAAAGTTAATTGTGATTACTTCGTGGCTTTCTNCNTATTAGCAACAGTCTTTTTCTTACGCTTACGTGTACTGGCATTGTTCTTGGTGCTCTGTACACGAACCGGAGGACCATTACGATGACGGATGCCATGGTAGCAGCCAATATCAATCAGTCGCTTGATGTTCAACTGGATCTCTGAACGGAGATCACCTTCTACTTTGAATTCAGCACCGATAATTTCACGGATCTTGGCAGCCTGNTCATCNCNCCNCTCGCTAACCTNCAGGTCNCGGCTCACNCCAGCCTNATCCNATNTCTTTGCTGANCTACTTCNACCTATACCATAGATATAAGTCAATGCGATTTCGCCACGCTTGTTTTGGGGCAAATCTACTCCAACAATTCTTATTGCCATAATTGTTTGTAAATGAATAAAATACTTGTTAGTTGACTAATGTCCAAAAATTCAGAGTTGCAAAGTTACTTACTTTATGTGAATTACCGAAACAATTTAACATTAGCAACAAACTTTTTAACTTTTAATAATTTTTAACCCTGACGAAGTTTCATCTTTGGGTTCTTCTTGTTGATTACGAAAAGACGANNCTTNCGACGTACGATAACGCAATCTNCGTTACGCTTCTTCATTGATGCTCTTGTTTTCATCTTCATGATTATTGTTTATAATTATTATAATATATGGTTTGTGTAATACAGAATTATAATGTCATTACAACAAATAAGACAAGGTATGGAAAACTTACTTTGTTGAGACACTATTCTTTCTATTTATAACGGAAACTGATGCGTCCCTTAGTAAGATCGTAAGGACTCATCTCTACCTTAACTTTATCTCCGGGAAGGATTTTAATATAGTGCATTCTCATTTTACCTGAGATGTGCGCTATTATCTGTACTCCATTCTCTAACTCCACACGAAACATTGCATTACTCAATGCCTCAATAATTGTACCATCTTGCTCTATAGCAGACTGTTTTGCCATAATTTCTTGTTGTTGCTCTAACGTTTAAGCTTATTGTTATTACTATATGATTGTCACTACGTATTGCAGTTATGATATTTTCTTTATCAAAGAACATACACACCTTCAATATTGCAATAAACAAGAACATGATATTAAATGCTTACCACTTCTTCTATTTCAACAAAGGAGGATAGTATGTCAGCCTTACCATTGCGTACTGCTATGGTATGCTCATAATGAGCAGCCGGTTTATTATCTCTTGTTATGATTGACCATCTGTCCAGTGCAAGCCATATATGTCTTTCTCCCATGGTTATCATTGGTTCTATTGCTATGCACATGCCAGACTTTAACATTGGCCCGGAACCACNTTTGCCNTAGTTTGGAACAGTCGGCTCTTCGTGCATTTCCTTACCTATGCCATGACCTGTAAGCTCNCTCACNACGCCANAACCTTTAGCCTGACAGTAATCTTGAACAGCCTCTCCGNTATCACCTACATGATTACCGTGTACCGCTTGCTCTATTCCTTTATANAGACNTTCCTTGGTTGCACGGAGCAATGCTCTTACTNCTTNCGAGATTTCTCCTNNCGGAAATGTATATGCCGAATCTCCGTTATAACCGTTTAACAACGTACCACAATCAATGGATATTATATCCCCTTCTTGTAGTTCACGCTTATCGTTAGGTATTCCATGGACAACACATCCATTAACAGAAGTACAGATACTAGCTGGAAAAGGAGAACCATAAGGATTAGGGAAACCTTTGAAAGTCGGTTCTGCACCATGATCCCTTATAAAAGTCTCGGCAATTCTGTCAAGTACCGCCGTCGTAATACCCGGACGAATATATTTTGCAAGTTCACATAGCGTGCTGCCAACCAAAAGATTGGCAGCGCGCATTAGTTCTATCTCATCTTCTGTCTTAAGAAAAATTGCCATTTCGAAAGACACCTTATATTAATATGCGCTCACACCATTAGTCTGGGGACGTGTACGACCGGAATTGAGAAGACCATCGTAATGACGCATCATCAAATGTGATTCTATCTGTTGAAGTGTATCTATCACAACACCTACAAGAATCAACAATGATGTTCCACCAAAGAACTGGGCGAAACCTTGCTGTACATTGAGCAAACCTGCCAATGCTGGCATTATCGCAATGAATGCAATAAATAGAGAGCCTGGCAATGTCAGACGTGACATTATCTCCTCAATATAGTTTGCAGTATCTCTACCTGGCTTTATTCCTGGAATGAAACCATTGTTGCGTTTCATATCCTCAGCCATCTGAGTAGGATTCAAGGTTATTGCAGTATAGAAATAAGTGAAAGCTATAATAAGCAACACATATACGATAATTGTAAAGTAANCNCGTATTATCAAGCAAAGACCTTGTANACCATCCCAGATTGTCCGTGCTATACTGTACTATAGCAAGTGGTATGAACATGAGAGCCTGTGCAAAAATTATCGGCATCACATTTGCAGCGAAGAGCTTCAAAGGAATATACTGACGTGCGCCGCCATACTGTGTATTACCAACCAATTTCTTGGCATACTGCACAGGAACCTGACGTGTACCCTGAACAAGGAGTATAGCAGCACAAACTACAAAATACAGGATAAGCACCTCAACGATAAACATCACAATACCGCCACCGGTAATAGCTGTAAAACGGCTGGTAACCTCCTGTATGAAAGATTGTGGCAGTCGCGCGATAATACCTATCATAATGATAAGTGACACACCATTACCTACACCTTTATCAGTAATACGCTCACCCAACCAAAGTATGAACATAGAACCCGCTGCAAGGATAATCGTAGCAGGAACCATAAATTCCATCCAAGATAACCCGGAAGCAAGCGCACCCGGTGACTGCATCTTCAGGTTCATAAGGTAGGAAGGTGCCTGAAAAAGAAGTATGGCAATAGTCAGATAACGCGTATACTGCATTATTTTCTTACGTCCGCTCTCCCCTTCACGCTGCATCTTCTGGAATGAAGGTACAGCGATAGCCACCAACTGCATCACAATTGACGCAGAGATATACGGCATGATACCAAGCGCAAAAATTGACGCATTGGAGAATGCACCACCTGAGAACATATCAAGAAGCGACATCAAACCTCCCGCTGTCTGCTGCTGGAGCTTTTCGAGGTTCGCTGGGTTTACACCCGGCAGAACCACGAAAGATCCGAAACGGTAGATAGCGACAAAGAGGATTGTTATAAGAAGACGCATACGCAAATCTTCTACTTTCCAACAGTTCTTCAGTGTCTCTATAATTTTTTTCATTATCAAACTATTTACTCAAGGTAAGACAATATGCTTAAAGCACTACAACAGCACCGCCAACGGCCTTGATAGCCTCCTCAGCGGTCTTAGAGAAAGCGTTTGCCTCTACAGTGAGAGTAGCTTTCAATTCGCCATTGCCAAGTATCTTAACAAGTTCCTTACCGTTAGTCAGGCCGGCAGCCTGAAGTTCTGCAATACCAATCTTCTCAAGATTCTTACGCTCAGCAAGCTTCTGGAGAGTAGAAAGGTTAACAGCAAAATACTCCTTGTGGTTGATGTTCTTGAATCCGAACTTCGGCAGACGACGCTGCAATGGCATCTGACCACCCTCGAAACCAATCTTCTTCTTATAGCCAGAACGCGCCTTCGCACCCTTATGACCACGGGTAGAGGTACCGCCCAATCCTGAACCAGGACCGCGACCGATACGACGACGTGAATGGGTTGAACCAGCTGCTGGCTTCAAATTATGTAATTTCATAATCGTTCTGTTTTAATGATTTGTTATTACTCTACTACAGTCACGAGATGGTGAACCTTGCGTATCATACCACGAGTAGATGGTGTATCCTCCTTCTCTACAACCTGTGAAATCTTGCGTAGGCCTAATGAAAGAAGGGTACGCTTCTGGTCTGCAGAAGCGCCGATACGGCTCTTTATCTGCTTAATCTTTATTGTTGCCATGTGAATCCTCCTTAATTTAACCATTAAACACTTTGTTCATACTTATACCACGGTCATGAGCCACAGTATAAGCATCACGCATCATTGTGAGTGCCTTGATAGTTGCCTTTACAAGGTTATGAGGATTAGAAGACCCCTTTGACTTTGCAAGCACATCCTTAACACCACAACTTTCGAGTACGGCACGCATAGCACCACCGCATACCATTCCGGTACCCAATGCAGCAGGTTTCAAGAATACCTTGGCTCCACCAAATGCTACTTCCATCTCATGTGGAATAGTACCTTTGATTACAGGAACCTTTACAAGATTTTTCTTTGCCGCATCAGCACCCTTGGCAATAGCCTGCTGTACCTCACCGGCCTTTCCGAGACCCCATCCGATAGTACCATTACCGTCACCAACAACGACAATAGCAGCGAATGTGAAGGTGCGACCACCTTTCGTTACCTTAGTAACGCGGTTGATAGCAACCAACTTGTCTTTCAATTCAACGTCACTATTTACTTTTACTTTATCCATTGCTATAAAATCGTTTAGAAGTTAAGGCCTCCCTCACGTGCGGCATCAGCAAGAGCCTTAACACGTCCATGATAGAGATAGCCGTTACGGTCGAATACTACAGAGGTGATACCGGCAGCCTTTGCTTTCTCTGCAACAAGAGCACCAACCTTCTGAGCCTGCTCAATCTTAGGCATAACCTCAAGGCCTGCAGAAGAAGCTGCAACAAGAGTCTGACCGGTAACATCATTAATAACCTGAACGTAAATCTGCTTATTGCTACGGAACACGCTCATACGCGGACGCTCAGCAGTACCACTTACATTCTTACGAACTCTATATTTGATTTTAAGTCGTCTTTCTACTTTCTTTGTTGTCATAGTCGTAATGTTTTAAAATTACTTAGCTGAAGCTGACTTACCAGACTTTCTGCGGATAACCTCGCCCTGGAACAAGATACCCTTACCCTTATAAGGCTCCGGCTTACGGAAAGAACGAATCTTAGCACAAATGAGTCCGATCAACTGTTTGTCAGCAGATTCGAGTATGAGAAGAGGATTCTGGTTACGCTCAGACTTTGTCTCAACCTTAACTTCCTTTGGAAGCTCGATAAAGATCGGGTGTGTGTAACCGAGTGAGAACTCAATAAGGTTTCCCTTATTTGATACGCGGTAGCCTACACCAACAAGTTCAAGCACTTTCTTATATCCTTCGCTAACACCAACAACCATATTGTTAACAAGAGCACGATAGAGACCATGGAAAGCCTGCTTCTGCTTATAGTTAACCGGGCTGTCTGCGTCAACCTCAAATGTTATCTGATTATCCTCAATCTTAACGATGATGGAAGAGTCAACCTTCTGTGAGAGTTCACCCTTTGGCCCCTTCACTGTAACAACGCCACCATTATTGGTAACGGTAACTCCAGCAGGGATACTAATTGGCAAATTACCTATTCTTGACATAATCAATCCTCCAATTAATATACATAGCAAAGAACCTCTCCACCTATCTTAAGGTCAGAAGCCTCCTTGTCTGTCATTACACCCTTGGATGTGGACAAGATAGCTATGCCCAATCCGTTAATAACACGCGGCATATCCTTATAACCAGTGTACTTGCGAAGACCAGGCGTAGAAACACGCTTCAGGCACTTGATCGNATTCTTCTTGGTAACGGGATCATACTTGAGAGCCNNCNTAATGGCNNCCTGAGGACCNTNNTCTATGAANNTATAGNTCAGGATGTAACCCTTCTCGAAGAGAATCTTAGTGATCTCTTTCTTCAGATTTGACGCAGGAACTTCTACAACACGGTGATGTGCCATGATTGCGTTTCTGAGTCGTGTCAGATAATCTGCTATTGGATCTGTCATAAAAAAATTAGTTAATTAATCGGGACCGTCCCGACAATATTAATTAAATAGAAAATATTTNTCTTGTTCAGNTAATGAGGTTGTAAGGTATTCTATTACGAATAACCTTACANCTTAAAANNTTAATCTTCTGAAACTACCCTCCTTAAATTNCCAGCTTGCNTTCTTTACGCCTNGGATAANACCTNCAGAAGCCATTTNACGGAATTGGATACGTGAAATACCGAACTGGCGGATATAACCTTTCGGACGTCCAGTCACCTTACAACGGTTGTGAAGGCGAATAGGATTGGCGTTCTTCGGTATAGCCTGCAGAGCACGTGCAGCCTCATAACGCTCAGCTGCATCATCAGATGTAGCAATAACCTTCTTAAGTGCAGCACGCTTTTCAGCGTAACGAGCAACGAGTTTAGCACGCTTTACCTCGCGAGCTTTCATTGATTCTTTTGCCATAGTTCTCTTTTACTTAAGCGTTTTTGAATGGAAGGCCAAAAGCCTTGAGCAGAGCAAATCCTTCCTCATCCGTCTGTGCAGAGGTTACGAAAGTGATGTTCATACCCTGTATTCTGTCGATAGAATCGATATTTATTTCCGGGAAGATAATCTGCTCCTGTATACCGAGAGTGTAGTTGCCGCGACCATCCAGTTTAGACTGAATACCCTTAAAGTCACGNATACGNGGAAGAGNGATGCGAACAAGTTTCTCAAGGAACTCATACATACNCTCACGACGCAATGTCACCATAACTCCNATAGGCATCTTCTTACGANGTTTGAAGTTAGCTATATCCTTCTTAGAATATGTTGCAACAGCTTTCTGACCGGTAATAGTGGTAATCTCATTGATAGCCACATCTATCAACTTCTTGTCTTGGGTAGCGTCACCAAGACCCATGTTGACAACAATCTTCTTCAAGGCAGGAATTTGCATTGTAGAAGAATAGTTAAACTGCTTCTTCAGTTCAGGAGCGATAGTCTCCTTATATACTTTCTTTAACTGTGCTGTATCCATTACTTGATTTCCTCCCCTGACTTTTTAGCGATACGTACGACATTCTTGCCCTCGTGCCTAACAGACACTCTGGTAGCCTTGCCGCTCTTTGGATCAATGAGGCTCAAGTTTGAGATATGAATAGGAGCCTCCTGTTTCACGATACCACCCTGAGGGTTCTTTGCTGAAGGCTTGGTACTTTTTGATACCATATTAATACCTTCAACGATGGCGCGCTGCTCCTTAACGAGCACCTTCTGCACCTTACCCTTCTTGCCCTTGTCACGTCCTGTGNGGACAATAACGGTATCGTCTTTTCTGATNTGTAACTTANTCATTACTGTTAAACTCTTTAAGTGTGAAANACTATAGTACCTCAGGTGCGAGAGAAACAACCTTCATATTAACGGCACGGAGCTCACGGGCAACAGGGCCGAAAATACGGCTGCCACGCAATTCACCAGCGTTATTGAGGAGGACACAAGCATTATCATCGAAACGAATATAAGAACCGTCCTGACGACGTATTTCCTTCTTTGTACGAACGATGAGAGCCTTTGATACTGCACCTTTTTTCAAATCACTTGAAGCGATGACATTCTTGACAGCAACGACAATAACGTCACCAACACTGGCGTAACGACGTCTTGTACCACCGAGTACGCGGATACAAAGAGCCTCGCGTGCGCCGCTGTTATCACATACTGTGAGNCTTGATTCTGCCTGTATCATATATTACTTAGCTTTTNCTATTATTGAAACTAATCTCCATCNCTTGGNCTTAGAGAGTGGGCGGNTCTCCATGATGAGGACAGTATCACCTACATTTGCCTCATTCNTCTCGTCATGTGCATGATATTTTTTTGTTTTCTGCACAAACTTACCATAGATCGGGTGTTTCTCTTTGAACTTAGATGCAATAACAATGGTTTTATCCATCTTGTTGCTTGTAACTACACCCTGTCTTGTCTTTCTTAAATTACGCGTTTCCATTTGGACCATTGTTATTTGTTAAGTTCACGTAAACGGAGTTCGGTCATCATACGTGCGATATCACGACGAGCAGCCTTAATCTGTGACGGATTTTCAAGCGGAGCAATGTTATGGTTGAGCTTCATGGTTGCAAGCGCATCCTTAGCATTCTCGAGCTTTTCTACCAAGTCCTTGGTCTCAAGTTCTTTCAGTTCTTTAATCTTCATAGTTTAAGCGTTTTTATCGTAGTCACGACGTACAACAAACTTTGTTTTAACCGGCAATTTCTGCGCACCGAGTCGGAGAGCCTCCTTAGCGATGTCAAATGAAACGCCTTCTATCTCGAAGAGTATGCGTCCCGGAGTAACCGGAGCCACCCATCCTGCCGGATCACCCTTACCTTTACCCATACGCACGTCAGCAGGCTTACGAGTAATCGGTTTGTCTGGGAAAATGCGGATCCATACCTGTCCCTCACGGTTCATGTAGCGGTTTATCGCCACACGGGCAGCCTCAATCTGCCTGCTGTCAATCCATTTTGGCTCAAGAGTCTTGATACCGAAAGAACCGAAAGCCAGCTGTGTACCACGATGAGCGTTGCCTTTATTGCCACGACCATCCTGCGGTCTTCTATATTTTACTCTTTTTGGCTGTAACATAGTAGCTTCTTAGTTTTTTAACGGTTATTGTTTCTCTTACGGTTACCACCACGGTTACCACCGCGGCCATTTCCCTGAGGACGGCCTGAACCACCTTTTTCCTGAGTGAAGTTAGGTGCAAGATCACGCTTACCATAAACCTCACCACGGCAGATCCATACCTTTATACCAAGTATACCTACCTTTGTAAGAGCTTCAGTCTTACAGTAGTCGATGTCNGCACGGAAAGTNTGCANCGGAGTACNNNCNTCTTNCAGCNTCTCGGCGCGTGCGATCTCGGCACCGTTAAGACGACCAGAAATCTGAACCTTGATACCCTCAGCACCGGCACGCATGGTGTTTTGTATAGCCATCTTGATGGCACGGCGATAAGCTATCTTGCCTTCTACCTGGCGAGCGATAGAGTTAGCAACGATATTAGCATCGAGATCAGGTTTCTTTATTTCGAAGATATTAATCTGGATGTCCTTCTTGTAAAGCTTCTTCAGTTCTTCTTTCAGTTTGTCAACATCCTGACCACCTTTACCAATGACGATACCCGGACGGGCAGTGCAGATAGTAATGGTAACACGCTTCAAAGTGCGCTCGATGACGATACGTGAAACGCTTGCCTTAGCGAGACGCTCGTTGAGGTACTTACGGATTTTCTGATCCTCCACGAGGTTATCTCCGAAGTTCTTTCCACCGAACCAGTTTGAATCCCAACCGCGGACAATTCCGAGTCGGTTTGCTATTGGATTAACTTTCTGTCCCATTCTATTCCTTATTTATCTTCATTAGTTTTGGTATCAACGAACAGTGTAACGTGGTTGCTACGTTTACGAATACGATAGCCACGTCCCTGTGGTGCAGGACGCATACGCTTCAAGGTAACGCCTTCATCCACGAAGACCTTAGAGATATAAAGCTCTCCGTCTTCTGCCTTACGGTCGTTTTTAACCTCCCAGTTGGCAATAGCAGAGCGCAACAGTTTCTCAACATCTGCAGAAGCCTGTTTATTTGAGAATCTGAGCACACCAAGCGCGCGGTTCACTTCCATTCCACGTATCATGTCTACGACATAACGCATTTTGCGTGGTGATGAAGGCACCCCAACGAGTTTGGCAAAGTATTGAGTTTTTTTGGCTTCTTTTATCTTTTCAGCCGCATTATGTTTTCTTGCTCCCATTTTACTTTGTATGATTAATGGTTATGGCCTGTCAATTATCGCTTATTACCGGCGTGCCCACCGAAACGACGTGTAGGAGAGAACTCACCGAGTTTGTGTCCTACCATATTCTCGGTAATGTAGACAGGTATAAATTTATTACCGTTATGTACAGNCACTGTATGTCCTACAAANTCAGNANATATAACAGAGGCTCTGNNCCATGNCTTGACGACAGTCTTCTTTCCGCTNNCANTCATAGCGNGAATTTNCTTCTCAAGAGAGACATTGATATATGGACCTTTTTTCAATGAACGACTCATATTTTCGCTTTTGTTTTATAGAGTGTTACTTCTTGTTAGCTCTTTCTATGATATACTTATTAGAGAGTTTCTTAGGTGCACGTGTCTTGAGACCCTTAGCGTACAAGCCCTTACGTGAACGTGGGTGTCCACCGGACTGACGTCCCTCACCACCACCCATCGGGTGATCAACAGGGTTCATAACAACACCACGGTTGTGCGGGCGACGACCAAGCCAACGAGAGCGACCAGCCTTACCGGACTGCTCAAGAGCATGATCAGAGTTGCCTACAGCACCTACGGTAGCCTTACAGGCAGAAAGCACCTTACGGGTCTCGCCTGAAGGGAGTTTAATAACACAGTAACTGCCTTCACGAGAAGTCAACTGAGCGAAATTACCAGCCGAACGAACAAGGAGCGCACCCTGACCAGGACGAAGCTCAATGTTGTGAATAACGGTACCAACAGGAATGTTAGCAAGCGGGAGAGCATTACCTACCTCAGGAGCTGCGTCAGGACCAGACATAACAGTCGTGCCTACCTGCAAGCCNTTAGGAGCTACGATGTAGCGCTTNTCANCGTCAACATAGTACAACAGAGCTATNCGCGCAGAGNGGTTTNGATCATACTCTATTGACTTTACTACNGCTNGAACACCATCTTTCTCTCGCTTGAAGTCAATCAAACGATACTTCCTCTTGTGACCGCCACCTTTGTAACGAACGGTCATCTTACCGGTGTTGTTTCGACCACCGGTAGAACGCTTACCGTAAACGAGAGACTTCTCTGNCACNGATGCAGTANTATCCTCGANCGTGNCAATAACTTTGTGTCNTTGACCNGGAGTNACNGGTTTTAATTTACGTACTGCCATTTTTCAATTATATGTTGCTGTAAAAATCTATTTCCTCGCCTTTTTTCAAAGTGACGATTGCTTTCTTGAAGGCGTTCTTCTGACCTTTGATCAAACCAGCCTTAGTATAGCGCACAGAACGCTTGCCGGCATATTTCATGGTGTTAACGTCTTCCACTGTTACGTTATAGCGAGCCTCAACCTCTTGCTTAATCTGGAGTTTGTTAGCCTCAGGGCTTACGATAAAACCGTAGCGGTTAGGCAGCTTTTCTGTAATCTTAGTCATCTTCTCAGTGACTATTGGCTTAATTATAAATGCCATAAGTTTTCCTCCTTTTTAAGTTTACTTGGTTAAAATCGCATCAATTGTCGGGAGCGACTTCTCTGTCATCACCAACACGTCAGCATTCAGAATCTTATAGGCGTTAATCATAGCTGCACCCATAACCTCTGCTTTCTTTACGTTTCTGGCTGACAAATATACATTTTTATTTTCTTCCGGCAAAACGAGAAGCACTTTCTTACCCTCGATATTAAGATTCTTAACGATATTTAAGAATTCTTTCGTCTTAGGAGTCTCAATAGCAAAATCCTCAAGCACAATGATAGCATTCTCCTGCACCTTGTAAGAAAGAGCGCTCTTACGTGCCAAAACCTTTGTCTTGAGGTTCAACTTTGTACGGTAATCACGTGGCTTAGGACCGAAAACACGACCACCGCCAACGAGAACCGGTGAGTTAATATCACCGCGACGTGCGCCGCCGCCACCCTTCTGACGTCCGAGTTTACGTGTAGAACCGGAAACCTCGCTGCGCTCCTTAGCCTTTGCAGTGCCCTGACGCTGATTGCCCAGATACTGCTTCACGTCAAGATAGAGCACATGATCGTTAGGCTCAATAGCATAGATAGCATCATTAAGCACAGCCTTACGTCCTGTATCCTGACCTTGTATATTCAATACACTTACTTCCATCACTTCTTGATTAAAACGGTTGAACCATTGTATCCAGCAACAGAGCCCTTAACGATAATGAGGTTGCTCTCCGGGATAACCTTAATAACTTTCAGGTTTTGTGTTGTAACGCGCTCGTTACCCATGTGGCCACCCATGCGCATACCCTTGAACACCTTCGCAGGATAAGAGCAGGCACCGATAGAACCCGGCTTACGCGCGCGGTCATCCTGACCGTGTGTGGACTGGCCTACACCACCAAATCCGTGACGCTTCACAACGCCCTGGAAACCTTTACCCTTAGAGGTACCGACAACATCAACGAAGTCGCCCTCAGCAAAGAGTTCTGCAGTGATCGTATCGCCGAGATTATGCTCCTCGTCGAACTTGAACTCAGCCAAGTGCTTCTTTGGTGTTGTGCCTGCCTTCTTAAATGTTCCCATCATAGGCTTAGAGGTGCGTGTCTCTTTGGCTTCGCCGAAGCCAAGCTGCAAAGCAGCGTAACCGTCTTTCTCAACGGTCTTCACTTGAGTTACGACACAAGGACCAGCTTCGATAACAGTGCACGGTATATTCTTACCGTCGGCACTGAAAACGGATGTCATTCCGATTTTTTTTCCAATTAATCCTGGCATTTCTGTTTGAAATTAATAATGTATATAAAAAATTTTCTTTCTGCGTGATGTATTGTCGCTACTGTCAAAATACGCCCACACAGAAAGAAAATATATTGTAATCCATTCTTTTCCAGTGTGTTGTTAGCCTACTGCCAGCGCAACATCTACTTTTTGCGCTGCAAAGGTACGACTTTTCTACGAATTACGCAAATATTTCCAAAACTTTTTTTGATTTATTTTCAAGCACTTATAATTTGTAGAGCCCAACAGTAAATGTAGAGTCGTATAATATTTTGTACAAATCTGTTCGACGGAGTGTCAAAATCAAGTTTTTCTCTGGGGCTTCTGTTCAATTTCTCCTGGGGCTTCATGATTTTCATATCCGTAAAGTCCCCGAGGATCGCTTTCTTGGGTATAGACCTCCAGATGAGCTTGTTTGCGTGTTCAATGGATCACCTCCGCCATGAGGCATAGAATCCGCAATAACCTTGTCTCTGTTCTTCAATGACAGAATTTGGGTTATCTCACGGTGTGCGGCAAACTCACAGCCGTTGTCCGTAGTGAGTCTGTCGATTTGGATTCTTTACTTTCGGTTTATTCTCACATTTAACCAACAATCACACGCAACAACATTTCCCTATAAAAGACGCGAGAACGACCAAGAGCGTATAGATACATGAAATAAGATGTTAGAAAAAGCGACCACGAAAGCGTAGTAATAACCATAGCCAACTTTCAGTCTTTTTCAGCGGTCTTTCTATTACCATACACAAATAATAGGGCAACGAAATCCGGCAGGAGTAAAAAGAGACAGAATATAACCTGTAAGCCACTTACAATTCCAACAGAACAACCTATGATCGTCACAATGTTGGCAATACACATATACCTTAACAACAGATTAACCCATACCTTATCCCGTCCTCTTTGTCCTGGATCCTCACTCTGTTCAAATCCTGATATTATGCCCGGATTCATCCTGACCAATTTTATACAACCATATTTCAGCCCAACAACAAGAAAGAGTATTACTGATTGTATTATCACGTTTGCCATACCTTAATTGCTTTTTATATTTTACTAAGATTACATAAAGCCACCGAACTGATTTACAAGGCAAAGGTTTACATATCATCAATGTTCTGTAACATTGCCAGTAGAACCGTCAACTACGGTTATTATACCCACAATCCGTTTCTTTGCAAAGGTAATAATTATTCCGCAATAAAAAGAAAACAGAAATAAAAAATGAGACAAACTAACTACTTACAGTCAGTTTGTCTCACAAGAATCATGAAATGTTTATCTCTTGAAAACTACACCTTTATCTCTACCTCAACACCTGAAGGAAGGTCGAGCTTCATGAGAGCATCAATAGTTCTGGTTGTAGAACTGTAGATGTCAATCAGACGCTTGTAGTCTGAGAGCTGGAACTGCTCACGGCTCTTCTTGTTTACGAAGGTAGAGCGGTTCACTGTGTAGATACGCTTGTGCGTAGGCAGAGGTATAGGACCGCTTACGATAGCGTCTGTAGCCTTAACAGCCTTAACAATCTTTTCTGCTGACTTGTCAACGAGAGTGTGGTCGTATGACTTCAGCTTGATACGAATTTTCTGACTCATTATAATAATAAGATTAATATTGGTTTATTAATAGAGTCCGCACAACCCGTAAAGAGTCATTTACTCACGACCTGCGCGGACGTCTGTATTCTCATTTATACCAAATCGGCACGTCCGTTAGACTCCTCAAGTATAGCCTTGGCTATAGAGCTTGATACAGCGTCGTGGTGATCGTACTCCATTGATGAAGTAGCGCGGCCTGATGTAATAGTACGCAGAGCTGTTACATAACCGAACATCTCAGCCAACGGCACCATAGCCTTCACGATACGCGCACCGCTACGAGCCTCTTCCATGCCCTGAACCATACCACGGCGCTTGTTAAGGTCACCGATAACGTCACCCATGTTCTCCTCCGGAGTAACAACTTCTACCTTCATGATAGGCTCCATGAGTACCGGGCCGGCCTTAGGACAAGCATTCTTGAATGCGTTGCGTGCAGCAAGCTCAAATGAAAGCTGGTCAGAGTCACCCGGGTGGAAGCTACCATGAAGGTAGAAGTTGTTACTGCAGAGGAGAACATGGGTGACGTTATCGGTGACCTTAAC
>WFLX010182966.1_pt1 | contig 17611 bp, 13 predicted proteins | sample 4967041 | NCBI WGS metagenome assembly WFLX01 (sample SAMN12857096, study PRJNA449069) | gut metagenome | isolation source: stool from male and female vole | host: Microtus ochrogaster | place: USA:Florida | collected 2017 | reverse complement strand
CGATGAAAATGACGGCAAGGATGTTCGGCGTGCTGTGCGCGGCGAGCCTGGTGTTCTGCGCGGCGTGCGACAACATAGTGGTCAAGCCTAGCGGTGGGGATAATGGCGACAAGACCGATTTTGGCGATGGCGACTTGGGCGGCGAGGGTACGGTGACGTATGATGTCGGGACGATTGTGCCGGTAAGCGGCTCAGACGCGATGTGGCTTGTCATCAAGAATACCGATGAGGGGAGCGGGACTGCGGGGACATCGCCCGTAAATCATTACTATCCGAATGCGCGGGCGGATGCCTACCGCGATCATCTGCTTGAAATGTATGACGTGCGCGAGCCGTATGTACTCGTGTTCAACACGGAGACGACGAAATCGACGACTACCAATGTGACGTATTGGGATGATGAATATCGGATTTTGCGCAACGGCGTGACGCATTACAGGATTCGGTATCGGTGGGAAAATCTGATACCGAATATTGCAACGATTACGGCGGACGAGTTGCGCAAGGGTTATGACCCGTCTGGCTTTGTTGTCGATGTGTACGGTGCCGTATACGGAAGTGATTTGTCCAAAAAATTCTTCCGCACATATCGGTTCGATTATAACGACGACGGAACGACGATTGACTATCGCGATGACAAATGGAGACAGACGGAAGACTACAAGGATTATGTGTATGTGAAAGCGACTGGAAAAGAGCGCAATCAGTATCAGTTCACCGACAGGATAAGCAGCCGTGCGCGTAGTTATATCCTTCGCAATNCGAANGATACCGNTACAAACAATTCTAATACGTTCTTTGAANTTCGCGTTGACTTTGAGGAANATAGTGTTACGCCGAGGTCATACCGACTCATTGCAAACGGAAAGGGAACGGTTGAGGGNGGTACGAATAACNAACTCTATCAGAATACCCTTTATATCAGCAGTTTGAGGTATTGGAGCGAAAAGGATCGTCAGGTATGGTTCAGCGTTACCACGAAAAGGAATAATGATGATGCCACTAAAACCACGCTTAATTTCGACGACTTGTATGAGCGTGCAGGATATGAAGATACGGGTGATAATCCTCAGCCTGATAATGGCGATAACACTGGAGGCGGTAGTGACAATACCGAAGGTGATGGTGCGAATGACGCTTCCGCGGGAAGTGATAAAAATGGTCAGACTACGGGCGGCGATAACAGCAATCTGCCAGAAGAAGGCTATGCAAGCGGCGTGGAAACATACGGAGATTACTTGACCAATGAAGGAGTCGGCAAGTATGTGACCGTTTCCGAAGCGAAAACGACCGTCAACGGCATCAGTGTTCCGGCGACGATAACGTTCTCCGTTCCGTTTGAGGACGAGAACGCGCCGATGAGCCGCTTCACCAAAGTCACCTTTGTGCCGCAGGCGAAAGACGATTATGTCATCTACGTTCCGAAACCAGGCAGCGACGAGATCGCATACGAGTTCATCGACAACTTCAAGGCAGGGTACGGCATTTTCGGCGACTATGCGTGGGAAAAACCCGTTTCCACTTCAACCCCGTCAACGGATTCTTTCGTGACCTTGCAGGACGATGCCGNCGCCAAGTCCGACACGTCTACCAAGCNTTTCGCNTTCACCGGCAATCCGTTGCGGATTGAGGTGGAAGATATGACGCCAAGCGGGTTGGAGATTACGAGGGATTCCGCCGCTTCTGGCGGTAAGGCGGGCNTTCTTGCGAGCGAGGANTCGCGGGCGGAGGCAGTCATCACGTTCCCGGCGGGCAACTACACGGGGTATGCGGTCATGTACGCGCCCAGTGGCGACCACGATGCGTTCTACGTGCGATTCGGCGACGGTCATATNCGCGTNTATGCGGACGACCCGCCGCCTGNGGGATACAAGCGCGCGAGNCGCACGCCCATAAAGCTTTCGTGNGACAAGGAAGTGACGGTGCGGATGGTCATTTCGCCGCGCAGCGAGAAGTTCACGGACAAAGCCGTNGAGACGGGAATGTCCATCGACTATGTGGAGTTCACGAAAAACTGATCAATAGAAAAAAAGAAAAAAACAGCAAGAAGAAAGACGGTTTGTCCGATATGCGGGAGCGGCGTGCCTTTTGCGGGGCGCGCCGCTCCTCTTTAAAGATTCCGGGATTTTCGGTAGACTGGGCGTATGTATGAAGTTCGGGTGACTGCCGATTTTGCGGCGGCGCATTTTCTGCGCGACTATCACGGGAAGTGCGAGCGGCTGCACGGGCATAATTATACGGTGTATGCGCACGTGCGCGGGGCNGAGCTTGACGCGGGCGGGATGCTCCTGGATTTTGCGGTACTCAAGGACGCGCTGAAGACGGTGGCGGGATCGCTCGACCACACGAATCTGAACGACAATCCGGCGTTCGCGCAGAATCCGAGCGCNGAGCGGATTGCGCGGTTCATCTACGACCGCCTGTGCGCCGTNCTNGCGGAGCAGGGCGTTGACGTGCGGGGAAAAAACGGCGGCGCGGTCTTGTGCGCGGTTGACGTGTTCGAGACGGCGACGAGCCGCGCGCGCTACATTCCCGACGGCTGTTCCTGCCCGTAGGTGACCAGCCACCGCTGTACGGGCGCGCGCCAGTCGTCGTCATGTGCGCCTTCGAGCAGGAAACGTTCGTACATGTCCATGATGTGCGTCTTGACGGTGCGCGCGCTTTCCTCGTCCATGCCTTCCGGCCGCAAAAACAGCGCGTCAATGAACGCGACGGCATCGGTCGGCGTGAACAGCGCGGGGAACAGGCGGCTCACCATGTACAGCGCGGCGGGAACGCAGTTGACGCTGTGCTGTTTGACGTACAGTACCGATTCGGCAATGGCGACCGCGCCGTCGTACAGTTCTTTGTTCCACTGTTGCTGTTCGGCTTGGGGGAACTGCTCGCGGGCGAAGAAATAGCGGTAGAACGAGGCGCACAGCACGACAATGGCGATGTGCAGGCTGGGAACGCAGCACAGGTGCGGGTCGAGCAGGTGAATCGTGAAGAACTTTCCCTTGCGGTAGGCGGGGCGTTCCATGGTACTCACGCGGAAGCGGTACAGCCGCGCCGCCTCGTCGTATGCCCTGGTGATGACGCGGAGCCATTCCGCGCAGAACGGCATGGCTTTGTGCGCGCCGTAGCGGCGGATGAGCATGCTCATCGGCTCAATCCAGAAATTGATGAAATGAAGGTAGGTGCCGATTTTGTGCGGCAGGAACGGAATCGTCTTGTCGAGCGGGTGGTCAACATGTACGACGGGAATCTTCTTGATGCCCCACTTGACCAGGAATTGCAGCCCAAAGAAATTGGCGACGACCGTGCGCATGTACGACAGGAACGCGCCGATGCTGCGCGGGCGGAACGGAATGGACGCGTAACTCCACAGGACGCTGAAACTGCCGAGCGGGCGGCCTGCGGTCTTTTTGATGCGGTTTGCGGAAGCGGTCGTCGTCATCAGCCGAAGATTTCCTTTGCGACAGCGACGGAAGCCATCGCGTCCTTTACGTAGTAGTCTGCCCCGATTTTTGCCGCGTAGTCAGCAGTAAGCACCGCGCCGCCCGTCATGACCGCGCACGATTTCCCTGCCTTTTCCAGCGCGGCGCGCAGGTCGCTGATCGTGGTCTGCATGTTGCCGACAGTCGTCGTCATCAGCGCGCTCAGGCCGAGCAGCTTGATGTCGTGTTCAAGCACGGTCTTGACGACGGTCTGTGACGGCACGTTTTTCCCCAGGTCGATGACGGTGTAGCCGTAGTTTTCGAGCATTGCCTTGGTGATGTTCTTGCCGATGTCGTGGATGTCGCCGAATACGGTGGCTATCGCGATCGTGCCGCGGCTTTCCTGCGAGCCGCCGTCTGCTTCCAGCTGTCTTTTTATCACGGCGAATGCCGCGCCCACGGTGTCCGCGCTCAATAATAACTGCGGCAGGAATTTCACGCCGGTCTCAAAGTCTTTTCCCACGAGGTCAAGCGCGGGCACGATACAGCGGTCGATGATGGCGACGGGCTTGCTGCCGTTCGCAAGGAGCGACGCGGTTGCCTCGCCCGACATTTCTTTGAAGCCTTTGCAGATGATGTCGATGAGCGTGCGCTCGCCATCGGTCAGGTCGGGGGGAAGCGTCACGTCCGCCGGTGTTTTCGGGACGGCGGCGGTCTTTTTTTCGCCCGGAGTCGCCGGGGCGGTGGCGGATGGCGCGGTCGTTCCCGTGTAGGTTTCGATGTAGTCGAGGCAGTTCTCGTCGTATCCGGCGAGCGCGCGGTAGCTGTGGTAGGTTTCGGTCATCGGCGCGCTCAGCGGGTTGATGATACAGGCATCCAGCCCCGCGTACAATGCCATGGCGAAGAACCGGCTGTTGATGATGTCGCGGCGCGGCAGCCCAAAGCTGATGTTTGACACGCCGAGGATGCACGTCAGCCCCTGTGCGCCGAATTCCTGCTTGAGCAGCGTCATGGCGCGGACGGTTTCCAGCNCCTCTTTCTGNTGCNAGCTGACCGTGAGCGTGNGNGTGTCGATAACGATGTCGCGCGNCTGAATGCCGTACCGCGNCGCTTCCGCGATAATCCTGCGGGCGACGGCGACGCGTCCTTCTGCGGTGGGCGCGATGCCGTTCTCGTCGATGCAGAGCGCGACCACCGCGCCGCCATAATGCGCCACGAGCGGGAATACGGCATCCATCACGTCTTTGCGCCCGTTCACGCTGTTGACGAGCGGCTTGCCGTTGTAATAGCGCAGCGCGCGCGCCAGTACGTCGCGCTCGCTGGAGTCAATCTGGAGCGGCGTGGCGAACGTGCCTTGAATCGTCCGTATTGCGGTGACCATCGTGGCGGCTTCGTCAATGCCGGGCAAGCCTACGTTCACGTCCAGGATCTGTGCGCCTGCCTGTATCTGCCGCTCCGCTTCGTTCAGGACGAACTGCATGTCGCCGGCGAGCAGGGCTTCCTTGCAGGCTTTTTTTCCCGTGGGATTGATACGCTCGCCCACAATCTGCGGACCTGCCGCGCCGCCAATCTGCACGGTCTGATTGTACGAGCAGATAACGGTGTCGGTCGCCGTGTCGGACGGCTCGCGCACCATGCTGCCGTCGGCTTCCACCACGCGAATCATGGCGGCAATGTGGGGCGGGGTCGTTCCGCAGCAGCCGCCCAGGGCGACGGCACCCGCGTGGCGGTTCGCTTTCTGCGACCGGGCGAATTCCTCCGCGCTCACGCGGTACAGCGTCTTTCCGCCCACGACGACGGGAATGCCCGCGTTCGGCTGGACGAGCACGGGCGTNTGCGCGTAGCGCAGGAACTGCCGCACCAGGGCGTTGTCTTCTTCCAGGCTGCCGCCGCAGTTCAGACCGAGCATATCGACGTGCAGTGCTTCCAGATAGGTGACGCACGTGCGCACGTCCGCGCCCGTGAGTGTGCGGAGATTCGGCTGGAACGTAGGCGTTGCGACGACTGCCATGCCGGTATTTTCCTGCACCGCAAGGATCGCCGCTTTCATTTCGTACAGGTCGCTCATCGTTTCGATTATCGCCACCTGTGCGCCCTCGCGTTCTGCCAGCACCGCCGCCTGCCGGAAGCTTTCGTATGCCGTGTCGAACGGCAGGTCGCCCATCGGCTCAAGCAGCCGCCCGATCTGCCCCGTGTCCCACGCGATGAAATGCGGACGGTCGTTGCCGTTTGCTTCCGCCGCCGCCACGCATTCGCGCAGGATGCCCATTTCCGCGCTGATATACTGCTCGCAGGTGTAGGGCGCGTCCGTCAGTTTGAGCGCGTTCGCGCCGAACGTGTTCGCCGTAAGCACGTGGCAGCCTGCGTCAAGGTATTTCTGATGAATCGAGCGGATGACGTCGGGGCGGGTGATTGACAGGTCTTCGGGAATCACGAAATCCGTCACGCCCGATGCCTGTATCATCGTGCCCATGCCGCCGTCAAAAAAGACGGGGAGTCCGCGCGCAATCCGGTCCTGCAAGAACGAACGGAAATCCATTTATGATGCCGCCGTGCCGTTTGTTGCGGACAAAATGCTGTCCACATTCTGCATGATTGCCTGCGCCACACGCGGTTTGTTCATCGTATAGATATGGATGCCGCGCACGCCGTTGGAAATCAGGTCGATAATCTGGTCGGTCACGTAGGCGATGCCCGCCTGCCACATCGCCTCCTCGCTGCCGCGGAATTTGTCGCAGAGCGAGAGGAGCTTGCGCGGAATGTACGCGTTCGAAAGATCGACCATGCGGGTGACCTGCCGCGCGCTCGTTATGGGCATCAGCCCCGCCAGGACGGGAACATGGATGCCCGCCGCCTGCAAGCGGTAGAGGAAGCTGTAAAGCATGTCGTTGTCAAAGAACATCTGCGTCGTCAGGAAGTCCACGCCCGCGTCAACTTTGTGCTTGAGGTTTTCGATGTCGCTGTCGCGGTTGAGGCTTTCGGGATGCCCTTCGGGATAGCACGCGCCGCCCACGCAGAAGCCTTCCTGCTTGAGCACGGCGACCAAATCCGACGCGTGCCGCAGTCCTGCCGGGAAGAGGTTTTCGCCCGGCTGCGCGTCTTTGGGCAAGTCGCCGCGCAAGGCAAGCACGTTCTGAATGCCGCGCGCCTTGAAGTCTGCGATTGCCGCGTCCAGCTGCTCGCGTGCCAGGCGGACGCAGGTCAGGTGCGCCAGTGCCGTCGTGCCGTGCTGTTCGATCAGTTCCGCCACGTCTGCCGTGCCGTTTTTCTGGGAGCCGGCCGCCCCGCACGTAATGCTGACAAAATCGGGATGCAGCGATACCAGTTTTTTTGCCGCCTCGCTCACCGTCGCAAAATCGTCCTGCCGTTTGGGCGGAAACACCTCAAAAGAGAACGCCACTTTTTTCTGCTTCAGGATTGTGCTGATGTCCATACCCTTATTGTATAGTAAAGAAGTCGGTTTTTCAAGGTGGAGGGCAAGGGCGGGTGTTTTTGCCGTCATTTTATGCGAATGCCGCCGCGTTCCTGTCCTGCTGCATGTCTTCCAGCGCGCGCAGTTTTTCTGCGTCCAGCTTGACGAACAGGTTTTTTTCGTGCGTGGGGAGTACCAGTCCTTTCGGGCCGTTTTTCGCGCGGCGCAGGTGCTTGACCTGCGTGTAATACAAGTCCGCGCTGCCGTTCTTGCGCGCCTTGGAATANTAGACNGCAAGGTTTCCCGCGTACANCAGGATTTCGAGCGGGACGGTTTTTCCCGCGCGCGCCTTGATGAACACGTAGCCGCCGCTGTAGTCGCGCGTGTGCAGCCACATATCCTGTCCGCGCACGTGGTGGCGCAGCAGTTCGTCGTTTTCGTTCGCGTCGCGTCCCACCATGATGTACCAGCCGTCCACGGCGTAGTCCAGGCCGGGGTGCGCCTTTTTTTCCTGCTGTTTGGGTTTCTGCGTCTTGCGCAGCAGTTGGTCCAGCTTGAGCGGATTTTTTTCGGCGCGCATCGCCGCGTACTGGGCTTCCAGCGCGGCGAGCGATTTTTCGGCGCGGGCGATGTCGTGTTCCAGATCTTCCAGTCCGTGCGTGGCTTTTTTGTACCGATCATAGTAGGCGGCGGCGTTTTCCTGCGCGTTCTTTTCCGGGTCGATGGTTATGCTGACCGTCTTGCCGCTTTCGTAGTCCTCGCATTCCAGAAAATGCGTCGTTCCGTCCAGCTGATGGCCGAACGCAAGAATCAGGTCGCCCTGATGTTTCAGCTGCCCTGCGTCCAAAAAGGCAGCGCGTTTTGCTTTGAGCCGTTCCAGTGCGTTTTCCTGGCGGCTCTTATGCTCCGCGTGCCATTTTTCCGCCTGTGCCAAAAGCGATTCCAGCGAGTGCGCCGCCGCCGTCTGGCTGTAGAACGCATCGACTTTCTGGTTGAACGAAAGCGGCTCGGCATCGGGATGCCGCTCGGCAAAATCCGCCTGTATGTCCGCAAAGTCGCGCACGTCCCACTGCTTGTCGTTCGGTTTCGGTTCGGGCAGGACGAGCGGATTGCCCGTCATCTCATGTTTTGCGGGGCGGCGGTAGAACGAATCAAGGATGATGCCGTCCGCGTCGCATAAAAAAATGTTCGCCGCGTTGCTCCACAGCCGGATATACAAGACGTATTCGCTCGCGCCGTTTTTGTCGGCGGTGTCGTCCGGCTCTGCCCGTTTGCCCCGCCGCTGTGCGAACCGCTCCTGCGCGGCGGGCATCACCTGCACGGGCGCGTCCTTGCGCAGCGTCATCCGCACGATTCGTTCTTTGCCGACCTGCGCACATGCCGTAATCCGTGCGCCCTTGATGTGCGAGCGCAGCAGTTCCATAAAGCGCAGCGGTTTTTCGTATTTGGGGATTTTGCGCCGCACTTCATGCAGTCGGCACGCGTTCGCCGCAAGGCAGACGAACACAGTTTTGGGCGCGCCCGGCTTGTACGTGTACAGCGCGATCGAGTCGAACGACGGCTGCACCACGTCCTGCACGAACGCGCCCGCCAGGTCAAGCTCGGAAAGGATTTCGTCGATTTCGTTGCAGTTGAGCGACATACGCGATTATAGCACGGAATCGGCGGCGACAACAATATGCGTGTGCGGCAGCCGCTCCGCGTCGAACACGGTCATCGCCTCGCTCAGATCCATTGCCTCGTTGCGATCCGAAAAACCGCACAGCCACATGATATGTCCGATGATTTCCTGCGCCGTGTACTGCCCGCGCAGGCTGCCCAGGTCGCGGTCTCTGTCGCGCTTGGAGAGCCTGCGTCCGTCCGCGCTCATCAGCAGCGGCAGGTGAAAGAACTGCGGCGGCGCGTATCCCAGTGCCTGGTACAGAAAAAGCTGCTGGTGCGTGGCAGCGAGCAAGTCCGCGCCGCGCGCCACCTGCGTCACGCCCATGAGCGCGTCGTCCACGGTCACTGCCAGCTGATAGGCGAACGTGCCGTCGGCGCGGCGCACCACAAAGTCGCCGCAGTCACGCGCAAGGCTGCACCGCTGTGCGCCGAAATGTCCGTCGCAGAAAAAACTGGTCGTGTCGGGAACGGCGACGCGCTGTGCCGGGACACGACCCGCCCGCAAAAAATCCGCTTTCTGCGCGTCGGTCAGCGACGCGCAGTGGCCGGCATAGACTGGCGTTCCGTCGCTCGCGTGTGGGGCAGTCGCCGCCAGCAGGTCAGCACGGCGGCAGAAGCAGTCGTACACGATGCCCTGTTCCCGCAGCATATCGAACGCCCGCTCGTACACATGCGTCCGGGCGGATTGCAGGTACTGCGCGTCGTCCGCGTTTGCCGGGCCTTCGTCCCAGACGAGCCCCAGCCAGCGCAGGTCGTCCAGCAGTTGTTCGGCAAACACGCGCTTGCACCGCTGCCGGTCCAGGTCCTCTATGCGCAGCAGCCAGCTGCCGCCCGCCTTTTTTGCCAGCAGCCAGGACAGCANNGCNGTGTACACGTTCCCCAGATGCATCCTGCCGCTCGGCGACGGCGCGAACCTGCCCTTGNTCATCGGCTACTGCCGCGGGAATTTCTGCATGAATTCCGCGAGCACTTGCTCCGGCGCGGGACGTGCGTCCACGTTGACCAGCAAGCCTTTTGCCTGATAAAAATCGATGAGCGGCGCGGTGGACGAACGGTAGACGACCAGCCGGTTCTGGATTGCCTCGGCCTTGTCGTCGTCGCGCGTGAACAGCTCGCCGCCGCAGGCATCGCACGTGCCCGCTTTTTTGGGCGGATTGAAGGTCGTGTGGAACATCTGCCCGCACGCCTTGCAGCAGACGCGCCCGCTCAGCCGCTCCACCACGGCTTCGTCGGCAATGTCAAAATTCACTGCCGCGTCAATCTTTGCGAACGTCTCAAGGGCCTGCGCCTGCGCGATCGTGCGCGGGAATCCGTCCAGGATGTAGCCGTTCTTCGTGTCGTCCTGCGCCAGGCGGTCTTTCACCAGGCCGATCGTAATCTCGTCGCTCACCAGCTCGCCGGCATCAATAATCGCCTTTGCCTTTTTGCCCAGCTCGGTCTGATTCTTGATGTTCTCGCGGAAAATATCCCCGGTCGAAATGTGCGGAATGCCATACGCCTTTGCCGCTTCCTTTGCCAGCGTCCCTTTTCCCGCTCCCGGCGGTCCCAAAAAAATCACGTTCATACAAACTCCTCGCTCTTGCGAAAATCACTGCCAGTGTACCAAAAAATCTGCGGGGTGTAAATGAGGGCGTGCGCTGCTCTCGCTTCATTCGTGCGGAGGGTTTTATACCCCGACGCTTCGCTAGAAACTTTGTTGCGAATGCGTCGCAATAAGGGGATAAAACCCGACTGCGATACCTTATGAGAACAACATACCCCGATGCCTGCGTCGGGGTATGTTGATTCCTGCGCTCCGCTCCGGAACGCTCCGCGNCGCTTCCATCCCTCACGCGTTCCCCCAGGTTGGGGAATGTNTCCCCGATGTCGGGGAATGTATTTCTGATNTCGGGGAACGTCCCCCCCCCATGTTGGGGAACGTTTTCCCCAGGTCGGGGAATGTCTTCCCGATGTCGGGGCGGGATTACGGCAGTTCCACCGTAAGAAAGGCGATTTCGGTCTGCCAGGTGAACAGCGTTTTTGCGGCGGCGGTCGTGAGCAGGGTGCGCAGCTGGTCGGCGGTCTCCCCGCCGAGCGCGTCCGCGAGTTTTGCGCCATAGGCGCTCGTGCCGGGGTCGAACCACCGCGCGATTTCCTGCGGCGTGACGCGGCGTTTTTCCGCGAGCGTCTTTGCCGCCGCCGTGACGGCAAGCCCCTCCGCGCGGAATGTTTCGGCGATGCTGTCCGCGTCCCAGTTGAACAGCGGGTTTTCGGCATCCGCAAAAAAGGCTTGCTCGGCGGCCGCCATTGCGTCGAGCGTCGCCTCGAACGGCGCGCGCGTGGCGGCGGTCAGCACCTGCGTGCGGATCAGCTCGCTGACGCGCTGTCCGTGCGCGGGAATGCGCTGCGCGATGACTGCCTTCCAGCCTTGTGCCAGCGGGCTGACTGTCTCGTAGGTCTCCGATTCGTCCAGGTCATCGTCGGTAAAGGCAAGCCCTTTTGCCGCGTGGGCGCAGGTCGCCGCGTCCAGGAACGCCCGCGCCAGTGCCGTCACGGACTCTCTGGAGATGAACGGGTCGCGGAAGAACAGGCGGTCGAACATCGTGCCTTTGTAGTGGAACTGCTGCAAGATGTCGGTGAACGCGTGCGGCGTGAGGAACGGCTCGTCGGTCTGCGGGCGGCATAGGAGCAGGGGCTTGTCAAGGTCGCCGAGCGTGCGCCCGTACTGCTCCAGGATTGCCCGTCCTTTTTCGCTGCGGCACAGCCCGCCGGTAACGCCTTCCGGGGTCTTGCGCATGATTTCCCACAGCAGCAGCCCGTCGTCCGCGTTCCACACGAGCGAGCGGTGGTGGCGGCTCAGGTCGGCGAGCGCGGTCATCGTGTTCCGCACCGAAAGCAGGATTTCCGCGCGGTTGGAGTCCAGGCGGCTGCGCCAGGATTTGTCGGCCTTGTCGAGCGCGCTTTCTTTCCGTTCGTCCTTGGGCGTAAAGGTGAGCTGCTCCGCGCGCTGCTGTTTGCCCGTGCCTTTGAAATGCGCCTGAATCCACCATGCGGAAATGGGATTCGCCGGAACGTCCGCGCCGCCGGTCTTTTTCGTCCCCTTGCCCATGAAATTCTGCGAGCCGGTGACCTGCGTGTCCTCCCACGCCTTGTGCGCGTCGGCTTCGCTGCCGTTTGCCGTCTCAAGGATACGCGCGATCTGTATCTCGCGTCGGCTCAGCACGTCCTCGCGGATATTCGCCTCGTAGCCCTGGTTGCTCGGCGTGTAGAAGACGCGTCCCACGAGCGCGTCGGGAAGATACTGCTGGGCGACCCAGTGGTCGCGGTAGGCGTGCGGGTACAGATAGCCGTCGCCGTGTCCGAATCCCTCGCTNTCGCGGTTGCCGTCCTTGAGGTGGTTGGGNACTTCCGCGTCCTCTTTTTCCACGGAAGCGAGCGCGTCGAAAAATGCCATGGACGAATTGGATTTGGGCGCGGTGGCAAGGTACAGCGCGGCATGCGCCAGGTGATAGCGTCCTTCGGGCAGCCCCACGCGGTCGAACGCNTCCGCGCACGAGGTTACCAGGCTGATTGCGTGCGGGTCTGCCAGGCCCGTGTCCTCGCAGGCGGAGATGAGCATCCGCCGGAAGATAAAATGCGGGTCTTCGCCCGCGCGTACCATGCGGGCAAGCCAGTACATTGCCGCGTCGGGGTCGCGCCCGCGCAGGGATTTTATGAACGCGGANATAATGTCGTAGTGGTAGTCGCCGTCGCGGTCGTACAGNACGACTTTTTTCTGGATCGATTCTTCGGCGGCTTCCCGGCTGATAAAGATGGTCGTGCCCCAGGCAGGGACGGGCGGCGTGCTGTTCGGCGACCAGGTTTCGGGCGTGGTCTCCACGGCGAGTTCCAGCGCGTTGAGCAGGCTGCGCGCGTCGCCGTTCGCGGTGTCTACCAGATGTTCGAGCGCGCCGGCCTCGAACTGCACGTCCCAGTGGCCGTAGCCGCGCTCCGTGTCNGCCAGNGCCATCTGTGCCGCCTTGAGCAGGTCGNCCTTGGTCAGCGGCTTGAGCTGGAACACGCGGCTTCGGCTGACGAGCGCTTTGTTCACCTCAAAGAACGGGTTTTCCGTCGTCGCGCCGATGAGGATTATCGTGCCGTTCTCTACCCAGGGNAGCAGCGCGTCCTGCTGCGCCTTGTTCCAGCGGTGTACTTCGTCCACGAACAGGANNGTGCGCCGTCCGTACAGCTTGAAAAAGTCGTCTGCCTGTTTGATTGCTGCGCGGATTTCCGCCACGCCCGTCAGCACGGCGTTCAGCGTGATGAAATTCGATTTGGTGTGGTTGGCGATTACGCGGGCGAGCGTCGTCTTGCCGCTTCCCGGCGGGCCGTAAAAGATGACCGACGTGAGCTGGTCGGCGGCGATTGCCCGCCGCAGCAGCCGCCCCCTGCCCACGATGTGATCCTGCCCGATGTATTCGTCCAGGTTGCGCGGACGCATCCGCGCGGCGAGCGGCTCTTTCTGCGATTTGGTCGCGTCGAACAGGTCGGGCATTATTCGCGGTTCCAGTGTCCGCGGCCGGGGTAGTATGCCCACAAGCCCTGGTTGTCGGCGGACGCGCCCGTGTTGGACGACGTGCCTTCAAAGACCGTCGTGCCGTAGATGTCGCCGCCTTTTGCGGGCAGCGATGGATCGACGGCGAGTACGCAGTGTATCTCATAATAGGAAGAAAGCGTCGATGACACGTTCGTTCCCGAATCGGTATCGGTGGTGGGGTAGCCGTTATCGTCGAGCCTGAAATATATCAGCCCGTCGTCCGTACCGGCGAGCAGGAAATCTTGTGTGCGGGCAAGGGAACGTATGGTATAGCCGACATCTTTCGTGTCCACCGGGTNGNTCGCCGNCGNATAGGTGCGTATGGTTTTGCCGCTGCCTTCNTACCGCNAGGTCNGNGTCGGCTNGNTGTCTGCCGTNTCGTCCGTCGTCATCGCCTNTGCCGCGCTGAATGTAACGTNGCCGCCAAACCATACGCACGTTTTTGGATTTGTTATGCCGGTATNGTATTCAGTGGCATTTTCGCCGTCCAACGCGTACACCGTTCCGTTCACGTTTATATACGCCTTGCGGTGANCCGGGGTGGGGGAATTCGTGCAGAANAGCGTGTTCCGTCCTCCTTTGGGGAGCGTCGGCGTATCGACTTTCTTCCATTCGTTCCCGTCGGTCGAGCAGTACAGCGTTTGCTCGGCGGGGACGTTTTCGCCCTCGTCCTCGTCTTCTTCGGTGCGCACGGCGAGCGCGTAGAGGTAGGTTTCGTCCGCGGCAAGGCGGAAGACAATGCCGTTGCCGATGCCGTCTTTGCCCGCTTTTTTCCATTGCCCTTCATACGGCCCGCTCATGGTCGGCTCGATTTTCCCGGTTTCCGGGTCTGTTTTCAGTTCCTTATAATAGATGTTTCCGTTCTGCACGAACAGGTATTCCTTGCCGTCCNTGCCAAAGCGCACGATCGAGTTGATGTCGCCGGATACTTGCGCGTCGGCGAGTTTGACTTCCTGGCGGATTTCGTAAAAGATGACCTCGTGGCAGGCGGTGGCGACNAGCGCGAGCATCGTGGCGAGGCNGGCGGCGGTCAGAACATGCTTTTTCATCCTCAGCTCCTAGAAATGATAGCGCGCGCAAATCTGCACGGAATTGAAGCAGCCGTAACTGTTGTACTTTGCCTCGTCGTACCACTGCGGCAGGAACGTAAAGTCGTCCGCCAGCCCGAACGACCAGCTCGGCGTGGCGCGGAAGAACACGCCCGCGTTCGCCTTGAGGACAAGCCCCGGAAAATACGTGCGGTTCAGGTAGTTTTCCATCGCCATGCCGATTCCGACGGTGACCGGGAATTCAAATTTGTACAGGGTGGGCTGCACGGTCGCGTTGACGACGAGCGGCACATAGGTGAAGATATTGCTTCCGAGCGTGGGNTGGTAGCCAAAACTNATGTCCGCGCCCACGGCAATCATGCTGGTCAGGAAACGGTGGTAGCCGAGCATGCCCGAACCGCCGATGCTGAGCTGCCCTTTCCGGTACAGCGGGAAGTCGCCGCCAAAGTTGAGCGGGAACGTGACCATGAGCGCGATGTTGATATATTGGTCGCCCGCCTGATTCAGCCGCATCGTGATGCCGGTGTCGTCATATACATCGTCGTCGTCCGATTCCTGCGCGGACACGACCGCATTCGTCAGCAGCACCATGCACACAACCGCGAAAAAACGCTTCATATACCCTCGCTTGAAGAAAGTAACGCAATTATATTGTTCATTGCCTTTGTTTCAACTATAATAAACACAGAATGACGCGTTGTGTTACAAGGAGAAATGCTAAAAGCACCGCACAAATGGCGCGGCACTTTTAGCATTTCAAGTTTCCGTTGGAAACTTGCATATATAACGCATATGCACACTGCGTTGTGCATATGCGTAAAAAGCCAATCGAAAGTTGCAACTTCCGATTGGCTTTTTACAGGAGAAGGTAATGAGTGCGGTGATTATCGACGGAAAATCGATTGCGGAGTCTGTCCGCGCGGGCGTTGCGGACAAAGTGGCGGAGCTGAAGAAGAACGGTGTCGCGCCCTGCCTTGCGGTCATTTTGGTGGGGCAGAACCCCGCGAGTGTGAGTTACGTGACGGGAAAGCGCAAGGCACTGGCAGAGGCGGGCATGGTCGATAAGAGCGTGGAGCTGCCCGAAGACACGAGCGAGGAGACGTTGCTGCGGACAATCGCCGGCCTGAACGCCGACCCTGCGGTGCACGGTATTTTGGTGCAGCTGCCGCTTCCCCGGCATATCGACGAGGACAAGGTGATTATGGCGATCGATCCGAAAAAGGACGTGGACGGCTTCCACCCCGTGAACGTGGGCAACCTGGTCATCGGGAAGAAGGCGTTTTTGCCCTGCACGCCGCATGGCATCGTCGTATTGCTTGAGCGCATGAACATTCCGCTGCACGGCGCGCACGTGGTCGTCATCGGGCGCAGCAACATCGTCGGCAAGCCGGTCAGCCTGCTGCTGTTGCGCCGCGAATACAACGCCACGGTGACGATCTGCCACACGGGCACGAGGAACATTAAGGAGCTGGCGTTGCAGGCGGACATCCTGATTGCGGCGACGGGACACGTCAACACCGTTACGGCGGATATGGTCAAGCCGGGGGCGGCCGTCATTGACGTGGGCGTGAACCGTATTCCCGACGAGACGAAGAAGAGCGGCTTCCGCCTGTGCGGCGACGTCGATTTTGAGCGCGTCAAGGAAGTCGCCGGGTACATTACGCCCGTTCCTAAAGGCGTGGGGCCGATGACGATTGCCATGCTGATGTACAACACGCTTGAAGCCGCCGAGAACACGCTCCGATGATTGACGTGCAGTCCGCGCCGGACACCCGCGCCGTTCCGCTGCAAAAAGTCGGGGTCAAGGGGCTTTCGTACCCCGTGACCGTGCTGGACAAGGCGCACAAGACCCAGGCGACCACCGCGAGCATCGATTTGTTCGTCAACCTGCCGCAGGACTACAAGGGCACGCATATGTCGCGCTTCGTGGAGATTTTTCATCGGCATCACGACAGCGTGGGCATGAAAGAGTTCCTTGCCATGCTGGAAGAAATCCGCGTGTCGCTGCACGCGCAGAAAGCATTCGGCACGATGACGTTTCCGTTCTATATAGAAAAGCGCGCGCCCGTTTCGGGGAGCGCGGGCATGATGAGCTACGAATGCACGTACCGGGGCGACGTGGACGAGGGCGCGCGCCGGTTCTCCGTGAGCATTGCCGTTCCCGTGACGACGGTCTGCCCGTGCAGCAAGGCAATCAGCGCGCGCGGGGCGCACAACCAGCGCGGCGTGGTCACGGTAACCGTGCAGAACACGGGCTTTTTCTGGATAGAAGACGTGATTGCCGCCGTGGAGAACGCCGCCTCGTGCGGGCTGTACAGCGTCCTCAAACGACCCGACGAAAAATGGGTGACCGAACACGCCTACGACAACCCGCGCTTTGTGGAGGACGTGGTGCGCGAAGTCTACCTTGCGCTCAGGCACTTTCCCGCAGAAAAACCGTTCTCCTATTTCAGCGTGGCATGCGAGAACGCGGAGAGCATTCACAACCACAATGCCTATGCCTTTGCGGAGTACGGCGCGTAGCGGGCGGGCTGTCCGTTCGCTGCCGTTGCCGGGATTTCTGCCCGGTCATCGTCCGCCGCCTCGTCCGCTCCTGTTTTGTCGGCGGGGGTTGCTGTCCGGCGGAACAGCCGATTCAGTATTGCCGGGATATTCAGTTTGATGCGGATGCCGCATGCGATCCCCTGCCGCGCGATGTTGTTGCTGAACGCGTTTTCGCCGTCGTTCAGGGGAAAGCGGTAGCCGAAGAACGCGTCCGCCATGACGTAATCAAAGAAATTCTGCTTCCAGCCGATTTCGCCGAGCAGCGTGATGAGCGTGTCTTTCTGCTCGCTGTCCGGGAGCGCGCCGCCGTTGTACATGATGAAGTCCGTGCCGCATGCCCCGCCGACGTACAGCCAGTCAAGCCCGCGGGCGAACGGATAGCAGAGTACTTCCAGTTGCGTGCCGACGGTCACGACGGTCATGCCGGAGCTGAACGGCTTCATGGTCATGTGCGAGAAACTGCCCTTGACGGCAAGGCGGGGCAGCACTTCCGCCTCATAAGAAACTCCGAGTCCCAAGCCGTTGTTCTTCAGCCCCGTTCCCAGATAGCCGAGGTCGAACGAAAAGATGCTTTTTCCGACAAAACCCTCCGCGCCGGCAGCCGGCAGGAACAGGCAGGCCAGCAGCGCGAGGACGACCGTGCGGCGCGGCCGCGCGTTTTTTTGCGGCGGTTTGCCCGGCAGAACGAATACCATGCGTTTTTTATAGCAGATTTTATGGAAAAAAGAAAGGCGGCGGAAGAGTATTCATAGTTCATGCATTGATACGGAACAGTCGCTCGTTGCGCCGTGCGCAGTCCTTGCGCAAAGGTTATGCGGTGCATTGTGCGCCGGGCTGTCCGAAGCCTTTAGGGTGTCCAACACCTACGTGAAAGACTGTCTAACACATATGTAAAAGAGTGTCCAACACCTACGTGAAAGACTGTCTAACACGTATGTAAAAGAGTGTCCAACACCTACGTGAAAGACTGTCT
>WFLX010013084.1_pt1 | contig 17613 bp, 10 predicted proteins | sample 4967041 | NCBI WGS metagenome assembly WFLX01 (sample SAMN12857096, study PRJNA449069) | gut metagenome | isolation source: stool from male and female vole | host: Microtus ochrogaster | place: USA:Florida | collected 2017 | reverse complement strand
GTTGATCATTCCGAGTTGGAAGAAGATTTCGCCAGTGGTCCAGGATGAGATAGCCTCTTTTGAAAATGGAGGGATTAATCCTTCAGAGCCGTTCTGATAATAATCAAAAGCACGAGAGTCGAGTTGTCCGGTCATTCCTAATGCAAGGTTTGTGGCGCTTACGCTTAGAGGGAGATCAGGCTGATGTTTGTCGGAGTATTTGAGGATTCCATCCCAGTTGTTTGCTCTGACCATGTAGTCATAGTCAATCAGACGGTAGGTGGTCTTGTCGTAAGCTTTCGGGAAAAGGAGTATGGCACAAAGGGCTTCTGCGGCTATTAAAACCATGTCAATGGCAAAAGTCCGANCCCTCCGGGGTCGTTGAGTGTTGGTTGGTATTGCCNCGAGCTTACGCTCGGGGTTAACAAGATTATCAGCCCTCCGGGCTNCCGTCTCNGGTAAGCTTTTTTCAGCAGTCATGAAGANGGCGATGAGAGGAGTGATGATACATAAGGCTTCGACTATGATTTGGCCTATTGAGAGAAAATCCGGGTGGAGTAGATAGCCTATTCCTATCAGCTGATAAGATAAAGGATAAGTGATCTGCTGCATCCAGATATAGATGTTAGCTATAATAGCTATGATAGCTACTATAGCTACTATAGCTTTTTTAGCTGGGGAGGAATTGGCTCCGCCTATGCTCTTGGATATGATTTCTGAAAAGATGATGAGGACAGTGAAGATGATTGTAGTAGGGCCGGCTATCCAATAGAGCAAGGATGTTGCAATAATGATTCTCAGAAGATTTTCTATGACTGAGAAATCGTTTTTTGTGGAGATGTAGCAGTAGGAGGCTGCCAAAGGGAGAAGGAGAGCTACTAAGAATCCAAGTGTCACGTCGGGATTCCCGTAGAATAGCCAGAGTGCTATTAGCGGGATTAGGGATAGGAGAAGGTTTGTGAGTTTTGAGGAGTTAGAAGCGAAGCGACTATTGATTATATCGCATAAGTATAAGAATAGAATCATCAAAGCGGACATTACAGCTGATCCAATCCAAAAGTTATTGAAGAATTGGGTCAGGAATTCCCCGATGTATATTGCGATTCCTCCCGGTCGAGTTACAAAATCAGCGAAATATGCCCCGGTAGTCAGAAAGAGCTGCATCTCCTCCCTATAGCCAAGGGCAGCCCGATATGGGAAAGCCCAGAAGCAGTAAAGAGCAGCTGCAATAGCCGCAAATAATGCCGCAATTATGTATTTAGTCGCTTTATGGATTTCCTTCGTCATGATGTAGAGTTATAAATCTTGAACGCACAGATTCAAAAGCATGGGTCATATAAGATTCTCAAAATCTTTATTTAGAGTGGCTATAACTTTTTTCCTCTCTTCCAAAAATAATTTCTTACTATTTAAGGAATACAGTTTTACAAGTTCCGGAGTGATGCCATATTTCATCAGATCCTCATTATAGACAGCTGTTCCTTTTAAACATTCCATAACTTTTGAAAATTCAATTTCTGAACTACAAATTATACAATTTTCAAATGTTTTTTGCATTTCAGGATAAATCTTTCTTATTATCAATTTAGAACCTATATTATTATTACGAGGAACGGTTCTCAAAAGAGAAAGGATGATGAAGGCACAACTTTGTACGCTTCCAAGATTAATTTTTGGAGGTATAGATAGATCTATTTTCTCTGTTAATGAAATTGGCATCTCTTCCTCTTTATTTGCAAATGCCTTAAAACGTATAATATCATTTCTGATTTCACTTAGAGAATGTGAGGTAAAATAAGAAACAGAAGTCGTATACAGAAACCATTTTTTCAACTTTAGCAAAACATGATCATCAACCTCATCAGATATACTGAAAAACATACAAAGCATAATAATCTGATAACTGTACGGCAACAATTTATAGTCTATTACACCGCATTCTTCATAAAGGAATCTCACAGCGTTAGTCAAATCATGAGTTAGCCTATTGAAAATTTCAGGCAGCTCATCAATATGAGATATAAGATCTTTGACATCCCCATCTATAAATGGAATGTCAATGTAATTATAAAGACAATTGAATATTACATCTCTTTTTAATCCAGAGAAATTATACCTACCCAAAGAGTCCTTTAAATCAGTAATCCTATTGGCCAACAAAAAGTTTTGCTTATGATTAAACGCAAGCGCTTGCAGCATATAGTCTTCACTGATTGGCGTCCCTTGAGAGTTTAGACGAGAAAATATTTCTACAGCCTCCTTTATTGAGCCCCCTTTTACGTCAATATATCCTAAGTAGTATGTCAGTAGCGTTCGATTAGCCTTTTTAGCATTTTCACTATATTTCAACACTATCTTTTCAGACAAATTATCTCGTCTAAGTGTATCAATGTAATCTACAATAGAATATGTATTATACAAATCTCCTAAACGCACATAACTTATGATTTTGGGAGGATGCTGACAATATTCTACAAAATAAGTGTCCAGATCTAAAAAGAATTTGTCAAAATTACAACCGTCTGGATGAAGAACACTTATCAAAGTCGTCAGCCGTTGTCGACCATCAAGTACATAAGTGGGATAAGATTGTTTTGATTTAACATTGATTCCACCTATTTCTTTAATCACATTGAACTTATCGTCAGTTGGAGACCACAAAATGAGCGAACCTACAGGATATCCTTTAAGGATACTGTCAAAAAAATTCTTTATCTGTCCATTATTCCAGATGTAGTCTCTTTGGAATGTAGGAATAGAAATATCACCCCTCAATAACTTGTCTAATATTCCGTTTATATCATCACGATCAGGTTTTATCGACATGGATTCCATAATCAGGCTATTTTTGCAATTTTAAAGATAATTTTTTGTAATTCATCAGGGTCATTGACACAATGTTCGAGTCTGCTTTTCAATTCTTCTTTTGTCAAATTATCAGAAAGGATCAGTAGATCTTTTTTTTCAAAATGCAATCCCTCTAATGTATATAAATCACAGAAATCCCATTCCACATCCGATAATGTCCTTAATTTCGATCCATTAGAATCAGTCAGTCGGCATTTTTGGAACGATGCTAATGGAAAATAATTCTCAAGTTCTCTTTTCTCTAATTCATGCCAATCAATACTTCTGTCATTCAATTGTTGTTTGACATAAACATTATGGTCAATATCATTGGCATTTGATTTGTCACTATCAAAAATTGAAAATAACTTATAGTTATGGAATCCATTGTAAGAATGCAAATGATATTCAGCATCATTCGCAATATTGTCCTTACCTCCTCCATTTGAAAAGTCAATCAAATTGCAAGACACTTGTCTATGGACATATTGATTCAACGTCTTATAATTTCTTTCGTTTCTATATAGCTTTATCCATTTCTTGATCGTTGATCCATCATAAAGATTATTCTCTACAATAACGAATGAGAATTTATCTATAAGAGTGGTCATCCGACCAATATCATGGTCAGGATCATCTCCCACATTTATTCGAGTCAAAAAAGACATAAGACTTGTTGGTGGTTCTTTTGGAAGAATCGATCTCAATTCTTCCCGTTCTATTTCACCATAATATTTATCCGTATTTAAAAATTCTTTTTCAAACCAAATAAATGCATTATAATCGAAGCTAAAGAAATGATGTCTTTCTAAAGCAACTGACACATTTCGTGCGAAGGCTCTATAGTTTTCTTCTGCAAGAAACCTAATATTATCTGAGATGACAAATATCATTTATTAACGAGTAAAAAAGATTCGAATCATCATTTATTTCTGACCCTTACTGTTCTTCATGATTGACTTCAACAAATCATACGACTCATTGAATACACCCATTGGCCAGTCAGTTAAAGTCCCATCGGGGTTTATAAATATTTTCTTTATGTATGCTCCATTTTCATCTTCATCTATAAAATACACCACTACATCGTCTGCCGAAAAATCGCATTCTGGATTTACCACCATTTCCCTTATCCCTAAAAGAAAATTTTCAGAATGAGTTTCGACAATATAGGTTTGCTTTAATCTGCGAGAAGTGTTGGCCAAAAGAGCCGCAACAGAAGAATGTGCAGCTGGATGCAAGTGAAGTTCAGGTTGTTCGATACCTATTATAGAATTTGTTTTATTCAAGAATGCCCTCACAATGATTGGAAGCACCTGAATAATCCCCATTCCCACATCAGCGATATTAACCTTATATTCACCATTATCTGGTCTTGAAATTACCACACGGAAACTACCAGGCTCGTCACCTTTAGCTATATCTAAAACGTAACCTTCCAAATTATCTTCAAACCATTTACTAACCTTTTTTTTGAGGTCTGGATTTTCATAGAGAATCTGATAAGCGTATATTCCATCCGGTCCGACATTACTGTGATTGTTCCCACTAACATACCACGTTCTCTGTGGGGCAGTCCTCAATGGACCTATGTAATCCATAATTATCTTTGGAATCGAAGAAATTTTTCCTAAAGACAATATCTTATCACTCACCAATCCATGAAACTCTAAAATTACATCTTTGTCTCCGTTAACTGTATAACGTCCATTATTTTCGAGCCTCGCATCNACTGAAGCGTAAGGNGTGACTAATGAATAATGATTTATAGCCACCTCTCTACCTGGATTCATCATCATTGTTGCCTCAAATTTTAATGAAGCATCATACTGCACCCCTACCTTAAAGTCGAACATATTTCCGTTATGACAAAGATTTTGAAATGATGTCCCTAATGAATATCCGTCTCCCTTATAAGGTAACCCGACTTTGGTATATTCATTAGAAATAGCTTGAGAAATAGATAGCAGTAATTTAATAATAGAACTTTTTCCACTGCTATTTTTACCCAATAGAATAGTCATAGGCCTAAATTCCAAATTTTCAGGACCTGAGAATCTCTTATATGATTTAAATGATATGCTTTGAGGCATTATATCAATATTTTCCATATTCAATAATAGTATGTAGAAACAAAACAATAACTTCAATTACAAAATTAGTCTTTTTTTCTCAAATTCCATAAAAAAAATAAAAAAACTTTATTCAATATCCCAGAAACCTCTTTTATCCCCTCATTGGTGCCCTTCAACAATTATGTAGAAGAATCAAATATAACAATCGAAAACAGTATGTTCCAAAATGGAACATACTGTTCTTGATATATACTGTTAGTGTATTTATTATAGGATAATATTTCTTCACAAATTTTATTACTCAGGGTCGCCGTAACGGGATTTGAGGAAATCGTAGGCGGGNCCCGGACCGGTGGTGCGCATCAGGCCGTGGATCGTCTTTACGTAGCCTTCATTATAAGCGCGGAGGGAGTCGGTGAGGGAATTGGCGTAGAGGGTGTCGCCTTGCTCACGGAGGTATTTGATGTGCTGGGATTGGTTCCACTGTACTTTATCGTGGTCTTCTTTGAGGACTTTCCAAGCCTGGAGGAGATCGTTTTGGGGTGTTCCTTTGCCGCTGGATACGGAGTCTATCACTACAGTGATTTCACCCGGCTCGGTGATGATCAGGAGATCCTGTGTGCCGTAGCGAACACGCCTGTCAACGGTCACACGGGCGAGGAATTCNCCTTTGTGTCCACGNAATTCGAATTTACCNTTNTTNATNACNGTGGAGTCNACNCCNATGCTATCTTCGNATGNTTTCGTGCCGTANGGNACNAGGAAGACTCGCTCNCCNTCNAGGCGNGANTGACTTGTCGAGCCTTTGATTATGTATTCATCCTTGTTGCCTGTGCAGCAGACGATTGGAATGAAAAGAATGGATAAGAGTATATAAAATAGTTTTTTCATGTTTTGATATTTATCATAAAGCGCCTCTCCGAGGCTACTGAGCTTTTGTGAGATATACCCCAGACTGAAGTNTGGGTTTTGGCATAATCATCAGGTCTCCGACCTGATATGCTATGTTAATGCTAAGGGTACAAACTGAGTATCATGTGCGGACGCACGAGCGTGCGTCCCTACAAAGTTTCACGGTCGGACGCACGCGGAGCGTGCTTGCTACTAAAAAGGATGCGCATTTANTAAATGCGCATCCTTTCATATTATTGCTTGCAATAATTATGCATTATTCATTGCACATTATGCATTAAATAACTGGATTACTTGCCAAATGACCACCAAGTGCACTCGCTCCAAGCGCCTGTGCCGGGAGCTGCGTAGATGAGAATCATTGCATCCGGACCTAAGTACCCTACTTCGAAGCTTGTAGGCATTTGGCCACCAGTGTTGATAGCGAACGGCCAGAGGATTGCGCCTTCAGAAGTTTCAAGAGTTCCGACAGTGAAATTATCAGGATTCGGAGTGGTATCAAGTGAGAATGATCCAGCACGGAGTTCATTGCCATCCTTGCCATAGACAGTAACAGTACCATCCTCATCATCAAACACCATCTTGGAATAGGAATACTCTTCCCCTTCAATATATGCAGCTCCTGCATGACCCATCTGGCCGGCAAAAGTGTCAGGGCATTCTCCATCGTTGACACCGCAACCCCACCAAGCACCATTGATAGCACCTGTGCCATTTTGTGAGCCTGCCAAGTAACCACCGTTACCCCAAACGGCACCACCATTGACATCAGTCGGTTTCCAATGCCATTCATGAACCGCAAGAGCAGCGGGATCATCACCGCTCATGAACGACCACCAGGTACATTCGCTCCAAGCGCCAGTGCCAGGATCCGCATAGATAAGAATCATGCGAGATGGATCAAGCCAACCGATTTCAAATGATGTTGGCATCATACCGCCGGTATTGATAGCGAAAGGCCAAAGGATCGCACCCTCAGATGTCTCAAGAATACCCCGAGAGAACGTATCAGCATTTGTAACCTGATTATTATTGAAATCTTTGACTGAGAAAGATCCCTCATTCATCTTAGTGCCATCTTCGGAATAAGCAGTGAGCGAACCATCTTCATTGAATTCCATATAAGATAGAGCATAGCACTCGCCTTTAATTGCCGGCCAACGATCACCAGCGTGCTGAGTTTGTCCTTCGAAAGTATCGCCACATGTGCCGTCGATAACACCGCAGCCCCACCAAGCACCGTTGATGTTGCCGCTGCCATCCTGCTCTCCAGCTAAGTAACCACCGTTACCCCAGACAGCACCGCCATTGGCACTTGTAGGCATCCATTTCCATTTCTTCACACCAGCATCTGAGACGAGAATCTTGACAGCCGGCTCAAGTTCTGCCGCAACTTTCAAAGTGAACTGCTTTTCAGCCACTATTTCTGTTCCATCAGTATTGATATAAGAGAAATACAAAGAATTAAGTTCGTCGCTACCACGAGCTGGAAGATAATAGAACATACCACCGGAACGACCATAAGAAAGAGTCTTTCTTTCACCATTCTTCTTAAGATAGAAGATATTTACAGCCTGCACCTCAGGGAAATTATATTGTATGTAGTTACCAGTTGATGAGGGGACGTAAGTGATATTACCCGCATCATCTTTTACTGCATCATACTGAGAGAATTCAGCTCCCTTCAAAAGGGTATCTTCAGTAATATTAACTGGATCGAAAACGCCTTCAGCCTTCTGTGGGTCGCAAGAAGAGAGGAAAACGCCACCGGCTAAGGCTAATATCATTAAAGTCTTTTTCATTTCTTTTAGATTTTAGAGGATTAGTAAACCGGAGTGCTTGCCATATTCCAATCGCTTGCATCATCGCCCCACCCCGGGTTCTGTTTCAGCACATCAGGATTGGCCACAATATTGATCTGACCGGGAGGAATTGGGAGGAATCCATTAGTCTCTGCATAACGCTGTGCCCATGAAGAAGAAGCATGGTGCATCGTAGTCCAACGACCGGTGTAATTGACAGCTGAGCCATTCTGCTTTTCAAGAGCTAAAGCAGCCATACAGTTCTGCCCCCCGTCGATGCCTGACCAACGACGTAGGTCATTGAAACGAATCCCTTCGCCAAAGAGCTCCCAGCGGCGTTCATTCTGAATATTAGCCCAAGAATAACCGGTTTTTGCAACACCTGCGCGTTCCTGTACACGGTTCATCATTGTTGCATCGCCAGTAAGCTCAGTATGCATAAGCATTACGTCGGAAAGACGAAGCAAAATCACGTCAGCAAAATGGTCTCCTTGGAAAGAGTTTTCGTTTGAGCTAGNNGGCTTACTCTCAAGAAGTGANCGTTNAACACCCCACCATGTGTAGTTGGAGTTGAAATCATCAAANGTAGATTGACTNCAAGTGATGGGCATCCATTTTTTATTGTACATTCCGGTTTCTTCAGAACAAGATGTAGCATATCCGAACTGTTTAAGTTCTTCATCGCAATTAAGGACTGTAGCTTTCTTACGTGGGTCGGATGTTGACCATTCATTGACTGCATTCATATTGAATACACCTTGTCCCCAACCCTGACCAAATGGAAGTGTCCCTTCCTTACCATTCACATAGCCACTTGCATCTTCGTCACAACGTAGACCCAGATATAGTGAAGTCATGTTAGTGAAACCCATAGCGATCGTGCCACTCCAAGTAGCAATATTACAGAACTGAACTTGGAATAGTTGCTCACGGTTGCCATTCCCAGCCCAGTATTGACCAGCCTCTGCAAGATCTTTTACATAAGCGTAGTCTGGAGCGGAAAGCTCGTTGGTATATTGCCATAATTGACGGAAATCAGGAATAAGCTGAGCTCCTGAATTATTGATACAGTCTTCAAGGAATGAAACAACTTGAGCCTTAGAAAGAGGCCCGTTTACACCTTCTTGCTCAGGAAGTTCAACGTCGGTCAGGTTTGCAGTAGCAAGCTCGCCGACCTTATTATAGAATCCCTGATAGAACATATAAGCACGCCCCAAATAGCCTTCAGCCGCACCCTTCATGGCATGTCCGTCGCCCCAAGTAGTAGCACCGTTAGTCATAAGATTGGATGCCGATACGAAGTCTGCAAGGATATGGGGGAAGATCACCTCCTTAGCACTTACCTGAGGGCAAGGGTCAGGAGCAGCAGCACTCCAATAAGCAGGAATATCACCCCAAAACTGAGTGCCCCAAAGATAGAAAAGTCCACGCATAAAATATGCTTCTCCCAGGAGCTGGTTTCGCGTCACCTCATTACCTGTCCAGTCAAAAGCATCGACAGAATTAATGATTGCGTTTGCTCGTGAAATACCAACGTATGTATTGTGCCAAGCTTTGCTATAGAGTTCATCCTTATTAGTCATAAGATGGCCANNAGCGTGAGCCTCGATATCACCAGTGCCTCCGGCTCCATTAGTGTCGTCTGACATTATGTTCCAAACAAGCCAAGGTGTCTGCAATGGGTCGTTGCAGTATTGATTCATCACTCCGTAGAGAGCAGCCAATTCCTTGTTAAGATCGGCTGGAGAAGCCGGATAGTTATTTGAATTGGCTTGTGTATAGTTGGTAGAGTCAAGAAAGTCCTCGCAAGAAGTCGTTAAGACCATCCCGACTGCAGCCAATGCTATCAAAAGATGTTTTTTCATATCTTTATATAGTTTCTCTTGATGTTAAGAATTAAAATTTGACAGTCACACCGACAATAAAAGTTCGAGCGGAAGGATAAAGACCAACGTCGATACCGCGGTTCCATGAGCCGTTTTCATCCTTACCGCCGTTAGAGCCGATTTCTGGATCTACTCCAGTGTATTTGGTGATGGTGCAGAGATTCTGGAGCTGAGCATAGACACGAAGTTGAGAGAACGGTNTCTTGAACTGGCTTGCGAAGTCGTAACCTATGGTTATATTCTGAAGCTTGAAGTAGTCAGCATTCTGCATATAATATGTAGATACCCACTGGTTGTTTTCACTACCTACTACGAGGCGTGGAACAGAATTACTTGTTCCTTCACCATGCCAGCGATCAAGAATATCAGTTGTATAATTGACAAATGGATTAGCAAGAAGAGCTGTGCGATAGCACTGCATAGCCTGCATTCCGAACGCACCTGAACCGGCAGCGCTGAAATCGAAACCCTTATAGCTGAAGCCAAGGTTTACACCAAGAGTCCAATTAGGATTTGGATCACCGATTTCATGTCGGTCACCGTCGAGAGTTATCACACCGTCATTATTATAATCATCCCAGATAAAGTCACCGGGCTGAGCAGTAGAGAGTACAGCCTGACCAGCTTCACGGGCAGCATCAATTTGAGCTTGGCTCTGCCAGATACCGCTGTGGCTCATACCACTGAAGTAACCGATCGGGTGACCAACNTCAACCAAAGAAACGTAAGAAGAGTTCTGGAAGAGAGANCTGCTGACATTATCNCCAATCTTACCAGAGGCNGTAGCAAGTCGNGTCACCTTATTCTTATTGTAAGTAGNATTTACATTNACATGATAAAGGAAGTCGCCACCGATGTTNTCGCTCCATGAGAGNGCAAGTTCGACACCTTCNTTTCTTCACGTCNCCACCATTGATCATAGCAGCCTGTTCATAACCAAGTACATCGTTGAGAGGTGCCTGGACGAGCCAGTCCTTAGTAGTCTTGCGATACCAGTCGAAAGTAGCAGCTAAACGGCTCTGGAGGAAACGAGCATCAAAACCAAGGTCAATCTGCTCTGAGGTTTCCCAAGTAATATCAGGATTTGGCACATTTTGGGCGTAAGCACCTGTCTGGTAAATACCCATCAAAGTATTTTCTATACTGCTACTGAACTTATAGCCATAGTCTGCATAGCCTGTCGGAGAGAAACCGATATTAGATAAATATTTATAATTATCTATCATACAGTTGCCATTTTGTCCCCAACTTGCACGGATCTTCAAGAAGTCCATAACATTGTATGTGCTTTCCATAAATCTTTCATTAGTGAGCACCCAACCGGCAGAAACTGAAGGATAGGTATGCCAACGATGACCACGTGCGAAGTTGCTGGAACCGTCACGACGTACGATTGCTGTCAAAAGATACTTCTCATCATAATTATAGTTAATACGTCCGAAGAAAGAAGCAATGTTGCCTTGCCAAGGATTGTCGTAGCCACCATGTCCAGTCATAGTAGAAGACTCGAAGTTAGAAGGAATGGCGAAATCCCAACCATTGAGAACAAGAGAATTCAAAGTCTCAGGAGATGAGCTAAACGCCATATTCATGCCTGTAGACCAGTTAGACTTTTCAATCGACTGACCAATCATCACATCGATATTGTTCTTGCCAAAAGTCGGGAGCACGTATGAAATGGTGTTCTCAAACGACAAACTTGAGCTCTGGTAAGCACTTTGGTTAAGGCCATAATTGCTGCTTGCAGAGGTGGAACTTGAAGAGTATGGTTTTGACATGCTTCGGCTATTGCTTGCACTGTAGCCAGTATTGACTTGACCACGATACTTCAGATTCTTTATAGGCTCGATTATCCAGTAGAAAGTGGCTCCGACACCGAAATCACGGTTACGATTGATAGAGCTGTACATACCATTGATGAAACCTTCGTATGGGTTGTTGAAGATCATAGAACTCCATCCTGCGCCGTTTTGAGTGAAGTTTGTAGGAGTCCCATCCTCATTGAAAGCAGGCACGAGCGGAGAGTTAGCATAAACGGGCTGCATGATATTCCANTAGCCGTTGCCTTCTGCCAAATCGTGGCTTGAATGATACCAATAAGAGAGNTTCTCACCTAATGTTATAATATTATGGTCCTTACCTTTTAAGAGGACGTGCTCTGAATTGATNCGACCNCCNTAACGTTTGTAGTCGGAAGCATTATCACCACCGAGNATACCTTCCTGATCACTGTAGTTGACNGANATAGAGAACTTACTNCGATCATTACCNCCTGTCAGAGAGACAGCATGACTTTGTTGGAAAGCATTCTTGTTGCGGTAAACATCAAACCAATCTTCNCCTTGCCATCCATTGGCNANTTTNTCAAGNATTGATTGAGGCACTAAATTCTTCCATTCNGGAAGANNTCCNTAAGTNTTGAAATATGTCTCATTGACGACATCCATATACTGCTGAGCTCCGAGACTACCGGGAGCACGATATGGGTTAGACCAGCCTACGAAACCATCGTATGTAATAGAGATCTTTCCTTCCTTACCTTGCTTAGTGGTAACGAGGATAACACCGTTTGCCGCACGTGCACCGTAGATAGCAGCGGAAGCTGCGTCCTTCAGCACGTCGATACTTTCAATATCGTTAGGGTTAAGGCCATTTAGACCGTCGTTGGCTGTACCGGAAACGATACCATCGATTACAAGAAGAGGAGAAGACTCACCGATAGTACCCATACCACGGATGTTTACCTTAAATCCCTTACCAGGCTGAGTAGAAGACTGGGTGATCTGAACGCCAGGGGCTTGAGACTGCATAGCCGTAAGAGCATTGGAGGTATTCATAGAAGCGATCTGCTCACCGGAAACCTGGAATGTAGCACCGGTCACGAGTTTCTTCTTCTGAGTACCATAACCTACGACTACAAGTTCGTCGAGGTTGTTGTCGTTTTCTTGAAGCTCAACGTCGAGATTCCAACTTCTGCCGACCTTCACCTCTGATGGGAGGTAGCCGACATAGCTTACTACGAGGATATCGCCAGGTTTAGCACTGATAGCATAGTTACCGTCAAGGTCGGTAGCTGTACCATTCTGTGTCCCTTTGACCATGATGGTGGCGCCGATGAGGGGTTCGCCGTTCGGGTCAGTGACTGTTCCTCGAATCTTTCCGTCAGCCGGAGCTTGCGCCTGGGGAGCAGGCGCAGCGTAGGTCTGAGGCACACTACATGCAAGCGCAGATAAGACTGCGCCTGTCAGGAGTACTGCATGTTTCTTTTTTAGGTTCATAGATGTCTATTATGGTTATACATTAATGAATTCTATGTTAGGTTTGCCTTAAGGGCTTTAAAGGCCTTAGGGGCTTTAGAGGCTTTACAGCCTTAAACTGGATTGCAATGTTAAGTCATTGAACCTTAGCAGATGAATATCAAAATCTAATAAGAATAAGTCAAGGGAGACAGGAGTGTAACCTTTTCCTTAAAATATTAAATTGTTTGTTAACAAATGCAAACACAAAATTAGTGGTAAATTTATATACAAACTAATACCATTTTATCTTTTGATGATACTTTTTTGACATACCTTTGAAACATATAATACCCACGCAATTATCAAAGTGTATCTAAATAGAGAGTGGATAGGTAGGGTTAGAATTGGACTTTAAGCTTGGATTTTTGAGAATAGGGATTTTTTTGTTAACTTTGTAGCAGGTTTTCGAACAACTATTATTTCAGGTATGAAACGAGTATTATATTATATAGGAATAGCCATAAGTTTTGCTTTTATATTTTTGGCTTGTGGGAGGACGCAGGTACCGGTAAGGAATGTGGTAAATGGAGAGGGAGATCTCAGGATTTTGCCGGATTATACTTCACTCGTGATCCCTCCTAATATTGCGCCTTTGAATTTTGAGGTGGATATGGATGGAGAAGAGTATGTTGCTCGGGTGACCGGTGGCGATGGAAAGACATTGGTAGCCGGGGGTGATGTGATACGTTGGGATATGAAGGGATGGAAGGAGCTGCTTGAGGCTTCAAAAGGAAAGGATATCCAATATGAGGTGTTTGTTAAGAATAATGGGAAATGGATGCTTTATAAGTTTTCAAACCATGTGGCGGAGGAGCCTATAGACACTCATCTGAGTTACAGGCTGATTGAACCCTCGTTTGTGCAATATTCAGGGATGTCGATAAATATGCGCGACCTCACTTCTTTTGATGAGGAGATTGTCTATAGCACACCGAATCCTTGCGACGAGCGTAGAGGACAGTGCGTGAATTGCCATGTTCCACGGAATCAGTATAATGATAAAAGTTCACAGTTTCATGTCAGGAAGACGAAGGGTGGAACTGTCGTCATGGCCGGGGATTCTGTGAGGAAAGTGAATCTTAAGACAGACAGTACAATTTCAGCGGGCGTGTATCCGGCTTGGCATCCGACACTGGACTTGATTGCATATTCTACCAACGACACGAAGCAGAAGATTTTCTCGGATGGGGAGCAGAAGGTGGAGGTGTATGATTCTTCATCCGATTTGATTCTTTATGACATGAAGACGCATCAGGTAAGCAACATTGCCAATGATTCCCTTTTACTCGAGACTTTCCCCGGATGGGCTCCTGACGGAAAGAGGATCTATTATTCTGTTGCAAAATATCCGGAAGGTGTCGGGCCCGAAGATGTGCCTTATCATTACCAGCGGATGCATTATGACATCGTCAGCAGGGATTTTGACTTGGATACTCGGCGGTTTTCGGAACCGGATACGGTGGTGTATGCCTCGGTGGACAGTCTGAGTGCACTGCTGCCTCGGATATCTCCTGATGGGAGGTATCTGCTTTATTGTCAGGCTCCTTTCGGGACTTTTCATATCTGGCATAAGGATAGCGACCTATATCTGATGGATTTGGCTACAGGAGACCACCGTCCTCTGAGGAATGCTAACAGTGATAACACTGACAGCTATCATTCATGGTCGTCGAATTCACGATGGATCGTGTTCAGTTCGCGGAGGGATGACGGGTCGTATACACGGCCTTACATCGCTTATATCTCGGCAGATGGACGGGATTCTAAGGCGTTTGTGTTGCCGCAGGAATCGCCTGATTATTATCGGGAGCTGATGAAATCTTACAATGTGCCGGAGTTTTTTAATGGGGAGTTTGAGGTTGGGAGGTCGCAGATTGTGGGGGTGCTTGACCATGCTCCAATTGCTGCAAAATTCAAATAACAAAGATGAAAAAGACTAATAAGAGAGCTAATAATCATGTGTCCCATGTGACCCAGGGGGAACATGGGACACATGGATCACATGGGGAACATGAGACTAATGGGGCTTATATGAGGATGTGTAGGCGGGTATATTTGATTGTGGGGGGCATGTTTGTCTTGTTTTGCTATTGGATGCTGGCGGTCAGGAACTCGTATATGCTGCGGTGGTATGAGGAGATGTCGATGTTTGAGGGAACACGGTTCTTTTTCCGGCAGTGTCTGTATTTTCCCGGAGGATTGATGCGTTATGCTGGGGCATGGCTTACGCAGCTGCTGTATTATCCTTGGTTGGGGAGTACGGTCATGATTATGCTTTGGCTTCTGACAGCATGGATCACGCAGAAGGCATTCCGATTGCCTCCGGTGGCATTTCCGTTGACATTCGTCGTCCCTATTGCGATGCTTGTGTCGGTAGTTCAGATTGATGATGCTTGGATTTCTATGAAATCTGTCGGGTATATGTATTCCAATACCTTGAGCTATCTTTTTGTGGTGGTTTCGGTTTGGGTTTATCGAGTTTTAGAGAAGCGTCCGATTTTGGCTTTTGTATGGCTTTTGGTTGTCACGGGATGCTATTTCGTGGCGGGATTTTATGCTCTTTTTGGGGCAGGGATTGGGGTGATGTTAGCATGCTCTAATATCTCACGCAAAGGTGCAGAGGGGCAGAGTTTCATTACTTCAGGAAACTTTCTTATGTTGGGATTGGCTGCGGTGGTGATAATTGCGATTTTGGTTACTCCTAAGTTGTATTATATGTATTTCCAGCCGACGGTTGTGGACAATGACTATCTTTATTTGAAGGGATTGCCGGATTTCCTTATGGAATCGTTTGATCTCTATCTTTGGATTCCTTTTATAGTGGCTACAGGGTGGATGTTGTTACTGGCGATTGCCGGTGGTTTGCGTTGGATTCCTTCTTCGAGATGGACGATGTGGGTGAGTGTGGTGGTTTTGGTGGTTAGCGCAGGATGGAGTATCCGGACTGACAAGAAGAATGAACAGTTGAGGGCAACAGTCTTGATGCTGAATAGATTAGAGAATAATGATTGGAAGGGGATGGTAGGAGTTATGACGAGAATAAAGGAGCCTCCCAGCTATACGATGCGCATCCTCAATAATTATGCTGTCGTGAATCTTGGGGGAAGGGCCGAGGATCTTTCAGATTTAAAACCAAGGAATATTGATCCAAGGCATGCAGAAGGATTCAGCGTGACGGCGTACGTGAATATCCCAATCAACTATTATAATGGAAAATTCAATCTTTCATATCGGTGGGCTATGGAGCACAGTGTGCAATATGGCAAACGGGTGTTCTTCTATAAATATATGGTTAAGTCTGCGTTGCTGAATGGAGAGTATATGTTGGCGAAGCGATATAATGATATATTGAAGGGGACGCTGTTTCACCGGGCCTGGGCCGAGGAAATGGAAAAATATATAGAGGATCCTTCGCTGATTGAGGGGAATGCGGAGTTTCGGAGTATAATGAGTCTTTAGGTTGTCGGGTTGTCACGGGTTGTCTGGTCAGGTTGTCGGGTTGTCAGGTTGTCAGGTTGTCAGGTTGTCGGGTTGTCGGGTTGTCAGGTTGTCGGGTTGTCGGGTTGTCGGGTTGTCAGGTTGTCGGGTTGTCGGGTTGTCAGGTTTCATGGATGTTTTTTTTGTTAGAATGGAGAAGATTTGTTAATTTTGCGATATGAAGACTTTTGGATATAAATTATTTGCCTTGACGGTCTGTCTCATTGCCCTGATTACGACGGGATGCGTCAAGAATGAATTCAAGATAGATTTTGAATTCCCGAAGGATCATATCGGCAATTATATGCTGACATATTATGCTTGGGATTCCCGTGGAGGAAGATGGATAGAGCAGACGGCTTCTATTCAGGAGGGAGTTGCAGCTGCCCGAGGCATCACGCGGCTCCCTACTCTGGTATATGTGAGCGATGCGTCGTCGCCTTCCAATTATATACTAATATATGCTGAGCGTGGAGACAAGATTAAGATTTCAGGCGAGGGACGGGATATGGCAGCCTGGAGTGTTAAGGGGAATAAGGTGTCGGAGCGTTGGAACGAATGGCGCAAGGAGGCATATCCTAAGAAAAATGATGACAAGGCATTTGAGAAAAGCATCGAGGAATTTGTTAAGAAGAATCCGGGGGATCAATTGTCGGCGATAATGATGCTCACGGNGATNNTGATGCTCACGGAATGGAACCGGCGCAAGAATCCGGAGGGGTTCGTAAAGGTATGGAATATGATTGACAAAAGTCAAAAAGACCCGAAGCTCATTGAGATGTGTGGAGCACCGGATTTGCTTGGAATAGTATTCACAACGAATGCTGAGGGGAACTTGGAATATGTCAAGAAAGAAGGATTAAAGACTCTTACAGTTCGATCTCGCGACAATGGTATTGATACGCTGAAATTTGACAAAGTGAAGGGGTCGATACTATATTTCTATTCCGAAAACAATTCGGATAGAAGGGAAGCGGCAGATTCGCTTAAACATCTAAGCAGAGCGTATCCCGATTCCACTAAGCGTATTATTGCTGATATCTACATGGATTCCGATAGTACAACTTGGGTAAATTTTATCCGTAGAGATTCAATAAAAGGGGGAGTCAGGGCTTGGCAACCTCGGGGACTTGTGGAAGATGACATGGTTAAGATGGGTGTGGCGAGAGTGCCATGGTATGTTGTGAAGGATAAGCTTGGGAAGGAGACGTATTCCGGGAATGAGCTGAAAGAGGCCGTAAAGTCTTTCCGGAAGATAATGGGGAAGGCTTCGGGAAAGACTACTGAGCCGAAGACAGAAAAGAAAGAGGAGTCTAAGCCGGAGCTTAAGACAGAA
>WFLX010029603.1_pt1 | contig 17614 bp, 7 predicted proteins | sample 4967041 | NCBI WGS metagenome assembly WFLX01 (sample SAMN12857096, study PRJNA449069) | gut metagenome | isolation source: stool from male and female vole | host: Microtus ochrogaster | place: USA:Florida | collected 2017 | reverse complement strand
CCAAAATTAATATTGCACCATGCTGCAATATCATGAGTATTTACTTCTGTCAGACCTATGCAGTTACTGAATGCGGCATTTCCTATTTTCGTTACAGAAGTGGGAATGTCAACTGATGTCAGGCCTTTGCAATTGTAGAACGCATAATCCCCTATCTCCGTTACAGAAGAAGGAATGTTAACTTCTGTCATACCTGTGCATTCCATGAATGTGCTGTTTCCTATCTTCGTTACGGAAGCGGGAATGTCAACAGATGTCAGACCTTTGCATGTCTGAAAAGCAGCATCTCCTATAGCCGTTACAGAAGTTGGAATGTCAATTTCTGTCATACTTATGCAGCCTTCGAATGCGCTGTTTCCTATCTTCGTTACGGAAGTGGGAATGTCAACTGATATCAGGCCATTGCAGCCATAAAAAGCATTGTCTCCTATAGCCGTTACAGTATATTCTGACTGCTCATATTGTACTTTTTCCGGTATGAACAGATCCCCCAGCCAATCAGGGTTCGCTGACACTTCGCATGTCTTAGCCTCCTTGTCAAGAATGTTGTAATTAAGTGTCCTGTTATCGAGCGATTCAAGCGGANGCNATAAGANGNAGTCAAGAAACATCTCGCGGTTNTACTTTGGGNTCTNCTTGCNCGTGATANTNCATTTGAGNGTNAGNGAGGGCGNGTCATNAGCCTGNTTGAGGTTAGATGCCGGGAAAGTGAAAGTGGCTACCTTTACAGTGTCAACACAATAAGGGTCCGTAACGAACGTACCGCATTCGTATGTTGCGGCTTTGCCATCGTCATCAATATAATTTATTGTTGCTTTGAATTTACACGGGCGCTTGTTTCCATCGGGTCCCAATATGGTTTTTGGTAGCACTACAACGTATAAGTCACAAGTGCCGGAGAGAGCGCTATTGAGTCTATATGTCATTGCCCAGTTGGCGGTAGCGTATGTCGGCATGATGTCGAGATAGGCACCCTTGGAGATACTGTCGGCTGCGAGAGAACACTTATTGAATGTACAAGATTCATTATACTCCGTAATCATAGCACGTGACTCTGCTTCAAGATAGATATTGCCTCCTACTGCGGTGTAGGTGAACTTTTGCGCCGATGTCACGATGCTGACAAGGAGCAGGAGAAAGGATAACGTTTTTCTCATTTGTTTTTGTTGTTTTGTGTCCTATGACTCCCTGTTCGGACGGTTGATAAATAATGGAAATCTGTTGTTTTTGGCTTTGGTCCCGACCATAATAAAAAGCGTAGGAATCTGTACCTGTCACCATCCTACAAATCGAGGCTTCTCGCATTGCCCTGTTAAAGTCGGACGGCAACGCAGAAGCCCACGCTTGTATATGCAAACAACGCACTCGGCCTTATCCCTCACAGGATACCAAGCCGAATGCAAGATATTGCATACCACGGGCATTTGCCGTTGCTGTACCCTTGACTTTAACATGATATTTTGCGAGAATTTCGATTTGTCAAGAATCAGCGCGGATAAACGCTTTTACTTAATATGTTCATTACCTCCCTCCTCACTTGCCCCGGACCGGGGCTTCTGCGAGTCGGTCTGCGTTTGCAAAGGTATAAATAAAAATCCGGTTCAGCAAAGATTAACCCTATTTTTCTTATACCGAANAGACATTATTTTACNNTCATNACATCNAAAAAGAGGCNGAAGTTATNTGTAATACAAGAAAAANNCGTATCTTTGTCCCNAGNTGGTAGNTAGATTATTGTTTACACAGCNCAGATTACCATCCTNAAGCNGTGCTAATCTGCGTTANCCCTCCAATTGTTAAATAATTAGNATTGNCATGTCTTGCGTTAGCTAATAACCAAATACTATTTGAATATGGAGAATTTTCTTAATCGGCCTTCCAATGACTCTATGGAGTTTAGCGATGGGAAAGAGAACAATGGCATTAAGAAGTATTGGCCTTATGTCGTTGGCAGTTTAGTGCTATTGGCTGTTGTCGGGGCATTTGCTTACAATAGTCTTGGCAGAAATGCGTCCCAATCAGATGTTGTAGCGGATTCGATGATTATAGAATCTCAAAATGAAGAGGCGGAATTGAAATCCGGTAAGGATTATACCGAGAAAGATATTGAAACTGTTATCAGAAAGATGTATGAAGATATTTTCGGAAAAGAAGACCATTTGCTACTCGAACCGAAATATGTCTCAAAAGGATTGGTAGACTTATATGCAAGAGCTGAGGCTGTCGGTGAAGGCGAAGCGTTTATTGATTCCGACCATTGGGTTGCCGCTCAAGATTATAATCAACCCTCATTGCAGAGCGTTTCCGTCAAAAGACTTTCAGATGACGAGGTTATAGCCCACGTGAGAATTAAGCCGTTTAAGGAATATGGTATAGAAAACAGAATGAGACTATTTATGGTTTATGAAGATGGAAGGTGGGTTGTGGATGATTTTATAAGTGAGTGTGATGGTAAAGAGTGGTCGGAAAAGACTTGGTTAGAGAACTATATTAGAGAAACTCTGGCTCTTTTGGAAAAAGAAAGGCAGTCTTTAAGAGATTCAATATAAAGCGCTCCGGGATAGTTTTATAACTATTTTTCTTTTGAATGCTATTTTGTTTGTTTTTAGAGAGTTAGAGATGCTGTTGTAATTGCGTTGCGATTACAACACAAAAGCATTGAGATTACGTTGCAATCTCAATGCTTTTACACTGCAATCAGGGTGCGATTGCAGGAGTGTCGGATGCGATATATCTCGCTCTGCGGTTACATCTTCGAAATGTATGTTTTTACAAAGTGTTACATGTTGCCGTTTCGCATAAATAATGTAAAATGCATCTAAACTTTGTCAAACGTTAATTGTAGTGAGATTTTTAATTGTTATTTTTGCATCCGGATAACACTTGTGTTCAATCCGTGGCAAATAATATTAATCTCTTAAGAACAAGCACTATGATGAAAAGATTTGTTTATCTTATGACCGCTTTGCTGTTGGTTTGTGCAAATATTGCATGTGCTGACAATGAACGTACCATTACTGTTGCAGAGCTACCTGCCGATGCTCGTCTGTTACTTGAACAACACTTCGCAGACCGCAAGATTGTGTTGGCGAAGGTCGAGACGGATGTGCTGTCAAAAAGCTATGAGGTAGTATTTGCTGATGGGGACCGTATTGATTTTGACAGCAAGGGCAGATGGGCAGAGATAGAATGTCCCGCTACGGCGGTACCCTCCGCCCTCGTTCCTGCCGCTATAACACACTATGTCAGGAATAATTATCCTGGGCAGACAATCAAATCGCTGGAGAAAGACCGCAAGGAATATGAGGTCAAGCTGTCTAACCGTATAGAACTGATTTTTGATAAAAAACTTAGGTTGAAGAAGATAGATAGGTGACGGCGTCCTTATAACGGCCGGTGTCATATTTTAATATCTGTATGTTTTAGACGCAACAATAAACCGTCAGGCAATATTGACAATCTGCCTGACGGTTTATTGTATTTATACCATTTCTATTTTTTTACATTTTTGTCTCAAGATCCATCAGGTGTGCGAATGCCAGCATGCCGCAATGGTCTTGGTCTATCTGTCGGGCCACTGACAGGTAACGCTCCGCCTTCTCCTTATGTCCCAATCCATAGTGCCCCAGTGCCATCATGTAGTTGCAATGTACCTTGTTACGCTGGTTTAAGTCATCTTCCCAAATCAGTAGATCGGGCAAGGATACCGCAAAATAGTCCATCCTTATCTCGTCAAACAAATGCTTCTCGCCGAATGTAATCAGGGCATGGAAACGGCTGCGTGCCTCGTTGTTGCGTCCAAGCCTTTGCAACGCCAGGCCTTGATAGCATATTTTGTCCGGTTTGGCGTCATTGTAGTACAATGCGGGAGCGGGTTCCGCCGAGCCTGTTGCAGCCTGTTCCCAATGATAATGCGCCTTGTCCGTGTTTCCCAATCCCTCATACGCCACTCCGAGCAGATAATGGAAATCATTCTCCTGCGCCCCGTACAATTTCCCCTCGCCGAGGTGAGGGGGATATTCCAGACATTCCTCCAGTAGTGTTACTGCGGCAGGATAGTTGCCCTGCTGCAATGCTTGCTTGGCCAATTCCGTGCGGCATAGCTGATATTGTGTCGGTACTTTGCCTTCGCCGCCCTCCCATGGATGGAATTTATGACTGTCGAGCAGTGTCTTTGCCGTTTCATATTGGCCGATACGGTTCAGCAATGTCACTTTCTCCAAAATCAAATCGTCACGTTGCTCTACCAGTCCGGCGTATTGCTCCAACCTTTTCAGACGTTCCTTGTGTGGTGTCTGCAACCGTTTGTGAAGCTGGTCGAGTTCCATTAGCATTCTTGTGTCTGTTGGGTCCAATGCGAAAGCACGCTCCATGTAAGCAATAGCCGACTGCGGGTCGCCTTGTTTGTTAAAGCGGGCCAATGCCAGATTTCGCCATACCATCGGATATTCAGGCCGATGTTCCGCTGCCTGTTCCCACAATGCTATTGCTTTATCATACTGTCTCTTGTCGTAGTACAGTGTGCCGAGCAGATAATATGCGGCTCCGTCGGCCGGAATCTCATCAATGGCAAATTCAAGTGCCTGAATGGCCTCCGGTCTATTTGGGAAGCAGTAGTCCAATGGCGTTTTTATGGCCTTCTCCAACATCTGTCCCGCATTGCCGGTGTTGCCGTGGTGCATNGCAANCGCCATGTAATAATATGTCATCGGAGTCACGGCNNTGCGNNCAATNGCNTTCTGCCATNGAGCTATTGCCTCCNCATAACACCCCATAGCCACAAAGTCNAACGCTATCTCATCGTAATTGTGTGGATGGTCATGCATTAGCTCTGTCAGTAGGTTTAATGTCGCCTCGTCTTTTGAGATAAGATACTTTACCCACATCGCCCCATAATTAAAGCGGTCGTCGGCCAGCGATTTCCCGATAAGCTGCAGTGCCTCCGTCTCACGGTTCAGCTTGCGTAATGTCTCGGCTTTCAAAGCCANTNCCTTGTGNTGCGCGCTGTTACGNACTAATGCATTGTTGACATCCTCAAGAGCCTGCTCATGATTTCCTTGCAACAGGGCAATCTGTGCGCAGTTGAAGTAACCCGCGTCTTGCCATGCCGCATTCCAACACGCTTTGGCAAAGTATGAGTATGCCTCGTCGTAACGGCCTTGATATTTCAAGGCAAGGCCAAGATTGTAAATCGGCTCGCCGTCATAGGGATTGGCGTTCAGCCGTTGCAAGATACGTACGGCATGTCGCAAATAGCGTTCCGCCTTATCAAAACGGCCGTGCCGCAGATACCATAACCCCAGAGCGTTGTTGCAACGGGTGTCGTCGGGGTCACGGCGCAATGCCTCTTCGTAATACTCTACGGGGTTGAAGGTAGCGTGGCGGTATTGCTCAAGATGCAACCCTGTCAGATAAAGCTGCTCGTTACTCTTTATCTCCTCAGGGCGCAAGGCAGCCCGTGCCGCCTCAGGAATCGGCCTCACCTCGTCCGGTTCCTCCTGCCAGTCAAGCAATATGCGTCCGTTATCCTTAATGGTAAACAGTAGTTCGGAGAACCCTGCGCCCTTTGTCTCAATAGTTTCACAGATGACTCCCTCCGGTGACATATTGTGCTCCTGTTGATATAGCGTTACGCCGCTTTTGGTACACAGTGTGATGGTTGCCTTCATCTTGCGTGTGGCGAACACCTTAAGGCATACCTTCCCTTCTCCTGCCGGCTCTATATTCATAACCAAATCCTTGGAGGCATTCTTGACTATGCCCAATTCACGGTAAGGGAAGAAGTACTGTGTGAACCGTTTCTCCTCGTAAGGCTGCAGCCATGCGAAGTCAGGCTGGTTCTCTGTGTATACGCCGGCCATCAGTTCTATGTACGGTCCGTCCTCGTCTGTCAGGTTACGGTCCCATGCCCGTCCGAAATCACCATTGCCCCACGTCCATTGTTTCTTTCCCGGGGAGACGTGATGGCTTGCCACGTGCAGCATACCTGCTTTGGTATCGTTCTCGTATCCCCCCTCAAAGTCAAAGCGTGAGTTGACAGCCATATATGATGTCGGAACCTTTATGTTCTTGTAGTTGGATATGTCCACGCCGGCGGAGTAATCCATTTTGTAATAGGTGCCTGTGGCTATCGGGAAGCTTGACACGTCACGCTTGCCGTGATCGAATACTGCATTGATGTCAGGCGGGAAGACACTCTGATAGTGGTCGTTAACCGCCACAGCGGGATTGGCCCACCATAAAAAGGTCTGCGGCATGTCGGTGCGGTTGTAAAGCTTTGCCCGTATTTCGAGACGGGCGCACCCCGGGCGCAATGTGAAGCCTGCCATGCCTTTCTGATGGAACATCTGCTCCATCTCACTTACCCACACTGTTACCGAGCCATCAGGGAATTCCTCTATCGTACAGTCCACGGGCAGGTATGTAGAGGGGCGGTGATGCTGTGGCCAGTTGAACTCTATGCCGCCTGATATCCATGGGCCTGCCAAACCAACCAACGCGGGCTTGATGACACGGTTATAATATACGAAATGGCGTTTTGCGATTTTGTCATAGGCCATCTGCACACGTCCGCCCAGTTCGGGCAGGATCATCACCTTGATGTATTCGTTTTCAATATATACCGCATTATATTCCTTGTCGCTTTTCTCATCAGCTATATGCTCTATGACCGGATAAGGATAAACAACTCCGCTTGAACCTTGATAGACACGTTTCTCAAGAAACATCGGGGCTTTCTCCGGTGTCCCTATTTCATAGGTCGGGATAGTGACCTGTTCTTTCCATGCTTTTACCATATAATAATATACTTAAAAGTTAATCTTCTCAATATCTTCAAGGCTTTTGCCTTTTGTCTCAGGCAGTTTCTTGCAGAAGTACAGCAGTCCGGCGATGCAGATAAGGGAGTAAAGCCAGAAAGTACCGCTACTGCCAAGCGAACTGTTTAGTGCCGGAAAGGTGAAAGTAAGTGTGGTGCATCCTGTCCAAAGGGCAAAAGTGCAGGTTGCCATCGCTATGCCGCGCACACGGGTGGGGAAGAGTTCCGATAGCAACACCCACGTTACGGGGCCGAGTGACATCGCGTAACAGGCTATTGCCGCCACCACAAGCATCACCATGAAGAAACCTGTCAGATGCAACTGGTAGCAGGTTCCCAATACAAGATAAATCACACCAAGTCCTCCTGCGCCGAAAAGCATTAGCGAACGGCGCCCCCAACGGTCTACTGTGTAGAGGGCAACGAATGTGAACAGGACATTGGCAATGCCAGTAATGACGATGTTGAAGAGTACATCGCCAACACTATAGCCTGCCGCTGAGAATATTTCCTGCGCATAGTTGAAGATGACGTTTGTGCCACACCACTGTTGGAATACTGCGATGATAATGCCGAGAGTCAGCACTGGGGCATATCTGCGTGAGAATAGTGTACGTAAACCACCGCTTGCAGTATCATTCTCCTCCTGTGCGGCAGCACGACAGATATTGTCACGCTCACCGGCAGCATACTTCTCGCCCCCGATGCGGCTTAATGTAGCGGAGGCTTTGTCTGCCTTCCCATGGAGCAACTGCCATCGTGGGCTTTCAGGTATGCAGCATGCCAATAGCAGAAACGCCGCTGCGGGCAATGCCTCAATCCAGAACATCCATCGCCAGCCCATCTGTCCGTTCCATGAAGCCAGAATGTCAGCGGGTGTGAACTCTGCCGGAACAGGGTCTGCCAGCTGCCAGTTTATAATCTGTGCTGCCAGAATACCCAGTACGATAGTTAACTGATTGACCGATACCAGCCGTCCCCTTACGGACACAGGCGAAATCTCTGCTATATACATAGGAGAGAGGGCAGATGCCACACCAATACCGATGCCACCGACAAACCGTGCTATATTGAATAGCATAAAATCATTGAAGGCGCCTGTAGTCACTGCCGATACAGTGAAGAGCACTGCGGCAGCCAGTAACAATGGCTTGCGTCCGTAGCGGTCGGCCAATGCGCCGGCAACCATTGCGCCAATAAGGCATCCTACCAATGCGGTAGACATGGCGACGCCCTGCATTAACGGTGACGAGGAAATGCCGAAGTAGAGTTCATAGAACGGTTTTGCCCCTCCGATGACAACCCAATCGTAACCGAACAGCAAACCGCCCATTGCCGATACAAGGCAAATGAAATAGACAAATTTTTTATTGTAATTATTCATAATATGATAAGTTTTTGTGCAAAGATAGTGACAATATTGTTGCCCGACAATAGCATTTTTCTTTAATAAAATGGACTATTTTACGATTTGCGGGGATTATTTTTCGTGCAATACACTTAAAAACTTTGCGTGAATTGGCTGTAATACAAGAAAAAAATGTAACTTTGTCCTCGCCATAGATGTCGGCTTTTTTGTGCTTTTACGGTACTAAACCACTGTAAGGGTCGTTGAGATGTTGCAGATTGCCGATTGTTATATCGTTCAATTTAATTGGGTTCGTATTATATATAATATGAAAAGGAAAGAGGGATTCAGCGGAGAACGCTTGATAACATTGCCGCAAATGATAATAGACCGTGAGGCTGCAGACCCGCTTGCCTCAAGCCTTTATGTGACGGATATAGGCTATTATCCCCATGCCGAGGGGCACTTCTGCGAACGTTGTGATCCGCTTGCGGAGCATGTGCTTATCTATTGCACTGACGGTGTAGGCTGGTATAGGGTCGATGGCAAGACATACACTGTGCCGGCAAATCATTTTTTCATTCTGCCTGCCGGCAAACCGCATGCCTATGGTGCTGATGACAGAAATTCATGGACTATTTATTGGGTGCATTTCTCAGGCTTGCACGNTGCTNTCTNTGCGGCANGGGGACAGTATCCGCAANNGANAAANCCNGGAGTGCATTCNCGTATCAACTACCGCAATCAGATTTTCGAGGAGATTTTCAACACGTTGTATAGCGGTTATAGTATGGAAAGTCTGCGTTATGTGTCATCGTTGTTGCATTATTACTTGGCGTCAATGCGCTATATAAACTCTTATAGGCAGGCAGAACACCGGATTGATGGTGACAGTGTGGTGTCGGCGGCGGTTCATTATATGAAAGAGAATATAGAAAAACGGCTAATGTTACAGGATATTGCGGGATATACAGGCTATTCGCCCAATCACTTCTCAACGCTTTTCAAGCAGCAGACCGGAGAGAGTCCGCNTGGTTATTTCAATCGNTTGNAGATAGAAGNGAGTTGCNGGATGTTGNATGAGACTGATATGCACATTAATCAGATTTGCCATAAGGTTGGCATTGCGGATTGTTATTATTTCTCTCGTCTGTTCAACCGTATCATGGGACTGTCGCCTCGGCAATACCGTTTGCGTCAAAGGGAATGAGAATGCAAAATAGTCGTAATTTCATTAAAGTAATGTTAATGATAGTCTTCGGTGTAGAGGAGTTTTATTAATTTTGTAAATAAAGGCGGTTAGTGATATTCATGGAGGATGATACCATTGTGTATAACCTGAATATCGTTGGCTGTTGGAACTGCTAACTGATGGATTCCTGTTTATAATACATTATATATCAATACCTTTTTGCATGATGCGAACCCTAAGTCATTGTCTTGTCGTAACAATTCTGTTAATCATTGTGGGCATCACACCATCCCGGGCGGGGTGCTCTTTGTATGGCCTTACGTGCGAACAACTGTCTAATCCCANTGGTATTGACAGCGAATATGCCGCGCTTTAGCTGGAAGATAAATTCGGATACCCGTGGTTTTCGGCAGAAAATATATCGTATTATGGTTGCCTCAACGCCGGAATTGCTTGACAAAAAGAAACCGGACATGTGGGATAGTGGCAATGTTCGGTCTGACAGTTCGGTCATGGTGGGATATCGTGGCGTCAGTCTCCGTCCTGCTACCACTTATTATTGGAAAGTTATGATTAAAGGCTCTGACGGCAGTAGCTCTGCTTTTAGTGGCATACAGCAGTTTACTACTGGTCTTTACACTACTTCAGACTGGCATGGTGCCCGGTGGATTGCAATGGAACGTGACGGCGAGACAATGGTACCGGCGGCGCATGGCCATCTTGGTGGCAAAGAGATAGGCCGTTATGCCCTGCCGATGTTACGTAAAAAGTTCGATATTAACAAGAAGGTGAGCCGCGCACTGTTGTTTATNTCCGGACTCGGACACTTTGATNGCTNTNTAAACGNTGAGAAAGTGGACAAGCATTTCNTCGACCCGCTNNGGACAANNTATGACANGGAGGCTCTATATCTTACTTTCGATGTCTCCGATCGCCTGACATTGGGTGGCAATGCCATTGGGGTAATGCTCGGGAACGGGTTCTATAACATACCTAATGAAAGATATTACAAACTGACAGGCTCGTATGGAGCGCCGAAGATGATAGCCCGCCTTAGAATAATATATGACGATAACAGCGAGGACAATATAGTAAGCGACACGTCATGGAGCTGTATGCAAGGCCCAATAACGTTCAGTAGCATATTCGGCGGTGAGGATTATGATGCTGCCAAGGCCGCTATTGGCTGGAAATATGCAGGCTATAACGATAGTAAATGGAGTGCTCCTGTATTGCCTTCTGACAATAATCTTCCGCAAGTGCTTAAGGCTCAGTGTGGCACTCACATGGCAGAGCTGCAACATCTTAAAGTAGTAACAAGCAAGAGCGTTCGTGATAGCTTGCGAGTTCTTGACTTCGGGCAAAACATGTCGNGTGTACCTNGNATGACAATAAAGGNTAAGCCNGGCAGTACCGTNACGCTTATCNCCGGTGAATTGCTCAATCCTGATGGTANNNTAAATNAAAGTGCCAGTGGTTNTNCATACTTTTTCAGATATACTATAGGAGGTGACAGTGTGGAACAGTGGCAACCGCAGTTCACATATTACGGCTTCCGCTACGTTCAGGTGGAGGGAGCTGTACTGGCAGGTGAGGACAATCCCAACGGTTTGCCGGAGATATTACAGATGGAAGGAGTCCATACAGGTAACAGTGCGCAGCAGGCAGGCCGTTTTGTCTGCTCCAAACCCATGTTCAACAGCATCTATAATCTTATAGACTGGGCTATGCGTAGCAATATGGCCGGGGTGCTGACGGACTGTCCGCACCGTGAGAAACTCGGCTGGCAGGAGGAGGCTTACCTTATGCAGCCGTCTCTTCAGTATCGTTATGACCTTTCGTCTTTATACCGTAAGATTCTTGACGACATGGCTACCGCACAATATGGCGATGGCATTATCCCGTCAATCGTGCCGGAATATGTACGCTTTGCCGATGGTTTCGAGAACTCTCCGGAGTGGGGTAGCTCATTTATCATAGGTGCTTGGCAGAACTATCTGTGGTATGGAGACATCGAGTCATTGAGAAACAATTACTCAAAGATGAAGAAATACCTGTCTTATCTCCACTCCCGTGCCAACAATTATATTGTGGCTTACGGCCTTGGTGACTGGTATGACATAGGTCCTCGCAATNCGGGTTACTCCCAACNCACCTCAAATGGTGTCACTGCAACCGCAATCTTTTATCAGGATGCGTTGGCAATGGNAGAAGTGGCAGGNGTATNGGGCNATGANAACGATGCGAAAGAGTTCGCTACTCTCGCCGATAATATCAAGAAGGCATATAATGAAACGTTTTACAAGGATGCGGAAGGATATTATGACCGCAACAGTCAGACCGCAAATGCTATGAGTTTATATCTCGGATTGGCCGACGGACAACGCCGTCAGCTTGTGGCACAGGCTCTGATAGATGATATAAAATCACGAAAAAATGGTCTTACGGCAGGCGATATAGGCTATCGGTACGTGTTGAAAGCCCTGGAGATGTTAGGACGTGACGATGTTATATACGACATGAACAGCCGTTATGATGCCCCGGGTTATGGCTGGCAGCTTGCTCATGGTGCTACGGCACTGACCGAATCGTGGCAGGCTTACGGCTTTGTATCCAACAATCACTTTATGCTTGGGCACCTTATGGAATGGCTTTTCAGCGGCCTTGGCGGTGTAAAACAGGCGGAAGGCTCTGTCGCTTTCAGACATTTGCTTATAGCCCCGACTCCTGTCGGAGATGTTACATGGGCCAAAACGACATATAATTCACCCTATGGTGAGGTACGTTGCGAGTGGGATACGGACAGCCGGCACCCGTCTTTGCGTGTCTCTGTGCCTGCCAACTGCACCGCTACGGTAAAGATACCATTTGCCATAACAGCCGGACGGCAGGTGTGTGACTACGGAATCCCGTTGCAGGAGTGCAACGATATAAAGGTAATGCCAACAGCCGATGGCACACTTACATTGGAGGTCGGATCCGGTGAGTATCTGTTTGAGACGGTAGCTGACGCCGGTTCAGTTATCTTGCGTTAGATACATCACTCCTGACGGCCCCTCGTTACACAATAAATCAACTATCGAGAGGTTAGGAATAAAGCCGTGGCGGCGCTGGAATGTCTGATAATATCTGCCTTCGCACGGCTGTAAGCTATTACATGACACGGTAGGTAAAGGCTCCTGCCGTGTCTCTTTTTTGTGTATTATGTCTTCGTTTATGCCTAACAACCGTACCATTGTGGTTGCTGTCGCCATGTCAAGGTCATAGAGCCATTCGTAACGATGCTCGAATAGCGGCCGCAAGTCATCGGCATAGTAGTCGAAAAACGGCGACATTCCATAGGCCGACTGTAACGCTTGCCAGTGTAATCGGCGCCAATCCCCGTGGTCACTTATCCGCACGTCACGTATGAAACATGCTCCCGGCCTGCGCGATGGCAGTGTCACCGGCACCGTCAGTTGTTGTACTCCGTTTGCGGTGGCTATGACACAGCGGTTACGTTCCGTCTGCCGGCGGTAGCAATCGTTTTCGGCTACAAAGGCCTTGCCGTTGCATAGTGCGCTGTACCAGCTTACCGGACCGAACTATGTTGGGTATAATGCAAGCATCGCAAAGATGAAAATATTATATGTTATCTACTCCTCTTTTATAATATAACATAGCGGACGCAATGCGTCCGCTATGTTTGTCCTTATTTCTTTTTCTTCTTTCTCCGTGCGGAACCCTCCTCTACGTCCTGTATCATCTGAAACAATGCCTTGCGTTCCTCTATCGCCTGTTGTCTGTCGGTACGCCTGTCGTTGTTGCGTCCGCCTCTTGCGCTGTTGGCTTTACGTGCCTTTTTCGCTCCCGTTGTACCGCTTGCTATGCGGCAGTCCACCCTTTTGTTGTGATAGAACTGTCCGTCAATGGCTTTTATTACCTTCTTGGCGTCTTTTTCCGGAACCTCAATCTGGCACAATCTGTCCAGAAGGTCTATGTGTCCCACCTGCTGGCGTGTGCCTCTCATGTTGCGGTTAATGAACTGCATGGCCTCGCCGGGATAGAAACCGTCCCGCTTACCCAGATTCAGTTGCAGTTTTACATATCCTTTCTGTGCGCCTTCGTCAAACTGTTTCTTACCCTGTCGTCTTCCTTTGTCATCGGTTCTGCGTCGGTCTTTCTTTGCCGTTACGGTCGGTTCCTCTATCTTCGGTGCGTCGGCGTAGTATCTAAGGAAACGTCCGAACTCACGACTTACCACCTTTTTCAGAATTTCTTCCTTGTCAACATATTCAAAATGGCGGCGTATCTCCTCCATAAACGGCTCTATCTGCTCGTCTATAACGTCCGTTTTCTCTATCTCTCCTATGGCGCGGAACAGCTGTTTCTGACATATTTCCTCCGGCAACGGCAACTTCCCGTGCACAAATTCCTTGCCTATTGTGCGTTCCACCTCACGTATCTTGTGTCTTTCACGAGTGTGTATAATGGCTATCGAGGTACCTTTCTTGCCTGCTCGTCCGGTACGTCCCGAACGGTGTGTGTAACTCTCCGTGTCATCCGGCATTGAGAAGTTTATGACATGCGTCAGGTCATCCACGTCAAGTCCTCTGGCTGCCACGTCTGTTGCCACGAGAAGCTGTGTCAGATGTTGGCGGAATTTCTGCATCGTCAGGTCTCGCTGCTGCTGCGACAGGTCTCCGTGCAGTGCCTCGGCGTTATATCCGTCCTTTATCAATTTGTCGGCAATCTCCTGCGTTTCCATCTTTGTGCGGCAGAATATTATTCCGAATATGCGTGGGTTATAGTCCACTATACGCTTTAGGGCAAGATATTTGTCCTTTGCGTTCACCATATAATATATGTGGTTCACGTGTTCCGCCCCCTCGTTACGTGAGCCGACTACCACCTCGTCGTAGTCGTGCAGATAGCCTTTGGCCACCCTTTCCACCTCTTTGCTCATGGTAGCCGAGAACAACAGCGTGTGTCTGTCTTCCGGTAACTCCTCGAATATGCGGTTTATGCTCTCCGCAAATCCCATGTTCAGCATCTCGTCCGCCTCGTCCAGCACAATGTGGCGCACCCCGTCCAGTTTCGCTTTGCCTCTTTCTATGAGGTCTATCAGTCTGCCTGGTGTTGCCACTATTATCTGTGCCCCATGTTTCAGAGCCCGTATCTGGTCCATAATGCTCGTGCCTCCATATACGGCCACGATGTTGATGCCCTTGATATACTTTGAGAAGTCGCGTAAATCATCGGCTATTTGCAGGCATAACTCACGTGTCGGCGACAATACCACGGCTTGCGTTACACGGTTTCTGGGGTCTGTCATCTGTAGCAGTGGCAGTCCGAAAGCTGCCGTTTTTCCCGTTCCTGTCTGCGCCAAGGCAATTATATCCTTCATCCTTGGCTGCTGTTCGTCCCCTGTCTCTGTCGTGTTGTTGTTGTCATCGGCCTCCTTTTCGGCTGCTTCCGCAGTCTTTTGTGGTGCCAACAGTGGGATAACAGCCTCCTGCACGGGCATCGGATGCTCAAATCNCAGTTCAGTAATGNCGCGGCAAATATCTTCGCTCACACCGAGTTCTTCAAATGTTTTCAATTAATAAATGCTTTTGTTGCAGGTGCAAAGGTAGCAAAAAAAACTGAAACGGTAAAATAATTCGGTGTATATTAAGGCGTTTTGACAGCGCATGCCTTGTGTTACCGTTCTGTCTATGAACCGGTAAACCGCACATATTGGGACAGTTATTGTCCTTTGTCTTATTGAGTCTGCAACAGTTCCCTTACCTTTTCCTGCAGTTTCTCGTTTCTCAAATCCTGCGCGACGATAGTTCCGTCGGGCGCGATAAGCACGCTGGTTGGCAATGCTGTCACTCCGTATGCTTTCGTAGCATTGCCCTTCCACTTGTCCTGAGAGGACAGATGCGCCCAGTGAAGGCCTCGTGCCGTTATGTATTCCTTCCAGTCTTTCTCGTTAGGGTTCATGGATATGCCTATTACCGTTAGCGGTTTGTCTTGGTTTTCCCTTACTATGTCTTTCACAAACTTCAGTTCTCGCCGGCTCCACCATTCCATTGTCGACCAGAAATGCAGCAACACGTAATTGCCTTTGCCGACATACTCGCTCAGACTATGCTTCACACCCGCCGTGTCTTGCAGCTCAATGTCAGTGTATTTCTGTCCCGGCAGGCGTTTCTTCACCCCCTCGACATACTTCCATACCGGCTGCATCACTATGTGGTTGGCGTAAGCCTTGCTCTTGTCCATAGCTTTCTCTATTTGTTCGTAAGGTATATTGTGATAATCCTCAGCCAGTATGAAGGCCGGTATCACGTTGTCCTGGTTCTCTTTTATCGCCTCCTGTCCTATCATGCGTATNGAGTCTATAATGNCATNGTACCCCNCTTTGTCCAATNTATCATTGTCAGAGGCNTATTTTCNNAGTTCCCCTGCCATCTCCCTTATGCGCTTTTGATATTGCAGAAAGCGTTTGTTCAGTTCCGAACCCTCCGCCGTGCCGTCTTTCATGTTGATGGTTAGCGGCACGGAGTCGGTTATTACCCACCAGATGTCGTTTTGATTCTCTCCCGCTATTCTTGCGAATTGTCCGACAGGCAGTTTTGCGCTGAACGTGAAACGTCCCTTATGCGCCCTCAGTCTGTATAATGTGCTTTCGAGTTTCGTTGGCATTACGCTTACGAATTCATCCGGTTGTGTTGTGCTGCCGTTTATTTTGAATTCATAAAGCGGTCCAAGCGTGGCCGTGTTCCATTCATGTTGCTGGAGTAGTGACCATCTCTGTTCCTCACTCAGCACGATATTGTTGTATATAGAGATATAATCTATAGAGCGTTGTAAACTTTTTTTCTGATCGGCAACATCCTCTATAGTCTTTGATAATGTTGCGATTGCATCGATTAGCAGTTGTTTACGGTGACTGTTGTCAACGTCTATGAATATTTCCTGGAGCATATTGTTCAATATATTGAACTGTTCTATGCTAAGGGTACCATGATATTCCTTGCTCATTTTGTGCAACACGTATGCCACTGCGTCCTGTGCCTCTTTGTTGTTCGTTGCCCTTGCCTCCGCATACATTTTGCTCACGCTGTATATTTTCTCTCTCAGTTTGGTAAAATCGAGAGTGTCCGGCTCCGTATTCCAGTTCCGGTCATCCATATATGTTTCTTTTGTGTTGCTTTTATAGTAATAATCATCCTCCCTGTTTAGGAAGTTCCAGTGGTTGCCGTGCAGTTCCAATACATAGCCGTCTATGCTCCTGTACGGTTTGTTGTCTTTGTCAATGAACTCCACCGGGTTCCACACCAGCCCGTAAAAGTGCCTTGTTCCGTCTTTGTCCGTGTATGTGGAGAAGCGGAAGTTCTTGTTGTTGTCAAGGTAATAACTGAATGTCGTCTTGTTTCTGTAGCTGTTGTCCCATGTAAACCTGATGTTGTTTATCAGCGATACCTTCTCATTGGTGTTGTAAACGAATGATGATGACGCTGCCGCTTGTGTGCCGGCGAATGCGTTCTCTAACCTTTCTAATATGCGTGGCAGCCCCTTTTCGTTAGTCGGCATATCCTTCTCGTATGGTATCTTGAATATGTGCTCATAGAGACCCTGTCCGTCATGCACCGTATGTTTCATCAGTCCGTCTGAAGCCAAGAACGTCTCTATGTCCTTTTGCAGCCTCTTTGCGCTGCTGTTTGACTGAGCTGCGACCGTCAGAATCATCGTCATGACGTACAGTGTTATTATTAAGCGGTGTAGAATGGTGTTCATATCGTATGTTGTTTNGAAATTNTGTNNGANAGTATTGGTATTCTCAAATGTGGGGGGGTNATCCCGTTTATCGTGCGTTCCGGATGCGATCNTCTTGCCTACGNGTGTGTTCAGTCTGCGGTTAGTGTTTATTGTGCGCTCCACGTGAGCCGTATATACACNGTCGCCAACCTCCTCCAGCTTTGCCTCTATGCAGGCTATCAAGTCCTGTATGTTCTCTATCGGGGTCATGTCGTCAGCTTTTGCCACTGTCTGCTCTGTGTCTTTTGGCTTCGCCGGCTTTATGCTCTCAGTGTTTTGCGGTGGCTCTTCTGTTGTCACAACATCCCGTTGCGCTATTGTTTTATCAGCGTCATACATTTTGGCGTATGTCTGTCGTACGGCTTTTTCCTGCTTTTTTGTATAGTTTGCTGCCGGTGCCTGCCATTCGACATGTCTGTGTTGCTCCGTTTTCCGGTCAGGGGCGAGCCATAATGCCATACATATTACA
>WFLX010008596.1_pt1 | contig 17615 bp, 16 predicted proteins | sample 4967041 | NCBI WGS metagenome assembly WFLX01 (sample SAMN12857096, study PRJNA449069) | gut metagenome | isolation source: stool from male and female vole | host: Microtus ochrogaster | place: USA:Florida | collected 2017 | reverse complement strand
GAGTTCTTCAAATTCTAACTTTGTCATAATTTTAGAGGTTATAGTCGGTGCAACTTTGCACGGTGCAAAGTTACAACTCGGCTACAACCTCCAAAAGGTGTATTTCAATCAATGCTTACTGAGTTCCATAATAATTTCTTTTTGCCATTTATGAAACTCGTTGCCCCATAGTAACCCAGCGATAAGAAAAATTTGAGGCATCCCGTCATATCGCGGAATGCCCCAAAATGTATTGTAAGATCAGACCCTACTTGTGACAAGTCTTCTTTTGGTCGCAGTGCTTGCAGTAGGAACCTGTTTTCCAATATTTGATTCAATATATCTAAAATATTAGAAACTTCATACGATAGATTTAGGATCTCGCTTTCCACTATAGAATATATCTAAAGCCTTAGCAAAAACACTATTAGGCTCTACGCAATCAAATAGAGTCATACAGGACTGAACCTTGACAGCATCAATTCCTCCAAAGATCTCATATGCTGTTTTATCGTTATGCTTCAATAGGGCATTTGTTATCTCAAACATTCTATCTCGAAGCATTGGATTTGTTATGTATCTATATGCTTCTTCTCTATCGCGAATGCCATAGTAATAAGAGTAGCGACTATGCCCTAAACCTCTTATTTGAGGGAATATATACCAAATCCAATGACTGATTTTCTGACCATTCTTAATTTCGGTCAGTGCCTGATGATAGCCGTTGTATTTGTTATCCTGTGCGATAATAAATCTATCTATATCGTTTTCAAGATTTACCATAGTAAATTTCTATATGGATCAATGGCTTATCCCAATAAGTCTTATTAACCCGGATTCTTTGTATTCAGCATCCTCGGTTTCATATCGGCTCGTTCCAGTGATTTCCATTCCATCAGTGAAATTATCTGGAACAATCCATTTGAACGATGGAAATGTGGCAGTCACCTTGTGATTTGTCCCATCAGGCAAAGAAATATAGGCCTCTTTTTCTTCTGGGCAGGATGGAAAGAACGTTATTTCTATTTCGTCACCTACTTGGACAGGGAGTTCATTGCTTTTGCAGGTGATATTTATTGATGTAGTCTCTCCGTTTATGGTAAGATTTATATTCATCGTTGTGGTTACCACAGTCCCGGATCCATTTGCGGCTACTTGTCCATTGCCGGAAGTACTGAGGTTTATAGCCTTGAAATCAAGATTATTGCTCTCGATTGTTGGTTTTGTTGGTTTACAAGACTGCAATCCTAACATAAGACAGATGACTGTCAGAAAGTACATAATATGCGTTTTCATTATCCTATACCCTAATTTGTGTCGGGCGCAACCTCTAAGTTTTTCTATCCTTTATGAAGAGAGCTCTTCATATGTAACCCAAGTTCTTGTGTCAAGGTATATTATTCTTTAGGTTTTATGTCTTTTAGCTGTTCTGATGACAATTCCAATGGGATGTCTCCAAATACTTGATTTGTGTAGTCCGGTTTCAGAAGCATTATTCTGAGTTTCACACCATCCTTCTGTATCTGCTTGAACAGAGTTCCAAGAGAAAGATAAAGCATAAAGTCTCCGTCACAGCGAATGGAAGGATTCTTGATTATTCCTTCATAACCCTTTTTGAAATTGGCAACAATCCATTCGGCTTGTTGCTGAATTTCATCCTCCGTTGCTTGCTTAGCTTTTTCTTCATTACTTTTTTACCAGTTATTGAGTTGGATAACCAAGAGAACAGTGTTTGAGTCTCGGTCAAACATAATATCTCGGAAAGTCCAATGGTCCCACATCCCTGTTGGACAAAGGCGTTGAATACATTCAACACCAAGTTCAACCTCTGACTTTGCAGTGTCTGAATCCGGGAATAATGTTTTTGCATCAGCTATGACAAAACTCATAAACAATACCAATGATAGAAATATATGTTTCATTTTTATTATTTGGTTAGGATTTGCAATAGAGAGTCCGCTGGTTCTTGATAGTAACCACTGCTATCAACCATACTTTTTAAGCACTCTTTGGCTTCTTCGGTTTTTCCCAAAGCTATAAGAAGATTCGCACGTCGCCAGTTGAGTTCATCCAAGCCTTCCTTACATGCGTCAAGTTCGTATTCCTCTTTTTCGGTTAATGAATTTTTTCCCTCATATTGCTTTAACTCATTGTTAAAATCAATAAGGAGTGAATCCACACGGCCAAGCGCCAGCTCATAATCCTTTATATTTATTATAGAGTCGAGAAGTTCTATAGAACTATCACCGCTACGATAATAAACTTCATTGCCAAAATTGGGCATTATGAAATCCGTAGTGGTTGACGAGGTTGTCATAAACATAGGAAGTATGGTAAAAAAGCCAACTGCTATACAAGCAGCGACACTCATTCCGATAGTCCAACGACGAATGTTATTCCTCCGGCGAATTAGTTGCTCCCTAATCTCTTCTTTATCCCAACGAGCCATCATATCGAGCTTTTCCTTACGGTCGGCAATAGCATCGGAGATAGCTTTTGTCTCACGATACACTTGTGCAAGAGCCTCGTCGAACTTCAACTCTCTTTCAAACTGAACCCGAGCTTCATTATCCATCTCACCACGCAGGTAAGCATCAACTCGTTCTTGATAGTTTGTGTACATGGTTCTATGGTTTTAAATGATGACGTTCAAATTCCTTGGTAATATTGTCCGTGAGTGTTTTCATACACTTGGATTTGCCGGTCTTCAGACCATCCTTACTCTGATTCTCTTTTCTTATTGCAAGAATCTCATCCAGAGTTTTACCGTCATAGTAAAAAAGAGTTAGAATCTCTTTGCAACGCGGTGGTAGATTATTGACACATTGTTGAACTATCCAGTCTCTTAGTGTCACTCCTTCCTCTTTGTCATCAACATCAGGCACTTCTGGTAGATCCGAGACCATACTTCCATAGATTATCTCTTCTCGAATTATTTCAAGATTTNGATATTTAGCTATTGCCATTAAATAAGTTTTGAGAGAAGCCGTCATCTTTCGACCTTGACCTGATTTGTCAAAACGCCACGCATAATTATCGCGTACATATATATGCCGCGCCTCAATCTCCTGCCACAATTTCAGAAAAGAATCCTGAAAGAGGTCTTCCTCATCNTGNGCNCCNCCCTTGAANTCGAACACTCCNGAACGACGGTCTTTGAAATANCTCTGNCANGACAANTAGAATGAGCGTTCAACAGAGANNTCNTTCTGCTGAAGNCCCTCNATAACCTCNTTGTCAGAAAGTTCNGGTTGTTTTNTATTTCNTGAAAATCCGAACATATTCTAATCTACCATTATAAATGCCGCCCAATAATATGGCTCGTTATAAGTTTTGCGAAGAGCCTTCTTTGCATTCTTGAAGGCAGCTCTCTTATCCCATTTATTATCTGCAAGTTCCTTATGGAACAGTATCATAAAGTCCTTAGTAGCCAAATCGCTCACAGGCCAAAGACTCATGACTAAAGTCTGTGCCCCGGCTTTTTTGAATGCCCTCTGAAGACCATACACACCCTCGTTGGTGGTATCGCCTAATCCGGTCTCACACGCTGATAGAACAACCAACTGCGTTCCGCTCAAATCAAGCAGTGCAATATCGGAGGAAGTAAGCAGACCTCCCATGACTCCATCAGGAATCTCGCGTTTGAGATATTCAGCGTTTCCACCTGACATTACCAATCCCGTAAGATACATTGGATTGTCATATCCATTGAGCGAAGACCATGATGGCACATTGTCNGNGGAATNGTAGAATCCATGCGTAGANANCAAAAGCAAGNCAGGACTCTTGCCACTCATGCTTACANATGATTCTTCTGTTCCAAGGGTATTCATAAACTTATTGGTGTTTATCTTGCTATGAGTGAGAATCTCGTCAATTCCTATCACCTCAGCCTCCGACATTTTCAGTTTCTTGAAACCCTCATTGGCTTTCAGTCCAGATGTACCTCCGCGCACGGCAAGTAAAGGAGAGACTTCTGTTTCTTTTGCCGATGCGGTCATTGTTTCAGAATCAACATCATATTCCAATCCGCCATACAGCCAAGCTGTCTCAAAGTCATCGATTCTGTCATTATCCCTATATGTAAGGAGTTCCTTTGAATTTGTGAGCCGGACAATATCATACTTTTCACCCATAATGTCTCCATCGGGCAAAGTTACTGCTTCAACCGCAATCTGATTAAGTATCCCGGAGGGAACGAAATAGATTGTCTGACTTCCTTTAATCTCATCCATCAATGGTTTTAGAATGATGTCATATAATTCTTGGGAGTTGTAATCCTCATATAAATCCGAATACTTCCCATTGTTCCTCGCTATGAGAGAGTCAAGTCTTGATTGCTCAAAAACCTTTATCAGTCTTGGGGCATTCATCCCTTTCCGCAGTACAACAGCGGCATATANNNGGNNGCCGTCNTCTTTNACATNATCGGCGNAATNNATCAGAACAGATTTTTTATCCAACAGCCCGGCAATATCTGATGTTGACGGATTTGATAACACCGTATTTATGTTCCGTTCAATCAGTTTCCGAGACAATACCCTATCAAGGGAATCCATCCGTACATATAAAAGCATAACCTCATCGCCTTTTCGCTCCGCTTTCAGCCGTTCAATGTCGTTGCGCAAATTTGCGACAGCCGTAAATTCGTTTATGAGATTCTCATCGCCTGAATCTTGAACCTGACTTCCTGTAGTTTTCTCTGTGGATAAGAGCAGTCCCTTACTGAACATTAGAGCCTCGAACGCCGACGAGGTGAAATCATTTTCCTGACAGTTGGCCGCTAGTCCGTATGGAATCATATTCCATACCAAGTCCTTTATCTCCGACCAATAACGGCCTCGTCCGTTAGCTTGAAGAAATTGTAAATCTTGTGTTGCTATGTCATGGATAATCTCCCATGATTCTATATAGTGGCGAGTTCCGTCACTTAATCTACCTGCGAAACCCTCGCTATTAGCAAGAAAGTATAAGGCATTGGCATATTCAATTGACTTTTCACCGTAGGTATCTTTCATCATATTCTGGTACCGTAGATACTGCTGATATGAATCCTCTATGCGATTGCTGCGATACAATGCTCCTGCATACAAGGGAACAAGCGACTTTAGTTTGTCTATGGTGGCTATCGTATGTAAAGACAGAGAAAAAAGGCTGTCGGCTGTTTCGTAGTCTTGCACAGCATCATTCCATCGCCCAATATTACCATATACTCTTGCCCTGTCCATAAACAATTCCCCTCTTGCAAAGTCAGTACCGACCGCATCTGTCGATTTCTGAATCGAATCGATGCTTGCCAACGCTCCTTCGTAGTCACCAACCTTAATTTGGAAAGGAAAATGGTTCTGATATATCACATATTTTTGTGACGAATTGTTTGCAAATGCTTTCTTCCAATCGTCAACACATTTTTGGCTATAGACCAATGCATTCTCATCATCACCCAGTTTGGCGTATGCGTCCCGGATTCTCTGAAGTGCGGCAAACCGCTTTTCTTCTTTCTGTTTGATAGTCAGAAATCTCTTGAAACAAGATATGGCCACACCCCAATCCCCATTCTGAAAGGCATTGATTCCCTTGTCAAAGAACAAATTTTGGTTTTCGGAAAGGGTTTTGTTTTCAGAAATCAGACTATCAAGCCGGGCATTATACCGGGACACTTCTATTTCGTTGTGCAGAGACTTATGCACGGAGATAATATCCATCAGTATCCCAACCTGTTCTTCCGCAAGATTTAATTCTTTCGCAAGGTTGAGGGCATATTCGTATTGAACAATGGCAAGGTCTTTATATCCGAAATGATTTACATTTAACACAGCCATTGAATTGGCGCAATCCATGACATCTTTCTTTCGGCTTACTCGCCAGAAGCACTTCATTGCATCAGCGTACTTTTTATAAGCTCCCTCGTAGTCTTTGTCCATTCTCATATTCTGAGCAGTCAAGTACAATGCCATACCTTTTGCCCACATAGCGCGGCTTCGCTCTTGACTTTTGGCAGGAGCAATCTCGTAAGCCTTGTCCAATACCGCAATAGCATTACTGTAGTCATGGGCTTTAATCAAGTCAAGTCCACGAGAATATGTGTCGGTAAATGATTCCTGTGAAAAGCCCGTCAATAAAAACATGACGGATATGGTCAGTGTAATAACTCNNTNCATATCATTTGAAGNATTGTGTCAATGAATGGTTGCCNGAGATAGTTACTGTCTGTTTACGTCTTTTTCTCTTGAGATTGACTTGCTGTTGGATGTCTGTCAAAATCGCATTGTTGTCAAGTTTGTCCCAGTTATTAAAACGAGAGGTGAGAACGTATGAAAGTATCCCATAAAATTTTCCATCAGCTGCTTTTACTTCACAGTTGTCTTGGAAATTTTTGCAAGCAGTAAGTGTCAACCAGTTTTCTTTTGCTTTCGCAATCTTCTTTGGCTTTACACTTATCGGGATTACAAAATTATCCGAAGCTCCACGAATATATTCCTCTTCATCCTCACTACCCCTGTCAGAGTCTCCGCTATGACAGGCATCCACAACCACAAGCAACTTTCCTAACGTTCCGATCCTTCTCCGTATATCAGAAAGCAATACGGCAATCTCATCATCGATTAAATGCTTTTCCCCTTTATAAGAATTGGAATAGGCATACATAGCGTCGTATGGAATCCACGCTTCGTCCCATCCATCATCTTCATCACCATTCACATCAGTAACCTGCTGCCCATGGCCGGAAAAATGAATATATACAACGTCTCCTTTTTTACATCGGTTGGATAAACTCTCAAAAGCCGTTAATATTCCTGCTTTGGTCGCCTCCTTGTTAACCAATGTCGTAACATCTTTGTATCCACAAGATGTTAGCATACTATTAACAAGTGGCACATCCTTATCTCCATGAATCCTTCCCCATGTCTGATCATGATACTCACCCAAACCGATTACAATAGCTCTCGAAGTAATTGCATAAGCAGATATTGACAACCCAAAGTTGGTTGTCAATATCAGTATGATTCGTATGGAAGTTAGTATCCAGATTAGTTTTAGTTTGATGGTCTTACTCACATGTTTATTTTTTATTATACCTGATTCTTTTATTATTGCAAATATAAGTTTTTAATTGATTTTTATATTTGGAGTGATAAAAAGCTACTATATCCAGATTATATCAGAGATAATGTAATTGTCCTCGTTCTGTTTTACAATTAAAAGTATATCATCAGAAAAAAGAGTTAACCCTTTTCTAAATAAAGCAATACTGTTAGCTTTATTTATGAGAGTGTCAAATGCTATTGCATTATGGTTTGGTGAGATATCTTCAATATTTGTAAATTTACAGTTTGATGGATAGGTCCCTCCAAATTTGAACTCATTTTTACAATACGAACAAGAACATATATAGTCATCACCAAATGTCATAGGGCATACTTCTTCAATTAAAACTGTCCCACACATAGGACATAGGTAACGGTTGATAGGATACCTTCTTTTCGACCTTAGAAATTCTATATGTCTTTGGGTCAAGTTAACTGTAGAGTCATTGAGGTATACTCTTTTATCAATCTCTAAATAAGTACACTCATTAAAATTTACAATAACTCTTTCTTTATTAGTTAAGGTTAGGACCTTAATCGAATTTGGATAAGTAGATAGCAAATATTTATTATTATGAGGCAATGTATTATACGTAAAAAATTTATTGTTGTATTCCTGCCTTTGTAAAATACTTTCCATCACTTGACGATCTTTTAAATCATCTGAATATGAAATTTTAGCTCCGCATTTTTCGCAACTATAACTAAGAACATCATTATCCCATCCGCAATTTCTACATCTCATGGCAGTGCTTTGATTAAGATTCCTTTCCTTTTATCATCCCAACTATTGCTCCTACAACAATTGCCATAATTCCATATATCCAAAAGTTATCCCAAATAGAATCGCTATCAGACCAAGTAAGTTCCTTATAATCCAAAGTCGCATAAAATACTAATATTGCAATAAATGCGCCAGCTGCACCTAACAGACCTGTCATAATATTAGCTCGTCTTGTTACAACACGAACTATTCCTGCTGGAATAGCTACGCAAACAATAACAATTAATTCATCACTGACCCCATTTGTCCAAATAGAAAACCATGCAGTCCCAAAACCTACGATGCAACCCACAATTAGAGCTATGAGTAATCCCCCAAAATAAGTTAGAACGGCAGCTCCAAATTTATGACCAATAGTTTCCTCATAAGGTGTATTCATATCATTCTGCATACTTTACTGCTCCACAGTCTATATTTTTATGTCGTATTTTTGATTATAAATAGGATTGCCATACTGATCAACATGGCTTTGCTCTTGTGGAGTATGAGCTGACGAATCAGATATGTTTTCTGCCAAGATTTGCTTTACTGTATCAGAATGCCCTTTTGTATAAGAGGAAATTAATTTCCAGATGCCAGTGGGCAATCCCATTAAGAACCAAAGGAAATTGCCAATTATGATATTGTATGTAAAATACTTTATCAAGATTTGTTTTCTCATGCAATGAGGACAGCAGACCTCTTTTTTGAATTCATAAGCAGCATATACGCCCAAGAATAAGATATAATTGGGCATCGAATAGCATTTGATAGAGTCAGAAACACGACCACATTTAGGGCATGCAACTGGCATATTATCAATATTAATTGATGGATTGCTCATATTTGTATGTATTATTTTATTGTTCAGTATTTGATATTCCAAGTAGACTATATAATTGAGATCCAAAGCGTTCGAAACATTTTCGAGTCATTACTCTATAGCCATCACTTATTCCATCTATGTCATTGATATCTTCTTCCGGAGCACCTTTGACCTTTATTTTCCAAGGAGTTTTCAAACCGGGAAAATTCAGAGATGATTCAAAAGACACTTCTATCCCCATTATATTCTTTTCATAAGACATAGATTTAATCCCATAACTTGATTTTGAACTATATGTCCAAATGTTTGGCATTTCTACTCCATCGACATTGATAGTCTGGGATTTTATCGAATATCCCAAATCAATTATAGGATGTTTATCATCTTGGTCTTCATCATGATTGATAATTACAGAAAAGAAGTTCGGAGTAAAAAGTTTATTTATTGATTTTGTGAACTCCGAGATAAGTATTTCCTCAAGATTCTCTTGGTCTGGAGTGCCGAAGTAATCTTTGATTTTTAAAACGGGATCTGACTTTAATTCTGGATAATAATATTCCATAAGATCACGAACTCTTGCGGGGAACTCACTGTACTCCTTTAAATCAACATCCGAAATTACATTTAGCTTAATATCATAGACTTTATTTGATTTCATGTAATTAAGCATCTCATACATGGCTCTTAATGAATTCGATGATGAGTAATTAGGATTCTTCTCTGTGAAGCGTGAAATCTCAGAATCCCAAATGGAATCAATAGCAACTTCGGCCTTTTGGCTTAATTCGTGATCTGGGAATTTTATTATAAATGAATCTAACAATTCAACACATTTACGAGAGGCTGCTTTATCATCTGAATANATGTTAGCATTATACAAATGAAATNTTGCCTTGCGGAACAGAACATCAGGAAGATGNTCATGTCCCGGNTATTNTTCGNTATACTCATTAAAAGCNTCTATATTAGNATTATCCACGGTNCGTGAATACGCTCTTTTTTCGGCAAAATAAGGGAGATTATAGACTATAACACCGAGTACAATTAGAACACTAAACAGTATGCTATATCTTATATTTCTCTTTTTTCGGGCTTTACGTTTCATACGGTTCTGCTCTAATTCTTGCTCATATAAAGTGGCATAGTCAGTAGGTTCGGCGAGCTTGGTTATAACTTCATTAGGGAAATGATTACGAATATATTCATAATCAATTTTACNCATAGCATCTCCATCTGAATCATACCTTTCTCCGGTATTGNCAAGTCCGTTTNCAAATNAACGTGCAAATGCGACCTTTTCTTCATTGATGAGAAAGTTAGAGGATTGCACTTGCTTCAGAAGGTCATTATATGTACAACCTTCCTGAATTGTTATTCCCTTTTGGGGAAGTATATTTATGGCAGAATCAAGTCTGCTCTTCCATCTTTGAACACTAATTTTCATCGTTTATTAAGTTAGTTTTATATGATGTAGAGGTTTAATTCTGTTCTCTATAATTACTTATTTTCTTTTGTATTTCATTAGGAACTGACCTCGTTATCCTTATATTTGAAATCTTAACCATGTCTTTTCCATGACTAACAGAATAATCTTTATTGTACTGGAGAGATACTGTATATTCGGAATCAGTATCTATTATAAAGTCCTTCGACCCTATTTTAGATCTTCCACTAATTTCAAGTAACTTAATAGTATCTGTTGGAGAAATTAGATAACAGAGCAACTTGTCACAATTCTGTTCTGAATCCAAATCATAATTAAAACTCAATTTATCGCCCTTACCCCCTAAAAATTCATATTCTTTTAATCCCTGAGAATTGTTCTCATGATTAGAGGATTGCCAATCAGGAAATGTCTCGACAGTAACTCCGTTATTGGCTGATTGACACAACGCTAAAATTTCATCAATTAAGTTTTGTGCGTTGTTGATAATATCGCCTTGTGTCTCAATGCGTTGATTAAGATCACCTTCAATTCTTATTATCTTATTTGAATAATATAGAAACACACTAACACAAGCAATTAACATCAATGCGCACAAACCTAATAGAATCTGACTTCTCTTTTTATACTTCATATCATCATCTGTTTCACCGTTATCAGATATATTGGAACTGTTATTCCTCGCACCAGCAGATTGATTGACTGGTTGATTTGAGTTTATTGAATTATTTGATGATTGTTGTTGATTATTTCTAGAAGTAGATCTCCCATTATGTTGCGAATTGGAACTAACCGAGGAGGAATTATTTCTTGAGGTAGATCGTCCGCCATTAGGGTTTGAATCGCGGCTTGATTGATGGTTGCCAACACGTTGAGTCCCTGAATGAGGGCTGTCATAAGGTGGTTGGCCCACACCCATATTTGTTGAGGGGTATATTGTATTAGGTTGAAAATTTCCCCAAGGGTCTAATCCTCTTTTGCCCCTAAGAACCCAGTCAGCGTAAATCCTAATATCTTTAGCTTTTTTCCTAGACCATGGCTCATACACAAGACAAGATTGAATAACTTTATTCAGCTCGATAGACCATTCGTTGGATATCGATGGACAATTCCCAACCAAATAGTTGCCGCCTAAACCGTTAAATGGTAGTTCGCCGGTAACCAATTCGTACAGCATTACACNAAAAGACCATATATCATTTGCNAATATTACATTACCTGAATTAGTGAATCTTTCAGGTGCCATATATGCAGGTGACCCAAAATCTTTATAATTTAACGAAGCTAATCTTGAGGTTACGTTTATACTTATTCCAAAATCCATTATGACAAAATCTCCGTCAGAAGTTATCATAATGTTTTCCGGCTTTATATCCTGATGAACAATATTTTGATTATCATGTAGGTATTCAAGTCCGNATNCCANATCATATATTAAATTCCAAAGTAGATTTTCGCTGTCACTACTATTTGGATTTAACTCTCCTACAAATTGGGATGCGGTTCCATACTCACAATATCCCATACCCATAAACAATCTGGTTCCCCACTCCCCATAAAACAAAGAAGGTAAAATATCCTTATGATGAAATTTTGCGCTTCTTTCATATTCTCCCAAAAACAGATTTTTATCGGAAGCGTTAAGAGGATTGAAAAATTTAATTGCTACTTGATGGTGAATATCGGTTTTGTCATAAGCCAGCNAAACCTCACCAAAACNACCTTCTNCTAATTTTCTTATTANANAAAAACGTGTTNCTGATTNNNGGTCAGTAATAATTAAGCCTTGGCTTATTTCTTGCATAATAAAATATGGTGAGATACTTATTTTTGAAATTTAATTATATATGTTTCTCCAGCTTTAAAATCTTCTCTCTCAACTTTCTTTCCATTTTTGAATATTCCCACCACCTTTTGACCTGTAGATGAATGTTTTTCAATTATTTTCTTTATTTGAATATCACATTCAGGGGCTTTCTTCATAACAAAAGGTTCTTCTAATTCCTCTTGCGGGGCTGGAGTCAGTTCTGGATTAGCAGGAGTCAATTCCGGAGGTATATTGGGTAGTGGCGAGGGAGACGGAGTATGCTCAATTGATGGAACTACAGGTCTCGTTTCTGTAGTTTCTTCAGTTGGCTTTATATTTTTAAGGATGGCTTCAACCCGTTTTATTACATCTTCCATTGTGAGTGATTGAATAACGCACACATATTCCAACTCCTTTAACTCCGCCCTTTGATTTTCATCCTCGCAATTCTTTAATTTTCCTTCAATGAAATTCAATTCTTCAATTCTTTCTTTGATGCCATCTTTAAATCTGTTAACGTCTTCTGTTACGTTTGCGAGTCCAGTGGAATCGTTTATATTTGAAATTTTAAATTTTATTTCTTTGAAATAGCTAAGAGAATCTGGTTTCCCGATAGAGAGTACCTTATAAATCTCATTGTTAGATAAACTTTCATTAAGAGAGTCAACTACACTTATAAGATACTGTTGATTTTTATCAAAACCATTTATTGTTGTTTCACTCGATTTCCTACACAGTATAAAGCCTGCAATAATACATAGGATTAGAATACACATTCCAATGAGTAGGAGCTTTTTCGGTTTTACCTTTATATTCAAATGAAATGTTTTATTCCATCCAGATGCTTTTTTTTTATCATCACTTGAATCACAATATGAATCAAGTGTTTTATTTAGATCATTTTGTTCGGTTTCTTGATTTTGAGTTTTAGGGATATTATGATATTCAGGACCTTCTAAAATCTGATATAATAGAATTGTAACGTTATCATACCATTCGGCATTCTGAGCGGCATCCCATAAGGCATTCTTACATTTAACCATTGAAGACGTATTATCTTTAATAATATCTTCAATGTTCTCTCCGGAGAAATAATGACCATCACTATCTTTGGTCTTCCTATCTCTTAGAACTCCACTCAACCCATCACTGCACAAAAGAATTATTTCATCTTTATATAGACTGAATTCACGTGTTTCCGGTTTGGCTTTCTTTCCTGGATCTCCAAGGCTTCTAGTGATAATATTCCCTTGTGGGTGTTCAAAAGTGTCCTCGTAAGTAATAAGCCCTTTGTTGACTAATTCCTGTACATATGAATGATCTTCTGAAAGTAAAGTAAGACCATTCATTGGATTGTATTTATAGGCTCTACTATCTCCGCACCATGTAAGAGTAAGCTCATCATCCACAATCCATGCAAGAATTATGGTGCTCCCCATCCCGTCATGTTTAGGATTTCTTTTTGCATCGTCTTTAATCCTCTTATCAGCTTCAATGACAAGCTTCTCAAGATAGTTTTTCCTGTCTTTAGGATTGCGAGCGATATCAAGTGTGACTCTATTGGGTGAAAAATAATCCTTAATAGTCTCTACGGCAATGGCGGAAGCGACTTCTCCGGCGTTCATCCCACCCATACCATCGCAAACAGCCATTATTACACCGCAATCATTCATGTCAATAACCTCATCAGCAACGCAGTGCCCTGTCAGCTTATCTGACAAGTTATCATCGACATAAAAATTATCTTCATTACCACACATTGGGGCATCTGGGTCATATTTCCCAGCAGCTCCCGTGTAAGCAACCATTCTGAATTTTATGTTATTCATTCTTTTTGGGTTTCTTTTTGGATTTCTTTTTCTTGTCCGCAGGGTCAGAACCGTCCCGCTTTTTGTCAACATCTCCAATTGTCTCCTCGCTTATGACAGGAGTTAAATCGGAAGTGTCTATATCGTTTAATCTTTCGGGAAAGATATTGGGAGAAATCAAATTCAAAAGCCAATTATCTGCATCATTTTGTGTTATTACGCCAGATAATACAAATTCTATGCTTCCCAATGACGGGTAAGTTGGTACGATAAAAATACCACCCCAGATATGTTTATCGGTATTAGGAGTCTTAATCAGTGTCAGTATAGAGTCAGATTGAATAGAAAACTTATGAATGATTAAGGAACCATTATTAATCGACTCTCCTGAGTTTATTGAATTATCCGCAACAACCCAAACAATCCAGCCATCTTTTTCTCCGGCAATACTATCTAAAGACAATCCATTTGATTTAGAGACAGTAGAATCAGGCAAAAATGCAAGATGTTCACCATTGATTTTCAGTGGATTATATAATTGGCAAAAGGAGGAGGCGAGAATAGTGTCATTCAATTGTCTCTCCTCAATTTTATAACTGACTGGTTTGTGTGAACCCTTGTATTTTTGATAGTTAATATCATATTTCCATGGTTCAACAAGTCTTTCAGTTGTGATGATACCTCCGATGACTTTTATGCCTAGAGCATATCCAGTCCCAAATTCATTTTTACCATAGCGTCCAAACTTTTGATGAGTGGTAGTATCTTCTAACTGATAGCTATGGGAGATTTCAAAAAGTCCATTCTCAACAGCATCCTTGATAAGCTGCTGATTATTTGAAAGCAAAGATAAATTGAATGTGCTGTTTTCCTGTGCATTTACCACTAATGAAAGAATAGTGATAAATAGTGCTAATACTATTCTCATACTTAAATTTATTTAATTATTGAAACCGGTACGACAAATCCAGTGCTTCTTCCCGCACCAGCTGAGACGATACCGATAACTTCCAACTCATCATTGTCGTCAATTGCGAACACAGGCCCTCCTGAATTTCCTTGTTCAAAAGTGGTAGCCGTAGTAATTATAACTCCATTGTGCAAACCTTCATGAGCTGTTTTTGCCTCACTTGACATTGGCTTAACGTCAGATGGTGAATTAGCTCCGATACCCAGAGGGAATCCCAGGATTTCAAGATGTTCATTCCTTTTTAGATTATTGCTTCGCGAATTATTGACTTTTAAGCCACCTCCACTCATATTAATATATGCCCAATCAGTATTATTTAGTTGTGCGGCACTAATTTTATTTCCATCTTCATCTACACCGCTTTGGTCTGTAGAACGATTAACCTTAAATTGATTAGATGAGAATGAGAGTTGTTTACCGGATGAGGAAACGGCAATAAAGTGAGCAACAACTTTACCTCCATTATTTGCAATCTGATTTAGGAATTTAAAAGCACCATTTTCTTGGCCGCCTTGAATCCAGAAATACCAGCCTTCAGCCACATGGCGAGCAGTGATAAATCTGCCATCTGAGGTTAGAAAACCTGTACCTGTATAAGCAAGAGCCCGGAATAGATTGTCCATTTCTTTGTCATGACCATTTGTCCACTGGATATTTATCCTTTCACCATTGGGCATTGTTAACTCATATTTTTGTGTCTGTATAAAGAAGACATGAGGCATAGCCCTAGATATAGCTGCACTTGGATTCGGATTAGGAGATGGTTTATTCCCAACTTCTTGTTTAATCTTAGTTGGCATGTCTTTTACAATAACATTGAGCTGATCTAAGGCCTTGTGAGCGTCAGCCAAATCTTCTTTTAGAGTACTATTCTCTGATTTAACCGAGTCTATCACCTCATTGAGCCTTTGTTCGCTTTGTGTTCTTTCTTCGTCAACTTTAGCAATCATTTGCTTCTGATTACGAATTTCTGTTTGTTGGTCGATGATTACTTTTCCCCCAATACCTGATACAAGCACTAACAGACAAGCGAGTGCAACTATACCATGTTTGTATGGCCTCAGTGCCTGTTGACGGAACAGATTGAGCCTTGCAGTCAAACCGATGGTTTTTACGAGTCCCTTGTCTCCTTGAGGTATTTTAAATCCCATTTTGGGACCGCTTTCTGCTATTTGAATTTCATCACCATTTTGTAAGTACCATTTTTGTCCGGGAGTACTCATTCTCCTTCCATTAAGAAAAGTAGAATTAGTGTTTGATAGATGTATTAGTACCCAGTTGTCTCCCTCCTTTTGTATCGCGGCATGTTTGCGGCTGACGATTTGGAACATCTTGTCGTTTGGATCACCATCCAAACGAACTGCACAGCTTGGGTCACGTCCAATTTCGATTTGATCTACAATAATTTTTTGTTCTTCCCCAGCTTTGTGGTATTTTGACGATACTTTATGCTCCAATACATAAAAACGTCTTCCATCACCGCCAAGGATAGATTTCATGCCAGCTCCAATTGAACCGGACATTGAGCGCTTGAATGGCTGAGTCTTTTGTCCCATTACTTGTATAATCTGTTTATTAAGTTTTCAATTAAATATGAATTTAGTCTGCTAAAGAAAGCATCTTGTTTTTTATGAAGATAATGTATCATATACATAAGTATTACACTTAGAACAAGAGCTACCAAAGTAGTGTCAAAAGCAACAGACAACATACTTGTCACTTTCTCTATACCTTCAGGTGTATTAGCTTCTTTAGCGTATCCTAATGAGGCGGCAATTCCTAAAACAGTACCGATAAAACCAACTGAAGGTATTGCCCATGCGGTGTAAGATACAAATGATTCTTCACTCTCCATTTCAGAGTTATAGATNCTTACTTGAGAGTCTACAAGGCCCAATACTTCNGANGATGATTTGNTTAGNCGATATTTNATACAGGCTTTTTNTATCAGGTCTGTTAGGTNATACTTCTGAGAATGCTCGACTTTCTGCATGTTAAGCTTCAATTGATTAACATCTTCGACATCCATAACCCAATTTTCAGCCTCCGGTAGTAAATGAGCTTCAAAAGCATCTGACTCACTTGTCAATTTGTTCAGAAGCGTTATTATCTCAAACATACCGAAGAAAAATAAGAAATAAGTAACTCCTTGGATAATTCCTTCTGGCATTGATCCACCCAACATGACTAAAATTCTTGATGGATGTTCGGGATTGTTTAATGTTACTAAAACAATCATTACAATAACCGCCAAAATGACGCTTATAATAAATCTGTTTATTCGCTTATCTATCATAATCGGTATTGTTTATTTTGTTACTCTACCATTGCCCCATATAGGTTCTTGATGTGGAAGTATTTCAAATCCGCTATCACTTAATCTGAATGTTACGAAACATTTCGTAGCTCCACCAGATATAGTAAAAGGAGGTAATTCTTCTCTTCTTTCATCAGATTTCCCAGGGTGAAATATCATAATACATTTTACATTTGCTGAATGCCCTCTTGAACCTGAGTATATGTTGACCCAAGCAGTGTATACTGCACTATGAATTTGTGGAACATAGAAGAGCTCAAATACTTCTTCATCATCATCGACGCGCTCTCTAACGTCTTGCCCTAAAATGCCCCATGATTTGTTCGGATACATTCTCCAAGCTTGCTCTTGGGGAGAAAAACACTGAACACCCAAATCAACATCTGTTTCTAATTCATCCCAAGAAACAATTATACCAAATTTAGCAAATACTCCCAATGTTTGTTCNACATTATTNATCGCGGTANTCTTNGATTCTACCTGNTCTANTTTTTCTTTGAGGGACTTTATTTCTTGCTCTAGTTGTTTTATAAGTTCATCCTTCTCAATAATCTGGGCTTTTAATTGTTCATTTTCTTCTGTAAGACTGATGACATCTTGTTTTAAACTTTCA
>WFLX010268792.1_pt1 | contig 17618 bp, 14 predicted proteins | sample 4967041 | NCBI WGS metagenome assembly WFLX01 (sample SAMN12857096, study PRJNA449069) | gut metagenome | isolation source: stool from male and female vole | host: Microtus ochrogaster | place: USA:Florida | collected 2017 | reverse complement strand
AGGCGCCGTTGAAAATGTCAATAAACTAATACGGCAATACATCCCTAAGAAATCTAATTTCAACGACTTCTCTGACGAGTTTATTAGGAACGTCGGTCGAAAATTAAACCTCAGACCTAGAAAAAAACTCGGTTTCTCTTCCCCTAAAGAGGAATTCTTCAAACAAATCGCTAATTTTGCACTTGCCAGTTGAACCTGCACTCACCTATTTTTAGGCTCGCTTACTTTTTTTAGGGGTCTGATAGCTTGCTTTTATACATTTTTTGTTTATATTTGCGATTGGCAAACGCGAGCTTCGGCCGCCTGCGCCCGTCAATCATTTTTTATTAACTACTCAAAAATAGTGCCATGCCAAAAATCTATGGAGCTGTAACGGTCGATGTTGAACGCTGCAAAGGGTGCAACCTCTGCGTGGTGGCCTGCCCGACCGATACCCTATCTCTCAAGAAGAAAGAGGTTAACGACCGAGGTTACCATTTCGCTTACATGGAGAAGCCAGAAGCTTGCATCGGATGCGCCGCCTGCGCGACCGTGTGTCCTGATGCCTGCATCGAAGTGTACCGCGTTGTGGAGAAATAACCTCCTGCCCTCCCCCTCCCCTATTTAACCTTAAATCATCGAAACACCTCAGTGGGGGCCGTTTATCGCGCCTCCCGCGAATTATCAACCAACACCACACACTGATTCAAAATATGAGTGAAGAAGTCAAATTGATGAAGGGCAACGAAGCCATCGCCCACGCGGCTATCCGCTATGGATGCGACGGTTACTTCGGTTATCCCATCACACCCCAGTCAGAAGTTCTTGAAACGCTTGAGGCCGAAATGCCCTGGGAAACCACCGGCATGGTTGTGCTTCAGGCCGAAAGCGAAGTTGCGTCAATCAACATGATTTACGGCGGTGCGGCCACCGGCAAAGCCGTCATGACATCGTCGTCGAGCCCCGGCATATCCCTTATGCAGGAGGGCATATCCTATCTCGCCGCCTCTGAGCTTCCGTCGCTTATCGTCAACGTGCAGCGCGGCGGCCCCGGCCTCGGCACTATCCAGCCCTCGCAGTCCGACTATTTTCAGGCCACCAAAGGGGGCGGCCACGGCGACTACCACCTCATAGTGCTCGCGCCCTGCTCTGTTCAGGAAATGGCCGACTTCGTCGGTCTCGGCTTCGACCTCTCCTTTAAATACCGCACTCCCGCCATGATTCTCAGCGACGGCGTCGTCGGCCAGATGATGGAGAAGGTGGTTCTCCCGCCGTTTAAACCGCGCCGCACCAACGAGGAAATCGCCGAGCAATGCCCTTGGGCCCTGACCGGCAAGCGCAACCGCAAGCGCAACGTGGTGACCTCGCTCGAACTCGACTCCGCCCTGATGGAGAAGAACAATGAGCGATTCCAGCGCACATACCGCGAAATCGAGGCCAACGAAGTGCGCTACGAGACCTACGACATCGACGACGCCGACTACCTCATCGTAGCCTTCGGCTCTATGGCCCGCATTTGCCTCAAAGCCGCCGAGGAAGCCCGCAAAGAGGGCATCAAAATCGGCCTTATTCGCCCGATCACCCTCTGGCCCTTCCCCTACAAGGCTATCGAGGATGCCGCCAAGAACGTCAAAGGCATTCTCGTCGGCGAGCTCAACGCCGGGCAGATGATCGAGGATGTGCGCCTCGCCGTCCACGACCGGGTGCCGACAGTGCATTTCGGCCGCCTCGGAGGCATAGTGCCCTCTCCCGCCGAAGTCATCGAGTCGCTTAAGAAACAGCTTATCGACAACAAATAAGATTCCTGCGGGGCCCTTCACCCTTAGCCCTCATCATCATTGACCTCAAAAAAACTCAAATAATAATGACAATCATATCTCCCGAAAATAAAGTCTACAGCCGTCCGCGACTGCTCGACGACAATATAATGCACTACTGCCCCGGTTGCTCTCACGGCGTCGTGCACAAACTCGTGGCCGAAGTCATCGACGAACTCGGCATCGAGGATTCAATTATAGGCGTGGCCCCGGTAGGCTGCGCGGTGTTCGCCTACAACTATATCGACATCGACTGGGTTGAGGCCGCCCACGGCCGCGCCCCCGCCGTCGCCACTGCCGTCAAGCGACTCCACCCCGAGATGGCAGTGTTCACCTATCAGGGCGACGGCGACCTNTCGGCTATAGGCACNGCNGAAACCATCCATGCCGCCAACCGNGGCGAGAACATCGNCATAATCTTCATCAACAACGCCATTTACGGCATGACCGGCGGACAAATGGCCCCCACTACCCTCGAAGGCCAGAAAACCGCCACCTGCCCCTACGGACGCCGCCCCGACCTCAACGGCTACCCCTTGGCTATCAGCAATCTGCTCGCTCAGCTCGACGGCACTTGCTACGTCACCCGCCAGTCGGTCGACACAGCCGCCTCGGCCCGAAAGACCAAAGCCGCCATCAAGAAAGCCCTTCAGAACTCTATCGACAAAAAAGGATGCTCGGTTGTGGAAGTGGTTTCGACCTGCAACTCTGGCTGGAAAATGAGCCCCGAGAAAGCCAACGAGTGGATGCGCGAACACATGTTCAAGAAATATCCCCTCGGCGACCTGAAAAACAACGCGTAACGCGCAATTAGCCATTCATTTCTTATCTAAAGCATTAAGCTACCCGCTATCAGCTCTACGCTTTAAGTTAAAAGCCAACTAACAATGAAAGAAGAAATTATAATAGCCGGTTTCGGCGGACAAGGCGTGCTGTCGATGGGCAAAATCCTGGCTTACGCCGGCCTTATGAACGACCTCGAAGTCACCTGGATGCCCGCCTACGGACCCGAACAGCGCGGCGGCACCGCCAACGTCACCGTCATAATCTCAGACCAACCCATCAGCTCTCCGATCGTCGACTCTTACGACACCGCCGTCATCCTCAACCAACANAGTCTCGACAAATTTGAAAGCAAAGTGAAGCCCGGCGGACTCCTCATTTACGATCCCTCGGGTATTCACCACAAACCTACCCGCACCGACATTGANGTGATTCCCGTCGACGCCATGGANGCCACTATCAAGCTCGGCAACGCCAAGGGCTACAACATGGTGCTCTTGGGCGCGCTGCTCCAGAAGAAACCGATGGTGACTATGGACGCTCTGCTCCGCGGTCTCAAAAAATCGCTTCCCGAACGCCACCATCACCTCATCCCAGCCAACGAAAAAGCCATCGAAGTGGGCAAATCGCTCGTTTAAGCGCGATTTTCTCCCAAAATNGAAAAAAAAAGACCTCAAAAAACGCGTCTGTTTTGTATTATAATACGAAACAGACGCGTTNTTTGACCNTCTTTTNCACTTTATTTTTTACATAGGCATCCCTTTTAGCATAGCTTCCATGTCGCCNTGCATGTAAATTAGNGCGTTTTGCCCCGGCGATTCAATCACCACAAGCATCTCACCCTGAGTGCCTTCGACGGTTTCGGAGTAGACTTTCAGCACATAGTTGCCTTCGCTCATCTCGGTGAGCAGCATTTCGGCCGGAAGCGCACCCACAATCTCCTGTACTGCAGGCATTTGCGATGTCGAAGGAGTAATGGCCTTGCAAAGTTTTATGTCGGGCTGCTCGGCCGCTGCTGCCTCGGTTGCGTCGACTACTGAAATGCCGGGAATGGCTTCGATTTTCGCGGCCGTGTCGCCCAGAGTTGATGCCAACATTGCCGCGAAAGAGCCAAGCGCTAACGCGCACGAAATAAAAAATCGTTTCATATCAAATCATTATTTAAGTTAAAGCGGTGCCCTGGCACGCTTATCATCAACGCAAAGTTAATGAATAAGCCTCAATCCTCAAAACAAATCATAAGTTTTAGGCCAGTTTTTATGATTATTTGCAAAATAGGAGGCGGTAGTAAAATCTTTTTAGTAATTTTGCGGTTAACATATACCTGTCCAAAGGAAGGTTTTGGGGGTTGGATTTGGGGATGAGGGGGTTTTTCAGTATCTTCGCGGGAAATTTTGAATTAAACTTCTTCAGCAATGAACGATTTCATTAAGATACTTCGCCGATTCGTGCCCCCCTACAAGAAGTATCTGATCCTCAATATCATTTTCAACATCATCGCCGCTATCCTAACCCTCTTTTCCTTCGCTATCATCATCCCCATACTGGAGATGCTGTTCAAGGTTAAGGAGGCGACCTACAGCTATATGACTCTCGATCAGGGGTCGCTTAAAGACGTGGCGTTCAACAATTTTTACTATTACACGCAGCAGGCGATAGCCGATTTCGGGCCGTCGACGACCCTCGGGTTGCTTGCGGCGATGCTCGTGGTGATGACGCTGCTGAAAACCGGCACCACCTACTTAGCGTCGTACTTCATCATCCCGCTTCGGTCGGGCATAGTGCGCGATATACGTAATTATATGTACGACAAGATACTGCGCCTCCCAATATCGTTTTTCACGTCGGAGCGCAAGGGGGATGTGATGGCCCGCATGAGCGGCGACGTGGCCGAAATCGAGAACTCGGTGATGGCCTCGCTCGATATGTTTTTCAAAAACCCGATCATTATTATAATCTGCCTGGGAACGATGTGCGCCATTTCGTGGCAATTGACGCTTTTCGTGTTGATTCTGCTCCCGATGGCGGGGTATGTGATGGGTAAGGTCGGGAAAAAGCTGAAACGCAAGTCGCTTGAGCTGCAGAACCAATGGGGGGCGATAATGTCGAACATCGAGGAGACGCTGGGGGGCCTGCGTATCATCAAGGCATTCAACGCCGAGGGGAAGATGCGCAAAAACTTCCGCAGCGGCACGCAGACTTTCTACCGGATGAGCAACAACGTGGCGCGCCGCCAGTCGCTCGCCCACCCGATGAGCGAATTTCTCGGCACGACGACGATTGCCATAGTCCTATGGTTTGGCGGCTCGCTCATTCTCAACGGACAAAGCTCGCTCAACGCGTCGTCGTTCATCTACTATCTCGTCATATTCTACAACATTATCAACCCGGCCAAAGAGCTGTCGAAGGCGATGTACGCCATACAGAAGGGCATCGCGTCGATGGCCCGCGTCGACGTGATTCTCAACGCCGAGAACCCGATCAAGGACCCCGCCGAGGCGAAGGAAATCAAGAAGTTGAAGGGGAACGTGAGATACACGGATGTGACGTTCAGTTACGGCACCAACGAGGTGCTCCACAATATCGACCTTGAGATACCCGCCGGGGCGACCGTGGCGCTCGTAGGGCAGTCGGGGTCGGGCAAATCGACTTTGGCCGATCTCCTACCCCGATTTTACGACGTGGACAAAGGGAAAATAGAGGTTGACGGGATAGATATCCGCGACATGAAGGTGCACGACCTGCGCTCGTTTATGGGGAACGTCAACCAGGAGGCCATACTTTTCAACGACTCATTCTACAACAACATAACATTCGGCGTCGAAAGCGCCACGATGGAGCAAGTGATAGAGGCGGCTAAAATAGCCAACGCCCACGACTTCATCATGGAGACCGAGGAGGGATATGACACGAACATAGGCGACCGCGGCTGCCGCCTCTCAGGAGGCCAGCGACAGCGACTGTCGATAGCCCGCGCTATCCTGAAGAACCCGCCGATGCTGATACTCGACGAGGCCACCTCGGCTCTCGACTCGGAGAGCGAGAAGGTGGTGCAGGAAGCTCTTGACCGACTTATGAAGGACCGCACAACCCTCGTCATAGCCCACCGCTTGTCAACGATATGCAATGCCGACCTGATCTGCGTGCTCCATGAGGGGCGCATCGTAGAGCGGGGCACCCATGAGGAGCTTATGGCACTCGGGGGCTACTATTCGCGCCTGGTAGAGATGCAGAAGTTTTAGAGCCTGTCCCATAAAATCTGTTAACGCTCTTAACGGAGGCGGTTGCGGAGATAGTGGCGACGCGCATAGGCGTAGTAAATAGCCGCGCCGCAAGCGTTGACCGCGAACGCGCTCCAGAATGCGCCGCCAAATCCCTGATACTGGGCGATAGTGCCGCCAAGGAGGGTACCGATGCCGACGCCTACGTCCCACGACACGAGCAGAGTGGAGTTGGCTGTGCCGCGGCGGTCATTTTCAGCCAGATTGATAAACATATTCTGGAAGGCGGGGAACATGTGGCCGTTGCCCAAGCCTATAATCAACGCCGAGGCGTAGAAAGCGAAAATGCTGTGGACCGCGGCGAAGAGGCAGTAACCGCAGAGCGCAACCGCGATACCGATAGACGCATTGCGGGCGATAAGGCCCTTGCGGAGGGTGCGGCTACCTGTAAGTCGCGACAGGATAAGACCTCCGGCGAGGAGCATGAAGAAGAATCCGGTGCCTCCGGTGATACCGAGCTCGTCGCGCGCATAAATGGCGATGTAGGTAGAGAGCACACCGAAGGAGAAAGCGAAGCAGATCATGCAGAGGCTCTGACTCCACCCCTTAACCAGGATGAAGCGGTCGAGCGACATAGGGGGACGCACCTTACGGGTTTCGCGCGACCGCAATTTCACTCTCGAATCAATCAGGAAACCGCCCGCGGCGATTATCAGCGACAGGGTAAAGAGCACGTTGAAATTCTCGCACCACGCGAAAATCCAGAGCGCGACAGTGGGGCCGATAGCCGTGGCGATATTGTTGCTCAACCCATAGAACCCGATGCCCTCTGTGCGCCGCGAGGAGGGGAGCACGTCGATAGCCACAGTAGAGTTGGCCACAGTCACCGCCCCGAAGGGGAATCCGTGGAGAGTGCGCACGACGGCGAAAGCGACGAGCGACCCGGCCAAAAGGTAGCCGCCGAAGAACGCGGCGAACACGCCGAACGTGATCAAAAGCACCACCTTGCGGGGGAAGGAGTCGACAAGATAGCCCGAAAAGGGGCGAATGAGCAGCGTGGTAAGCGTATAGCCGGCGAGCACGTAGCCGATAGTCTCCTTATCGGCGCCGAATTGCTCGTTGAGATATAGGGGGAGAAGGGGTGTAAGCAACATAAACGAGAAGAAAAGCATGAAATTAGAGCTCCATACCTTCAGATAGTTAGAGTTCCAAAGCTTCTCTTTAACAGGCGTTGCGGGGTTGACAGTATCCATAATATTTTTACCTTAGCTGAAACGAGAAATATAAAATAAGAACGCCTTAAAGGGCGGTAAGGTTTCGCAACCTGCGGCGCAAAGTTACGAAAAAATTCCAATAAGGGCGCGGCGGGCCGCAATATCACCCCTATTTGTTACGTTTAACAATAGTGAACACGATCATTAATTAACCAATCTCTCTCATAAACCACCGAACAGACCGACGCATGAACATATACGACATACGCCGCTACGGCAAATGGGCATTTTTCGCCGTCACAGCAATCATGGTGGCGATATTCCTGCGAGTGTCGAACGACCTGGTCAACGACCTGTCGCGGCAGGAGCGGGAGCGAATGCAGATATGGGCCGACGCGACAAAAAAGCTCTCCTCGACCGAGGGATTCGAGTCGCCGGGCGACATAGAGTTTCTTCTCGACATAATACGCCGCAACAACACGATACCGGTGCTACTGACCGACCGCGACGGCAACATACTCGACCACCGCAACTTCGACCTTCCGGAGCCTATCGACTCGCTGCAGCCGTTCGTGCTGTCGCCCGCCAACAGGGATTATCTGCAAAACAAGCTTGACGACCTGCGCAACGGCCCCAACGTGATAATCATAGCCATCACCGACCTCGACACCCAATATCTCTATTACGAGGACTCGAAGCTGCTGAAGCGGCTCAGCGTGTTCCCCTACCTGGAGCTGCTGGTCATGCTCGCGTTTATCTTCGTGGGCTACTACGCGATCTCGTCGACCAAGCGGGCGGAGCAAAACAAGGTGTGGGTCGGGCTGTCGAAGGAGACGGCCCATCAGCTCGGCACTCCGATCTCGTCGCTCATGGCATGGATGGAATATCTCGACTCGGTAGGCTTCGAGCCGGAGACGGTGAAGGAGATGAACAAAGACGTGAACCGCCTGAGCACAATCGCGTCGCGATTCTCGAAGATAGGCTCGGCACCGACGCTTGAGACGGCCGACGCACGCGAGCTCGTGACGCGCGCGGCCGACTATATGCGCCGCCGCATCTCCTCGCGCATCTCGCTGACGGTCGAGCAGTCGGCCGACCCGCTCCCGGTCGACCTCTCGGCCCCGCTGGTAGAGTGGGTAATGGAGAATCTGATCAAGAACGCGGTAGACGCCATGGAGGGGTCGGGATCGATCACGATAAAGACATCGCGGCTCAGCAACCACGCCGTGATCGACGTGACCGACACCGGCAAAGGCATCTCGCGCAAGCACCAGAAGACGGTGTTCAACCCCGGCTTCACCACCAAGAAGCGGGGCTGGGGCCTCGGCCTGACGCTCGCGCGGCGCATCATAACGGAGTATCACAGCGGCCGCATATTCGTGCTACGCAGCGAGCCGGGGCGCGGCACCACCTTCCGCATCACCCTCCCCCTGAAGAAAGAACAATAATACATATACAGTCATGAAAACGAAGAAATTACCCATATTACTGCTCACCGGCTACCTCGGGAGCGGCAAGACCACGCTCGTAAACCATATCCTGACCAACGAGCGGGGCATAAAATTCGCCGTAATCGTAAACGACATAGGCGAAGTGAACATCGACGCCGACCTCATACAGAAAGGGGGCATCGTAGACACTAAGGACGACAGCCTCGTAGCGCTCCAGAACGGCTGCATCTGCTGCACGCTGAAAACCGACCTGATCGCGCAGATCGACGAAATCATCGCCATGGACCGCTTCGACTACCTGGTGATAGAAGCGAGCGGCATCTGCGAGCCCGCGCCGATAGCGCAGACAATATGCATGATGCCGACAATGGACGCAGAGCGGAAGACGCAGCCTGAGCTTGACTGCATCTGCACGGTGGTAGACGCGCTGCGGCTACGCGACGAATTTGGCTGCGGAGCCAACCTTGACCGCGAGAACGTCGACGAGGAGGATATCGAGAACCTTATCATCGAGCAGATCGAGTTCTGCGACATAATCCTTTTGAACAAAGCCTCGGAGGTGAGCGTCGACGAGCTTCAGCACATACGGCGCGTGATACGCGCGTTGCAGCCCAAGGCGAGGATCATCGAGTGCGACTACGCCGATGTCGACCTCTCGCTGCTGATCAACACCCACACATTTGACTTCGAGCGGGTTGCCACGTCGGCCACATGGATAAGGGAGCTTGAAAAGCCCGCCGACCATTTCGAGCATGAACANGAGCATGAACATGAGCATCACCATGAACATNAACACCANCACGAACATGACCATGGCGNAGACTGCCACTGCCATGNATGCTCCTGCGGCCACCACCANCNTCACCACCACGGCGAGGGGGAGGCTGAGGAATACGGCATAGGCACATTCGTGTATTTCAACCGCCGGCCATTTGACCTAAACAAATTTGACTGGTATGCCGGGTCGAAATGGCCAAAGGAGATAATACGCTGCAAGGGAGTATGTTATTTCAAGGAAAACCCCAGAATGTCGTATCTCTTCGAGACAGCAGGAAAGCAGAAAAAGCTCACCGAGGCGGGTCTCTGGTATGCCGAGGCTCCGAAGGACGAACTGGAGCAAATGCTGCTCACCGATCCGGGCATCATGCGCGACTGGGACGAGAAATATGGCGACCGCATGGAGAAACTTGTCATCATAGGGCGCAACCTCGACCGCAAGGCCATAACCGCGGCCCTCGACGCGTGTCTCGCCGACGAATGACGGGGCGGGGAGGTTACCGACGGCTGAAGCCGTCACCCAGTAAGAAAGTAAAAATCAAGGTGGATGAATATCAAGAGGATGCTCGATGGAGCATCCTCTTGATATTCAATAAATTATATAGAGGAGGGACTCGGCGCCTGGTCAATCTTTCGTTAGGGTTGATCGATCAGGGGGAGGGTGCGGACCATGTAGGCGCGGGCGTCGGACCAGGGGAGATAGACGCGGTCGTCGTTAGGTATCAGCTTGATAGGCACCTCGTTGAGGTCGAAGCGCACGACGAACTCCCCTTTCGCATCCTTAAACAGTATCATCTGCAGATTGGCGGCCATTGGGACGAACGAGAAGTCGCGCCAATGCTGCCCGACGGTGTCGAAATAGTTGGTCAGGTAGTATGCGCCGTCGATATGGAGCATGGAGAATAGCGGCATAAGGGTCTCGGCGTGGCCNAANCGNAGNTNNACGGTNGNNNCNNNGCNNCCGNNGANGAAGTNNTCGGTNGTNTNNANNAGGTCGAGGAGCAGCGGCGAGGCGATGTCGGCCGGAACGGCCGAGAGCGTGGTCGCCGAGCGGAGCAGATACTGTCGCAGATTGTGCATGCTCCAGAGGGCGTTAAACTCCCCGAGGGTAAGATACTGCGAGATGTCGACCGCGACGCTCATCGCCGGCAGCCCGGCGAGGAAGGAGTATTCGGCCATGGCGACGGTCTCTATCTCCTTGCGGCTCAGGGGCAAATCGCCGAGGATACGCTTAAGCGGAGCGGCTGTAATCTTAATGTTGGCCACATCCTGATAAGGGGTTTCCCACACTTTGCCGGAGACGTAGTCGGCGTAATCGAGACTGCTGTCGAAAAATCTCATCAGGGGTGTATTCTGGCGACCGGCGGAGGTATAGATCTCCACTTTNTTGTCNANACGGTCGAGCTNATGAGTGAACTCATACATGCTCATCACGCAGCGGGNCGAATAAGAGGAGATAGCCGTGACTTTCCTGTCGATAAACAGCTGCGGATAGCTCAGAAACATTCTCGACGCGATACCGCGCTGCTCGGCCATGCCGAGGGAGTCGAGCGCCCCCCAGTAGTTGTGGCAGCGGTCGATGACGTAGTCGACGAGCCGGAGGAGCTGCTTGCCGCGGGGAGTGATGGTCGCGGCCGAGTCGGCGCGAAGAAGCGCCTGACGGAGCTCGGCTGCATAGCGGGGCGAGGAGGGGAATCGGGCACCGTGGCGACCGACATGATTTATCATAACGGGCTTTAAATCGGCGGGATAGGCTTCGTCGCGGGCAGGCACCGGGTAAGGGCGCGCGCTCCCGAGGCACTCGTCAAAGCTGTAGAGAGTGGCGGTAGGGTCGGCCTGTCCGAAAACCGAAAGCGACACGAAGAGTGTTATAAATAACAGAAATCTTGCCATAATATTAGGATTATTTCGTAAATTAGACTTCAAAATTAATAAATCATGGAATCTTTACCAAATATTCAACGCCTGATAGACCAAAATAACACGGAAGAGGCCATCAAATCACTCGACCGGCACCTCGCCGACCACCCCGCCGACGACGAGGCTTACTACGCCCGCGGCAGAGCCTACTGGAAGATGCAGAACTACGGGGCGGCGATCACCGACTATGAGCACGCGCTCGAAATCAACCCCGCGAGCGAGGCGGCCGCGGCGCTTGAGATGGCCCGCGACGTGCTCAACTTCTACAACCCCGATATGCTCAATCCCTGACGCGCCGCTCCANNTTAATAATAAAGAATTTGGNCTAAAGCCGAANATTNTTCTTACCTTTGCGCCTTGAAAAACGGATGCGCGGCATNCGGAAGCGTCACTGCGCTGTTACACCTATAACATGNAGAAGGCTTAAGCCTCTCGCTTATACTACTTTAAGATGAAAAACCTTGTTATCGTCGAATCACCCGCAAAAGCCAAGACCATCGAAAAATTTCTTGGCAAAGACTACAAAGTAATGTCGAGCTACGGCCATATCCGCGACCTGAAGAAGAAAAATTTCAGCATCGACCTCGATAACAATTTCTCCCCTATATATGAGATACCGTCGGACAAGACGGAGCTTGTCAACGAGCTGAAGAAGGCTGCGGCGCAGGCCGAGACCGTATGGCTCGCATCGGATGAGGACCGCGAGGGGGAGGCAATCGCATGGCATCTCTTCGAGACGCTCAATCTTAAGCCTGAGAACACGAAGCGAATCGTGTTTCACGAAATCACCAAAAACGCCATTCTCAACGCCATAGAGCATCCCCGCGACATCGACATCAACCTTGTCGACGCCCAGCAGGCCCGCCGAGTGATCGACCGCATCGTGGGCTTCGAGCTGNCGCNGGTGCTGTGGAAGAAAATCAAGCCGGCGCTGTCGGCCGGGCGCGTGCAGTCGGTGGCCGTAAGGCTCATCGTCGACCGCGAGAAAGAGATAAAGAACTTCCGCTCGGAGGAATACTTCCGCCTCACCGCCGACTTCACCGACCCCAAGGGGCATCAGCTGCATACCGAGCTGTCGCACCGCCTCCCCTCGCGCCCGCAGGCCGAGGAGATGCTGCTGAAATCGGCCTCGGCCGACTTCACCGTGGCCGACATAACAGTCAAGCCGGTGAAAAAGTCGCCGGCACCGCCGTTCACCACCTCCACCCTGCAGCAGGAGGCCGCGCGCAAGCTCGGCTTCACCGTGTCGCAGACGATGATGGTGGCCCAGCGGCTCTATGAGGCGGGCTACANNACCTATATGCGTACCGACNCGCTCAATCTCTCGGAGATGGCNGNCGACNTGANCGCCGACGTGATCAACAATATGCTCGGCCCTGAATATCACCACGCCCGCCGCTACCATACCAAATCGAAGGGCGCGCAGGAGGCTCACGAAGCGATACGCCCCACCGACGCGGCGCGCGAGACCATAGAGGGCACCCAGCAGGAGAAACGCCTCTACACTCTGATACGCCGCCGCACGATAGCATCGCAGATGGCCGACGCCGTGATCGAGAAAACCACTATCGACATCGAGGCGACGGGCCAAGCGTCGACCACCGACAAGCCCGCGCGGTTCATCGCCTCAGGCGAAGTGATAAAATTTGACGGCTTCCTGAAAATCTACCTCGAAGGGCACGACGACAACGAGGATGAAGCCGCCCAGGGGCTGCTGCCCAAGCTCAACAAGGGGGACAAGATGACCCTCGTCGACATGCTCGCGCAGCAACGCTACACCCAGCAGCCCGCGCGCTACAACGAAGCCTCGCTCGTGAAGAAAATGGAGGAACTCGGCATAGGGCGCCCGTCGACCTATGCGCCGACAATCTCAACCATACAGCAACGCGAATACGTGGAGCGCGCCGACCGCGAAGGGGTGCGCCGCGACCTCGTGTCGCTCCGCCTCGCCGACGGCAAAATCACCGAAACGGTCAACTCTGAGGTGACCGGCAGCGAGAAAGGAAAACTCGTCCCGACGGATATAGGCATGGTGGTCAATGACTTCCTCACCGACTATTTCCCCACGATACTCGACTATAACTTCACCGCCAACATCGAGCAGAAATTTGACGAAATAGCTGAGGGCAACCTGCTATGGAACAAGGAGGTAGGCGACTTCTACCACGACTTCCACCCCGCGGTCGAAGACACGCTCTCGATGCGCCTGGAGCATAAGGTGGGCGAGCGTCAGCTCGGCGTGGACCCCGCTACGGGCAAGCCTGTGTCGGTGAAGATCGGCCGCTTCGGCCCGCTGGTGCAGATAGGCGAAGGGAGCGAGACAGAGAAGCCTCAATTCGCGTCGCTCCTCAAAGGGCAGTCGATGGCGACCATCANCCTNGACGAGGCNCTAAAGCTCTTTGAATTCCCCCGCACGGNGGNAGAATACGAAGGGAAGGACGNCACAGTNGCCATAGGGCGCTTCGGCCCCTACGTGAAGCACGACAACAAATTCACGTCGATACCCAAGGACATCGCCCCGGCGGCCATCACTCTCGACGAGGCGATAGAGCTTATCAACGCCAAGCGGGAGCAGGAGCGCCAGCGCGTGGTCAAGACATTCGACGACGAGCCCGACCTGCAGATACTCAACGGCCGCTACGGCGTGTATATCGCCTACAAGAAGAGCAACTACAAGATACCCAAGACCGTTGACGACCCCAAGGAGCTGACCCTCGACCAATGCCGCGAGATAATCGCCGCGCAGGACGCCGCTCCAAAGAAAACCACCCGCCGCCGCAAAGCATAAACATCCAACTCAAAGTCATTAACGACCTTAACAACAAAATACGATATGATTACCCAAGAACAATTAAAAGAGACGATAGAACGCAAGCTCGCGTTGAGGAGGTATCTTTGACATCGATACGAAGCGTATCGAAGTAGAGGAGGAAGAACTCCGCACCCACGTGCCCGACTTCTGGGAGCACCCCAAGGAGGCACAAATACAGATGAAGAAAATCAAGGACCTCAAGGCATGGATCGAGGGGTATGAGGAAATCGAGAAATGCGTCGACGAGCTTCAGCTCGCCTTCGATTTCTACAAAGAGGAACTCGTCACCGAGGAGGAAGTCGAGGCGCTATACGCCCGCTCGACCGAACTCATCGAGAAGCTTGAGCTGCGCAATATGCTCCGCCGCGAGGAGGATAAGCTCGGAGTGGTGCTGAAAATCAACTCCGGGGCCGGCGGCACCGAGAGCCAGGACTGGGCCTCGATGCTTATGCGCATGTATCTGCGCTACTGCGAGCGCATGGGCTACAAAACCTCTATCGCCAACATCCTCGAAGGGGACGAGGCGGGCATCAAATCATGCACGATCAACGTCGAGGGCGACTTTGCCTACGGCTACCTAAAGAGCGAGAACGGCGTTCACCGCCTGGTGCGCGTGTCGCCCTACAACGCTCAGGGCAAGCGCATGACATCGTTCGCCTCGGTATTCGTCACGCCGCTCGTCGACGACACGATCGAGGTGAAAATCGAGCCGGCGCTCATGTCGTGGGACACCTTCCGCTCGGGCGGCGCCGGAGGCCAGAACGTCAACAAGGTGGAGTCGGGAGTGCGCCTGCGCTATCAATACACCGACCCCTACACCGGCGAGAAAGAGGAAATACTCATCGAGAACACCGAGACCCGCGACCAGCCGAAGAATAAGGAGAACGCGCTGCGCCACCTCCGCTCTATCCTCTACGAGAAGGAGATGAACCATCGCCTTGAGGAGCAGGCAAAGATCGAGGCCGGAAAGATGAAGATCGAATGGGGCTCGCAGATACGCAGCTACGTGTTTGACGATCGCCGCGTGAAGGACCACCGCACCGGCTACCAGACCTCAGACGTCAACGGAGTGATGGACGGCGACATCGAGCCATTCGTCAAAGCGTTCCTGATGGAATTCGCCGGCACCGAGAAAGAGCAGTAATCCCCTCCCCCTGAGCCAAGCTATTTGTTCAAGACTTAAAGTCTCTCATACTTTAATGCCTTTAAGAATCAGGCGATTCTTAAAGGCATTAAAAATCTCAAAACCGCAAGGCTTTTCCCTCGCCAAAAACCTCAAATCGGACAAGTGCGAATTAAACCGCGGAGCGTAGCTTCGCCAAAAACCTCTAATCGGCCACAAGCCGATTAGACAAAAACTTAAAACCGCGAGGCATCAGCCTCGCCAAAAACTTCTAATCAGTCCACGGCTGATTAGACAAAACCTCAAAAACCGCGGAGCGCAAGCTCCGCCAAAAACCTCTAATCGGCCACAAGCCGATTAGACAAAAACTCAAAACCCGCGAAGCATCAGCCTCGCCAAAAACTTCTAATCGGCCACAAGCCGATTAGACAAAAACTTAAAAACCGCGAAGCGTCAGCCTCGCCAACAACTTCTAATCAGCCCACGCTGATTAGACAAAAACTTAAAAACCGCGGAGCGCAAGCTCCGCCAAAAACCTCTAATCGGCCACAAGCCGATTAGACAAAAACTTAAAAACCGCGAGGCATCAGCCTCGCCAACAACTTCTAATCAGCCCACGCTGATTAGACAAAAACTTAAAACCGCGAGGCATCAGCCTCGCCAAAAACTTCTAATCAGCCCACGCTGATTAGACAAAAACTCAAAAACCGCGAGGCGTCAGCCTCGCTAAAAACTTCTAATCAGCCCACGGCTGATTAGACAAAAACTTAAAAACCGCGAGGCATCAGCCTCGCCAACAACTTCTAATCGGCCACAAGCCGATTAGACAAAAACTACAAAGATTGGACTACAGAGATTATTCGGAATATCTGCGAGAGCGATTTGACGGCAAAGTGCAGAAACTCACCGTCGACGCCGGGTTTTCATGCCCCAACCGCGACGGCACCATAGGCCGCGGGGGGTGCACCTACTGCAACAACAGCTCCTTCAGCCCGTCGTTAGGGGCAAAGGAGTCGGTGGCCGCGCAGCTCGAAGCGGGCAAGCGGTTCTTCGCCCGCAAATATCCCGAAATGCGCTATCTCGCCTATTTCCAATCCTACACCAACACCCACGCCCCTATCGACCGCCTGCTCGCCCTCTATGAGGAGGCTCTGAGCGTTGACGACGTCGTGGGGCTGATTATCGGCACCCGCCCCGACTGCGTCGACGAGCGGCTGCTCGCGGCTCTCGCCGAAATCAACCGCTCGCGTAGGGTCATCATGGAGTATGGAGCCGAGAGCTCCCACGACTCCACGCTGCGGGCCGTAAACCGCTGCCACACATGGGCCGACACATCCAGAGCCGTGGAGCTAACGCGGCAGGCCGGTCTCGACGTGGGCCTTCACTTCATCCTTGGGCTTCCCGGGGAGAGCAGGGAAATGATGCTCGCCACGGTAGACGAGATCAACCGCCTCAGCCCCGACACGGTCAAATTCCACCAACTTCAGATAATCCGCGGCACGCGCCTCGCCCGGCAATGGGAAGCGGGCGAAGCGGAGGTCGCCACGCTGACCGTCGACCAATACCTCGACCTCTGCGTCGAGATAGTGCGCCGCCTCGATCCCACTATCGCTATCGAGCGATTCACCTCATCATCCCCGGCCGAGCTGCTGATTTCGCCCCGCTGGGGCCTCAAAAACTATGAGTTCACCAACCTGCTGCGCAATCGCTTGAAGACGCTCGATCGGAAGTAAACGGTCCGCGAACAGTAGGGATGCTCCATGGAGCACTGCTGTCCCAAGAAAAAATTAACAATAGACTCTAATATTCACAATATGACATACTTAAAGTGAAAAAACAGCCGCGGTGGATTTAAGAATAAGGTAAAATTTGTAATTTGTGGCCAAATAGCAAATTTCTACCAAATGGCGCAGACTCCTTACATTTTTAATCAGATCACCTCCTTCATTCCGAGAGATATTTTTGACCGTCTTGTAAAGAAGTACAACGGTAACAGATATGTCAAAAACTATACTTGTGGCAATCATCTGGCAGTAATGATCTGGGCTCAATTGACCGGCAGGGAGAGTCTTCGCGATATTGAATCTACCCTTATGGCACATTATGACAAGCTCTATCGAATGGGGATTGGACTCCACATAAGCCGTAATAATATTTCTAATGCGAACGCTAAAAGGGATGTGGCTATTTTCCGGGAACTTGCGCAGGAAATGATGTTGCGCACCTCTAAATNGTCCAACAAGGATATAATTCTCNCCNTGATAGGGGATGCCTTTGGCATAAGCGGTTTCTTNNCTATTGACTCCACTACGGNGAGTTTAGACCTAAATAAGTTCCNCTGGTCGGTACCGCAAAAGGATTGGGGCGGAATAAAGATACATACAATGTACGACCTGCTACGCGATGTCCCGCGAATGTGCCTGATAACCGGGCATGAAGAACGCGATCAGACTTTCATGGAGGACTATCCTTATGAGAAGGGATGTTTCTATTCGTTTGATAAAATGTATTTTAAGACTCA
>WFLX010300474.1_pt1 | contig 17624 bp, 14 predicted proteins | sample 4967041 | NCBI WGS metagenome assembly WFLX01 (sample SAMN12857096, study PRJNA449069) | gut metagenome | isolation source: stool from male and female vole | host: Microtus ochrogaster | place: USA:Florida | collected 2017 | reverse complement strand
ATTTGAAGTGAATAAAAAGTCTAAAAAGACTTTGGAAAACGCCTTTAATATTCCTGAACCAAATCAGAAAGACAGTTTTTTCAATAAACTTGACATAAAGCCTGAAAGAAAATTTTCGTCCCTTATACCGGTATATTTGCCGACGGCGATAGTTGCAGTCATGGTTATAGGCGTATGGGGTGGTATAAAAAATCTGCCCCACTTTCAACAGCCCGACAATATAGATACAGTCAGTTCAGCAGAAACAACTTCTGTTAATAATAACACTAATGATTTTATTCAGACATCGCTTTCTTATGTCAGCGGTTCTGAAAAACAAACCCAGACTACAACAGCGTTTCAGACAANTAATGCAGNTACGACTAAAAACGAAAAANGCACATATNTCNCCACAACGTCCGAAAAAGTTGCGNAANATACCACGACAAAAAATAACAGCAATGAATCCTCCGAAAGTTCCCCGTCNGAAAATGATTCTGAAAGCACTACAGAATCACCACGCACTGCCAAAACNACTTCAACNACACGCACTACTTCAACCAAACGCACCACTACAACCAATACTACAAGAGAAGCGAACTCTGTCACAACAACTTCCCGTTCCACCAATACTACCGCAACACATGAGGACGGAAATTCTATCTCCCCCACACAGACAATCACCGTTCCCGAAGATGATGATATTACGGTACCCTGTACTACTACCGAACTTTCTCCCTCTGTAAGCGATGATACCCCGACCGACTATACAGTTATTCCACCTGTGCGTTATTATCCTGACAACAATGCCATTGATGTAACTGATTTTATGCATAATGGCACTAAACCGCCTCCACAACATGATGGTACATTGCATCCGCAAGGCGGACAGTCAGGCACTGCAGTCGCTTTTGATTCATGGCAGAATTTGGCGGATAATTCTGATATAATTGTAATCGCAACCGTTGACGAAATAATCTACACAGGTATAGACGGTGTTCCCTACACTCAAGAAAATATAATGGTTTCTGAAGTTATAAAGGGTGATATTGGAAAACATTCAAGAATTTCAGTTTATGGCAAAGGCGGATATATCCCCGCTTCCGAACACGGAACAATACAGATTTCGTGGGCTATAGAAAATAACTGTATGCTGTTCGACCCTGCCGAAAATCAGACTTTTTCAGAGGTCGGCGACAGATATATTTATTTTATAAAAAAAGGTGATTCCCCACTTCCCGACGGAAGTTACCGTCTTACAACATACAATGATATGAGCAAGTTCCACTATAAAGACGGTCGTTATATTAACATGAATAACAATAATTTTATGTTTACAATTACGGAACTTTATAAATATCTTAATAATTAAGGAGGACTATTTATGAAAAAATCAAACAGAATTACTTCCCTCATTATTTCGGCTGTGATGAGTATTTCAGCCATGCCGATTGTCTCAGTCGCCGAAAACGCAANCCTGATATTGCCGTATGAAAAGCCAATTTTGGAAGNGGCTCTCCCCTGCTATGTNGACGGNAACACTGCTGTCTTTAAGGGCGACAAAAATTATGACTTTGTAACNAGTGCAGCTCCTTACTCAAAATTTAAAACGGAAAGAAAAGACGNAACTTTTGAATTTACCCCTGAAAATGACAGCAGTTTTATAGTTTCAAGAGTATGGCTGGACGAAACGATTATAAGCTATGATATTGAGGTTGATTATAGTGCTGAAGCAGGCAGCGGAACTATGGTCGATATAATCGAAACTCACTGTCATTATTTCTATCCGCATATACAGAACTTTAAAATAACATACGATTCAGAAGGTACACGGATTGATTATTTAGGAGAAAGAAGTTTTTACAACGAAAATACTGTCAATGAAATAAAAAACAATAATTCAGTGGTATGCTTTGACCGTGTGGAAATGGATACAGACGATATTTTCAACGGCGGAAGTTATTACACCTTAGCATCATGTAATTTAGGTGCTGATATGTTTTTCACGTATTTTGACTATGGCTATGAGTACACAAAAAAAGATAAATCAGTTTTCTGCATAGAGGGCGGATATTATGATGAATGTTACGAAAGCGGAGATTATCCGGCTATAAGTGTTACTGGAAATGCTGAAAAAACAAACACTTTCTATGGCGGAAGCTATATTGACGGAAATCTTATGGCAGGTACTTGTGATATGGTTGCATATACTACTATCCAACCTACAGGCGACGGTCTGGCAGAAATAAATTGTGACCCGAATTATAATAGCCCATGTGATGTATATATTCCCCCTGTATCTTTTATACTTACCATAGAAAATGGACAGTTTCTTACTTCTGCATGGCAAATGGACTGTGAACCAGATGTAGGAGACTTGAATATGGACGGAAAAACAGGCATTGCCGACGCTGTTGTATTCCAGAAATATATGATTGGTTCAACTAAGCTTACAAACGTTCAAGCTAAATGTGCCGATATAAACAGTGACGGAAGTGTTGACGTATTTGATATGGTTCTTATCAGACAGAAAGTTATTGAAGATAATCATTTAGGATTAATTCCTGAACCAGTTGACACTATCAAGAATCATGACAGTTACTAAAAATATTCCGATAATATAAAAGGAGAGAGATTTATGAAAAAATCAAACAGAATTACTTCACTTATTATATCGGCTGTTATGAGTATTTCAGCATTGCCGATTGTTTCAAACGCCGTTGACGAAGAGTACACGGAGTATACACTGCCATATGAGTCGTCTGAGGCAATTCCACCATCAATTCAGCCATACACCATTGACGGCGACAGCGTTATTTTTGAGGGTGACAAAAATTTTGACTTCATAGTGAGTAGCTGTTCAGAGTTCACTACCGAAAGAACTGACGACTCTTTTACGTTTACCCCGACTTATACAAGCACTTCTTTTCTGATTTCAAGGGTCTATATCGCCGAAGAAATTATAAACTATGATGTGGACTACGATACAAATTATGACCCTGACTTTGACATAGAGGAATATATGCCTGTTGTTGGAGTACCTGTTATTGAATCCCACTGTCATTATTTTTATCCTGNGANTCAGAATTTTGCAGTAACATACAATATAAATATNGNTACACANGTTGAANATTTAGNCGNAAGGTCTTACAGAAACGAAACAAATATTGATAAAATCATGTCGGGCGATATGGGAATATGTTTTGACTATTCCGAGGAGTACGACACCGAAAAAATCTGTAACAGCGGTGCTTACTATACTTTAGCGTCAAACATTGTTGACCATAATATGTTCTTTACATTCTTTGACTATGGCTATGAGTACACACAAAAAGATAAAACCGTTCTCTGTCTGAAAACTCCATACAGTACAGATGATATAACAGGTTCATATATAAGTGTTTCAGGGAATGCCGAAATAGCAGACACTTTCTATGGTGGAAGCGTAATTGACGGAAACCTTATGGCAGGTACTGGTGATATAGTTTCATATACTACTATTGAACCCACAAGCGACGGATTTGTTGAAATATACTGTCACGATATTATGATTATGAGTTCAATGATACTTAAAGTTGCCAATGGTAAGTTTATACCAAGTTATTCATCAATGGGCTGTGTTATGCCCGAAACCTGCGACTTGAACATGGACGGATATATAAATATCGCCGATGCTGTTATATTTCAGAAATATATGACTGGTCAGACAAAACTAACAAGTATACAGTTAAACTGTGCAGACCTCAACTACGACTACATTGTTGATGTCTTTGATATGGTTCTTATCAGACAGAAAGTTATTGAAGATAATCATTTAGGATTAATTCCTGAACCAATTGACACTATCAAGAATAATGTCAGCTACTAAAAATATTCCGATAACATAAAAGGAGAAAGATTTATGAAAAAATCAAACAGAATTACTTCGCTTATTATATCGGCAATTATGAGTATTTCAGCAGTACCGACGGTTTCAAACGCCGAAGATATCCAATATTCAGAACCAATTCCGCCGTATGTCCAGCCATACACCGTTGACGGCGACAGTGTTATTTTTAATGATGGTAAAGATTATGACTTCATAGTAAGCAGCCTTTCAGAGTTCTCTACCGAAAGAACTGACGACTCTTTTACGTTCACCCCATCTTATACAAGCACTTCTTTCCTGATTTCAAGAGTTCACCTCGCCGAAGAAATTATAGATTATTCACTTGGTAGTGTTTATGACCCCGAAAGAGATGTTGTAATTTATATTAATGAACCTATCGATATACACTGTCATTATTTCTATCCTGTCATTGAGAATTATGCAGTAACATATAATATAAATATTGGTACACAGGTTGAATATATCGGCAGAAGGTCTTACAGAAACGAAACAAATATTGATAAAATAAAGTCGGGCGGTGCTGGAATATGTTTTGACTATTCCGAGGAGTACGACACCGAAAAAATCTGTAACAGCGGTGCTTACTATACTTTAGCGTCATGCGTTGCTGATAATAATATGTTCTTTACATTCTTTGACTACGGCTACGAGTACACTAAAAAAGATAAATCGGTTTTCTGTGTGAAAATTCCATACAGTACAGATGATATAGCAGGTTCGTATATAGATGTTTCGGGGAATGCTGAAATAAAAGACACTTTCTATGGTGGAAGCTATATTGACGGTAATCTTATGACAGGAAGTGATGATGAAGTCCGCTATACTACTATCGAACCCACAAGCGACGGATTTGTTGAAATATACTCTCCCGATATTATTCCTATGTTTTCAATAATACTTAACGTTGCCAATGGTAAGTTTATACCGAGTTACTCGACACTTGGCTGTGTTATGCCCAAATCCTGCGACTTAAATATGGACGGATATATAAATATTTCGGACGCTGTTATATTTCAGAAGTATATAACTGGTCAGACAAAACTCATAAGTAGACAGTTGAGCTGTGCAGATTTAAACTACGACGGAAGTATTGATGTATTTGATATGGTACTCATCAGACAGAGAATTATTGAAGATGATTATACTGGTTTAGTCCCATTGGATAATTATTCAGCACAGTAATGCGGAAAAAATACGGAAATTTCCTGAATAAAAAAAAACTATTTACAAATAAAAAACCAAGTGATATAAAGGATTTATCCTCAGGGCAAGGTGTAATTCCTGGCCGGCAGTTATAGTCTGCGAACCTTTTTAGGCTGATTCGGTGAAATTCCGAAACCGACGGTTATAGTCCGGATAGAAGAAGATGTTTTTACGCTATATCCATGCCCCGAAGTGAAAACTTTCGGGGTATTTTTTTATCGGAGGTGCATATGAACCACGAAGAATATATGAAAACCGCCCTTGAACTTGCAAAAAAGGGCATAGGTTTTGTAAATCCTAATCCAATGGTAGGAGCTGTTATTGTAAAAGACGGCAGGATAGTCGGAAAGGGCTTTCACAAAAAATACGGTGAACTTCATGCAGAACGCAATGCTTTTGCAGACTGTACGGAAGACTGTGCCAATGCTGATATTTATGTAACTCTTGAACCCTGCTGTCATCACGGAAAAACTCCACCGTGTACTGATATTATAATTGAAAAAAAAATCAGACGTGTTTTTATAGGCTCGTCCGACCCTAATCCATGTGTTGCAGGAAAGGGTGTACAGATTTTAAGAAAACACGGAATTGAAGTGGTTGAGGGCGTTCTAAAAGAACAGTGCGACAGACTGAATGAAATATTTTTCCACTATATAACCACTGGAAAACCGTTTGTAACTATGAAGTACGCCATGACTATTGACGGAAAAATTGCTTGTCACACTGGTCTTTCAAAGTGGATTACAGGCGAACAGGCAAGAAAACAGGTTCATTATGAACGTCTGAAACATTCTGCTATAATGGTGGGTGTGGGAACTGTTCTCGCAGNCAATCNCNTGCTTGACTGCCGTNNTGAAAACNGACGTAATCCGATACGCATTATTTNTGATACAAATCTTCGCACNCCTCTTGACTGTAATATTGTCANAACGGCAGAAAAAATCCCTACTGTTATCGTCACCTGCTCAGAGGACAAAGAAAAAATATCGGAATACAAAAATTTTGGTTGCAGGNTCATGNANGTCNGCANCAAAGACGNTNACGNTGATNTATGTNANCTCGTTCANAAACTCGGCGANGAAAAAATTGACANCATACTTTTAGAGGGTGGCGGAGAACTAAATGAATCTGCTTTGAAATCGGGTATTGTCAATAAGGTTCAGGCTTATATTGCACCGAAAATTTTCGGTGGACGTGATGCAAAAACAGCCGTTTCTGGTCTTGGTGTCCCCTGCCCCGATGATGCCTATATGCTTGAAAATATCGAAATAAAACGCATAGGCGATGATATTTTAATAGAAAGCAGGGTGAAATAAATGTTTACAGGTATCATTGAAGAAGTCGGAACGGTTCAGACAGTTCAGCACAACGGCAACAGTTCTTTTATAAAGATTAAAGCTGAAAAAGTCCTTACAGACGTTCAGCTTGGTGACAGTATAGCGGTAAACGGCGTTTGTCTTACGGTCACCGAATTTGATAAAACCAGTTTCCGTGCCGACGTTATGAACGAGACTTTAAACCGTTCGTCACTTGGAAGTCTGAAAAACGGAAGTCCTGTAAACCTTGAACGTGCCATGTCCGCAAACGGACGTTTCGGGGGTCATATAGTATCGGGACATATCGACGGTACGGGTATAATTTCCGAAATAAAAAACGACGATATAGCTGTATGGTATACGATTAATACAACTCCTGAAATAATGCGGTATATCATTGAAAAAGGTTCGATAGCAATTGACGGTATAAGCCTTACAGTAGCTAAAGTAACAGACAGCAGTTTCAGTGTTTCGATAATTCCGCACACCGCCGAAAAAACTGTACTTTCGTATAAGAAAAACGGCGATACTGTAAATCTTGAAAACGACATAGTTGGAAAGTACGTCGAAAAACTAATNCAGTCTNCTGACGAGAAAAAAAGTAGTATTTCAATGAATTTTCTTGCGGAGAACGGTTTTATATGATGAACATTGACGAAATAAAAAGATATATTCATGTAGGTTCGGGATATGTTGAGGTTGCGAGAGACTATCTCCCCAAATACAAAGGCTTATGTCGTAGAACTTTTATCAGGAAAAACAAAATTCAGATTGATTTCTGCACCGCCGGAAATGTCGAACTGAATGAGGGTGAAACCACTTTTTACTTTTGTTATGAAAGTTTTGAAGATGTTATAGAATCGGCTGAATCTTTTCTGAAAAAGTCTGTTTCCGAGTGGACTAACTATAACCGTACATGGAACGAGTGGTATTTTCAGCCGTATGATACAGAATCACATAACAGTTTTTTTGAAGATTTGCAGAATCACAAACTTGAATTTCCCGAAAATTTCAGCTATATGCGGATATGCAGTATNTACNCANTGGGAGTTTNTCTCGGAAAGATAAACCCTTANAATGATGAAAATATTTTTGATGACATGGATTTTGTGAAATATCTCTTTTCGCTTGACAATGAATTTGATAAATACTGAGGAGGTTTGTAAAATGTTTGAATACAATACAATTGAAGAAGCCATACAAGCTTTGCGGAACGGTGAAATTATTCTTGTAACCGACGACGAAAACCGTGAAAATGAAGCAGACATGATTTGTGCGGCTGAGTTCGCCACGACTGAAAACGTCAATTTCATGGCTACCCATGCAAAAGGTCTTATATGTATGCCGATGAGCCGTGAACTCTGCCGTAAACTTTATCTTCCGCAGATGGTGGGACTTGATGAAAACACAGACAATCACTGCACGGCTTTTACGGTGTCTATAGACCATGTAAATACCACTACAGGAATTTCTGCCGAAGAACGTGGTTTCACGGCAAGAATGGCTGTTGACGAAAATGCAAAACCCGACGATTTCCGCCGTCCCGGTCATATGTTTCCGCTTACTGCAAAGGACAACGGTGTGCTTGAACGTGAGGGACACACTGAGGCAACTGTTGACCTTATGAAAATCGCAGGACTTAAGGAATGTGGTCTTTGCTGTGAGGTCATGAGAAACGACGGCACTATGATGAGAGCTGGAGAAGTACAGGAAAAAGCTAAGGAATGGGGTTTCAAGTTCATCACCATTCAAGCTATCAAGGAGTACAGAAAATGCAACGACGTGCTTGTTGAACGTGTGGCAGACACCAAGCTCCCCACAAAATACGGTGAATTTCGTGCAATAGGATTTATAAACAAGCTTAACGGCGAGCATCATGTTGCACTTGTAAAAGGCGATATCGGCGACGGTCAGGATGTTCTCTGCCGTGTTCATTCGGAATGTCTCACGGGCGATGCTTTCGGTTCACTTAAATGTGACTGCGGACAGCAGTTCGCCTCTGCAATGACACAGATTGAAAAAGAAGGGCGTGGCGTACTGCTCTATATGCGACAGGAAGGGCGTGGAATAGGTCTTATAAACAAACTCCGTGCATATGAATTGCAGGACAAGGGCATGGACACTCTTGAAGCAAATCTTGCACTTGGTTTTCCTGCTGATATGCGTGAATACTATATAGGCGCACAAATTCTCCGTGAACTTGGCTGTAAGACGCTCCGTCTGCTCACGAATAATCCGGAAAAAGTATACGGATTAAACGGTTTCGGTCTTGAAATAAAGGAACGTGTACCGATTCAGGTACAGGCTACCGATTATGACCTTTTCTATCTCAAAACAAAACAGGATAAAATGGGTCATATTTTAAATTATTAACTAAAAGGAGAAAAATATTATGAAAACTTATGANGNAAAACTCGTTGCAAAGNACACAAAAGTAGGAATCGTTGTTGCAAGATTNAACGAATTTATCACTNCANAACTTCTCGGCGGTGCTATTGACACGCTTAAAAGACACGGNGTTGACNAAAACAACATTGATACAGCATGGGNTCCGGGNGCTTTTGAAATTNCGCTTATCGCACAGAAAATGGCTAAATCNGGAAAATATGACGCTGTAANCTGTCTCGGTGCAATCATCAGAGGTTTAACGTCACACTATGACCTTGTATGCAATGAAGCTGCAAAGGGTATCGCACAGGTTTCACTCAACAGCGGTATTCCGGTAATGTTCGGCGTTATCACAACCGAAAATATTGAACAGGCAATAGAACGTGCAGGTTCAAAGGCAGGAAACAAAGGCAGTGAATGTGCTGAAGGTGCTATTGAAATGATTAATCTGATAAGAGAGATTGAAAAAAATGACTAATCTTATTTTCGATTATGACGGAACTATTCATAACACCATGAAAACTTATGCCCCTGCTTTCCGTAATACGTGCAGGTGGCTTTCCGACAACGGTTATATCAGACCCGAAGAATATACCGACAAACAAATAAGTTACTGGCTTGGCTTCAATTCAACGGATATGTGGGAACAGTTTCAGCCGGAACTTGACCACGAAATCCGTGAAAAAGCCCGTATAATGCTCGGTGAGGATATGGCAGAAAGAGTTGACAACGGCGAGGGTTCGCTTTTCGACCATGCGGAAGAAATTCTGTCCGGACTGAAAAATCAGGGTTACAGACTTATTTTTCTGAGTAACTGCCGTATTCACTATATGGAACGCCATAAAAGAGTTTTTGGACTTGACCGGTTCTTTGATTATTTCTATTGCTGTGAGGAATTTGATTTTATTCCGAAATACGAAATTTTTCGCCGTTTCAGTCCGAATCACGACGGTGATTTTATAGTGATAGGCGANCNTTTTCACGNCATAGANAATGCAGTAAANAACAATCTGAAATCCGTCGGCTGTGGTTACGGCTATGGCTCGCCGGACGAACTTTCTGACGCTGATATTATTGTTGACGATATAAGAAATATTCCCAACGCTGTAAAAATTCTGTCCTCAAAGGAGAATAAATGAAAAAATTACGTATTCTTTCGGCATTTCTTGCTGTAGTGATTTCTGTTTCAGCNTGTTCATGTGGANTGANAACAGATAAAAATATCTCATCTTCAAAAAAAGAATCTTCTGATATGAGTGAAAAAAAATCCGAAATAAAAAAATTTGAACCCAAAACACCGCCCTCCGAATATGTCCCTGCTGACATGGACGAAATCAGAAAACACGCAAATCAGCTTCTTGATGATTATAAAATCTCTGAAAATGATGAACAGTTAAAGAATGATATAGACGTTCTACTGTACGACCTCGACCTTGTAAATAATTCTCTTTCGTATATCACAATTGACTATTATCTTGACTGGAACAACGAAAAAATTGAAGAAAAATATGACAGCTGTTATGAAGATTTCTATGCAGTTTATGAAATTATTTCGTATGTCTTTACTGTTTGCAGTCTCTCCGAAGAATACGGACATCTTTTTGACGAATTTGTAACGAACGATATGGTTGAATATTATGAAGATATGACCATGGAAACCGTTGAGGAATATGCAAGGGAAGATTATCAGTTTATGGATATATATCTTGATGACTATTATGATACAGCATACAGTGATAAAATTGACGACGACGAAAAAAATCTCTTGTGTGCGAAAATTTATCTTGATATTCTTGAAAATTATGATACTGAATCTTTCTATGAACAGTACTACCGTGACTATACACCAGATGAAGTAATTGAACTGTGTGACGTTATACGGAGTGAAATAGTACCAGTCTATAATCAGCTTTTTGAAAGGCTCTATGGCCTCGACGAGATTGATGACATAATAGATTCCCCCGTTTACTTTGAAAATCCGTTTGAGGAAATACTGAAATATTCGTCACGGCTTTCGCCTGACATAGAAAAATCTGCCCAAAAAATTCTTGACGAAAATCTATATACAATTGCGTCGGGCGACGAATGTTATGATGGTTCGTTTACGGTTGATTTGACTGCTCAGAACAGTGCTCTTGTCTATGTCTATGACGACGAATTTTTTGAAGGTTTTCTTACTGCTGTCCATGAATTTGGACATTTTCATGCGTCTTTCTATGATGATACGACAACTTTCAGACAAATGAACAATCTTGATATTGCCGAAATTCAGTCACAGGGTCTTGAACTACTTTTCATGCAATTTTATGACGAAATTTATGGAAAACAGTCGGACGCTATGAAAATCATCAAAACCGCAAGTATACTGGAATCTGTAATCACCGGTTTTTTCATAGGAGAATTTGAATATACTGTACTTGAAAACCGTGATGAAATGTCACCAAAGGACGTTATTGAATGTTATAACGAAATAATGGGCGATTTGAGTGAAGATTTACCGTTTTACTATATAACGCACATCTTTGAACAGCCGGCTTATTACATCAGTTACGGAACTTCTGCCCTTGCGTCTTTTGAGATTTTTGAAAATCCAGACAAGGCTATTGAACTCTATGAAAATATTGCGGAAATACCGTGCAATTCGGACGAATATCAGTTTAAATCCGCACTTGAAAAATGTGGTTTCAGCGATGTTCTCAATGAAGAATATATAAAAAATCTTGCGGAACATATAACGGCATTTTCCGATGAAATTATAGGATAAAAATAAACGGACGTGTAAAGAGCGGCACTCATAAAGAAGTTTTTGCCATAGCACTTATGATTTTCAGTCAAAAGCGCTATGGTGTTTCTATTGACAGTGTAACGACTTTGACGTATAATTATTACTAAGATAAATCGGTATTTTTAAGGAAGTGAAATAATAATGTGTATTGAATGTTATATTGATGAAAATAGAATAACACCGCTGTTAAATCCGATAGAATGTTTACAAAATCATACGCAATATATTTGTGGGACTTGTGGACGGTGTATCTGTATTGAACGTGACCCTAAACGTGGACTGCAAAGATGGAATTTTCCTTTCAAATCATTAGAAATTGCAAAAATGTATTTGCGTACTGCTGATTACAGTATGAAAAAATCTTGTGGTATTTATGAAATAGAAAGTGAAAACGGCAGACATTCTTATAAAATTTTTGCAAGTGATAAGGATTTGCAGTTATACTTAAAAAAGAATAAAGGTAAATTTTGTAAACGTATGAAACCTATTTTCACTGTTGCAGAATATAAGGAATATGCAAATACAAAAATACAAAAATTGACTTCTGATGAAGTACAGAAATATATGTCAGAACGATAAATTCTGATATATACGGATAATCGAATAATAACAACAAGCCCCGAAGCAGTTATAAATAATTGCTTCGGGGCTTAAACTTCTTTATGAGTATCGAATTAAAAACGTCCGTTTTTTTGTATGATTATTCTGTTCTCAGTGCTTCGACAGGGTCTTTCTTCGATGCAACTCTTGACGGAATAAGTCCGGCTATAAGTGTAAGAACCATACTTATAACAACAAGTACAATCGCTGCTGAAACAGGTACATAAGCATTGAGAGTGTCGAGAGTAGTTATTGAATGAATTATTAAGTTTATCGGAATTGTCAGCAGTGCAGAAACTCCTATACCTATAAGACCGGCAGTAAGTCCGACTATGAGAGTTTCGGCATTGAACACTGTAGAAACGTCGTGTTTTGACGCACCGATAGCTCTTAGTATACCGATTTCCCTTGTACGTTCAAGAACTGAAATATATGTGATAATTCCAATCATTATAGACGAAACTACAAGAGAAATTCCCACGAACGCAATAAGAAGATACGATATACCGCTTATAATTCCTGTAACGGACGACATGAGAAGTGCCACATAGTCCGTATAATGAATAACATCATCTTCACTTACAGAATTATTGTAATCTGTAATTAAATCGGCTATACTGTCTTTGTCCTCAAATGTCTTTACATATATGTTGACTGATGACGGGTCTGAGATATCAATTTTACCAAGAAGTCTGAGATTTTCCTCATATGTTGAATCTGATAATTCAACAGGTGTGAAATTCTCATAAACCTGAATATATGCTTCATCAGAAAGTTTCATTTTATCAAGTTCCTTGGCAAGCTCCTTGTCGGAATATTCAGTAAGCTTTTTTTCCGTTTCGGCTGTAGCCTGCTCCATATACTGTATACTTACCACACCGATTAAAGCTTCACCGAACTCGTCTTCACTCATAGTCTTGATATAGTCGGCAATCTGTGAACTTTCAACGCCCATCTGCTGTGCGTAAAATTCAGCAACGGCGGTTTGTTTATCGCTGTCAGACATTTTTGAAATTGTTTCCTGCACTGCTTTCTGTATTTCAGATTCGTCAGGAACTGATGCAACAAACCGATAAATTTCAGCTTTCTGTTTATCATCTGCATTTTTCAAATAATCCTTTGCAACTGAAACTTTTTCTTTTTCGTCGGGTTCTTTGTAACCGTCTGTCATGAATTTTGAACCGTTAATAATATCCGTTTCGGGATTTTCAGTCTGAGCCTTTACAATGTCACTGTTTTCAGCCTGTTCTATTACGTGCTTTGTCAGCATGGGTGTATAAGCGATATACCCGTTTATCATACCTGCTTTTACGTCTTCGTTCGGACGTATAAAACCGACTATTTTAAGTTCAGTGCCTATATTTTCCGAGCTGTAAAGAAAGTCAAGACCCGTTTCTGTTTTGGTAAGGTCCGTATAGCCGTTACCGTTTTCATTCTGTTGATAGTACTCGCAAGGCAGAATCACCTTGAATTTCTTGTCAGTGATTTCGTCAAAATTCCATTCAGTCTGACCATAATCGTCAATAGTCTCTTCATTCATTGCTGACTTGAGAATACTGGAAAAATCGTCAGTATTTTTCAGACCCATTGCATAGGCTATAATATCAGGAAGCTCATTGTTTTTTGTAAGTACAACCACCGCTTCATCATAGTTTTCAGGCCATCTGCCATTAACGACATTATACTGATTTTTGATAATGTCATTAACCTGAGTACCGTCCTCAGACGCTATCAGTTCGGTCATTACATCAAGACCCATCATGGCAGTCTGCATACTTGTCATCGAATTATTCATAGCCATTGACATATATTCAGAGTCATTAATTCCAAGAGCCTTTGAATACATATCCATAAAATCAACCTTTATAATTTCACCGTCTGGAGTTTGAGTGAAAACCGGCATATTTACATCATAATTATNTGAAATCGCNGTAGTCTTGNCTTTGATAGTCTCGTTGCTGTCAACGAACNNCTTGATTTTTTTCATATTATTGACCTGTTTTGCTGACGAATGCACAGTATTGAACATATCATAAATAGCAGTATTTGCATATANCGTATCTGAATCATAATTTTTCTGACTTTCTTCGTTCGCATTTCCCATCATTGAGGCAAGCAACTCTGATGTATCAGTAGTTTCCCTTGTAATCTGCAAAGGATACGACGACAGTGTTTCTTCCTGAACATTGTTTATATAGTCGTTTACACCCGTCGAAAGAGAAAGAATAGTTGCAATACCTATAATGCCTATAGAACCCGCAAAAGCCGTTAAAAGAGTACGCCCCTTTTTGGTCATAAGGTTATTCATGGAAAGCGAAACCGCCGTACCGAAAGACATGGAAACTCTTTTCTTTGAAGCTTCTTTTATTTCAGTTTCTTTTTCCGGTGTATACGGGTCGCTGTCGTCCGTAAGCTGACCGTCTTTGATACGAACTATTCTCGTTGCATATTCTTCGGCAAGTTCGGGATTGTGCGTAACCATAATTACCAGCTTATCCTTAGCTATTTCCTTAAGAAGTTCCATAACCTGAATACTGGTCTCGCTGTCCAATGCTCCTGTAGGTTCGTCAGCAAGGAGAATATCGGGATTGTTTATCAATGCACGGGCAATTGCAACTCTCTGCATCTGTCCGCCCGACATCTGATTAGGTTTTTTATGAAGCTGATTTCCGAGACCCACTTTTTCCAGTGCTTCTTTTGCACGTCTTTTTCTTTCGGACTTTGAAACGCCCGAAATAGTCAAAGCAAGTTCCACGTTTGCAAGTACATTCTGGTGCGGAATCAGGTTATAGCTCTGAAAAATGAAACCTATTGAATGATTACGGTAAGCGTCCCAGTCTCTGTCCTTGTATTTTTTTGTGGAAACACCGTTAATTATCAGGTCACCGGAAGTATAATGGTCAAGACCTCCGATAATATTCAGCATAGTCGTTTTTCCACAGCCGGAATGTCCGAGAATAGCCACAAACTCGTTTTCACGGAAAGTCACGTTTACGCCGTTAAGAGCTGTGACCTTGTTTTCTCCGCTTCCGTACTGTTTAAAAATATCTTTCAGTTGAAGCATTGCATTTTTCCTTTATTCATTGAGATAAGCTATATTATAGCACATTAACAAAAATATGTCAATTATTTTCACAAAAATTTCATAAACCCAGTTAAATAAATCTTTACCTAATAAAGCACCTCCGCATATTTCAGCGGAGATGCCTTTTATCTGATTATTTCATACCGTATTTTTTAAGAAGATTCTGAATCTTTTCATGTGGGTCAATAATTTTTCCTATTGAAACGTCGTGATTGATAGCTTCAATAAAATAAGCGATATACTTTGAAACGTCAACTTCATGAAACCACGGTCTACTGAGGAGTTCAGGAGTTCTGTAAGTGAGATTTGTACCGAACACACCGTCAATATAGCCTTCTTCATATGCCTTGTCGAACTTTTCAAGACCGTTTGTGAAAATAGCATAAGTAGCGTATGTAAAAATTCTCTTTGCTTTCTTTTCCTTGAGACTGTAAGCAAGGTCAAGCATTGACTCGCCTGATGAAATAATGTCATCGGCAACAAAAACGTCCTTGCCCTCAACAGAGTTTCCGAGATATTNGTGAGCAATGATNGGATNTCTGCCGTTTACGATAGTTGAATAGTCACGTCTNTTGTAGAACATACCCATTTCAACACCGANAACAGNCNNNTAATACATATTTCTGTTCAAAGCTCCTTCGTCGGGGCTGACAATCATGAATTTATCCTTAGAACAGTCAATATCCTTGATATCTTTNANCATAGTTTTAAGAACCTGATATGTAGGCATTACGTTGTCAAAGCCCNTAAGCGGAACAGCGTTCTGAACTCTCGGGTCATGAGCGTCAAAAGTAACGATATTTGAANCGCCCATTGCTTCAAGTTCCTGTAAAGCACAAGCGNAGTCAAGAGATTCACGGTAACTTCTTCTGTGCTNTCTGCCACCATAAAGATTAGGCATAATCACAGTAATTCTGTGAGCCTTACCGCTTGCTGCCTGAATGATTCTCTTTAAATCCTGATAATGGTCGTCAGGAGACATGGCATTTTCCATACCGAAATAATTGTACTTGATATTGTAGTTACCTACATCAACAATTATAAAGAGGTCTTTACCTCTGATTGTGGACTTGATAAGACCCTTACCGTCGCCTGAAGAAAATCGAGGACACTCGCTTTCAACAAGAAAAGTATCTGTNTCATATCCTGCCTTACCCGACCATTCAACAAGATACTTGTCGATNTTTGCACCGATTTCCTTAANGCTTTCCATAGCGATAACGCCGATAGGTGCAACATTTGATTGGCTGCTGAATAAATTTTCACNTGAAGCTGTCATAAANTTTTTCCTTTCAGTTTTTATATTAACCTGTTAAAAATAAGCTTTTTACTTGCAGAAATTTTCAATATAACTTTCAATATCTTCTGCTATAATCTGCTTTGCAACATCTGCGTGTTCCACTTCATTAACAGCAGTTGTTTTATGTTCAAGTTCTTTATACACGGTAAAAAAGTGGCTCATTTCGTCAAAAATATGCTTGGGTATCTGGTCAATATCCTTGTACATATTATAGTTAGGGTCATCAAAAGGAATAGCAATAATTTTGTCATCATGATGACCATTATCAAGCATTCTTATAACGCCGACCGGATAACATTTTACAAGGGTAAGGGGGATAAGCTTTTCAGAACAGAGAACAAGCACATCAAGCGGGTCATTATCGTCTGAATAGGTTCTCGGAATAAAACCGTAGTTGGCAGGATAATGTGTAGAAGTATGAAGGATTCTGTCCATTTTTATAAGACCGGTATCCTTGTCAAGTTCATACTTGATTTTACTGCCCTTTCCGATTTCTATAACTGCGTAGAAATGTTCCGGACTGATTCTTTTGGGGCTGATTTTATGCCATATATTCATTTATTTACCTCCAATAATATTCAGATTTCGTTACCGGAATCCAAAAATATATTATATACTATAAATAAGTATACCATGTTTTCATAATTTGTCAATAACGCTTTGAAATTTCGGCATTATGATGTAAAATATCAAAAATTACCGTAAAATTTTCAGNTTTTGTNACTCCTGAATCCAATAAATCATAAANAAANGTATCAGTAAAATGATGNTATTAANAAANAATNAATATTGNTAATAATTAATATNTTATAATTCTATTGATTTTTTTTAAAAATTATTGNAGAATATATATAAAGAGTTTTTTAAGGAGATGATATTATCATGCCCGTTTACAGAATCGCNGTAATCATCNCAGGTATNGACCAGAGCTATCANAGTACAATTCTGAACGGCATTTCCAATTCTTATGATTAATGTTCAGTCCATGTAGAAGCGTTTATTTCATTCATCGGGTCAATGGGAAATCTGACCAATTACACTAGAAAATTTAATATTTTCAATCTGCCTGATTGCAGACA
>WFLX010025745.1_pt1 | contig 17624 bp, 11 predicted proteins | sample 4967041 | NCBI WGS metagenome assembly WFLX01 (sample SAMN12857096, study PRJNA449069) | gut metagenome | isolation source: stool from male and female vole | host: Microtus ochrogaster | place: USA:Florida | collected 2017 | reverse complement strand
AATAGTGTCGGTATATTCAAGAAGCCTGTCGGCAAGTGTGCTCTTGCCGTGGTCTATATGGGCAATGATGCAGAAATTCCTTATATTCTTCATCGTGTAGAGTTGAAATCGGTTTGTTCAGAGTGCAAAATTCCCAAGGCCCGCGTTTCCGGACGTGCCACCAGCACATCGGTATCTGTCGCTTCTGCTTCGGCCGACTCCATCTCAGTGGCCGGCATCAGGGTTTCTGAGACAAAGTCCGGGCCTGCAAAGGCTGATAGGGTCACATTCCGCAGTGAGGGAATATGGCTTGCCGCACTCGCAGTTATCGTAATCCTCATCATCTTATTTCTCAGATTATGGCACAGATTGAATCGCTGATACCTTTCCTGATTTTGTGGGAAACCGGAGTGTCAGACCCGACTGCCACTCCCGAGGCCCTTTTCAGCAAAGCCCGACGTAAAGGAGTGGTGTGTGACCCTGCCGATAGGGGCGGTGCCACGCTTGTGGGCATCACCATAGGCACATATAAGGAATATTGCCGCCGCAAAGGGCGTATCTCTCCTGCCGAGGCTGATTTCGGGCGGCTCGGTTTCGATGAATGGCTCGACATACTCAAGACCATGTTCTGGGATCGATGGCGGGCTGATGAAATCCGATCGCAGCGAGTGGCCCATTTTCTTGTGGACTGGGTGTGGACTTCAGGCGCCTATGGCATCACTATCCCGCAGAGGCTTCTCGGGGTGACACCCGACGGCATTGTCGGGCCTAAGACCCTCGCCGCTCTTCATTCGCGCGATGCTTCCGCTCTTTTATCTCTGCTGAAGAAGGAGCGCATCGCCTACATCGACCGCATTTGCGCGGCTCGCCCTGCCAACGAGCGATTCCGCACGGGTTGGCTGCGACGCATAAATGCTATATGAGTCAGTGATTTGGTCAAAGGTTTTCTTTCTAAAGAAAACTTTTTGGCCATTTTCTTTCTTTGTAAAGAAAACTTTTTGTAACTTTGTGAAAAATTGACAGATATGGAGCGAATATATGAAATATCGCGGCGACTGACCGAAGACCTCAACATGCCGATGCGTCGTTATCTATATGACAGGATTGTATGGCCTGATCGCCTGATCATGATAAAAGGAGCGCGAGGAGTGGGTAAGACCACCATGATGTTGCAACGTTGCAGGGAAAATGGAGAGAACGGGGTGTATGCCTCGCTCGATCAATTGTTTTTTAACGACCACACCATTGTAGAACTTGCAGACTATCATTATAAACATGGTGGCACACATCTATATCTTGACGAGGTGCATCTATATCCTCGCCCTAATTGGGAGCGAGAACTCAAGAATATTTATGACAGTTATCCCGGTCTACATATAGTGTTTACCGGGTCATCACTTCTGCATCTCAACAGCAAGATAGCGGATTTGTCCCGGCGTTTGGCGGTTTACGATCTCAGGGGGCTCTCTTTCCGCGAGTATCTGAATTTCAAGTGCGGTCACTCTTTCGAGGCTATTACTCTTGCTGAGATGTTGGAGAGTCACGGCGCGCTCGCTTCAAGAATATCTGCACGTCTCCGGGTAATAGGTGAATTTGAGAAATATCTGAAGACGGGCTACTTTCCTTTCTTCATGGAAAGTTCTGAAATCACATACGCGCAGCGAGTGGAGCGCCTTGTGCTGTCGGTGATAGATATTGATATTCCGGCAATCACGGCTATAGAGTATGATACGCAGCTGAAATTAAAGAAACTTCTCGTGGTGCTTGCCGAGCAGGTGCCATTTGTGCCGAACATCACAAGCCTCACCCGAGATGTCGAGGTGACAAGAAATCAGTTGATGAAATTTTTTACGCTTCTTAGCGAAGGGGCGATAATCCGTACATTGACTGATGACACCACTCAGCCTAAGCGGGCCGCCAAACCCGAGAAGATCCTCTTCGACAATCCGTCGGTGATGCAGGCGCTCGGCATCATTCATAAGGTGGGCACTGTCAGAGAAAGTTTCGTGGCGTCCATGCTGAGTTCTCAAGGACAACTTCATGCACCGAAGGCGGGCGATTTTCTCCTCAACAGAAAATACCTCTTTGAAGTGGGAGGTCGCAATAAAGGATTCTCTCAGATTGCCGACAGGCCCGACAGTTATGTCATAGCTGACAATATCGAGACCGGAGCGGGCAACAAAATCCCGATATGGCTCCTCGGCTTTCTTTACTGAGCTGCATTTCTCTGGTGAATTTATTGCGTCTTATGTTCATGAAATTTGCTTTTCATTTGCGGGAGCGTGAGGTTTGATTTGGATGGATGAGGATTTTTTATTAATTTTGCATCCGAAAATCGCGGGGCAGCGCCTCGGTGCCACTCCATGCGAGCGATTTTTTGTGAAACAGAGATAATTACTACAGATATTTGATTTTTATCCGAAAGGAGGTTGCAAGCGACTGCAAATAGAGACACGTATCATTTTTTAGCCGAAAAATTTTGTCAGGTTGCAAATTATGAGTAATTTTGCAGCCGCAACCGGGAATATGTGCCTTTGGGCATCATCCCGCCAACCTCAATAATAAAAAATCGAAACCAATAAAAATCAAATCACCAAAGCATGATTATCGTACAAGTCAAAGAAGGCGAGAACATCGAAAAAGCCCTCAAGAAATTCAAGCGCAAATTCGAGCGCACAGGCATTGTTAAAGAACTCCGTAGCCGTCAGGCCTTTGAGAAGCCTTCCGTAACCAACCGCAAGAAGATGATCAAGGCTGTCTACGTGCAGCAGCTTCGCCAGAACGAGGAGTAATCGATCAGTCTTCACCACGATATGCAATATCAGAAAGAGCCGCTTCCCGGAGGAGACGGCTCTTTCTGCTGATAAATGCCTTAACTGAGCTATGCTGACCGACTTCCTGAGATATCTTGAGCTGGAACTCAACCGGAGCGTGCTGACGGTGGACGCCTACCGGCGCGATCTTCATGACATGGCGGAGTTTCTCGGGCTTGATCCGGAACTTCCCGACGCCCGGTATGTCACCACGTCGGACATCCGCGCGTGGCTCGCCCACCTCGCCAGGGGAGGGATGTCGGCGCGCTCGCTGCGACGCAAGACTCAGGCGGTGAGGGCTTTTTTCAGGTTTCTGCAGAAGAGGGGAGTGGTAATGGCGAATCCGGCCCGCGACATCCAGCTAGCAAGAATCGGCAAAAAACTTCCCGAATTCGTAAGGGAGAGCGAGATGGAAGCCCTGCTCGACTCTGTGCCAGCGGGCGGAGACCCGGCCCTCAATATCCGCAACCGGCTTGCAATTACAATTTTCTACAGTTGCGGCATACGCCGAGATGAACTTGCAAAGATCACTGATGCCGACATCGACCTCGGCAATCGCGAGCTGAGGGTGCACGGCAAGCGCAACAAGACCCGCGTTGTCCCGCTTCCCGATGAGCTGATAGCGCAGATCGAGGAGTGGCAGAAGATACGCGACTCGCTCTGGCAACTCCCCGCTCCGGCTCCGCTCATCTGCTCGAGCCGCGGTAAACTCACCGGCCGGGCAATCTATAACCTTATCCACAAGCAACTGCTCAACACTGGCGCAACCCACAAAGGGCCACACACGCTGCGCCACACTTTCGCCACGTCCATGCTCAACGGGGGTGCGGAGATCAACTCCGTCAGGGAACTCCTCGGGCACTCATCGCTTCAGTCCACGCAGATATATACACATCTCACATTTTCAGACATCCGAAAGGCTTACGATTCAGCCCATCCGCGGAGCAAAAAGTGACAATAATTTTTTTAACTATAAAGGATTAACATAATTTAACACTATTTTAACCTCCATTCACATCTTTTTCAGTAATTTTGCAATCTCAACGACCTGTAACTGGACATCATAAAACATCTTACGAATCTATACCTTGACTTTCAGTTGATTATACATAATAATCTATAATACTACAACATCATCTACCTAATGAAGAACTCGATCAAATCTTGCATCCTGTTCGGTTCTCTTGGCCTGGCAGCCGCTTCGTGCGGTCCCGACTGGGGCAAAATGGATCCGCCTGCAGGAAATCAGATCTATCCTTCTCTTCAGAATGTGGCAAGCTACAATTTTGATGAGGAAATAGATCCGCTCGTAGTCGAGCTTGGCTCCCTCGATGGGAGCGCTGCGGCCGTAGTCGCCGTAGACGACTCTGTGCAATCTCCAATTCTCGACATCAGTCGTGGAGCCTACGCAAGGCTTGCGAATGCTCTCACCGCTGTCGATTGCCAGACGTCGGCATCCGTGTCTTTCTGGTTTAAGCAGGTGTCAGGCATAACGCCGGCCGAAGGCGAGGTGGCACCCGTAAACCTCACAAGTTCAATCCTGCACTGGGAGATAGAGGGAAGCACCCTCGACTTCACAGCCAACGGATGCCTGAAGCTGAAGAGTGGTGAGAAAGCAATCACTCTCAACGATCCGGCCGAAATCAAGAATGATTTCATTAAAGCCGACAAGTGGCAGTTTATCACACTTGTAGTGCATCAGAACAACTTGCGCCTGTTTGTAGGCGGTGAGGAAATGCCCGTTACTGTTCCCGAGGGCACCGATCTTTCTGAAGCAGTGTTGCTGATGAACCGCGCTGATTATGTAGTGCTCAATGCAGACGGCGATCAGCACATGCTCCTCGACGACTTCACCTTCTTCCGCAACAGTGCCACTGAGAAAGAAGCGAAGCAGCCCAAGAAGGGTAAGATTGGCCAGACAGGAAGCGGAAGCGACGAGCCGGACTATAGCAATTGGATCTTGGTAGGAGAAGAAGACAATACCACCGGATTCTGGACTGCTTGGGGTCCATACGTCAATCTAACTGGCAACGGCAATATCCACTACGAATTCTTCAACTATAGTGATGAAGGTGCAAACTGGAGAAACTGGTTGCTCTGCCTCACTAACGGAATAGAGCGTGAAGGAAACGGATATTCCGAATATATAGTACTTCGCTCCGATGCATGGGGTTGGGGAGCACTGTATGACACAGGTGAAATGAGCCAGGAATTTGATTGGGATACCTTCTGCCACGATATGAACGGGGCTTACGTCAACATGGATATCAACCGCAACGGAGCCAATGTGGAGATTGTATGTGTCATCACTACTGTGGAAGGCAAGACACTCAATTATCGTAAGACCATTGAAGGAGTGGATTCAGAAACTCTCGGATCATTCCTCCTCGTGGAAGGTGGTCACCTGCTCATCAATCCTGAACAAGTGTTTGTTGGAAACACCTACAAACCGGGAGAATACACTGTAGGTACAGACTTTACCACAGGATTCTGGAGCGCATGGAGCAATCAGGTGCGTATGGAAGGCAACTTCAAAAATTTCGCATTCGAATTCATTAACCATAGCCAAGGGGAAGGCTCTCAAAACTGGCAAAGCTGGGGACTCGTAGTCACCAATGGTTACCAGTCAGCCCCTGATGGACAAAGAGATCCGGCCTACTCAGAATACTATTATCTGCGTGCAGATGCATGGGGCTGGGGATCACACTACGACAGTTCTACGATGACTCATGGGTATAACTGGGATACATTCACTTCTGAAANTANGGACGCTAATNTGCGTANGTANTTNACNTATCAAAACCAGGAACTTACAATGTCTGCACGGCATACGAAGNCCGATGGGGAAAGAATNCCTGAATACAGNTTTGTCACTCCCGGAGTGTCTGCTCCTCTCAGCCTTATCCTCACATGCGAAGGCTGCTGGCTCGAAATACTGAAAGCGGGATATTTCCCATTTGCAGACATGAGTCCTGAATCAAACGACTAACTCTAAAATCTGAAACTGATAATGAACATAAATAGTAACAATACGCCTCATGGCCGGAGAATTTATCTCCGGCTGTTGGCGGCGCTCCTGACCTTGCTATGTGGGCATTATGCCTATGCACAGCAGGCTCAGATAACCGGCACGGTGAAAGACAACACCGGAGAACCGCTGATCGGCGCCACAATCATTGAAAAAGGTACTTCCACGGGCACAGCCACCGATCTTGACGGCAATTTCGTGCTGTTCGTAAAAGACGCGGAGAAAGCGGTGCTGACAGTATCTTACGTTGGCTACACCACTGAGGAAGTAGCCGTGAAAGGTCAGAAACACCTTGAGATCACACTGAAGGAATCGTCAGAGCTCCTCGACGAGCTCGTGGTGGTAGGCTACGGCCAGCAGAAGAAGGAGTCGGTGATCGGCGCCATCTCGCAGGTAGGCTCGGCCGATCTTCTTGAGACACCCTCGGCCAACCTCTCGCAAGCCATCGCCGGTAAGATTCCCGGTGTCATCACTTCGCAGACTTCAGGCGCCCCGGGTGCCGACGACGCCTCCATCTTCATCCGCGGCCGTGCTACATTTGCCGGCGACGCGCAGCCCCTTATCCTTGTGGACGGCATCGAGCGATCATTCTCGCAGATCGCACCCGACGATATCGAGACCATCTCCGTGCTTAAAGACGCATCAGCAACAGCTGTGTATGGTGTGCGCGGCGCGAACGGAGTCATGCTCATCACCACCAAGCGCGGTAAGGAGCAGAAACCGGTAGTGAGCCTCACGGCCAACTTCCAGTGGCAGACCCCGACCCGCAAGGACTCTTATCTCGATTCCTACAATTCGGTGACCCTGCTTGAGGAAGCCCTTGCAAACGATGGCCTTCCCTCACAGTATTCAATGCAGGACATTGAGATGTACCGTCGGTCGGCCCTCGGGCAGCTCGAGGGTGTGGAAGCGTTGCTTTATCCGAATGTGGACTGGTATGACGAACTCCTCCGTAGTTCAGCCCCCTCACAGCGCTACAACGCGAGCGTAAGGGGCGGAACAAAGAGAATGCGCTACTACGCATCGCTCGAATTCTACAACCAGGGGTCGCTCTACAAGGAACTCTCGCGCGACACCTACGGCAACGGCTCATCGCAGCACTACCGCCGCTACAGTTTCCGTGCCAACGCCGACTTCTTCCTCACCAAAGACCTCACCCTCTCTGTGAACTTCGGCACTCGCTTCGAGGAGCGTAAACTCCCCAACAGCACCGAAAGAGGCGACTTCAGCAACGCCTTCTATCAGATGAACCATACTCCCGGCTGGCTTTTCCCCGTGGCCTACGAGGTGCTTAACGGCGAGGACACCAAGACCCTCTGGGGTGGCAGCTCGCAGTATCAGGATAATATCTATGGCACTTTCGCCGTGGGCGGCTACTACAAGGGTATCAACACCATCAACGAGACCAACTTCATTGTAGACTACAAGATGGACTGGCTTACCCCCGGCCTTTCAGCCCGCGCAATGGCTTCTTTCGACTACGAAAGCTACCACCAGAACCAGTATAAGAAAAGTTTCGCAAAATACGAGCTCAACGACAGGGACAATTACATGTCGATCGACGCCTACAACAAGTTCGGCACCGACGCCCCGATGACATCAAGCTATGATTTCAACACAATCTACAAGCTCTATCTCGAGGCTCAGATCAACTACAAGCGCACTTTCAACAACGTGCACGACGTCTCCGCTATGGTGCTCTACATGCAGAACGACTACCGCGAGAACTCCGAACTCGCCAAGAGATATCAGGGTGTGGTTGGCCGCGTCACATACGCTTACGACAACCGTTATCTCGCCGAGTTCAACGCCGGATACAACGGCTCGGAAAACTTCCATAAAGACCGCCGTTTCGGTTTCTTCCCCGCTTTCTCGCTCGGCTGGCGCATCACAGAGGAAAGTTTCATGGAAAGCACCACAGACTGGCTCTCCAACCTGAAACTGAGAGGCAGCTACGGACAGGTCGGCAACGACAACTACACCGGACAGCGCTTCCTCTACGAGCAGAAATGGTCGCAGATTAGCAACGACTACTACTTCGGCACCAACGGCCAGACAGGTATCTTTGAGCAGCAGTATCCCAACTACTACGTGACTTGGGAAAGGGCTCACAAATTCAACATCGGTCTTGAGTTCGGCTTCCTCAACAACACTCTCACCGGAAGTTTCGACTACTTCACCGAGAAGCGCGACGATATCCTTGCTGAATATCAGACAAGACCCTGGTGGTTTGGCGTGACATCGGCTGTAGGAAACCTCGGAAAGACAAAGAACTCAGGTTTCGAGCTTGAACTCCACTACAACAACAAGATAGGAGCCGATATCAATTATAACGTAGGTTTAACCTTCTCGCACGCAAAGAACAAGATCACCGAAATGGACGAGCCTGCCCTGAAGACTGCTTACCGCAAGCAGACCGGACATCCCATCGGACAATACTTCGGACTTCAGTGCGACGGCTTCGTGACATCGGCAGATATCGCCTCAGGCAAACTTCCGCAGTCTACATTCGGCGATGTCAAGGTGGGCGACCTCAAATACCGCGACATGAACGGCGACGGTTTCATCGACGACCGCGATATCACCTATATCGGCTTGAGCGACCTGCCTGAGAACACCTACGCCGTGACACTCGGCGCTGACTGGAAGGGTCTCGGCTTCAGCATGATGTTCCAGGGCGTGAGCGGAGTGAGCCGCTACTATGACGCTGAGGCGATGTATGCCTTCGTCAATGGCGGCAAGGTGAAGGAGCATCATCTCGACCGCTGGAATCCCAACGTGAGCGAGGCCCAGAACCTCGCCAACGCAAAGTATCCGCTTCTCCACTATGACAACTACGGTAACCACAACCAGCGCACCAACAGCTTCTTCCTGAAAGACGGCTCTTTCTGCCGCCTCAAGAATGTGGAGATCTACTACAACCTACCGCAGAAATGGATCAGACATGCCGCAATGTCACAATGCCGCGTCTTCGTGAACGCCAACAACCTCGTGACATGGGACAAGCNCGANGGGCTTACAGACCCCNAGAGCAACGGCTCTAACCGCTATCCCATCTGCAAGACCATCAACTTCGGTGTCAACATTCAATTCTAACCTACCGACATGACCAAGAAATTCAAACATATAGCACTGACCACGGCAGCCGTAGGCATGGCTCTTGCGATGACTTCGTGTAGCGATTATCTCGACAAGCAGGCCTCCAACGAGCTGACGGAAGAAAAGACACTCGCCGACTGGCGAATGTTCGAGTACTTCCACACCGACACCTACAACTTCCTGCGCCACGGCGCCAACCGAATGAGCGACTCCTGGCTCGACGCCGCAACAGACCTTGCCGAGACTTCGTTTGCCACGGGAGGAGCGCGCACTTCATTCAATATCGGCAACTACTATTCCGGAGGTGGCTGGAGCGAGCTTCAGGACACTTGGGAATCACGCTACCGCGCCATCAGGAAATGCAACTGGGTGCTCACCAATATGGACAAGGTGCCCAAGAATATCACCCTGACCGACGAGGAAGACGCCCAGCAGCGTGCCACAATGCGCGCCGAGGCTCGCACATTCCGCGCTTATTTCTACTGGGAGCTTTTCCTGCGCTACGGGCCTCTGCCCATCATCGAGGACGTGCTCGATCCGGAAAAGGATATGGTGGGGCCCTACAAGACCCGTCCGTCGTATGCCGACTACACCGATTTCATCCTCACCGAACTTCGTGAGTCGCGTTCCGATCTCCTGAACTACGATGATGCCTGGAACGGCAACCGCATCGGACGCCTTTCGCAGCCTATGTCGCTGGCTCTCGAGTCGAGGATACTCCTCTATCTCGCGTCTCCGAGATACGCCGCGCTCGGATGCAACGTAAGCTGGCAAGAGGCTGCTGACTGCGCAAGAAACTTTATCGAAACTTACGGCGGCAACTTCGGCTTATATGCCGAAGCCTCCAAATCGGGCGCCGAGAACTATGCTAACGCGATACTCCACTCGCAATACACCGGAAATAACAATGAGGTGATCTTCTTCCGCAACGACACTCAGATAGGGTGGGGCGGAATCAGCCTCGACACTCCGGTGGGCGAAGGCGGACGCGGCGGCAACTGCCCCTCGCAGAACCTCGTGGACATGTATGACATGGCCGACGGCTCATCGCCCTTCCAGCAGTATGACGCCACCGGAGCTCCCGTCTACAATGCCGACGGAATGCCCGCCATCAACGCAGCAAGCGGATATTCCGACCAGCGGATGTGGCAGGATCGTGACCCCCGCTTCGAGGCATCTGTGCTGTTCCACGGCACTGAATGGGGCTCGATGAACAGCACCGGAAGCATCGACGTGCGCCGCGGCATGGCCGATAATCCTATCGGCAACGCCGACGCCACTCCTACAGGCTACTACATGCGCAAGTACATACCCGCATCAATTCTCGCAAGCAACCATGGCGGCTCGGCCTATCGTCTATGGACCATCATCCGCTATGCCGAGATCCTGATGAACTATGCTGAGGCTCTCAACGAAGTGGGCGGCCCTTCAGATCAGGTCTGCGCCCTGCTCGATCAGGTGCGTCACCGTGCGGGAATCACCGGCAACACTGCCGACCGCACCGACCTGAAGACCAAGGAAGCTATGCGCAACTTCATCCATAAGGAGCGCACGGTGGAATTCGCTTTCGAGGAGCACCGCTGGTGGGACGTGCGCCGCTGGAACGTGGCCAAGGAAGCCCTGTCGCGCGACATCTACGGCATAGATGTGGCTCAGAACGGCGCCATCTCGCGCAAGGTGGCTCAGAAACGAGTGTTTGAAGACAAGATGTATCTCTACCCGATTCCCGAGGCCGAATACTGGAAGACGGAAATCGCCAACAATCCCGGGTGGGAATAAGTCATAGTGCATAACACCAAGCATTCAAGATACACAATACTTACCTAAGAAACATGAATAATACAGCAAAACATATATCAGCCATCCGCAGGCTCGCCATCGTTTCGGCCTTAGCCGGCACATCGCTCACGATGTCGGCGGCGGGAGGACGCGAGCTCAAGGGCCGCGTCACTGACGCGGAGGGCAATCCCATCCCGGGAGCCATTGTCAATGTGGCCGAACAGAGCGGCATCGTTGTCACGGACATCGACGGCTGTTTCACCCTCAAGGACGTTGCGATCGAAGACGAGATCANCACCAAGTGTGTGGGCTACGACCCGAAGATCGTGACTGTGGAAGACCTTCAGGCTCCCCTCGTGATAGTGCTTGATCCGGAAAGCGACGCCTACGCCAAGCTCCGTAATTTCGCCTTTGCCGACAAGCCGGCCAAGTACCAGACCGAGGCAACCTCGATCGTCACCGGCGAAGAACTGCAGCGTTATCCAATCACGGTGCTTCAGAACGCCTTCAGCTCTACCGTGACCGGCGTGCAGACCTACGAGGCTGCAACCGAGCCCGGTTGGGCGGAGACAAAGATGTATATCCGCGGTATCCGCACCCTCAATTCATCGGCACGTAATCCTATTGTTATCGTAGACAATGTGGAGCGCGACATATCCTTCCTCGATGCATTCCCCATCGACAATGTGACCATCCTGAAGGATGCTGCTGCCACCGCCCTCTACGGTATGCGTGGCGCCAACGGCGTGGTGCTCGTCACCACTAAGCGCGGCGAAAGCGGCAAAGCGGTCATCGACTTCACTCAGGAGGTGGGTTGGCAGACGCTGACCAACACCGTTGAGAACCAGAATGCCTACAACCACGCGCTCACATCCAACCAGGTGCGCTATCTCGACGGCAAGGATCCCCTCTACTCTCCGGAGGCCATAGAGAAGTATCGCCGTGTCTGCAACGGTGAGACTCTGGAAGGAATCGACCGCTACAAATATTTCAACACCAATTGGTTTGACGTATTGTATCGTGACACTGCTCCTGTGCTGAAGACCAACTTCCAGATCTCGGGCGGCAACAAGAGGGCGCGCTACTATGTGTCGTTCTCATATCTCCGCCATGAAGGTATGTGGAACAACGAGGCCACCTCGCACAAGGCTGAAGGCTACAACTCGCAGCATGCGCTCAACCGCTGGAACCTCCGCTCAAACCTCGACATCACGGTAAATGACTACCTCACCGTAGGCCTCGACCTCGGCGGACGTATCGACAATATCACTCAGCCTACGGCATCGGTGTTCGACCTCACCACCTTCGGCGCGGTGGAGACCAATGTGTTCTCGCCCGTATACTGTCCCAACGGAGAACTCTATCTGGACAACAACACCAATAACCCGATCTATCAGCTCGGATCGTCGGGTCTTGAGAAGAACCGCCGCCGTCAGCTTTACTCCACCCTCAACGTGAAGGGCGACCTGAGGAAGATCACTCCGGGTCTGGGCGTGGACGCAGTGGTATCGTTCGACGCATACGACGGTTACGAATCAACTCAGCGAAACGCCATCAACGCCTACAGCTACGACTGGAACAACTCTACAGTCGAGAATGTGGAAGACTTCACCTATACCCAGACTAAGAGCTACGAGGAACTCAGCAACCCGAGCAAGAACGAGCGCGACAACTCATGGACTCTCAACCTCAGGGGAGGTTTCAGCTATGAGCGAATCTTCGGCAAGCACAATGTAGACGTAAGGGCATTCGTGCGTTCCTACATGAAGCGCAACAACCGAGGCCCGCACTCTGCCAACTGGTATCACCTCTCGTCTGACCGCTATCTCAGCTACAATGCTGTGGGCACTTACGTGTTCGACAACCGTTACATCGTGAACGGAAGCATCTCCTACATGGGTAACGACAACTTCGACCCGGAGAACCGCTGGGGCACATTCTGGGGCGTAGGTGCCGGATGGCTCATCAACAACGAGAAGTTCCTGCAAAACGAGAATGTAAATCTTCTCAAACTCCGCCTCTCATACGGAAAGACCGGTATGAGCGACACCGGCGCAGGACGCTATCCCTACCAGTCGATCTTCGAGCAGAATAACGGCTACAGTTTCGGCACGGGAGCCGTATGGGTGCCCGGCTATCAGGAGGCTCAGGCCGGTAATCCCAACTCCAAGTGGGAGATTTCCAGAATGGCAAACATCGGCCTCGACTGGGGCTTCTTCGGCAACCGCCTCTACGGAAGCGTGGATTTCTGGAAAGAATGGCGCAGCGACATCCTCATCAACCGCTCCACCAACCCCGACATCCTCGGCATCAGCTTTGCCAAGGACTCATACGGAAAGGTTGAGTCGAAAGGTTACGAGCTGACCATCGGCCACCAGAACAAGATCGGCAAAGTGGAATACACTGTGGAAGGAATGCTCTCCTACAATATCAACAAGATCACCGAGATGGACGAGGTGGAGCCTGCCGTGGCATGGCAGCGCAAGACCGGCGACCGTATCCGTGGTTATGAGGGAGTGGCAGCCATCTACGAGAGTGAGAATCCCGGAGTGATCGGCGGCTGGAACATGTATCAGTTCAACGGTTGGGCAAGCGATCCCGCCCTTATCTCTACATCGCAGCAGGACGCTATCGATCACCCTGAAAAATATCCTTTCAACTCTTTCTCAGGTAGCGGCCAGAAACTCGGCACCGCCGTGTTTAAGGATATCAACAACGACCGTATCATCGACTCGCGCGACATGATGCCGCTCGGCTACACTATGCTCCCCGACCTCATCCCCTCGCTCGCGCTCACGGTGAAATATGCCGGCTTCGANCTGAAGGTTGTAGGCACCGCCTATCTCAACCGCTCAGTGTTCCTCTCGCCTGCGATGACATTCTCAGAATGGGGCTCGAACAACTCCACCCACGCCGTGAAGGATGCCTGGGGCTACTATACCGACGATCCTACCGACCCCCGCAACATCAACGCCAAATATCCGCGTCTGTCTTTCTCCTACAACTCTGAAGACTCCTCACGCGACAACGGCTCATATCAGAACGATATATGGATCACCAACGGCGACTATTTCTCGCTCCGGAACATCGAGTTCGGCTATTCACTCCCGGCAAAACTGATTGCCAAAGCCTGCATGACTAAATGCCGCTTCTACTTCAGTGCATACAATGTGGCCACATTCAGCCATCTGCCGAAGGGAATGGACCCCGAACGCCCGATGGGCTACTGCTGGTGGTATCCCAAGACAAGAATCATGTCGTTTGGCGTCAACGTAGCATTCTAACCACAGAACCGAAACAATCATGAAAATCTATAAATCAGCTATACTCGGAGCCGCACTTCTCACACTCGGTGCGACATCCTGCGACTCCTATCTTGACAAGGAGGTAGACCTCACCCTGCAGTCGGAACTGGTCTTCAGCGACTATGACATGACCAGGGGTGCGCTCGCCAAACTATATGAATATCTTCCCGATGCATTCCAAGGCTACAGCGACACTCAATATCGCCTGAGCCAGGACTGCATGACCGACAATGCCATCGACTTCTGGGGCGTGGCTCGCTACCATTCCGTGACCGATGATGCATACGACGCCACCGGGCATTGGTTCGCTTCCCACTACTGGAGCAACGACTACAAAGGCATCCGCGCGTGCAACCAGTTTATTGCCAACGCCAAGGAGAGCGTTGTGGGCAATGCGGAAAAGAAAGGCGACGACAACCGTCTCTACGACCGCTGGATAGCGGAGGCCCGCGTGATCCGCGCCCTGCTCCACTTCGAACTCATCGGCTACTTCGGCGATATTCCCATTGTGGCCGACGATGAGAACGGCGACCCGATAATCCTCTCGCCCGGCATGGTCATTCCGGAGCGCACCAAGGCTGCCGACGCCCTGCAGTGGGTAGCCGACGAGATGGATAAGTATAAGGATAACCTTCCATTCCGTTATCAGAACGAAGATGAGAACTGGGGCCGCGTGAACGGAGCCGCAGCATACGCACTCAAGTCGCGCGCGCTGCTCTACAAGGCTTCCCCGCTCCATAACCCCACTGGCGACCAGGCTCTCTGGAGCGCAGCGGCAAAGGCCGCTACCGACTTCCTCGCAAAGAACGCCACCTGCAGCAATCCCTATCGCCTGCACACCACGCCTTCTAACAATACTGAGGAGAACTACTATGCCATCTTCACATCAAACCCCGTGATGAGCAACGAGTATATCCTCAGCCGCTCGGTATGGTCTACGCTTCAGCTCGTGTACTTCAACGGCCCCTGCNGCTTCTCGNGTGCGATNTNCAACACCNGCTACTGCAANCCTACGCAGAATCTTGTGGATGCCTACGAGACAAAGAACGGTCTTCCCATCGATCAGGATCCGACCTACGACCCGCAGAACCCCTACGCAAACCGCGACCCGCGTCTGGCTCAGACCATCTTCTATCATGACATGGTGTGGGGCGACGGCGATGAGGCCCGTCCGCTCGACATGAACCACGTCAGCGACGATGAGGGTGCGGGTGTGGACTATGCTCGCGGTAACGGTGGCACCTGTACGGGTTACTATTGCAAGAAATATGTGCACAACATCCGCTTCGACGGCACAATAGGCAACCAGCGTGTGGCATGCCCCATCTTCCGCTTCGGCGAGATTCTGCTCAATGCAGCAGAAGCGCTCAACGAAGCCGGACAGACCGGTGAGGCCATCAAATATATCGACCAGCTCCGCTCAAGAGTGGGAATGCCGAGCTATGCAGGCAAGAATCAGGAGCAGCTCCGCGAGAGAATTCAGAACGAACGTCGCATAGAGCTCTGCTTCGAAGACCACCGCTTCTACGATTGTCGTCGTTGGAAACTCTTCGAGAACCAGACCTACGACTCGGAGAAGAACCTGCCTTACTACAAGCAGCTCTATCATCTCTACGGCGTGACTATTCACAAGAGTGATAATGTGAAATTCGTCTATGGAGACTCGGAGAAATACCCCAGGTTGAACTTCAACGCCCCGAAGAACTATTTCTTCCCAATACCCTTCTCAGAAGTGCAGCGTATCGGTCTGCCTCAGACTCCGGGCTGGGAACTCTAACTTTTTCTACTGAAGACTACACATGACCATCAGATCAAGAATCATTCTTTTTGCAGCCGCAGGCATCCTGTTATCGGGTGCCTGCGCTGAAAAGTCTCCCTACATACCCGACGAGCCCGTTGCGCCGATCGTGCCGCCTTCCTCCGGGTCTGAGCCCTCCACGCCTCCCGAAGAGCCCTCGGGCAATGGCCCTACGGCTGCCGATCTCGAAGCGTGGTCAGCTCCCTCATATTCCGACTATTACAGGAATATCGCCGGCTGGGATCAGCGCTACAACTGGAATCTCGCCAATGTGCACGACCCCTCGGTGGTGAAGGCTGACGACGGATATTTCTACATGTATCAGACCGATGCCTCGTTTGGAAACGCTCACGACGGGCACGGACATTTCCACTGCCGCAGGTCGAAAGATCTCGTAAGCTGGGAATATCTCGGAGGCACTATGCCCTCGCTCCCCGGCTGGGTGATACCCAAACTCAACGAGATTCGCGGCGGCATGGGGCTGCCTGAGGTTAATCCTGACGTAAACCAGTTTGGCTACTGGGCTCCCGTGGTAAGGAAAGTGCGCTCAGGTCTCTATCGTATGTATTATGCCATCGTATGCCCCGGCCATATCAACGGTGACAAGTCGTGGAGCGAGCGCGCCTTCATAGGCCTGATGGAAAATAGCGATCCGGCAAACAACGACGGCTGGGTCGACAAAGGATATGTCATCACCAATGCTTCTGACAAAGCACTGAACTTCAACGTGAAGCCCGACGACTGGGCCAACTGCTATTTCCGCTGGAACGCCATTGATCCCACCTACATCATCACCGATGCGGGAGAACACTGGCTTATCTACGGCTCGTGGCATTCAGGATTCGCGGCAGTTCAGGTTGATCCGGCTTCGGGCAAGCCCGACATCACGACTCAACCCTGGGGCTCGCTGGCCGACATCGCGCCCTACGGCAAGAGGGTCTACACTCGCAAGAATGGCGACAGATGGCAAGGCTCGGAAGCCCCGGAAGTGGTGTATAGAGACGGATATTATTACCTCTTCATGGCGTATGACGCTCTTGACGTGCCTTATAATACCCGCGTGGTGCGCTCGGCCAACATCGACGGGCCTTATTACAGCTACGACGGTAAGGACGTCACCAACGGTGGCGATGCGTATCCGATTGTCACTCATCCCTACAAGTTCAAGAATCACACCGGATGGGTCGGCATCTCGCACTGTGCTGTCTTCGACGACGGCAACGGCAACTGGTTCTATGCGAGTCAGGGCCGACTGCCGGCCAACTCCTACAGCGATCCCTATTCCAATGCAATCATGATGGGCCATGTAAGGGCTATCCGCTGGACTAAAGACGGCTGGCCTCTCGTGATGCCCGAGCGCTATGCCGCCGTGCCTGCTGTCAGGATAGCGGAAGATGAGCTCGTAGGCGAATGGGAACACATCAATCTCGCCTACAGCTACGGCAAGATGAAGGAGTCTACCTCAATGACCCTCGGAGCCGACCATAAGGTGACCTCAGGCACCTGGAGCGGCAAGGAATGGAGCTATGACGAGGAGTCGCAGATACTGACAGTGAACGGCTGCGATCTCTATCTGGCGCGCGAATGCGACTGGGAGGCCACACCGCGCACCCACACCATTGTCTTCGCCGGAATAGGCGACCGCACCACGTATTGGGGCAAAAAGGTGAAAAAATGATAGAAAAAGCGCTGAATATTAGGAAAGCCCGATAATTTTTATTATCTTTGCACACTGAACGCAGACAGGGCATCGAGCCGCGCAAATGCGGCCCGATGCCCTGCTTGCCTTTCAAGCGACATTGCAAACGAAAAACAAGAAAGAA
>WFLX010117557.1_pt1 | contig 17632 bp, 14 predicted proteins | sample 4967041 | NCBI WGS metagenome assembly WFLX01 (sample SAMN12857096, study PRJNA449069) | gut metagenome | isolation source: stool from male and female vole | host: Microtus ochrogaster | place: USA:Florida | collected 2017 | reverse complement strand
TTTTTTGACGTCATCTTTCCGGGCGAATGCGCGGCGGCGGCAGGGCGTGTTGCGGCGGTGGCGGACGGCTACTATCAGGAAATCAGCGCGCTGCTGGAGACAGCGTGCAACGAGCATTTTGCGGTGACGATTACGCGTTCGGTGGAGAGCATGAACGCCTATTTTACGGTCGCGCCGTATAACCGAATCGTGCTGTATGACACGCCACCCGACACGTCGCTTGACAGCTATGCGGACACGCTGGAATCGGTGTTCTACCATGAGCTGACCCATGCGGTGACGACCAACATTCGCTCGCCGTTCGCGGGATTCCTTGCGGGGGTGCTCGGCGACTGGTTCGCCCCGGCGGGATTCACGCAGACCAATTTCATGCTTGAGGGCGCGGCGGTCAGCTTTGAGAGTTTGGGCGGGGCAGGGCGCGTGTACAGCCCGTACAGCACGCAGCTGGTGCGGCAGGCAAAACTCGACGGCAGGTTTCCGGGCTGGCGCGACGTGACCGGCGCGCGCGACACGTTCCCCGGCGGCACGGATGCCTATGCGTTCGGGGCGTTGTTCAGCCAGTTTTTGCAGGAAACCTACGGCATGAAAAAGTATGCCGAATTCTGGCGGACGGCGGGAAGCATGCACGGGTTCAAGCGGTCGATAAAAAAGACCTACGGAAAACCGGTTGCCGCGTTGTGGGAAGACTTTGCGGCATGGGTTCGTGTTCCCGATGACGTGTCCCCGGCGATTGACCCGTCGCGCGGCACGGACGATTTTTTCGTGGCGAACGGATTTCCGGCGACAAAGACGGGATTTTCGCGGCAGAACGAGCGGCGTTCGGTGTTCAAGTGCGTGGCAACGAGTGCGCACGGCATTGCCTGGTATGAGCAGAAGACGGGCGGCGTGTGGTATGCGGCGGTGCGTGACGGAACAGTGCGGCAGCCGAAAAAACTGTTCACCTGCGCGGCAGTCAGCCGCCTTTCGCTTTCCGACGACGGGGAGTGGCTTGCCGTTTCGTATCTGTATGCGTCCGCGCANACAAAGACCGCCGTCTGCCTGTACCACCTTCCTGCGGGGCGGNTGCTGNCGCTCCCGGTTGCGTCGGTGCGCGATGCGGGATTCGTGCGTGACCGTGACGGCGCGTTGCTCCTTGCCTGCGTGAGCATCGCGCAGGANGTTCGCTCGCTCGATTTTTATGCGGTCGGCACCCGGAAAAAGGATGTCGTGCGGGTAAAACGCGTGCCGTTCGCGGAGGACGAAATCCCGTTCAGTCCGTGCGCGGCAGGGGACGGCGGCTTTGCCTGTATCGTCAAAAAGGGCGTGGACTGGCGTATCCGCCTGTACGAAAACGACACGACGTACCGCGCGTTCGGCAGCGCGCGGACGATACTGCATCACCTGCACGGAAAACGCAGTGCGGACGGACGGCTTGCGTTCAGTTTTTCGTATGCGCCGATCGGATCTCAGCAGTTTCCGCGANCGGGGCTGCTGTACGTCGATCCCGCTGGCGTTGCGGGNGAGCTNGTCTTGCAGGACGATGACGTTTCGGGAGGCGTGCTGGATGCCGCGTTTTTTCCGGGCGACCNGGGCGAGCGGCTGGTATACACGGCGGCTTTTTACGACACGCAGCGGCTCATGCAGATGGACGTTTCCCGGCGGACGGTTATCCGCCACAAAGGACTCGCGCCGCAGACAGAAACGGCGGCGCACGGGGACGATGTGCCTGCGGCGGATGCCCCGGCAGGATACGAGCGGCTTTCCTATCATCCGTTCCGCTATTACCGGCGGGGAATGCTGATTCCCGTGGGCATGGTTTCGTCGTACCGGCGGGACGAACTGTCCGACTATTCGTTCGGNTACACGTCGGTTGGCACGGCATTTGTCGGCGCGACGTTCGGCTCGTCCCAGCCATGGGGCGACAAGCTGTTCGTGGCAAGCGGCGGGTGGAATCCGTTTGANCGGAACGGCGGCGTGTACGTGTATCATTCGGGCGGCACGGACACGTTCTCGTACAGCGTCAATGCCAACGTGTTGTTTGACGGCGGCGGATTCATGCAGACGACGGAAGGCATCTCGCTTGCGAAGACGCTGTACGCGCGTTTAGGAAAATCGGTTTCTTTGGGCGCGCACGGCATCTCTTTTTACGGGCATGACGCGCTTCTTGCGGAAAACGGGTGGGCAGGAACGGCGCGCGCTTATATGCAGTTTTCGTCCGTGCACAAAATGTCGCCGCGGTATGCGGACTATGGCGGCGTGTGGGCGCAGCCGTTCGTGTTCGCNGAGCGCGTGNTTTTTAACGCGGCGAACGTCGGCATGAGTTTGGGCGCGCGCATACCGGGGCTGTTTCCGCTCACGCTGTCGGCGACGCTTTTTCCTTCGTCAACGGCCTTTGCGCATGTTTCGGCGAGCGTCGTGTTGTGCAGCTGGGAAGTGCAGAAAGGGATTCCGCTNGCGCTCTACGTTGACCGAATGTACGTGCGTGCCGCGTATGCCGGAGCGGTCGCCTATGACGGCGGCGGCTGTTTTGACGTGCGGCGCACCGCGGCAATCGTGCGGGGCATATCCCTTGCCGACTATACCGACTCCGTGACGCTCAAAGTGGGTGCGGTTTCTGCGATCAATGCCGGCATTTTGTCGCGGGTCACGTTCGATGTCGGCCTGTCGCTGCAATATCTTCCGCACCCCAAAAATCGTGACGACAAAATACGCGTGGGGGCAGGGGCATCCCTTGTCTACTAGCAAAAAATGGTGTATAATGATACTATCGATTTAAAGGGGTTGCAAAGTGCCGCGGGGAAACAATCTGGGAAAGACAATCGTCCTGTTAATCCTTATCATCATTATGATTTTGGGCGGGTTGTTGTGGTTTGATTATTTGGGCGTGATTAACGCGAAGAAATTTTTTGCACCCGTGTACAAGTTGTTCGGGCAGACTCCGCAGACATCCACGACCGCCACGAGATCAAAGCCGCTTGTCGCCGATTTGGACGATGACCGGCTCGCAAAGCGGCTNGAGGCACTTGACATCCGTGCGCAGGAACTGGACAAGCGCGAGGATGAGATTGCGAAGGGCGAGCGGCAGTCCGATGCCGTGGCGCAGGAGCTGGAGGAGCGGCTGAAATCCTTGGAAGAGCGCGAGGCAACGTTTGAGGCGCAGCGCAAAAAATACGAGGATCGTGACGCGGAGCTTATCAAAGTCGCGCGGTACTGGTACAATATGCCGCCTGCCTCTGCCGTCGCCGAAATCTTAAAGATGGAAGATCAGGATATTGTCGATATTTTCCGCAAGGAAGACGAGCTGGCAGAAAAAGAACGCCGCGCGTCAATGGTATCCGTCTGGTTCATGAATATGCCCGCCGAGCGCGCCGCCGTGGTTCAGCGCAAGATGACGAACAAGCCGCAGTCCCTGGACTGATTCTCGCACAACAAACGCTAAACACGACCCCAAAATCCTCCGATGTTGTAGGTGGAGGTCGTGCCGATGCTTTCATTACAATCGGTTCACGTTGAGCAGTTTTTGCCGCAGGCTGGCGCACAGCCGCTTTCGGCGCAGGCAGAACAGAAACCGGCGGATGATGCCGCTTCGTTTTTGGATTTGCTTCGCGCGAAGCAGCACGTTGACGACGACGGGCAGAAGAACGTTTCGCGCATGAACGACGGGCAGCCGGAACAACAATCCGACGAAAGAATCACAGAAAAAGCGGACGACAATGCCGTGTGCGAGGCGCGTCCGCGCGACGAAAAGCCGCGCATCAGCAAGAAGCAGGACGAGGACGGGCAGGACACCATTCCCACCGGCGCGGAGACGTTGCTCGCCGCCGTTACGGTGGATCGTCCTGGCGAAATCCCGGCCGTGCCGACGGCGGACGATGACGCGGCGGTGCGCGCAGAAAAACTTTCTGACCGGGAAAAGGTCGGCATGAAACTGACCGATGTTTCATGGCAGTACGCACAAGAGCGCGAACCGGCAGAAACGGTTGCCGCCGCGGATGAGACAATCGTGCCGCTGGCAGACGAACACGCGCTTGCGTTCTCTCCCGACAGCGAACTTGATGAAGATATGACGGCACCGGTGCAGGAACTGGTTGCCGAAAATCAGGCGGCGTTGCTGGCGGATGCGCAGCCGGCTGTCATAAAAACGGAAGGCATGAAAGAAATCCATGCCGACGACGCAAAGAAAGGCGTGCCGGAAGCAAAGAACAAGCCGCGCATTGCCGTGACGGATTTGCGCACGCAGCGGCAGGAAGTTGCCCCGGAGACAGAAAAAGCAGTGGGCAAGGCGCAGCAGAAAAACGGCGCGGATTTTGCGTTCGCGCAGAAAGACGGGGCTTCCGTGCAGATGACGATGGATATGGTTGGTGCGGTTGACGCGGGCAAGAATATCACTTCGGCAAATACGCAGACCGCCGCCGCGCACGGATCGAATTTCCAGACGATGCTTGCCAATGCCGTCCAGGAGAACGCTCCCGATTTTGTGAAGGCGGGCAGTATCGTGCTGCGCGACGGAAACCAGGGCGCAATCAACGTGATTTTGCGTCCCGAATCGCTCGGAAACGTTAAGATTAGCCTGTCGCTTTCCGATAAAGTAATTACCGGGCAGATTACGGTGCAGTCGCAGGAAGCCTACAACGCGTTCCGGGACAGCATCGACACGCTCAAGGCGGCGTTCGCGCAGAGCGGTTTTGAGGCGCAGGGCTTTGACTTGAGTTTTGCGGGCGGTCAGCAGTTCGCGCAGTCACAGCAGGACTGGCAGAATCCCGAATTCGCGGTTCGTGCCGACAAGCATTACGGTGATTTTGTGGCGGGCGAGATCGAAGCGGATATGGCCGATTACGCCGTGTCCGACTACGGCGTCAATATCGTTGCGTAAGGAGCAGTGCAGATGGATTTTCAGGTCAAAGGTGCGTCAGATTTGGGCACGATGAGCGGCGCGGAGCGGTTCAAGCTTGACAACGACGTGAATGCGTACAACAAAAAACTTGACTTTGAGCTGCGCGAGGGACGCACGTCGAGCAACAAGCTGGGGAAAGACGATTTCCTCAAGCTGCTGGTGACGCAGTTGTCCAATCAGGATCCGCTCAGCCCGATGGAGAACACCGAGTTCATCGCGCAGATGGCGCAGTTCTCATCACTGGAACAGATGACGAACATGAGCAACAATTTTGAGCGGCTGAGTACGCTGATGAACACCACGGCGGCGACGGAGACCATCGGCCGTGCGGTGGAGATTGAAATGGGCGACACGACGACGATTGGCGTGGTGGAGGCGGTGACCCGCGAGGCGAATCCGCAGCTGAAAATAAACGGGCAGCTGTACGACATGAACCGTGTCAAAGCGGTTTACGGCGTACAATAACATAACTTTGGGTTTAATGAGGGTAGCTATATGATGAGATCTTTGTATGCAGGCGTTTCGGGATTGCAGAATCACCAGACGAGAATGGACGTTATCGGCAACAACATCGCTAACGTGAACACCTATGGCTTCAAGCGCGGGCGCGTTGACTTTCAGGACATGATCAGTCAGCAGCTGAGCGGCGCGGCAAAACCGACTACCGAAGNGGGCGGCGTGAACCCNAAGCAGGNGGGGCTTGNCATGAGCGTTGCCGCGATCGACACGATNTTTACGCAGGGCAACTTGCAGTCAACGGGCGTGGGNACGGACATTGCCATTCAGGGCAACGGCTTTTTTATCGAGAAGAACGGCGAAAAATCCTATTACACCCGCTCCGGCGCGTTCAGCCTTGACAACGAGGGGACGCTCGTCAACCCGGCGAACGGTTTCCGGGTGCAGGGGTGGATGGCTCGTGACGTTGACGGTCAGCAGATTCTGCGCACGTCGGCGACCCCCGAAGACCTGATTATTCCCGTCGGATCAAAAGACCCGGCGCGCGCGACCACCATGGTGAACTATGCGTGCAACTTGGACAAAAACCTGCCGATTATCCCCGAAAATCCCACGGAAGCCGACATCATGAAAGGCACCTGGACGACGGAGATGAAGATTTACGACAGCTTCGGGGTAGAGCACAACCTGACCGTCGCCTTTACCCGCGTTCCCGACAATCCGAACCAGTGGGTTGCCGCCGTGCAGGTTGACCCCGAATCGGGCGAAGACCGNGAGGCGCGCATCGGTCTTGGCACGACGGACGGCATGGGAACGACGTTTACCGTCAACTTTGACAACAACGGTGTCCTCGCTTCCGTCACGGACAGCGCGGGAAACACGTCGAACCCGACGGGCGAAATNATCTTGCAGACTTCGTTCAATGTCCCGAATGCGAATCTGAACGAGGATGGAACGCCGTACCGGCAGAATTTCGCGCTCAACCTGGGGACGATTGGCAGCATGATCAATACGGTGACCCAAAGCGCGTCGCCCAGTTCGACCAAGGCGTATTCGCAGGACGGATACACGCTCGGTTATCTGGACAATTTCAAGATAGATTCGAGCGGCATCATTACGGGCGTGTACTCAAACGGCACGAACCGCACGATTGGTCAGATTGCGCTGGCGACCTTTACCAATCAGAGCGGCCTTGAGAAAGCCGGCGACAACACGTTCGTGGAGAGCAACAACTCCGGCATGGCCAATATCGGCACGAGCGGCATTGCGGGCAAAGGCTCCATGCTTGCCGGTACGCTGGAAATGTCAAACGTTGACTTGAGCGAACAGTTCACGGACATGATCGTGACCCAGCGCGGCTTCCAGTCAAACGCAAAGACGATCCAGACAGCAGATACCCTGCTTGAAACAGTTATTAACCTGAAACGTTAATAGATACCCTCTACAACCGAGTTAAAAAAGTATAAAACAGACAGCCCTGCCGTTGCGCAGGGCTGTTGTGTTGTCAGGCAGAAGCAGGAAACCGCGGGAGACAAGGGGGCATCATGCATTTACATACGACTGTGACAGAATCAGTCCGTCATGCATAGGCTTTTATCAGCTCAATCTGTGATGCAAGTTCCTGCTTTGCGTTGCGTATATCTATATCTGCCTGCAAAGCCAAGAAATAGCTGTCGGACACGCCGAAAAACTTTGCAAGTCTGAGCGATGTGTCTACGGTGATTTTTCGGCGGTTGTGAAGAATGTCCTGTATGCGGGAAGCCGGAACGTGTATTGCCTGTGCAAGCCTGTACGCTGACAGTCCGAGCGGAAACAGGAATTCTTCGCTGAGAATTTCACCGATGGTCGGCGTTTCGATGTGTTCAGGCATAATTTTCTCCTAGTGGTAGTCCACGATTTCAACATTGTAAAAATGCCCGTCTTTCTCCAGTAAAGCAGACACGCCATTGGTTATTTATGCGGATTGAATGCTGGTCGGCTTTGTTGCCAGAAAGCCGCTCAAACGGTTTGCAGGCGGAATGCGTAAGTCCTCCAAAGTTTTTGCATTGTCTATCAACGTTAGTTTTCTGGGTGCCACTTTCTGAATCGTTATTGGCAGTTTCCGAGAGAACTTCTGGTTATAGACAAATTCCGTTTCCTTGTCCGCAAAACTCTTAATCATGTCTATGACATAACTGTTTTACGTGTATATGTCAAGTAGTCTTATATATACTTCTGCTATGTATTTTTCAAGACTGTCTATCTGTATCTTGCAAATCGTATGCATATCTTTAGCGTGCTGGTTTGGCTTGAGCTTTACGTTCTGTTTCTCTTGGGACGAGATTTTTTGCTAGATTTCGTTTTTCAGACTGCTTAAGTCATTATAATACAATGACTTACAGTCGGGATGACAGGATTCGAACCTGCGACATCTTGGTCCCAAACCAAGCGCGCTACCAGCTGCGCTACATCCCGAAAATTCGGCGGATAAAAAAAGCCTTCCGCAAGGAAAGCTTTTTGTGGGCAGTGAGAGACTCGAACTCCCGACAACCTGGGTGTAAACCAGGGACTCTACCAACTGAGCTAACTGCCCGGATAACATATTTAGCCTATCAAAATCGGGCGTTCGTGTCAATATGACATGGCTGGCAAATATTGACAACAGGCAAAAAGTAGTCAGTGCTTTCGGAAGTGGCGGGCTTCTTTTTTTAGTTTTTGACAGTTTTTTTGTTATGCTGCGGACAAGGATTTATCCTTTGGATAAATAAAATTATCCTTACCATAAATTGATTTATCCAAAGGATAACCATAGGTTATGGTAAGGATAAATCAATTTATCCTTACTGTATTTGGATTTATCCAAAGGATAAATCCAATGGGGGGGGGGGCGTTTATATGTGCAGATAACATCCCGGCTTTTCAGTGCGCCCGGTTTCAGCCGGCAAAGTCAAAGTCGATGATGTCCGTTTCCATGGGTGTCTCAATGTCGCTGCGGAACAAGATGATGTCCTTGAGCTTGAGCGAGAATGTCGAATTCAGTTCCGTGCGCACCGCCGCTTCGCTCACGACGGGCATCTCAAAAGAATACACGCAGTCCGTGTATTCGGGCGCGGAGACTTCCACGGTGAATGAGAAATGCTGATTCAAGCCTTCTTTTTCGGCGGGAACGCTTTTTGCCCAGAACGAATAGGCTCCCTGCGTACTTTTGAATGTCTTTACGGGATTCTGCCAGGTCTCATCGATCATTTCCACCGGCTTTCCGTTTTGCTTGAGCACGACGGTCGCGCCGGTCAGCGGGTCGAATGTCGTGCCGTCAAGAATTGTCCCCATAAAAGCGGGCATATTGAACACGGGAGACGACGCACCCCGTGATGGCTGTTTTTTTGCGCTCTGATGATACGGGCGTTTGGTCGAACTGACGATTCGGATTCCCTCAAGCGTGAGCGTGTCAATATCGGCGCGCACTTGTCCGTCTTCTATCGTCGTGATTAAATGGGTCGCCCCGCGGCCGGAGACGACATATTTTGGCGCAATGCGGTTCAGGACATAACTCATGGTATCCAATCGGCAGTGCTCGCAGTCACAGGTAAGCCATGCCGACCCGAACGCCTTTACCTGATCATACAGCCCGTTGACGCGTTGCATGACCATTTCTTCCATTACGTTATGCACATTCATGTTCCCTGTCCCCCGTCTTATCGTTATCAGTATACCGCACTTTTGCAATGCCTGCAAGTTTTTTGCCGNGCGTCCGCTCAGTTGCCGCCATCGCGCGTGTATGCGGCAAGGCCNCCGGCAAGCAGGATGTCGCGGCTGCGCTTCGCCAAGTCGTTGATGCCTTCCACGGCAAATTCGCCGTCCTTGCCTTTGACGGTGATGGCAAACGGCGTGCCGTCCGTGAGCGACGCGATGATGTTGCTGATGGTGATCGTGTCGCCGCAGGCAATCTTGTCATAATCGGCAGGGTCAGCGAACGTAATCGGAATGATNTTGTAGTTGATCAGGTTTGCCTTGTGGATACGCGCGAAACTTTTGACGATGACGGCGCGCACGCCAAGATACATCGGTCCGAGCGCGGCATGCTCGCGGCTTGATCCTTGCCCGAAGTTTTCCGCGCCCACCACAAAACAGCCGCCGAATTCGGTCGCCGCCGCGCGGGCGTAAAAATCCGCGTCAATGCGCTCATAGGTGAACTTGCTGATTTCCGGCACGTTCGATCGGAACGGCAGGACTTTCGTGCCCGCAGGCATGATGTCGTCCGTGGAAACATTGTCTCCCGCCTTGAGCAGCACCGGGAATGAGAGGGTGTCGGCGGTCTTGCGGCAGGGCGGACACGGCTTGATGTTCGGACCGCGCACGATTTCTGTCTGCGCCGCATCTTTTTCTGCGAGCGGCGGAATGAGCATGCCGCTGTCGGTCGCACATTCCGTGACGTGCTGGAGCGAGAGCCGCTTGTCGCCGCCGTCGAGCAGGCTCAGGCGGACACCCGTGTGGTAGGCGGGGTCATCGTATTGCATGGTGGTTGCGTCCGTGAACACGCCCGTGATCGCCGAAGCCGCCGCCGTCTCCGGCGAGACAAGATAGACATTCGCGTCTGCCGTGCCGCTGCGGCCTTTAAAATTGCGGTTGAACGTGCGCAGGGAAACGCCTTCCGAGTTGGGTGCGAATCCCATGCCGATGCACGGTCCGCATGCGCTTTCCAGGATGCGGAAGCCTGCCGCAATCAGCTCGCCCAGAATGCCCGCTTTGTCTGCCATGAGGAGCGTCGCGCGGCTTCCGGGCGCAATGCCGGCTTCCACGTTCGGTGCGATGTGCTTTCCCTTGACGATTGCGGCGACGCTTGCAAGGTCGTCGAGCGACGAGTTGGTGCACGAGCCGATGACCACCTGCGTGATTGGTTTTCCTGCCAGCTCGCCGACCGGCTTGACGGCATCGGGGGAGTGCGGGCAGGCGGCGAGCGGTTGCAGTTCGCACAGGTTGATGCGTATCACCTTGTCGTACACCGCGCCTTCGTCTGCCTTTTGCTCCGTCCAGTCCGCCCCGCGTCCCATTGAGGCAAGGAATCGTCTGGTCGATTCGTCCGACGGAAAAATCGACGTGGTTGCGCCCAGCTCCGCGCCCATGTTCGTGACGGTCGCTCGCTGCGGTACGGTCAGCGACGCGACTCCCGTGCCGAAATATTCATAGATTGCGCCGATTCCGCCTTTGACGCTTTCGCGGCGCAACACTTCAAGGATGATGTCTTTTGCGCCCACGCCTTTTTTGAGNTGCCCGGTCAGTTCCACGCCGAAGATTTTGGGCATCGGCGTGTGGAATGCGCCGCCGCCCATCGCGACCGCGACATCAAGTCCGCCCGCGCCGATGGCAATCATGCCGATGCCGCCGCCGGTGGGCGTGTGGCTGTCCGAGCCGAGCAGGGTTTTTCCGGGCTTGCCGAATCGCTCAAGGTGCGCCTGATGGCAGATGCCGTTTCCCGCGCGGCTGAAATACAAGCCGTATTTTGCGGCGACCGACTGCAAATAACGGTGGTCGTCCATGTTCTTGTAGTCGGTCTGCAAGGTGTTGTGGTCGATGTACGACACGCTCACTTCTGTCTTGACGCGGGGAATGCCGATCGTCTCGAACTGCAAATAGGCCATCGTTCCCGTCGCGTCCTGCGTGAGCGTCTGGTCGATTCTGAGCGCGATGTCCGCGCCGCGCGCTATCGGCGTGCCTTTTTTGAATGCGGTTTCCGCGCAGGCTTCGGGTACGATATGTTCCTGCAAGATTTTTTCGGCGAGCGTTAGTGCCATAAGTGACCTCGGTATTTCGTAAAATGTATACGGCAAGTATATATTTTTTTTGAGAAATGTACTATAGTATTTGCAAGCGATGTGTGCAAAAAGTTTGCGTTTTGTCATTCCGGTGGTCTCGTTTGCCGCGGGCATTCTCGCATTTTCCGCGTGCTCCGACTTGCAGCAGGGGAAGCGTGCGGAAGATGATGTCCCGACGTTGCGCGCGCTTGCGCAGGCGATGGCGGAATCCGTTCCCTGGACGGATGAGCTGGAAAGCGACCGGCTGACGGCGACGGTTTCGGTTGCGGACGGCGTTGACCGCTATGTTTCGCTTTCGCCGCTGTCGTTCCTTGCGGGGGCGGCCGCACGGAATGCGCCGCCTGTCTATCCTTTTTTGGAGGGCTTCGGGTCGCTGGACACGACGCGCATCGTGCCGGCCGTGAAAACGGTGCTGGACGGCTTTTGCGATGCGGTCTGCCGTGCGGAAAATGCCGATTCGTTTATGGCGCGGGGCTGCCTGTATCAGCTCGCGCTTTTTTACCGTGACGGCGACTTAAATCCGCCGGAAGCGTCTCCTGACGCTGGGCCGGACGAAAAAAAGCCGGCTTTTTCGTTTTTCGACACCTATTTTTACGGGCAGCCGTATGTGACCAAGGAGACTTATGAAGTCCCCGTGCGTTTTGTCGGGAAAAATCGTTCGATGGACGTGCTCGTGTTCCTGCTCAACGAAAGCGATGCCTGGAAAATCGATGAGCTTCGGATTCTGCGGTCGGAGGATGCCGATGGCGCATGAGCTTACGGGCATTGAGCGTCAGCTGGTGCTGCGTTACCTGGTTGACGGCAACGCGCCTATCACCGTCAGCCCCGCGCAGAAAAATGTTCCCGGCGGNGCAATCTGTTCCGATTCGAGCCGTATTTTTCCCGTCGCCGTGCGTTCCGACCAGATGACGGTGCTGGAGCAGGGGATTATCCTGCTCAAAGATCCGGGCGAAGGTGTGCGGCAGTTCGTTGATACTGACGTGCGCGTGCAGTTCTATTTCAACAGGCTCGGTCTGTATTTCGTGACGAAACTCAAGGACACGTCGTCGGGGCTGGCGCTCGTGGTTCCGTCGGCAATCCTGCGCGTGACGGACGCAAAAACAGAAAAGAAGCATGATATGAGCGCGGTTCTGTATTATGAGACGGACCGGCGGTCAGGCGGAATGCGCATTGACTGCGATTTTTCCGATGCGTATCCGCTTTTTGTCACGCCGAAATGGGANGATATTCCCGAAAGCGACATGGCGCAGGCAGACGGATACGCGCGTCGGATCGGGAACGACGGGTTTCTCATTCCCGTCTGCCGCTATCTTGCGCATACCGAGCCGGAGACCGCCGCCCTGCAAGGAACGTTGCGCGCCCCGGTCGTGCTGTATCTTGACAAGGAACGTATCGTGTTCGGCGCGGACACGCCGTCGCTGCGGCTGAGGGACGGCGGCGAATATGCGCTCAAACTGGACTTTCCGCTGGCAAAGCCGCTCAGGACGCGCGAGGTGTACGTGACTTGTCTGGTGAGCGCTGTTTTTGCCAGCGACGACGCCACAAAATCCTGCGCCGTCTGCACGTACACGTCGATTAAGGAAGAGGACGCTCGTTTTTTGTCCGACGTGATGCGGAAGTGAGCCGCGTGTCGGTCAGTTTTCTGCTGGCGGCGTATCGTCTTTTTGCTTCGGCTTGTTTCCCAGGAGAATCGCGATCGGCTGGAGATAGGACACGTTCTCACAGATGATTTTTACGATGACCATAATCGGCACGGCGATAATCATCCCCACGAANCCCCACANCCNGCCCCACAGCGNCAGGCTNACCAGGATGATGAACGGCGAGATGCCGAGGTTCTGCCCCTGCGCGCGCGGCTCGATGATACTCCCGATGATCAGGTTGATGGCGAGCATGACGGCTGCCACGTACACGACCGTACCCAGCGACGGATAGAACTGCACGAGCGCGAACATGACCGTCAGCACGCCCGATATAATCGACCCGAACGTCGGAATGAAGTTGAGCACGAACGCAAGGAAGCCCCAGACCACCACGAATTTCATCTTGATGGGCAGCAGGAGCAGGATGACGAACAGCCCCGTTGCCAGCGACATGATGAATTTGAGGGAGATGTAGCGCGTCACGTCGGCGACGATATTGTGCGTGATCCGCTTGACGCGCCCGTCGTCCTGCGCAAAGGCGAGGCGGAATTTGTCCTTTGTGGCGTGCATTTCCGCGAGCAGGAAGACCGAGAACAGCACGACCAGCAGCAGGTTGCGGCTGAAATTGTAGACGATGTTCGTAAAACTGAGCGCGTATTTGCCCACGGTGTTGCGGATTGAGATATGACTCCACATATTCTGGAAGAACGTCATGTCGGAGTTCACCTCAATTTTAAAACGTTCCGCGATGCGCGCGTAGATTATGTTCAGCCGGGCTTCGTAGGTCGGCAGCGATTCCAGAATGGAGCTGATGCCCGTCGTCAGGATGTTTGCGATGATTCCGACGATGCCGAAAAAGACCACGAACACGACCGCGATGGCAAGCCACCACGGGAAATGCAGTTTTTCGTGCAGCTTGTTGATGACTGGGTAGAACACGAGCGAGAGGAGTACCGCCACTGCGACAGGAACTACGATGCTCGCCGTCAGCTTGAGGATGACACCCGTCGCGATGATGCAGAGGAAGAGCAGCAGGAAGAAAATGCCGCGGGTTTTTGTGTCTTTTTCGCTCATGTTGCCCCGCTATTTTTTCACCGTGTGATAAACCGGGTCGGCGATNTCTTTTTTCGGCCCGATTTTGTCAAACCCGCAGAACGGCACGAGTACCGGCGGCACGGTGATTGATCCGTCTTCGTTCTGATAGTTCTCAAAAATCGCGAGCATTGCCCGNCCGACGGCGACTGCCGTTCCGTTNAGCATGTGCACGTACTTGTTTTTTCCGTCGTCGTCGTGGTATTTGACGTTCAGCCGCCGTGCCTGATAGTCCGTGCAGTTCGACGTGGANGTGACTTCGCCGTAGTCTCCCTGCGGGCTGTCTTGNNTGGCNCGTCCGGGCATCCATGCCTCCAAATCCCATTTGCGGTAGGCAGGCGCGCCCAAATCGCCCGTGCAGGTGTCCACCACGCGGAACGGCAGCCCCAGCCCGCTGAAGATTTCTTCTTCAATGAGGCGCAGTTTTTCGTGCAGCGCGTCGCTCTGTTCGGGCAGGCAGTAGACGAACATCTCCACTTTGTCGAACTGGTGCACGCGGTACAGCCCCTTGCTGAAATGCCCTGCCGCCCCCGCCTCGCGACGGAAGCAGTGGGAAAGCCCGCAGTAAAAGAGCGGCAGGCTCTCTTTTTTGAGGATTTCGTCGGAATGGTAGCCGCCCAGCGTGATTTCTGCCGTGGCGACCAGGCACGTGCCGTCGCCTTCGAGCGCGTAGACGTTGCTCTCATTTCCGCGCGGGTTGAAGCCGATTCCCTTGAGCACTNATTCGCGCGCGACATCCGGCGTGNTGAACGTGNTGAACCCATGCTTGCGCAGGATGGTGAGCGCNTACATAATCAGCGCTTCTTCCATGAAGACCGCTTCGTTTTTNAGGTAGTAGAATTTCTGCNCNGATACTTTCGTGNCGCGGTCAAAGTCGATGAGATCCAGGGCTTCGCCCAGCTGCACGTGGTCTTTCGGCTGGAACGCGAATGTGCGCGGCGTTCCCACTTTCTTGACTTCGAGGTTTTCCGTATCGACCTTGCCGATGGGAACGTCGGGATGCGCCATGTTCGGGATCTGCCGTCCGGCCTCGTCCAGCCTCGCTTCGGTTTCGGCGAGTTTCTTTTCCAGCTCGGCGATGCCGTCCTTGAGCGATTTGCCTTCGGCGATGTATTTCTGGCGTGTGTCCGCGTCAAGTTTCTGCTTCATTGCCGCCGCATTTTCGTTGCGCTTCTGCTGCAATGCCTGCAATTTCGTGGTGAGCTCAGTGCGCTCGTCGTACAGTCTGACCACGAGCTCCGCGTCCGCCTGCATATTGCGGTTGATGATATTCTGCTTTACCGCGTCAAGGTTTTCTTTGATAAATCGGTAGTCGAGCATAGACGTCTCCTTTGCTGTATCTTAGCGGTTTCTCCGTTTTATTTCAATGCGAACGTCGCGTCAACGGTGACGGTGAACGTGACTTTTCCGCTTTGCACGGGAGTCGCGCTGCCGTTGGTGTCCGCCGATGCGTACAGGTTGCTGATCATGCTGGCGTTCGACGTGACTTTCAGGTTGCCCGCGTTCGGATTGGCGAGTTCTTCAATCTTGAGTACTTTTCCCAGTTCCGAGCCGCTCGTGCCCGCAATGAGGTTGGCGGCTTCCTGCGCGTTCTGCACGGCGGCGGTGCGCGCCTGTTTGATCGCAAGGTCGGGGTTGGAGACCGTGAACGTGAGCGATGAGAGCGAATTCGCGCCCGCCGTAATCGCCGCGTCGATAATCGTGCTGGCAAGGTCCTTGTTCTTGAGGAAAATCTTGATTTCGTTGGAGACCCGGTAATCTCCCGCCACGCGCCGGTCCTTGACGTACTCGTATTCCTGATAAATCGTGTAGTTTTCGGTGGAAATCGCGTCTTTTGATCCGCCCGCCGTGATGACGGCTTCTTGCACCCGCGCCATTTTTGCCGCGTTCTGGCTTGCCGCTGTTCCCGCGTCCCGCGCCGTGGTGATTACCGACAGCACGATGAGCGCGCGGTCTGCCTCGACGGACACGGATCCCGTGCCGCGGACGCTGACGGTGCGGCTGTTCGCCGGATACTGCCGCACGATGCATGACGCGGAAAGCACGCAGTACAGTGCCGTGGCGGCCGCGAAGATAATCGATGTTTTTTTCATGGTGACTCCTATCGGATTTCTATATAAAATCGCTTCAAATAAATGATGCGGTTGTTCGCCTTCTTCCAGAGTGCGCTCGTCGGGTGGTTTTTGGTGAGCGATTCATACGAATCGATTGCCGAACGGATGCTTTTGATGCCTGAATCCGCTTCCAGAATCTGTCCCTGCAAGAACAATGCCTCGTCGATTTTTTCGGTGGCATCGTCAAGATAGCGTTGCACAAGGTCGAGTGCGTTCTCGTACTGTTTGTCGGCGTAGGCGCGCTTTGCCTGCTCCAGCAAATCCGAGCCGTTTTCGTCTGCGGAATCCTGCGTCCTGTCTGCGGTGACCGGTGCTGCCTGTCCGCCGTAAGACGGTGCAGACGCAGGCGGCTTAGTGTCTCCGCCCGGCGCGGATTCCGTCGTCTGGATGACGGTCCTGACTCCGCGCTCGTCGGCAGTCGGCAGGACGACCGCTGGCGGCGTGTCAGGCACGGGTTTTGGCTGTTCTGCGGCTGGTCGGTGCGCCGTCGTTGCCGGAGTGGTGCTCTGCTGTTCTGCCGTGCGTTCGGTATCTTTTGCCGGTTGCGCGGATTTTGTTTCGGCTGTGTTTGTGGCTGCGTTCTCATACGATTGCCGTGTCTGCCGGCTCGGTTTTGGCGGCACGACCTGGGCATAGGCGGGGGCAGTCGTGCGCTGTCCTGCCGCCGCGCTTTCGTTTTCTATGCTGACTTCCAGATAATCGTCGATATATTGTCCCGTGAGCGCGTCATTTTTATAGAAATGAAGCAGCGTTTTTCCCGGCTTGCGCGATCGCAGTGAGAAAGTCGTGTCCGTCGTGTCCAATTTCCGCCCGAAATAACTGATAATCGGCTCTTTTTTGGTGTCGCGGTTTTCTTCTGCCTCGCCCAGATAGACCCAGCCGCTTCCGGGGTACACGACATCCAAATACTGGTTGTTTTTTATCGTAACCGTCCGTGACGGCGTAATGATTTGGTTTTGCGGCGTGGCGGATTCCCCTGTCTGCACGTCGTCGGCAGTCGCCATATAGTGCGCTGTGCTTCGCGGCACGGTGTTTTCGATCGGTCGGTTCGCCGTCGCGCTTGCGTTTTGCGGAGGATTTGCCGTGTTCTGTGCGGTCGGTTGCGCCGCGTTGCCTGGCGTGTCAGTTTCAATCGGTCGGTTTACCAGTGCGTTTGCGTTTTGCGGAGGATTTGCCGTGTTCTGTGCGGTCGGTTGCGCCGCGTTGCCTGGCGCGTCGGTTTCGATCGGTCGGTTCGTCAGTGCATTCGCGTTTTGCGTGGAAGTGTCCATATTTTGCGCATGGTTCGCCGTCGCGTTTGCGTTTTGCGGAGGATTTGCCGTGTTTTGTGCTGCCTGTTGCGTCGCGTTGCCTGGCGCGTCAGTTTCGATCGGCCGGTTCGCCATTGCGTTTGCGTTTTGCGGAGGATTTGCCGTATTTTGTGCGGTCGGTTGTGCCGCGTTGCCTGGCGCGTCGGTTTCGATTGATTGGTTCGTCGGTGCGCTTGCGTTTTGTGCGGAATTATTCGTGTTTTGCGCACGGTTCGCCGTGCTTTGTGGTGTCTGATGCGCCGCGTTGCCTGGCGCGTCAGTTTCGATCGGTCGGTTCGTCAGTGCGCTTGCGTTTTGCGTGGAAGTGTCCGTGTTTTGCGGAGGATTTGCCGTGTTTGGTGCTGACGGTTGC
>WFLX010136304.1_pt1 | contig 17635 bp, 15 predicted proteins | sample 4967041 | NCBI WGS metagenome assembly WFLX01 (sample SAMN12857096, study PRJNA449069) | gut metagenome | isolation source: stool from male and female vole | host: Microtus ochrogaster | place: USA:Florida | collected 2017 | reverse complement strand
CATATCAACATAAGGCATAATATCTTTTCCTGCCTGCGTAAGTTCCATACGTCTGCCTATTTTCTCAAACAATTTCAAAGCTAATTCTTCTTCAAGCTGTTTTATTTGAAATGTTACTGTAGACTGCGTATAGCCCAACTTATCTGCTGCCTTTTGAAAACTTCCCATTTCAAGAATTGTTTTGAACGTAACCAAACTCTTTGTATTCACTTTTTATCACTCCTTAATATATTCAATTTATCGAATTGAGATATCGAAAATATTAAATTTTTTAATTGCTTTTCTTGTGTTATTATAAAACGGCAGATAGGAAATATCAATAAATTTTCAAGGAGGTTACAGATGAATTTCAAATTTAATGAGGACGAACAAAAAGTAATAGACCTTATTCACGAATTTGGTGTAAATGAGGTTGCACCATTAGCGGCGGAGATTGACGAACAGGAACGCTTTCCCGAAGAAAACAGAAAGCGGTTAGCTGAATTAGGCATGATGGGCATTTGTTACCCGAAAGAATACGGCGGCGCAGGACATTCTTATCTTGCTTATATTGCCGTAATTGNAGAATTAGCAAAGCATTGTTCCACTACATCTGTTATGTTGTCCGACCACCATTCTTTAGGTTCTTTNCCGCTTTCNGANTTTGGNACGGAGGAACAGAANCAGAAATACCTTGTNCCGCTTCTGAAAGGGGAAAAATTAGGTGCTTTTGCAGTAACAGAACCGTCCGCAGGAAGCGATTTAGGAAATCAGCAGACAACCGCAGTTGATAAAGGCGATTATTGGCTTNTAAATGGNTCTAAAATCTTTATNACAAATGGCTTTTATGCAGANACTTACTTTGTTACGGCTATGACNGATAANAGNCAGCGCAGCAGAGGTATTTCCGGCTTTATNGTAGAAAAAGGAACTCCCGGNTTTACGTTTGGGACAAAGGAAAAGAAAATGGGTATCCGTGGTTCTGCTACATANGAATTGGTTTTCACAGACTGTAAAATNCCAAAAGAAAATTTATTAGGAGAATTGGGAAAAGGCTTTAAAATGGCTCTTATGACTTTAGACGGCGGACGTATCGGCGTGGCAGCACAGGCATTAGGCATAGCACAGGGTGCGATTGACCATTGTAAAAAATATGTTACAGAGCATATGCAAGGAGAACAGAGAATTTCACAGTATCAGTTTACGCAGTTTGAACTTGCGGATATGCAGGCAAGAGTTGATGCCGCACGTTTGTTAGTATATCGTGCTGCACAAGCAAAGCAGGATCATGAGCCATTTTCACATCTTGCAGCTATGGGGAAGTTATNTGCGGCAGAAGCNGCTACGAATGTGACACGCCGNTGTGTTCAGCTTGCAGGTTATGACGGATATTCAAAGGANTTTCCTTTTGAGCGTTTAATGCGTGACGCAAAGATTACAGAGATTTACGAGGGAACAAGCGAAGTTCAGAGAATGGTAATATCTTCATGGANGGGAATAAAATAAACCATTTATGCAAAATACATAGGAGGATAATAGCATAGGGAAAATGAAGTTCTTGTTTCAAGTCCGGGCATTGTATTCACACAAACGCAGATATTTGACGCAGTCTGGAACATGGATAGCGATAGCTGTCAATCAAACGTCGTCAATGTGATTTACAATCTATAAAAAGATTGAGACGGACAGCAAAAAACCGAATTGATTATTTTGTATCTTTCCAATAAGGATGTAACTCTGCAATATGTATGTCTATCCTATTTACTGTCCTTTCAGATGCAACTGACAATGTATTCAGATTATAGTCCTGTATATAGGTCATGCCCATAAAAATACTTCCATTATCAGCAAATATTTCCGTATTAACGGTATCCATAATAAGCCGTATTGTTAAAAATCCATTTTCCCCCTTAACAGGTGCTTCTTTGTCAATACATTTCAGAATAGAATGTTCCGTATCATAACTCAAATCAAATCCAAATAGAGTAAAAGCAAAAGAGTTCTGTATTGGAATACGCAATGTTATATCACAACATTTAGAAGATACTTGATACTTAAAAGGCTGATTTTTGGAAATAGATATATCTGTAAAATGTTCTTCTTCCGTATATAAAAGTTCTGTTTCTTTTACAGGCAACACACAAAGTTTAACCTCTCCGTCCACGGTTCTTAAATACATCTCTTGTGGCAGGTTCATACAACTGGCATACGGTTCACCCGGAATAATTACCGTAGAAAAAGCAGTCCGTATTCTTCTTGCCGGAATATCAGACCATGATTGAGCAGCATAGGAATTATTTCCATAGTTTAACCGTAGNAAATCACTTTCAATGGTAAANTGTTNCCCGTCAAAATTTCCAATAAAATATCTATCAGAGGCTCCGATAAATACCCATTTGAGATTGTCGGAATTGTTATCTGCTGCCAAAGGGAAAAAATCGGGACACTCTGTATCTTCCGGAAGAGTGATATATTGTATTTCTGTCCAGTCTAACATATTTTTTGACTTATAAAGCACATACTCATGATTATCCAAATACAAAGCCATAATATAACTGTCATCTGGTTCATAATAAATTACCTTTGGATCACGATTTCCTCCAACAGTCTGTACAATGAGCGGATTATTTTTATACTTTTTAAAAGTGTTCCCGCCATCAACGCTATATGCTAAATTCTGCGTGAATGGTTTTCCTTTTGAGGTTTCAGAAGTGCTGCCGGCACAGGTATAAAAAATAAGAATCACATCATTATCATTCTGCTTTAATCCTGTAACATTTTTCCGGTCTATAATAGCTGAACCTGAAAAAACTGTTCCGTCCTCATCCGGATAAAATACAATCTCTTTTTCCTGCCAATGTATTAAATCACTGCTTATAGCGTGTCCCCAATGCATATTTTCCCATTTGCAATCAACTGGATTGTGCTGGAAAAACATATGATAGCNACCTTTATAATATACTAANCCATTCGGATCATTAAGCCACCCTCTTTTTGCAGTAAAATGTGCATAAGGACGNTATTTCCCGTCATAAGATGTTTCCATNTTATCACGNTTATCAATTTGNACTTTAANATCTTTATCNCAGTCAATCCGCACTGTCTTACCATAAAAACGCTCAATATTCAACGGAACGAAAAAATCTGGTTTATCATAATCTAGCGAAAATACTATGTCATACACAAGTTTTTCATCAATATAAAAATATAACCTCTTATTTTGTGCATGATAGCTGACAGGAAAAACTAAATATTTACTGTCTGCATAAAATTCCAACATATCTTTTCCTACCTGATTTTTGTTTTGTCGTATCAACAACACCGAAATTATAGCATACAACCGATTAAATCACAATGATATATCCTGCTCTTTTGATTTTCAGTTTCCCTCTTCTTCTTAATGATGTTATAACGCATTGTATGCATGACAGTCAAAAGAAAGTGCAGAAAATCAACAGATAAATTTATTATTTCAATCTTCCCGTTTCGGTGGGACACATCATTAAAAAGAGATCAAAATCACCAACGTAAATTCATCTTCTGTATATTGAATATCGATGGTTCCTTTATACCTTTCCACAATTTCTTTCATGGACAAGATACCAAGTCCATGCATTTTCTGATTATCCTTATCGGTCATAAATGCGCCTTGTTTCTCGTGAACGGGATTGATTTTGGAATTTGAAATCTCCAGACTGAAATATCCGTTGTCTGAATATCTGGCTTTCAATGACAGTCTGCGTTTCTCTTTATCCGTGATCTTCCTGCATGCTTCTATGGCATTGTCCAGAGAATTCGCAAACAAGGTGCACAGACTGATATCGTCAATCTCTGTCATCCCGTCGATGCCGATATGGAAAAAAGTATCGATATCCTCCTCTAACGCCGCATTATATTTCAGGTTTAAAAGCGCATTGACAATACTGTTAGTACTAAACAGACGGCTCCCCGTCTGCATATGCTCGTACAATCCATGAAGGTATTCCAATGCCGCTTCTGGCTTCTCCTGTTCCAGCAGCCCGCCAACTGCGGCAAGATGATTATTCATATCATGACGCAGTTTTCTGATCTGCGTCTGATTTCTTTCCAGTTCTCCGTAATAATCATGCTGCAGCTGCAACTTTCTTCTTTCCTGTTCTGTCTGGATCCGTTCCGCGAGATAGGTGGCAAGCAAAAGGCAGCCGATCCCCGTTACGATACTGGCGATCATACAGGGATATACTTTATAAGTCTCTTTGGGCGTATAATAAATACTGACAAAAACGGACGCNAAAGANGCCAGACAGATAACATCCAGCANGATCCANGATTTTTTATCCAGAAAGCGGGTNATCCGCTCCAGNCTTTTGCCATACTTCCGCCACACAAAATACCAGAATAACGGCACGCTGGCNTATGACAACGTNGANCANATATGATTGGCATTTTCTCCGTACCCTGCAAAGAAACGGAAGAAAATCCTGCCGGTAAAGTCATACCACATATAATTATATGCAACCATGATCGGATAAAAAATAAGTGCCGTGGAAATCCATACGACCCAGCTTTCGGCATAAGCCAGTATGAGTCCAATAAGAAATAATGGCATTGTCAACGTGATATTCACCGGGTCATTCGGCAGGGCAGGCATCGTTAAGGATACCATCAGTAAATACCAGCCGGCCAGACGTAATAGGATTGACTTTCTTGTTTGCAGGAAACCTGCAAGAAGTTTATAAAAAATATATCCCGCCGAAAAACCGATCACATAACCAAATATATTGATAAGAAAAGCGATCATGATCTCTCCCCCTGTTACCGCAGCATCATTTTGGCAAATGCCACTGCAAGATTCTGTTTACAGCCACGGCTCACGGGAAGCGCTTCGCCTGCGCAGGTACACTGGCTGCTCTCCACTTTTGTCACATAATTCAAATTAACAAGATAACGGTTATGTATCCGGATAAAATAATCCGGCAGAGTAGTCTCTATATCGCCCAGTTTTCCGTAAAATTCAATCTTTCCCTCATCTGTTCTCGCAATCACCTTTTTGCGGTCACTCTGAAAATAGAAGACTTCCTTCAGATGAAGCCGCAGAGTGCCCGACTTCTGCTCCACTGCATAATACTGTTCTGCCTGCCGATTCAGCTCTTCTAACGCCATACGGAATATTTCTTTTATCTTTTCTTCTTTGTAGGGCTTCAAGATATAATGAAAAGCATGTACCTCATATCCCTGAAATACAAAATCCGGATAAGCCGTCACAAAAATAATCACCGTATCCTTACGGGTTTTCCGGATCGCTCTCGCCGCTTCCATACCGTCCATGCCTTCCATCTCAATGTCCAGAAACAATAGCTCAGGCGCATCATTTTTCAATGCTTTTAACATTTCTTCCCCGGACCCATATTCATTGATTTTATGTTCCAGTCCGTTTAGCTGCGCCTCCCGCTCTATGACTCTTCGCAGTGAGGTGCGAAGTTCTTTTTCATCATCACAAATGCCGATTCTCATATACCATCTCCTCAATATTCCACACCTTTGTTTAACCTATCATATTTTTCTGCATTCGTCTATTCTCTCCAAGTCAATCCCTCCAAACTTTCCAAAATCTTTTCCATTCGTACCATTTGCAGAGCTGTGTTTTTTTGATCGCCTTTTCTACAATAAAGTTCATAAATTCAAAAAGGAGAAAATATCATGTTAAAAGTTTCTAATCTGAAAAAAAGTTATCAAACAGGAACCCTTACCTATCCTGTTCTGAAAAATGTTTCTTTTCATATCCAAAAAGGCGAGTTTGTCGCGGTAATGGGACCTTCCGGGAGTGGAAAAACCACTTTGCTGAACTGTATTTCCTGCTTTATCCCTCATGATTCGGGTAAGATTCTCTTAAAGGACAAAGAAATCACCCATCTTACGGAGGAACAGCTGGCCAATTTCCGCAACCGTCATCTTGGGTTTGTTTTTCAGGATTTCATGCTTTTAGACGGGCTGACCGTATTTGAAAACATCTGTCTGCCTCAGGTCATCGCGGATAAACCGATTCCGCAGATGGAAGCCACTGCTGAAAAACTCTGCTCTCTTTTTGGGATTGAAAAGATCATGCAAAAGTATCCGGCTGAAATATCCGGCGGAGAAAAGCAACGGACNGCNGTAGCCCGCGCNTTGATGAANCATCCCTATATNATCCTTGCNGACGAGCCTACNGGNAATCTGGACAGCAAGTCCTGTAANGCCGTTATCGATGCTTTTCTTCAGGCAAAAACACANATGAANGCCACTATTTTTATGGTGACCCATGACAGCTACGCCGCATCNTTCTGNGACCGTGTCATCGTACTCAAAGACGGACAGATCCATCAGGAACTGTCAAAACAGGGAAACAGACGGGAATTTATGGATGAACTGTTGGATGTATTAAGAGAGTTAGGAGGAGACAACGATGAAGCTTAATCATCTTTTTCGAAAACTGCATAAGCAGAACAAAGGTCAAAACCGTATATTGGGATTCTGTATCTTTCTTTCTGTGCTTTTGATCACGTCTTTTTCACTGATGTATTACGGACCCACCGTGCAGAATTTTCTTGCACAGGGCGGTGATACACGTAAGATGGCCAATCTGCTTTTAGGGATTACTGCCGTCGGCTGTCTTATATTCACAATGTATGCATCCGGACTGTTTTTCCGCTATAAAAGTCGCGAGTACGGTATCTTTCTGGCGCTTGGGGAAAGCAAAAAAACGTTAAAAAAGGTTTTGTTCCGGGAACTTGCATCTATTACTGCTGTGGCTGCTGTATTGGGGCTTCTTGCCGCCATACCCGCCTCTTTCCTCATCTGGAAATTATTTGAAACGTTTTTAGTATCAACCCGGGAAATGAAATATCAGTTTGGATTTGACGGTTTTATTGTTGGGATCGCTTTTGCCATGATCCTCTGCCTGTTTCTTGGTATTTCCGGGCAAAAATTTGTAAGGCGTACCGATATTATGGAAATCCTGAGGACGCAGCACAAAACGGAAATGGTAAAAGAGATCAAACCATGGACTTTTACGGTTGGCATTGTTTTCATATTGGTGGGAATTCTCGGCGGACTTGCACTTCCTTCCATATCAGCCTATGTTTTTCACCAAGGGCTTTCCGGTCTTACAAACTTATTTTATCTCTTTTCGCTGGCGGGTATTTATCTGGTGCTTTTAAATATCGTGGCGCAAAACCGTCTTGGAAAGAAAAAGGAGAAATTTTATAAGAACATGGTCTCCATCAGCATGATGCGTTTTTTTGCCAAATCTGCAACCAGAAACATGTGTGTGATCGTACTTTTACTGTTTTCCTGCATTTTTGCCGGTTATTTCGGTGCCCTTTATGCCGACAGCAGCGCTCTGTATGATTTGACAAACTCGAAAGGATTTGCCCTGCATTATCCCGCGCTGGAAGATCAGATCACAAAAGAAGATATCCAAAGGACCGCCGGCTTCTATGGTGTCGAAATAAAAGAATTCGGAGAAACAGACGCAAGTAATTTCCTCATTTCATACAAATGCAGGGATCTCAATGATGATATGCAGTATATCACCGTAGAAAACGCCAGGAGCAAATATGCACTGTTTTTCTCCGAAACCGGTTATGCGTGCCTGACCGGCCGGAAAGCCGATGTNNCTTNNGGNACTTATAAAACCNTTACNTCCACNGATTATAAAGANANNATCTGGNACTTTANNGACGGNCTNTGGGAAGCNTNCAATCCNGATACCGGCAGATCNCTTTCCCTNANNAACAGCGGAACGCTGGAATATGATGCTCTGTCGGTTATGAGTGATCCTTATGTCTATGTTCTGAATGACCTGGATTATGCGTTCCTTGCGGATGGTCTTACAGAAATCCATAAAGAGCACCTCATCCTTTTTGATGTGGAAGATTTATCCGCTTCCTATCCGTTTGCCTATGATCTGATGCGTCAATATGTAGAACATGCATCAGACTTGTCCAATCATCTGGGATTATATGACGCACAGGAAGAAAAGCTTGCGATAGAACAGGGTCGTGAATACGCTCTGGCAGGAAAATTTAATATGTCCATGGATAACGCACTCCTTTTAGGCGATTGGAAATATGCCCCCGCTTTTATTGTGGTCACCAATGAAATGTTCATGCAGACATTTTGTGTATATATCATGCTCTGCCTGTATATCGCTATTATTACACTGACAGCAGCCGCAATCATGTCCTATGTACGCAGCATTTCCATAGCGTCTGATAATCGGACATTATTTGAGAATCTTTCAAGGCTCGGCGCCGGAAAAACATATCAGCGAAATATTCTGGCAAAACAGCTGGTTAAAATCTTCCAGTATCCGGCAGTGCTCGGATGTCTGGTGGGCATCCTGTTTTCGGCAGCCATGAGTTGGTTTAACGACGGACGTTTTACCGGGACGGAATTAAAAAATCTTGCGTCGCTTCTGGGATTTGCACTGTTCATTATCATGTTTTTGTACATCGTATACCGATCTGCTCTGCACAAAGCGGAACAGATCGTTGGAATACGGGAATAACGCTTAAAATTAAGAGCCAGGCTTCTGATATGATACCCCTTAAGTAGACAAGGTAAATAACCAAAATCTACTTAGGGGGTATTTTATGTATAGGAAATATACATCCGAAGAAAAATTGAATATAGTGGAAGGATATCTGAATGGTATTTTTTCATTGGAAGAAAAAGCACATGAGTTGGGTTATAAAACAGCACCGGGATGCTTTAAACGATGGGTACGCCAATATCAGGAGCAGGGAGCAGAGGGACTTTTACATCAAACAGGCAATAAATCTTACACAGCAGAGTTCAAGACAATGGTAGTGGAGGAATATCTTTCTGGAAAAGGCTCCGCAGTTGATCTTGCCGCAAAGCACAAAATCAGCACGGCAGATGTTTTGTTACATTGGGTTTCGTTGTATAATGCCAATAGAAAGCTCAAGGACTATGTTCCTAGGAGGGAGGTCTATATGGCAACAGCACGGAGAAAAACAACCATTGAAGAACGAAAAGAAATTGTTGAATACTGCATTTCCCATGATAGAGACTACAAGGTAACAGCTTCTTTGTATGATGTTTCATACAGCCAGGTTTATTCATGGGTAAAAAAATACGATGCTGATGGCGAAAATGGTCTGTCTGACAAGCACGGTCGGCACAAACCAGATGGCGAAGTAGATGAATTAGAACGGCTGCGCCGGGAGAATATACGGCTCAAACGTCAGCTGGAAGAAAAGGATATGGTGGTTGAACTGTTAAAAAAAGTGAAAGAATTCGAAAGGATGTGAGTCTCGGAAAACAACGCAACGAATCGAAATATATGACAATTCAATATTTTAATGAAGAAAAGCAATGGAGCATCAAGTGGATGTGCAGACAGTTGGGAATTTCACGTGCAGCTTATTACAAATGGCTGCACCGCCCGGTTCCTGAACAGGAGACGGAGAACATAAAACTGTCTGAACTGATAAAAGAGTACGATGAACGGTTTGGCCACATCTTAGGCTACCGGCGAATGACAAGCTGGATAAATCATTTCAATCATACAAACTATAGCAAGAACCGGATTCATAGGATCATGAAGAAACTTGGAATACATTCTGTCATTCGGAAAAAGAAGAAAAAGTATCCTAATTCAAAACCAGAAACTGCTGCTGAAAATAAGCTCAAAAGGGATTTTAATGCAACAAAGCCTAATGAGAAATGGACTACGGATGTAACAGAATTTAAAATTCCCGAAACTGGAAAGAAGTTATACCTCAGTGCCATATTTGACCTTTATGACCGTTATCCGGTAGCTTATGTTATAAGCCGGAGAAATGACAACAAACTTGTATTTGACACTTATGACAAAGCAATAGAGCGGAATCCGGAAGCCAGGCCACTCTTTCACAGTGACAGAGGTTATCAGTATACAAGCAGGGTATTTCAGNAAAAGCTTCAAACGCAGGGAATGGAACCATCCATGTCACGTGTCGGACACTGCATTGACAATGGTCCAACAGAGGGACTGTGGGGGATTATCAAGTCTGAAATGTACTGTATGTATAAGATAACCGATGAAGCTTCCCTGCGTTCTGCCATTGAGGGATATATGAAATTTTATGCAGATGAAAGACCACAAGACAGATTTCATTGTAAGACACCATCCGAGGTAAGGCAGGAGGCATTAGCTTCAGAAACAGCTATCCAGTATCCGATTGCAGAGAATAAGCGGATAGAAGCCTACAAGGCTAAATGGTGTGCATAACATAAATATCCGCCATATCGGAATGTAGATATGGCGGATACTCGTAGTTCTGTTTTAGATATTTTACTTGTCTACTTGACAAGGGGCTGATCATTCACAAAGTCCGGCTCTTAATTTTGAGGAAAAAGCGCTGCCACATTTATTTGATTAGTGTGACACCTTCCGCTCCATTTAAAATATGGTCAGACCTCGGGGATACGCAGTACCTGCCCGATGTTCAGCCGGTCGCTGGTCAGCCCGTTTAAATTCTTGATGGCGTCAACGGTCGTACCGTATCTTCTGGCAATCAGCCAGAGGGTATCTCCGGATTGTACGGTGTATTCGATATAAGGGGCGTTCTGCCCGGCAGGTATTTTTAAAATCTGTCCGGTAGTGATCATGTTGTTTGTTAATCCGTTTAAATTTTTAATGGTGTCAACCGTTGTGTTGTATCTTCTGGCAATCAGCCACAGGCTGTCGCCTGCTTTCACCACATATTCAAATGTGTCCGCCCCGGGTGCTGTCGGGGGGATGTTCTGCACGATTCCCTGATATACCTTATAAAGAGCCTGCCATGTGAGAGGTCCTACCGTGCCGTCAGGAGAAAGCTGCATAGCCTCCTGAAAGTCTATGACAGCCTGGCGTGTTCCGCTGCCGAAGATACCGTCCTGCGTCGGTGCGGGGATGCCGGGATAATATTCTGAGATCACGTTTAACAGATATTGCAGGGTAATAACGTCCTGTCCTCTTGATCCCTGACGCAGGATGGAGGATGGGGGAACCGTTCCTATGCCAAGGGTATCTCCTTCGCTGTCTAATTCGGCAAGTCTTGTCACAGAAGAATACAGGCTTGAAAGCTTATACCATGTGGATTTGCCTACGATGCCGTCGGATTGGAGACCGAATATACTCTGGAATTTTGCCACGGCATTTTTGGTACTGTTGCCAAAGGTCCCGGTCTCATCCGTGATGGTGGGAATAGCGGGATAGTTTCTCCTGATACGGTTTAAATAGGTTTGTATGGTCTGTACGTTCAGTCCGGTACTGCCTGTTTTCAAGGGGCTTCCGGGATAGGAGGAAAGAAGGCCTGTCACGATATTGGTTTCCGCAATTTCTATATCGTCCGGATAGTAGGAGCGGAGGATCTGTATCGGTGTCAGTCCGCGGTCTGCAAGCGTAACAGTTCCCCACTGCGACAATCCGTTGCAGGTGGAAGTGGTTCCGTTGCAGAAGGAGGTAAAGTAGGGAGCGTTTTGTCCCTGTCTGCGGACATATTCATTAAAGATCCGGTCAACAATCCGGCTGATGGAGTCGTAAATCGGCCGCCCGTAGACAAAGTATTGGTCATAGGCGGTGCTGTTCGTGATATCAAAGCTGTAGCCGCGGCTTCTGTACCATTCCGTATAAACGCGGTTGAGGGCAAAGGTGATGATGGCGTATATGTTGGCGGTCAGGGCAGCCTCGGGCCAGGTCGGGTATATTTCACTGCTGGCTACATTTTTCACATAGTCAGGAAAGGAGACCTGTACATTGGAAGCGGATGCGCTGGGTGCACCGAGATGTACCGTAATGGGATTGGGTATTACAACCTGACGCAGCACGTACGGCGATGATACGGCGCCTTCCTGATTCCGTCTTACCGGCATGGAAATAGCCGGCCCGCCGATATTGATTTCAGCCTGCGCCGGACTGCGCTGCAATTCCTGCATCGGGATCAAAGTCAGCGGAAGCATTGCCGTTTCACCATCAAAAATAGGGATATTGGAAATGTAAAGGTTGTTAAATCCCGCTGCCTGTGCCAATACATTGTAGTTATAATACGGAGTTCCGGAATAGTAAGGGTTCTGTGAAAAACTTTTATCCAAGGTTTCTAATGGGACTGTCTGTGTTTCGCCGTTTTCATCGGTTGTCAGTGTATAGATTGTATTTCCTTCATCGTCCAAGACCTTAACCGATACGCCGTCAAGGGGTACGGCGTCATTGGCCGTCCGTGCCTGTATACTTAAATAGCCGATTGCCATAGGTTTGAAATCTCCTCGTAGGATGTTTATTCTGTTATCCTATTATATGAAACGGATGCAAAACGGTAACCAGCAATCGGCTGCGCTTGTTTAAATCAGCCCCATTCTTTTATATTTTTTTCGGTCTCGCGATAAAATGAACGCCGGCGGTAATCAGCGCGGAGGCTGCAATCGCTATGAGGGTTGAATATATGCCACGGGACAGGCAATATATTTCTGCAAATACAATACCCATCACCATCCAATGCACGATTGGAAAAGCATAAAATCCATTTCTTGCATAGTCCTTTTTCTGATCCGCGATGTAGGAGAGAAGGATCAAAATGACCATTGTGCTTGTTATAAATACACAGGTCCACAAACCCCACACACATTTGCTCAAACAATACCAATAAGCTAATTCTGCAACAACAAAAGTTAAGATGGTTCCCGGGACATTGTTTGTCACCTTTTTGCAAACGAGAAATAGAGGATAATGCAGCATAAACATAATCACGGCAAATCCGGCATAATTCCAAAGATCTTCTTTATTAGTAAAAATGAAGTCCGTATTTTTTTCAAGATACAGTATATCCAGTCGGACGAGTGCTATTTGTATCAGTAAAAGAATTCCTAGCGTAAACAATCCGCTTAGGTAATGATAGCTTAGTAAATTGCGTGATTTTACAGGAAATATGCGTAGTACTTCTGTGCGGTTTTTGGTCTCCTGTACCAGCAATTTGACCATTTGTGCAATCAAAACCACAATCACGGTCACTAACGTCATATGATTCAAAAACCCATTCGAAATCGCAGCTAAATAAATACCGNCCTGATAGCGCAGGTGCAAATTGCCATCCCAGAAATCATCCGTAATGTCTGGATTGCTATCCAAAACGGCACGTATCCATTGCGTACGTTCTAAGTAATCCTCCAGGTTAAATAATTTATGATGATACCTTTCGAATACATTTGTCAACATATAAATTACAACTATTGCCATGATCACCGTCATGATTCTCCAGTAAAAGCGATCTCTTTTGAATAATTTTTTTATATCACTCATTCTTAAGTCCTCCTTCTTTTGGGATGTCATTCGTCCTTTCTTTTCTTTGCAGATATCTTTTCTTTAAAAGGATGTAAATCTCCTCCAGGGAAATCTGCTGCTTGGAATAATCTTCGATACCCAGTCTTTTCAATAGGTATTCGTTGTCTTCCAGCTTTCCCACGGTGTAAAATTCTGATAAGTCGCCTATCTTGGATGCTGCGTGGACAGTCATGTCAAACAGTTTTTCATCCGTTGGCTTCTGTGGGAGAATGCCTTTCCATTTCTGCACGCTTTCCATGAATTCATCCACGGATTTTTGCGCAAATACCTCTCCCGATTCCATCATAGTCACACTGTCGCACATGCGCTCTACATCCGCAAGATCATGACAGGAGAAAAGCACTCCGATTTGTTCTTTATCTACTTCTTCAATCAGAATATTGCGGAACATGGCTTTGCCCTCTGCATCCATACCGCTCTCAGGTTCATCCATGATCAGATACTTTGGCTGTTGCGCAATCGCCAAAGAAAAATTCAATTTTGCCCTTTGTCCCTTGGATAACGTACCGATGTTCTTTTTAGGATTAATATCAAAACGTTTCACCAGATCATCAAATTTCTCTTTGGAAAAAGTATCGTAAAAGTTCTGATAGTATGATGCCATTTCCGCCACAGAATAGATGTTAATAAAGTCCAGCTGTTCTGACACATACGCCACTTTGGCTTTCACTTCCGGATTATCATAGATATCCTTTTCATCACACTGTATTGTTCCCTGCGCAGGTTTATAGATTCCTGTAACGCATTTCAGCAAAGTGGTCTTGCCGGCTCCGTTGGAACCAATCAAGCCATGGATTTCGCCCTGATGAACGCATATATCAATTCCATGGATAACCGGTCGATTATTGTAGCCTTTATGTAAGTTTTTGATCTCTAACATTTGCTTATCTTTCCTTTCTAATATATTTTTGCCAAAATATTAAATAAATATTGATTGAAGCTTTTTCCGACCAAATTCCTTTGCAAATCCGTGCGCATCCGCCGGAAGCTCTAAAGAAACGGTAATTTAATCAGCACTTCCTTAGATGGAAGAATAGATTTCTTTTACCAAATCCACCACATCTTCCTCGGAATAACCCGTACGTTTCAGTTCGATCAGCTCACTCTGAATCCGCTTTCGAATCTTTTCCAGATCCTCCGTATTGGGTTCCATGTTTGGCATGGTGGTTATATAGGTTCCTTTTGCCCGGATCGTCTCAATCACTTTCTGACGTTCCAGCTCCTGATACGCCTTTGCCACGGTAGAAGGTGTAATATCCAGGGTCTGTGCCATCTTCCGGACAGAGGGAATCGAATCTCCGGGACTTAAATGCCCTTTGATCACCAGCAGTTTGATTTGTTCAATGATCTGCTCATAGATCGGTTTTTTACTACGATAATCCAGTTCGATCAATTTATCACCTCCTTGTATTATCTGTACTACCTCAAGTAGTACAGTTATCGTATCATGATTTCATTTATCTGTCAACAAAAAATTTATTTTAGGAATTCTATCACTCAGCCCAGTTCTCTATTTTCAACCCATTAACACGCATGAATTCTTTGGTATTATTTGTAATAACTGTATATCCTAACGAATTTGCATGTCCTGCAATCATCATATCTAATGGTCCAATGGGTTTCCCTGCTTTTTCCAAATCTGCTCGTATTTTTCCATAACATTCGGCCGCGGAAGAATCAAAATCCATAATTTCTATATTAGCTAAAAGTAATGCTAATGCCACTCTATTCTTTTCTATTGACTGACTCTTTTCAACACCATGAACTAATTCTGCATATGTTACGGAAGAAATACACACCTCCGATGGATCATGTTCCTGTAATTTAAGAAATACTTGCTTAGGTTTGTGTTTGATAGCGTATATACAAATATTTGTATCTAACATGTATCTCATAGATCTTCACGCTCCTGCCTTATTTCGTCAGTTCTGCCATCCTTCATAAAATCCTCAGAAAACATATCTATAGCCTGCATAAATGAATTCCACTTATTTGTTTTTGGCATAAGCATAACGATATCCCCAATTTTATTCACCGCAACTTCATCAGTATTAAACCGATATTCTTTTGGAAGCCTGACTGCCTGACTTCTGCCATTTTCAAAAACTTTTGCTGTCATCATAATAATCATCTCCTTTCTACTAATAATAGTATATATCAAGATATATATCTTAGTCAAGAAAATCAGAATTTATTTATTATTGACAGCATATTCTTTTTTTGCTATTTTTTGGGGAAGAAATTACATTGTAAGAATGTTTGCAAAATTTGGTCCGGAGGATAATTTGTAATGTTTCATTTTGGATTTTCCTATGTGGGTTTGCTATATTTATTAATGCTTTTTATTCCGAATATCATATGGACGAAATATAAGCCTGAAGGCTATGATGAATATGCAAAAAAAGAGAACAAAATTCTTTTGGCTTTTGAAAGAACAGGAGAGATGCTGGTTTGCGTTCTTGCGCTGATCTTTTCTGATTTTAATATCAAAAAGTCGTATTGGTGTGTCTGGCTGATACTTTCATTTGTTTTAATGCTATTTTATGAAGGATATTGGTTTAGATATTTTAAAAGTGAGCATCAAATGAAAGATTTTTACAGCAGTTTTTTGGGGGTTCCCGTAGCCGGTGCAACGCTTCCGGTCTGCGCCTTCTTTTTGCTTGGGATCTATGGAAGAAATGTCTTTCTGCTTGCGGCAGTTCTGATACTTGGTATTGGGCATATCGGCATTCATTTACAGCATAAAAATGAAATATTCGGAAAACAAAAATGAAAGCTGCGGTCATAATTTGCAGTACTCATCACCGGAAGAATTTGCGCGAAGGATAAAGGCGGCGTTAAATGATTAAGGCGAAGTGTTTTGAAGCGTCTCTTAGGAGGCGCTTTTTTTGTTAATTTTATATTTGTTATAAAAATAGGCCTCTTTGTTTGATTTTTTTGACTGTTTCGGCTAAAATGTAAATATATTACAGATTAGCATAAGAGATATTGAATAGCAAAGTACAAAGGGGAATTGGCATGAATACAATTGTATTTATCGATACAGAAGTGAACCCTGAAACTGAAACTGTGCTGGATTATGGTGCTTTTGTTAAGGATAACCTGTATATTCATACAGATTCAGCAATAAAATTTCGTGATTTTTTGATGGAGAACAGTACCGGTGAAAACAGGTATATCTGTGGTCATAACATTGTTTACCATGATTCAAAATATATAGAACAGGAGATGCGGGAGGCCGGAATAAACAATATGATAGACACACTGTTCCTGTCGCCCCTTTGCTTTCCCAACAAGCCTTACCATGCATTGTTAAAGGATGACAAACTGCAGGTGGATGAATTAAATAATCCGTTAAATGACTCTAAAAAAGCAATGGAGTTATTTTATGATGAGGTGAATGCTTTTCAGAATATGGATCCCCTACAGAGGGAAATTTATGCGGCGCTTCTTTGCCGTAAGGAGGAATTTCAAGGCTTCTTTTCTTATGTGGGTTTTACTTCTGATAAAAATGCAGCGGATTTAATCAGAAGCCTTTATGAGCATAGAATCTGTAGCAATTGCAATCTTGAGGAGTTTTCGCTCCGATATCCAATAGAACTTGCCTACGTGGTAGCCATCATCTCCGCGCAGGATGCTGCTTCCATGATTCCGGGCTGGGTTATCCGAACCTTTCCGGCTGTTTCCTATGTGATCAAAAAGCTGCGCAATACCCATTGTCACGAGAAGTGTCCATATTGTCGGGAAAAACTGGACATTCATAAACGGTTGAAACAGATTTTCGGATATGATGATTTTCGGAAATTTGAGGGAGAAAATCTACAGGAAAGGGCTGCGCAGGCCGCAGTTGAGCATAAATCAGTTCTTGCCATATTTCCCACCGGTGGCGGCAAGAGCATAACATTCCAGCTGCCTGCCCTGATTGCCGGCGCGGTATCCAAGGCTCTGACAGTAGTGATTTCACCGCTTCAGTCGCTGATGAAGGATCAGGTGGATAATCTGGATAAGCGGGGTATTGTGGACGCTGTCACGATCAACGGACTTATCAGTCCCATAGAGCGGGCAAACGCAATGGAACGGGTGGAGAATGGGATGGCCTCGCTATTATATATTTCTCCGGAGTCGCTGCGCTCCAATACCATTGAACAACTGCTTTTGAAAAGAAATGTTGCAAGGTTTGTTATAGACGAGGCACACTGTTTTTCGGCATGGGGACAGGATTTCAGGGTGGACTATCTCTATATCGGGGATTTCATCAGGCAGCTGCAGGAGAAAAAACAACTGTCTGAATGTATTCCGGTATCCTGTTTTACT
>WFLX010010729.1_pt1 | contig 17637 bp, 18 predicted proteins | sample 4967041 | NCBI WGS metagenome assembly WFLX01 (sample SAMN12857096, study PRJNA449069) | gut metagenome | isolation source: stool from male and female vole | host: Microtus ochrogaster | place: USA:Florida | collected 2017 | reverse complement strand
GGAGCACAGAAGGACGCATTGATGGTACTCTCAGGCGGCATGGACTCAGTGACCATGCTCTGCGAGTACTGCCCGCGCATAGACATGGCAGTGAATATCTCCTACGGCTCCAACCAGAACGAGCGGGAGCTGGAATGTGCGCGCTACCACTGCCGCCGTCTGGGCATCTAACTCATCGAAATCGAGCTCTCATTCATCGGCACCAACTTCCACAGCTCCCTGCTGGAAGGCGCCGACGCCATTCCCTCCGGCGAATACGACTTCGACAACATGAAGAGCACCGTGGTGCCCTTCCGCAACGGAATCATGCTCGCCGCCGCCGCCGGCCTGGCCGAAAGTAACGGTTTGAATACCATTATGATAGCCAACCATGCCGGCGACCATGCCATCTACCCCGACTGCCGCAAAGGCTTCATCGACGCCATGGCCGAGGCCATCAGGGAAGGCACCTACGAGGGCATCCGCCTCGAAGCCCCGTACACCCTCAAGTCCAAGGCAGACATTGCCCGCATTGGCAAGCGCCTGGGCGTGGACTATGGACACACCTACTCCTGCTACCGCGGCCTGGAACACCACTGCGGCACCTGCGGCACCTGCATCGAGCGCCGCCAGGCCCTGGCAGAGGCCGGAATTGACGACCCAACTGTATACGAAGAATAAACATAATACTAACCATCAAATCATTTACCCATGGACTCTCTGATTTCTAAGATCCACGAGGCCTATGAAACCTTCAAGGCCGACGCTGCTCTCCAGCACGAAAAGAACAACAAAGCTGCCGGTACCCGCGCACGCAAAGCTTCCCTCGAACTCGAAAAGCTCATGAAGGAATTCCGCAAGGTTTCCATCGAACACTCCAAGAAGTAATCAATCCCACTTCCGCATAAGAGAAGGGCACAGCAGTGTGCCCTTTTCTTATGCTTTCCTGAGAGCTGACAATACTTTTCAGCGGACGGTGGAGGAAGTGATCTGCCCGTTGCGCCACTCGATGTCGACGGTTTGGCCTGAGCGCGTGCGCAAGCCCTTGACCGAACCGTTGGCCCATGCGTCGGGCAGGGCAGGGAGGAGGCGCAGTTCGCCGGTGTGGTCCTGGAGGAGCATTTCGGCGATGCCGGCCGTACCGCCGAAGTTGCCGTCGATCTGGAACGGCGGGTGCATATCCCAGAGGTTTGCGGCCATGCCCGTGGAGATGAGGTTGCGCAGGAGGGTGTAGGCGTGGTTCCCGTCGCCCAGACGCGCCCAGTGGTTCAGTTTCCAGCCCATGCTCCAGCCGGTGGCCAGGTCGCCGCGGTGGTTGAGGACAGTGCGTGCGGCATTGGCCAGGGCGACGTCGTTGCGGGCGTCGATAGTCGTGCCGGGGTGCAGACCGAAGAGATGGTTGGTGTGGCGGTGGCGGTCGTTGGGGTCATCGATATCCTCGCTCCACTCCATCAGTTGCCCGTAGTGTCCGACGGTGTAAGGTTTGATGGAATCCAGGCGGTTCACCCACGCCGGGTCAGGCTCCCGTCCGAGAGCGGAGGCACCTTCGATGGCGGCTTTGAGAACTTCGCGGGCCACGGCGTTGGCGTAGGTGGCGCCGGAGTCGGCCTCACCGTGCTCGGGGGAATAGGAAGGCGACCAGGTGTAGCTGCCGTCCTGAAGCACGAGCACGTCGGTGGTGAAGTCGGCGCTCCCGGCGATTATGGGGAACCCTACTTCGCGCAGCCAGTCGATGTCGCCGGTGTAGCGGTAATATTCCATGAGCTGCGACGCGAGCCAGGGACCGGCCTGTGGGTTGTAGTTCCACGACATCTGCGGCGATTTGAGCGGAGCCGTGAAGCCGAACGGATTGCCGGAGATTGCCGCCGTCCAGCCGCGGGCGTTGTAATAGTCAAGAGCCGTGATGCGNCCGGGTGCTACCAGCGAACGGACGTAGTCGGCAAAGGGTACGAATGTTTCAGGCAGGGCGGTGACCAGCGCGGGCCAGTAGTTCATCTGGATGTTGATGTTGTTGTGGTAGTCCACGCGCCAGGGGCCGTCGAGGTTGTTGTGCCANAGTCCCTGAAGATTGGCNGGGAGTGAGCCCTCGCGCGACGACGCGATAAGCAGGTAGCGTCCGTAGTTGAAGAGCAGCTCCTCCAGGCCGCGATCGGTAGCCCCGGCGGCATAGCGTCGCAGGCGTTCGGGGGTCGGAAGGGATTCCATGGCGGGGTCGCCGTCAAGGTCGAGCTGCACGCGGTTGTAGAGCTCCTGATAATCGGCAAGATGGGCTTCCAACAAGGCCTCCGTATCCTTGGCGAGGGCGGATTCAATGCGCGCGATTACTTTCGGCCTGGGATTCGCTCCGACATAGGCCGTTTCTCCATCGAGCGTAGGGTTGAAGTTCATGCGGTAGTCGGTGGCCGCGGCCAAAATGAGATNAACATCCTTGCCGTCGACACAGAGCAANCCGTTTTCCAGACCCCATGAGCCATCGGAAGCGTCCACNGCNATGGCGAGAGCCCATTTCATGCCGTTATTTTCCACATGACCTTCCCAAAGCACACCCCATGGCATCGCCAGCACGGAATCAACGACCTGAGGGGTGGCGAAGTCCACTGAGAACTGCACCGGGAGGTCGGCACGGATAGTCCATACCTGGACGGAGTCGGGCGCTGAGGCATAGTGAGTTCGCGAGACTCCGTCGGCACTTACGGTGACCATTGCGCTGTCGAGGCTCAGCCAGCGGCTGTAGTTGTGGCCGGGCATGTCGCCGAAGTCGAGGTACACTTCGCCGAGCATTGTATAGGTTCCGAAGCGGTGGCGGTTGTAGGGAGTGGTGCCCTGGAAATGATGCTGAATCAAAGCTTCGGCCTCCGCTTTGCGCCCTCCGGCCAGAAGTTCGCGGATGTGGGCGAGTGTGTCGGGGTCCACATGGCGGTTCATGGCCCAATACTCATCGGCGCCCGTTGCCGGTCCGCCTGTCCAAAGCGATTTCTCGTTCAGAACAATGCGTTCGCGGCCCGGGATGCCCATGATTGTTGCTCCGAAGAAGCCGTTGCCGATGGGCAGGGAGTGACGCTCCCAGGCAGTGTCGGGGTTGACGGCGCGGTCGGAGAAGTCGTTGACCTCCCATACGCGCTCGATGCCGGGATGATAGTCGTTGAATCGGATAGCCTTTTGTGCGGACGTGGTGATAGTCAGCGAGACAAGGAGTATAAACAAAAAATTTCGCATCAGAATTGGAAGTAAATAAAAGGCGCGACGGCCTCCGACCGCAACTCGAGTACGGCCTGAATTAGAAGAAGAAACAGCACAAGTTTGACCACCCACGGCGACATGACAAAGCGGGCAGCNGTGCGGCTCCAGAANCGCGAGGGTAANCAGTGGGCCACTANGATGGCAACCANGAGCACCACCCACAGGGTGCGAGCGGAGACAAATGCGGGGACATAGCTCAGGGAGAAGTCGCGCCCCACGGAGCGGATGATTTCCACAGAGTCCGTCCAGGAATCGGCGCGGAAAAATACCCANAGNAAGGCAACGAAGGTGAATGTGANCAGCCAGGCGGCCATTTTCACCGCTGCAGAGTCGCCCAGACGCCCGAGGTACGGCTTCGAGGCCTTATGGACGGCCAGTCCGGCGCCGTGCATCCCTCCCCAGAATACGAATTTCCACGCTGCCCCGTGCCAGAGGCCTCCGATGAGCATTGTGGCGAAGTTGTTGAGGTAGGTGCGCGCTGTGCCGTGGCGATTGCCTCCGAGTGGGATGTAGACATAATCGCGGAGCCATGTTGAGAGCGAGATGTGCCAGCGGCGCCAGAAGTCGGTGAGGTTCTGCGCCTTGTAGGGGAAGTTGAAGTTCTGCGCCAGCTTGAAGCCCATAATCAGCGCGATGCCGATGGCCATGTCGGAGTAGCCCGAGAAGTCGCAGTAGATCTGCATTGTGTAGCCGATGATGCCCATGAGGGTTTCAAAGCCGGAGTAGCCACCGGGATTGGTGAAAATCAAGTCGTTATATTGGGCGATATAGTCCGCAACGATGGCCTTTTTGAACACGCCGACCATGATGAGCCAGAGGCCCATGTAGATTTGCGTGCGGGTGGCGTGCCGGTTGAGGCGGATCTGCGGCAGGAAGTAGTCGGCGCGCACAATCGGGCCGGCCACCAGCGCCGGGAAGAATGAGAGAAAGAAGGCGTACTCCAGCCAGGTGCGTGTGGGCGACACCCGTCCTTTGTACACATCTATAATATAGCTGATGCTCTGGAAGGTGTAGAACGAAATGCCCACCGGGAGCACCAGCTCGAGCGGTTGGAAGTTGCTTCCGACCATCACGTTGATGTTCCAGAGGAAAAAATTGGCGTATTTGAAGTAGAACAGGATTCCGAGNGAGGCTATAAGCGACAGGACCACGCATGCGCGCNGCCACCCGCGGGCAAGCCCCGGGCGCACCATAAGGCGCGAGAGGAGCCAGTCGAAAAGCGACGTGGCCGCCAACAGGCACACGAACAGGCCGCTGCTNTTGTAGTAGAAAAAGAAGCTGAAGGCAACCACGAAGGCGGCCATCTGCCACACACGCTTTTTGAGCAGGGCATACAGCGGGAGGAAGATTAGGAACAGCGCCCAGAACGTACCCGACGAGAAGAGCATCGGTTCGGCAGGGTTGTAGGAGAGGTACTGCCGGATGTTGTCGAGTATTTCGGCGCCGGAAATCATTTTTCGTTCGGCTGGTGGATGTAAATTCGCTTGGCCTTGCCGGATGCCTGGTCGGGACGTTCCATACGGATTGGGTGCAGGGCATGGTCGGGCATCCAGCGGGCCACACTGTCGAGCCACGCGGCGGCCGAGGTGCGCGTAGGGTGGGCACCGTCCTTGGTGCGGTCGAACTTCATGCCGTCGCTGAGGAAAAATGTTCCCTGCGGTGTGGCCTCGGATATGAGGCGGTTGATACCGGTGTCCGGTTTCCAGTTGGGCGGCCCGATCCACACGTAGGGGATATCCCCTACCTGGCGTAGGATTGCCTTGACTTTACCGGCACGTTTGGTGGCAATGTTTGGCACGAACAATTCGTTGGCACCCAGGCAAATAAAGATGAACGTCGGCTTGAGGCGCCGGATGTAGGATTCGAGTTTGTCGGAGCTTCCCCATGTGTCGGAGGTCGAGCTGTACCACATCACTTCGTAGAGCGTATGGCCGTTGTGGTCGGCGTATGCAGCCATGCGGGGCCCCAGACCTTCGAGCATGGAATCGCCGATAAAGAGGATGGTCTGTGCGGCTGTGTCAACCGGCATCGGAAAGGTATCGGCCGGTACAACGGCTGTTTGGGCGCCGGATCCGGCCGGCTCTTCGACAGGCGCCATGATATCACGCTTGCCGAAAATTTCCTCGGCAAAACCCATAGTTTTGAACTCATGCCCCATAACGGATGGGTGTTCAATGAACGAAACGAGGGCGAAGAAGGCGAAACTTAGCGCCAACACGCCCCAGAGGGGAAGATATCGCATGGCAAAAGAGCGCCTGAGGCGCAGGATTTAAGGCATGTATGTGACGACGCGGTAATCGCCTGAAAGGCCGGCGGTTACTGCATACCGGCGGAGGCCGTAGCGGAGTCGGGTTGCTTCGCAGTCGCCCACGGGGGCTCCGTAGTTGGAGAACACGTCGTAGGTGCTGTGGCAGTCGGGGCACTCGGCCAGGAACTCGTCGTTGATGAACACGCGGATGTCGGATCGGACCTCCACGGGGCAAGCCAGGTCGTAGGCCAGGGGGNTGCCCAGAGGGTCGGTGACCAAGAGGATGCCACCGAAGCCGGTGTAGGTGTTGTCAGTAAAGGGGAAGTTGGCAGGCTGGCGGAGTTCGCGGATGAAGCTGCGGTAGCTGTAGGCCCCGGCCACGCCGTAGACGTCCCATTGGGCGACGGTGCTGAACACGAGGTTTACGCGCCGCGGGGGTATACGGTCGTCATCGACGTGGGAGCAGGAAGCGAGCCCTGCGCCCAGGACGATGACGGTCAGGATATGTTTCAGAATTGCCCGCATGTCAGGCCAGGGAGGCGAACATGTTGCCAAACTGGTCCGCAGCCTTCTGGAGTGCGGGTCCGATCAGAGGCTTGAGCATAGCGGGGATTTCGACGTCGATGGTTCCGCTGACCTCCGTTGCCGAGTCGCCCTTGGGGGTCATGTTCACCAGCAGCTTCATGGGCACGGGGGAGCCNTCGGCTTCGAGGACAACGCGCTCGGGGGTGCGCTCGGTGGCGCGCAGGGTGATTGCGCCAACCTGAGGGGTTACGATCTGAATGGTGTCGCGGGTGAACTCCACGTTGCCGATTTTCTCACGCTTCTCGGCGGGCATGTTCTGCATGGCGGCCTCAAGAGCGGTNAAGTCGGCAAACTTTGCGGCCACCTGGTCGGCGGCGATGGGCACTTGCGTGGCGGGTGATGAGAAAGTAGCCATAAGTGTAATTTAGCGTTCGGGCACCCAGGTGGAGGGTGAAGTGCGCCAGGTGCGGAGGGTTTCTACGTCGTCGGCGGTGATGTAGTTTGTTTCGAGAGCCACTTCGAGCATCGCGTTGTAATTGCTCAGTGTGATTAGCTCAACGCCTGCTTTAGCGAAGTTCTCTTCGGCTACCGGGAATCCGTAGCTGAACAGAGCGACCATACCTACGACTTCGCAACCGGCGTTGCGGATAGCTTCGACGGCCTTGAGGGAGCTCTTACCGGTGGACACGAGGTCCTCGACTACCACNACCTTCTGGCCGGCGCGGAGGTTGCCTTCGATGAGGTTCTCCAGGCCGTGGTCCTTGGGGGAGGAACGGACGTAAACATAGGGGAGGTCCAGCTCATCGGCCACGAGAGCGCCCTGAGCGATGGCGCCGGTNGCCACGCCGGCGATAGCGTCGGCTTCGGGGAAGTTTTCCATCACCAGGCGGGTGAGTTCGATTTTGATGAACGAGCGCACGTCGGGGTAGGAGAGGGTGACGCGGTTATCGGTATAGATAGGTGAATTCCACCCGGAGGCCCATACGAAGGGGTTAGCCGGCTGAAGCTTTACAGCACTGATTTTAAGCAGTTTCTCTGCTAATAAGCGAGCAACTTTTTTCATTATGTTGAGTAGTTTTGATTCCAAGTGCAAAGTTACGGAATCGCCATAAGATAGTCAAATTTTTTTAGTTAATCAGCCTGAAAAAAGTCGTCGGGTTCATTGATGTTTTCTCAAAATCGAGATTTATCGAGATTTATCAGGATTTATCGGGATTAATCTCGAAAACTTTTTAGCACGATGAGGCGGTGGGGTGTGATTTCAAAATTACGCGGGCGGGGGTTGCAAAAACGGCTTTTTAGTTGTAATTTTGCGTTTCAGAAAAGACGATTCTATGTTCAGCAATTCATATTTTACAAATATACCGCCGGTGGTGAAGAATCTGATTATCATCTGCACCGGCATGTTCCTGGTGATGGCCCTCATTCCGGCTGTCCACAACTCTTTCGAGCGCCTGTTCGCGCTGTACTATTTCACATCGCCCGGCTTTAAGCCCTATCAGGTGCTGACCTACATGTTCCTACACGCCAACTTCGGCCACCTGTTCTTCAACATGTTCGCACTGTTCATGTTCGGGCGTACTATCGAGATGGTGATGGGCTCGAAACGCTTCCTCTTTTACTATATTACCTGCGGCCTGTGTGCCGCGCTGGTGCAACTGGGCGTGTTCGCTTTCCAGATTCACAGCATCACGAGCCTGCTTCCGCCGGAGGTTGTGCAATATGTGCAGGAGAACGGTTATTCGATTCTGCGCGACAACATGAACTACACCAACCCCGACATGGCACGCCTCAACGGGTACATCAACACACCGATGGTNGGTGCTTCGGGNGCAATCTACGGCGTGCTGCTGGCCTTCGGGTTCCTTTTCCCCAATATGCCGATTTATCTTTTCTTCGTGCCCGTGCCCATCAAGTCCAAGTGGATTGTGCTGGGTTATTTCGTCATCGAGTTGCTTTACGGCATCACGGGGACAGCCGACAGCGTTGCTCACTTTGCCCACCTTGGCGGCATGATATTCGGCTTCCTGATGCTTGTTTACTGGAAGCGGAAGGGCGTGTTCAATAACCACTGGTTCTTCTGATGACGGCGCCTACTCCCACCCCGGCCCGCAAACCGACGGGGGCGCGGAAGCGTCCGGCCAAGAAAAGCGCACCAGCCCGCGGAAAGAAATCGCCGCGCAGGGGTAAGCGTCGCTGGCTTATATGGCTTAGAATCTGTTTCTTCCTGCTATCGTTGCTGACGGTGATATGCCTGGGAGTGGCCGGGTATGCGGGGAATGTGTCGCCGGTGACGCATAGCGCTGTGTGGGGCATCCTCCCGCTGTGCTTCTCGCCGTTGGCGTTGCTGACGGTCGTTCTGCTCATAGGCCAGATATGGTGGAATCGCCCCGGATGGATTATAATTGTTATAGGCATGATTTTCAGCGCCGGCCCATTATTGACCCTCTGCCCGCTGCATATTTTCAAACCGTCCGTGCCTAAGAACTCCGAGGAGCTGACTCTGCTTACATATAATGTGCACAATTTCAACCTTGACCCCAATACGAGCGGGGAGGAAATAGCTGACTATGTGCTGGCGCAAAATGCCGACGTGGTGTTTCTGCAGGAGAGCAGCAGTGAGTTCTGGGCAAACATACCCAAAGATAAACGCGAAAGTGTACACAAGGCGTATCCTTACATATTCCATGGCGGATATGCACAAAGCACGCTGTCGAAGTACCCCCTGGCGCCGATTCACATCAACCTGAACCGGTCGACCTTCGGCGGGGGAGACCTGGCCTTGTACCGCCTGACGATGCCCGACGGGCGGCTCATTACACTATTCAACGTACACCTGGCATCGTACAATCTCACCGAAGCCGACCGCAAGCTCTATGTGGACCTCACGCGCATGAAACCCGAGGACCCGGGCGAAGTACGCCACCAGCTCCTGGACAAGCTTGCCGCAGCAGCGCGCGACCGAGCCCGTGAGGCCCGGCAATTAACGCGCTATGTAAGGCTCTACGGAGGCCCCAACGTGATTATCGCCGGCGACTTCAACGACGTCCCCGACTGCTACGCCATCCGCATGCTCGACAACGAGTGCGGGTTCGAGGATGTGTACCCCAAGGTAGGCTTCGGGCCTATGATAACCTTCTATAAGAACCGTTTTTATTTCTGCATCGACCATGTGATGTACCGCGGAGCCCTGAAGCCAATTTCGCTCAAGAAGGGTAGCCTCAAAGCATCCGACCACTACCCGCTGACGGTGAGGTTTGCCGTGACGGAGCAGAAAGTACAACAAGAATAAACCACAATAAATATCTATAAATCAATCGATATGAATATTTTTAACACCATACTTCTTACTTGCGCGCTTGCGGCCGCCCCGGTTGCAACGGCGCAGGAATGTATCCTCGGAATCGACGGCGAAGAGTCCACCGGCGTGGGCATCTACATCAAGGACCTCACCACAGGCGAGGTCCTGGTGGACCACAACTCGCAGATGGCGCTCACGCCGGCGTCGGTCATGAAGGCCGTCACTTCAGCAACAGCCCTTTCCACCCGCGGCGCCGACGCCCGCTTCCAGACGCCCGTGCTGCTGAAAGGTATCAAGGGTGAGGGTAGCACCTGGAAGGGCGACCTGATAGTTCGCTCCTGCGGCGACCCCACACTCGAAAGCGAGTATTTCCGGGGCAATACCGGCTTCTGCGAGCGCATAATCAATAATCTCAAGGCTCAGGGAGTCAGTAGGATAACAGGTAAAATCGTAGTTGAACAAACTCTCAAGGATGCCGGACCCATATGGCAGTGGGAAGTAGAGGACCTGGGTTGGAGCTACGGCGCGGGTCTGTTCGGGTTCAATTACATGGACAACTCCTTTACCCTCTGGCCCAATACCGGCAAGACGAAGCCTGAAATACCCGACCTGAAGCTCGAAGTGCACAAAGCTTCGAGCAACGACCTCATCCGCGGCATCTATTCCGACCGACTGGTGGTGTTTACCCGCGACACGCGCGACACCAAGTGGGCCGTTACCTCGACCATGCCGGACCCCGCTGCCGTGTTCGTGCATCAGCTCAAAGGGATGCTTTCGGAAGCCGGAATCAAACTCGACGAAAACAAGAACGCATGCGGCTCGGCCGACCCTGAAAAGACACTCTTCTCCCACACTTCGCCCCTTTTCGAGGACATTCTGCGCAGCCTGATGGTGCGCTCGGACAACCTCTTCGCCGAGGGCATGCTGCGCGCCATCGCCCCGGGCGATACACGTAAGGCCGCAATCAAGGCTGAGAAAGAATTCTGGGAAGCCAATGGCGTAAGTCCCCGTTACACCATAATCAACGACGGCAGCGGCCTCACGCGTGCCAACCGCCTTGCGCCCCGCTTCTTAGGCGATGTACTCGAATTTATGTCCAAGAGCGGGCTGGCCGAAACCTACACATCTTTCTTCCCGCGCGCCGGCAAGGACGGGACAATGCGCGGTTTCCTGGCAAAGTCGCCCCTGAAGGGACTCATCGCCCTCAAAACCGGAAGCGTGAGCTCGGTGCAGTGCTATGCAGGTTATAAACTTGATGCCGAAACTAATCAACCTACGCATTTAATTGTTATAATGGTAAACGGCTTCTTCTGCCCCCGCAAGGATGTGCGCGAAGCTGCCGAAAATCTTCTTACCGATCTATTTGTTGATTAAACAAACTACTGAGTATGACTGACATAAATCAACTGGTACAGCTCAACGTAGAGCTCGAAGGACTGTTAAAAGTGTTGCTCGACCGCAAGAGCATCCATGCCAAATCGTTGCTGGCAGAAAAATTCAGGCAGTATCAAACCCTGATTCAGCAATTCCTTGCAGAAGAGGAGGATGGCGAAGAGGTGCCGCAGCAGGAAGTTGAATCCGTTGCCGAAGAAGCGTCGGTTGCCTTGAACGAGGGGCACGCTATAGAGGTCAAGGACCAGGAGGCCGAGGATAGCGAGGTGGACGACCAGGACGACCTTGCCGCCGAAGCAATAGAGCGCGGCGAGCAGGAGGAGGAGCACATGGCTTCGCACGAGCCTAATCCCAAGGTTCTCAAGGCTTTTACGCTTAACGATAAGTTCCTCTTTACACGCGAACTCTTCAACGGCGACGACCGCGACTACACCGACACGCTGAATCTTCTCTCCGAGATGGGCTCCTACGAAGAGGCAGAGGATTACCTGCTGCACGACCTGATGTGGAACCCCGATAATGCCAACGTGAAGGCATTCCTGACTGCTCTGGAAAAGGCGTTCAAGTAGGCCTATGGCTGGGAAACTTTACATTGTACCGACGCCGGTCGGCAACCTCGAGGACATGGCCCCGAGGGCCATCCGGGTGCTGAAAGAGTGCTCGCTGATATTGGCCGAGGATACGCGTACGTCGGCTGTGCTGATGCGCCGCTTCGGCATCGACACGCCCATGGCAAGTCACCATAAGTTCAACGAGCACAAGGACTTATCGCCGATTCTTGACCGCATAGAGGCGGGGGAGAGCATAGCGCTGGTGTCGGACGCCGGTACGCCGGGCATTTCCGACCCCGGATTCATGCTTTCGCGGGAGTGCCGTATGCGCGGGCTGCCGGTTGAGACCCTTCCGGGACCCACGGCTTTTGTGCCGGCGCTGGTGAACTCCGGGCTGCCGTCCGACCGCTTTTTCTTCGAAGGTTTCCTGCCTCAGAAGAAGGGCAGGGCAACGCGGATGCATGAACTGGCCGAAATGCCGGTTACATTTATAATATATGAGTCGCCCCTGCGTGTTGCCAAGACTCTTGATGCACTTGCGCAGGTTTGTGGCCCGGAGCGTCCGGCGGCCGTAAGTCGCGAAATATCGAAGCTTCACGACACAACCCACCGCGGCACGCTGGCCGAATTGGCTCAGTACTTCACCGTGAACCAAGCCCGCGGGGAAATCGTTATAGTTGTAGGTGGAAAGGAGCGCCCCTCCGTGGAGCAACGCCGCCACAAAAATAAGTATCGTTCCGACGACGATGATTCAACTGAAAACGTTTAACATCAACTAAATATGAAGAAAGTACTACTTGGCTGTCTGGTGGCCGCCTTCGCACTCACCGGATGTAACAATGCCGAAAAAGAAGCCGAAGCCGCCCGTCAGGAGGCTTTGAACCAGGCAACCCGCGAAGAACTTGCCACCGCTGTGGCCGACCGCGACCAACTCCTGGACCTCGTCAACGAAATAAACGACGGCATGACGCAGATTCGCCAGATGGAGAATATACTCGCGTCTCCGACTTCGGGCGAAACCGTGTCGCAGCGTGATCAGCTCAAGGCNAACATNGAGGTAATCCAGAACACCNTGCGCGAACGTCGCGAAAAGCTCGCCGACCTNGANAANCGNNTGAACAGCTCCAATCTCTCCAACTCCAAACTGCAGGCAACCATCACCAGCCTGCGCGAGCAGCTTGACCAGCAGGCAGCTGAGATTCAGACTCTTACCACGAGCCTTAACGATGCCCGTGCACGCATCGGCGAACTTGACGTGGCCGTTGACAGCCTCAACACCACCGTAGCCGCCGTTACCAGCGCCAAGGATTCCACCGAGAATGTCAACACCACCCTTACCAACGAGCTCAACACCTGCTACTATGCCATCGGCAGCCAGAACGAACTGAAGGAGAACGGTCTGATTTCCACCGGCTTCCTGCGCAAAGCAAAACTCGACCTCGCCGACGGTTCTTACAACTCATCGTTCTTCAACAAGGGCGACAAGCGTACCCTGACGGTCATCGACCTCAACTCCAACAAGGCCAAAGTGATGACCAGCCACCCCGACGGGTCGTACAACATCGCCGAGAGCAACGGCCACAAGGTGCTCCAAATCACCAACCCCGCTTCCTTCTGGAGCCTGAGCAACTACCTTGTAGTCCAGATTGACTAACATCTAACTCACCATACGCGCGAGCCACGGTCCACACCGCGGCTCGCGTTGCGTTGGCGGACGTCAGCGTGTTATAAGTTGTCGGCCAAAATTTGAATTTCGTAGGCAATAGTGTCGAGTGCTTGTTTGAGTTTCTCCCGTTCTTCAGGTGTGAAGCCTTCACGCTTGCCGTTTACGATATCGTTATTGAGTCTGTGGCAGAGCCATGAGCGCGAGCGTCCGAAGATACGTTCAGCAATGTAGGACACCTTGAGGACTTTCATGATGTCTTCCTTCTTGAGGTCAAGCACCAATTTATCGGGTGTAATCTTTCCACTTTTAACGCGCGCAATAATATCTTCGGCCATCTGCTGAACCTCGGCCGATTCTGCCTGTTCAAAAATTTCGTTGATGAATTCGTTATCTGTCATGGTTGATTGGGTCTGTTTGTTATTAGACCCTGCAAAGTTAATCAACAAATGTTGAATTTGCAAATTTTGTTCAATATTTTGGTGCCGACAAAATCAATGGCATGAAAAAAGTCCTTTTCACATTTCTGCAATGGGAGAAGGACCTAAGCCAAGAGGCATTTGTGATTCAAGTTCGGNNGNNNNAGANGTTACAGAATAATTGTGTNACNTTATCATACTTACTATTATACCTCTAAAAGCGTGAGAAGCTGACTCGCGTCATGACTCATCTTTTATCTTAGCTTAGATTCTTACACAGAAAATATTATAGATAATCGGTCTAAGATTCGAGGTTATTCGTTACGGGTGCAAAACTACTCATTAATTTTAACTTATGCAAAAAAATGGACTCTCAAAGAGCCCATTTTTAAGGATTATTAATATTTATAAAAACAAATTCAGTATTAAGCCTATTCAGCGAACATAGCGGGGTCGAGAATCCGGCAAGCGGCCATCCGGGCGAGCACGTCGTAGAAAACGTCGAGTGCCATGGTTGGGTTGATGGGGTTGCCGTTGAGGCACCGCAGGTCCTCCGGCGCCGGTTCGAGCAAAAGGCGCACGCGCCGGATGTCATGGTCGAGGAAACTGAGGTTGAACCGTTTGCGGAAATCTTCGTAGGTGACTATGGTGAGTGCGGCAAGTTCGACCACGCTTGCTTCGATATGAGCCACCGTATCGGGGTCGGGACCCGTGGTCATTGTGTGCTGGAGCAGGGTCATCATGAACTCGATGGTTCGGTAAAGACTGCCCACATATGCCACCGGCACTTTTTCGGGGCTTACGCGGCAGGTGAGGATGAGGGCAAGCTCGCCAAGGAGCGTCAGCGGGGCCTGCTCGGGTTCATCGCTTCCGATGAAGTCGCGGGCGTGGAGGTCGGCCACGATTAATATGCGGTAAGCGCAGTCGACGGCCTGCTCGGGCTGATTCATGCACTGCTTCAGTTGCTCGTTCAGGCGCGCAAGAGCCTCGCCGGACACGCGCAGGCGCATATCGGTATCTTCGGCCGCATCCAAGTCGGCAAATATTTGTTCCAGAACCGGATCTTGAGCCATTTTATTCAACTTTATGCAGGTCGTGGCCCATGCGCTCCTTTTTGGTGTGCATGTAGCGGAGGTTGTAGGGGTTGGGTTGAACCTCGATTGGCACGTTTTCGACAATTTCGAGGCCATAACCTTCGAGGCCGATGCGCTTCACGGGGTTATTGGTCATAAGGCGCATCTTGCTCACGCCCAGCATGTTGAGGATTTGAGCGCCCACGCCGTAATCGCGTTCGTCGGCTTCGTGGCCGAGATGGATGTTGGCTTCGACGGTATCCAGGCCCTCTTCCTGGAGCTTGTAGGCACGGATTTTGTCCATCAGGCCGATGCCGCGCCCCTCCTGGTTGAGGTATACGATTACGCCGCGTCCCTCTTTTTCAATCATTTCCATGGCTTTGTGGAGCTGCTCGCCGCAGTCGCAACGCTTGGAAGCGAAGATGTCGCCCGTGGCGCAGGATGAGTGCACGCGGGTGAGGACGGGCTCGTTTGAAGTGATGTCGCCCTTGATGATTGCAATGTGCTCCAGGCCGTTGTTTTTCTGGCGGAAGGGGATGAGGCGNANGTGACCGTAGGCCGTNGGCATGNCCACCTCAACACCCTCNNCGACAAGCTGTTCGGAGNCAAGGCGGTANGCNATGAGGTCGCNGATGGACACCAGCTTCATCCCCCACTCGTCGGCCTTGCGCCGCAGTTCGGGGAGGCGGGCCATGGAGCCGTCGTCGCTCATGATTTCCATCAGGGCGGCCGCCGGTTGGAGTCCTGCCAGGCGCGCGAGGTCTACGGCGGCTTCGGTGTGGCCCGAGCGGCGCAGAACGCCCTGATCCTGGGCGTAGAGGGGGTTGATATGGCCCGGGCGGCCGAATGTCTGTGGGGTGGATTCGGGGTCGGCCAGGGCTCGGATGGTGGCGCAACGGTCCTCGGCGCTCACGCCTGTGGTGCAGCCTTCGAGCTTGTCGACGGTGATGGTGAAGGGCGTGCCGAGCATCGATGTGTTGTCATCCACCTGGTGGGGGAGTTCCAGCTCGCGGCAGCGCGAAATGGTCAGCGGCGCGCAGAGCACCCCGCGGGCGTTCTTGAGCATGAAATTCACCTGCTCGGGGGTGATTTTTTCGGCCGCAACGATGATGTCGCCTTCGTTTTCACGGTCCTCATCGTCGACCACAATCACCATTTTGCCTTCGCGGAAATCGTCGATGGCGTCTTCTATACTGTCAAGATGGATTTTTTCCGTTGTCATAAGGGTTATTTTTTTATTCGCCCGATGATGCTTTGGGTTGTTTCGGCAATCACGCCGAGGTTGCGCACACGGGGCTGGAAGGGGTATTGGTTAAGCAGATTTATCAGATATATGTCGCCGGAGTTGGACAGATAGTCCACCAGGTCGTTGAGTTCGTTTCGGAGAGCGGGGTCGACCTTGAAGAAAGGACGTTTCCACTTGGGCGTGGCGTCAAGACGAGCCTGTTCGGCGGCAATTCGTCCGGCGAAAGTGGCCAGCATCTCGAGCGCTACGGGCTCTTCGACCTCGGTCATGCGCACTTCCTTGAGGCTGAGGTTGCGGGCCTCGTACTTACCCACGAGCCGGCGGAAGAAGTTGCGGTAGGCGTCGATGTTGAACACGGCAGAGTCGCCTACGGCCTTGTAGGTGAAGAAGATGCCCAGGGGGAGCATGGCGGCCGTGCTGAGCCATATGCCCTCCCAGACGGGGAGCTTGCCGTCGCGTGCCATCTTGTAGCCCATGTTGTCGATGATGAAGTAGACGATGAAGAGCAGCACGGAGATGACCAGCGGGGTGCCCAGGCCCCCTTTCTTGATGATGGCCCCCAGTGGCGCGCCGATGAAGAAGAATATGATGCAGGCTATCGAGAGGGTGAATTTGCGTTCCATCTCGATGTCGTGGCGTCGCATGAGTTTGGCCTGTTCGGTCAGGGCCAGCGAGCGGTAAGTGAATTCCTGCTTCTGGCGTCGGGCCTTGGCCAGGGCGTTGTTGAGGTAACTTCGGAGCGAGGTGGGTTGAGGTGCGTTGAACACCGAGTCCAGATCCAGCTTCGCGGCCACGGCGGGGGCGTCGTCGGGGCGTTCAACCATCACGCCGTGGGCCACCTTGGTGGTGGGACGGGTGATGTTGAAATAGGGGGTGTTGACGATTTCGGCTGCGTAGATGTTGCCGATAGAGTCCACCTGGCGCCCGATGGAGTCGATGGAGTGGCGTAACTGGCTGATATTCTGGCCTACATACTGCGAGCGGATTCCCCCCTCCTCCATGCGGTTGAAGTTGGCGTCGAAGGGGAAGTAGACCTCTTTCTCAGTGAAGTGCTCCCGGCGGAAGGGCAGGTATCGGCTCTGGCCCGTGCCCATGCTCTGGTCGCGCATGTTCTCGAACATCTCGCCCGAGTAGAGGTGGAGGAACATGCGCGTCTTGTCCTCGGTGAAGTTGAACTGCCCCGAGTCTGCCAGGATTACGCGAGTATTGTCCAGGCCGCGGCTCATGTCGTAGATAATCATGTCGTAGAGCATGCCCGTTTCGGGGTTCTTGCGCTCCACGTAGAGGTTCATGTTCGGAATCTGGTCGTAGAAGGAGCGCACGGGAATTTCCACTTCCGGCGTTTTCTGGCGCACGGAGAAGATGAGCGTGTACATCTTGGTCTGGGCCACGGGCAACACGTCGTTCTGGAAAAAGAAGGCTCCGATGGCAACGAGGATGATGAACACGATGAGCGGGCGCATGATTCGGAAGAGGCTGATGCCCGAGGCCTTCATGGCGGTGAGTTCGAAGTTCTCGCCCAGGTTGCCGAACACCATCAGCGACGCCAGAAGGACCGCCAGCGGGAGCGCCGTAGGCACCATGGTCAGGGCCGCGTAGAAGAACAGTTCGCCAATGATGCTGACGTCCAGACCCTTACCCACCAGGTCGTCGATGCTCTTCCACAGGAACTGCATCAGCACGATGAACAGGCATATGAAAAACGTCATCATGAACAACGGCAGGAACCGCTGCAGCATGTAGGTGTAAAGACGTTTGACAATAACCATGCGCTATATCTGTTCAGGACTACAAAGTTAACAAAAATTCCCCACACCACCCAATGGCGCGGGGAAATTCACATATGTATAGCGGAGACTGTAGATTATTCGAGGGCTTTGCGGTTGCCGCGGATGTAGAGGCTGCATTTACCGTTTTTGGGGATGGACAGGCCGATGTCGATTTTGTAGCCGTTGCGATCGAGGACGGTGCGGTAGTAGGCTTCGGACTTGGTGACAATT
>WFLX010031132.1_pt1 | contig 17645 bp, 14 predicted proteins | sample 4967041 | NCBI WGS metagenome assembly WFLX01 (sample SAMN12857096, study PRJNA449069) | gut metagenome | isolation source: stool from male and female vole | host: Microtus ochrogaster | place: USA:Florida | collected 2017 | reverse complement strand
GTACTAATTTTATGGCGGGGAAGTTGGCCACGGCTGACGGAAGCGTCATGATAACATACGCTGCTGATTCACATACGCTTTATGGCGATTTGTCGCATACGCCTGCGGAAGTGCATAAGGATGGAGCAATGCGCAAAGTAGTGGAGTGGGACACAGGGAAACCTCTCGGCGAGATACCTCAGCCACGTGAGACNTATAATGTTGTGGGGAATATGAATCAGTATCAAGTCGCAATCGGCGAGACTACTTGGGGGGGNCGTGAAGAACTTATGGACACCACCGGGAATGCCATCATCGATTATGGNTCGCTGATTCAGATTGCTCTTGAACGTTCGAAATCGGCTCCGGAAGCTATTGATATCATGACAAGCCTTGTGGCCGAATATGGATATGCTTCTGAAGGTGAGTCTTTTACCATTGCCGACAAGAATGAAGTGTGGGTGATGGATATGATTGGAAAGGGAGCTGAGAAAGGTGCAGTCTGGATTGCAGTAAGAATCCCTGACAATGCTATTTGCGCCCACGCCAATGAGCCAAGAATCCGTCAAGTTGACCTTAAAGACAAGAAGAATGTGCGCTACTCAAAAGATATGATTGAGTTTGCCCGCAAGCGTGGATATTTCTCCGGCAAAGATAGCGACTTTTCATTTGCTGACGCATATTGCGAGCATGATGCTGCCACACGCCGCAGTTGCGATGCCCGTGCCTGGGCTTTCATGAGGAAGTTTGATCCGAGTCTTGACAAATATTATTCCTGGATTTCCGGCGAAAGTGACACTCCAATGCCGCTTTATGTGGTGCCTGACAGAAAATTGACACTTGAGGATATGCAGATGTGCATGCGCGACCACTTCGAGGGTACACCACTTGATATGACCCAGGATGTAGGTGCGGGACCTAACCATGTGCCTTATCGTTGGCGGCCAATGTCGTATGAAGTGGATGGCAAGAAATATTGTATGGAGCGTGCCACTGCCACTCAACAGACAGGCTGGAGTTTCATCTCGCAGAGCCGCTCATGGCTTCCCGATGCAGTAGGAGGTATTTTCTGGTTTGGCACAGACGACACGAACACTTGCGTGTATATGCCGCTTTATTGCTCACTCACACAAGTGCCTATGCAATTTACTGTGGGAGACCTTTATGAATTTGACATGAATTCCAATTTCTGGATGAACAACTGGGTTGCCAACCAGGCTTACAACCGCTACGACTTGATGATACCGGATATCCGCAAAGTGCAAAATGGACTTGAGGAGAAATATCGCGATTCACGCAAGGCTTCAGAGGAACAGCTTTTGCCGCTTGCTGAGGCCGGATTTATGGGCCAGCTGGTTACCTACGTGAACATGGAGGCTGCTTCTATCGCAAAGGAAGCTACGGATTGTTATCGTCAGCTTGCAGAATTCCTTATGGTGAAATTTATGGATGGCAATGTGAAGAAGCAGAATGAAGACGGAAGCTTCAAGCGCAATGATTATGGCTTGCCGGCATCTCCCTCATGGCCAGGCTACGACAAGAAATACTACGAGAATATAGTGAAGGAGACGGGCGACCACTTCCTTTTGAAATAAATGAGATTTCCCAAAGATAACATGACAAACATGGCTCCCATGGGTAACATGGTTCCCATGGGCAACATGGGTAACATGGGCAACCTAGGTCCCATGGGCAACATGGCTCCCATGGAAAAAACATGAATCTCATGAAAAAAACATAGAAGCCATTGATAAAAGTAGCCTCGGAATCCCAAGATTCCGAGGCTACTTTTTGAGCCACTAGCCGGACTCGAACCGGCGACCGTCTCGTTACGAATGAGATACTCTACCGACTAAGCTATAGTGGCTGGCGATTGTGAGTGCAAAGTTAATAAAAAAACTTCACACTCACAAATATTTTTTTAGATGATGCCCTGGCCCATCATAGCGTCGGCTACTTTGAGGAAGCCGGCGATGTTGGCACCCTTCATGTAGTTGATGTAGCCATCTGGCTGAGTTCCATGTTCTACACATGCAGCGTGGATGTCGCTCATCATAGTGTGTAGACGTTGGTCAACTTCTTCGGCACTCCACTGGAGGTGTTCTGCATCCTGGCTCATTTCAAGACCGGAAACGCCTACACCACCTGCATTGACAGCCTTACCCGGACAGTATACAGTCTTGTTGGCGATGAATGCGTCAATTGCTTCCGGAGTACATCCCATGTTGGAAACTTCAGCACAGAGCTGTACATTATTAGCGATGAGTTGCTTAGCATCTTCGCCGTTAAGCTCATTCTGAGTAGCACAAGGAAGAGCGATATCTACCTTCTGTTCCCATGGTTTCTTGCCTGGGAAGAAAGTGGCACCCGGGAATTGCTCTACGTAAGGCTCAACGATATCATTGCCGGTAGCGCGGAGTTCGAGCATATATTCGATCTTCTCGTCGTTGAGACCTTCCGGATCGTAAACGTATCCATCAGGACCGGAGATAGTGACAACCTTGGCACCAAGAGCAGTAGCTTTCTTTGCTGCTCCCCAAGCCACATTGCCAAAACCTGAGATAGCGATTGTCTTACCAGCGAGTTCTTCTCCCCAGATTTTCTTAAGAACGTTCTGTACAAAGTAGATAGCACCATAGCCGGTAGCTTCCGGGCGAAGACGGCTGCCTCCAAAGCTGAGACCCTTACCGGTGAATGTACCTGTGTTCTCGCGAGCGAGTTTCTTATACATGCCATACATGTAGCCTACTTCACGGCCACCTACGCCTATATCACCTGCCGGAACGTCACGGTCCGGGCCAAGATTGCGCCAAAGTTCAAGCACAAATGCCTGGCAGAAACGCATGATTTCAGCGTCGCTCTTGCCGCGTGGTGAGAAGTCGGAACCTCCCTTTGCGCCACCCATCGGTAGAGTTGTGAGGGCATTTTTGAAGGTCTGTTCAAAACCGAGAAACTTAAGGATTGAGAGATTGACACTTGCATGGAAACGTATACCACCCTTGTAAGGGCCGATAGCGTTGTTAAACTGAACGCGATAACCGATATTGTTCTGAACTTCACCCTTATCGTCGACCCAAGTCACACGGAAAGTGAAGATACGGTCCGGCTCTACCATACGCTCTATGATGCGGGCCTTTTCATATTCAGGATGCTGATTGTAGACTTCTTCAACTGAGAGAAGCACTTCCTTCACTGCCTGGAGGAATTCTTTCTCGCCAGGATGTTTGGCCTCAAGATTGGCCATGATTTCATTGATGTTCATGATGGCTATTTATTTTAAGGGTTTTGCGTTTTGCGTTTTTGGTTACTTGGTTATTTGTTTTATTGGGGCTCGGGAGAGATTTCGATTGCAAATTTAAATCATTTTAGCCATTCCACCAAAGAATATCGGGATTATTTTTGGAAAATTTCTATAAAAACTAAGATTTATGCTATACAACATATTTTTTAACTGTGATTTTTAGACATATCACAAGTTTAAGCAATTTTGTTTTGATTAATTGGGGAATTTTCACTATATTTGCACCTTAATTGAGAGTGAGTCCCCTGCGGGGAGGCTGAAAATGAATGATGAAAGCGAAAAAGAGATACCGCATCGCGATTGAAGATGAGTCGAGACTGAGACAAGTTGCCTCTGTCAGCGTGTCACCCGCAAAATTGTGGGTTGTCGGCATTGTGAGTATACTGCTTCTGATAGCTTTCACCGGAATGCTGATAATGGCTACTCCAATCCGCACCCTGATGCCCGGCTATTTGAAGAAAGGGGAGCGGGCAGAAGCCAAAGAGGGACTTCTTAGAATTGACTCCCTCAGAGATGTATACCAGCTTAATAGTTTCTATCTCAACAATATCCTTACAGTTCTTGATACGGATCGGACTCCAACTGACAGTCTTCTAAATGTCACTACACCCAATGAGCTTCCGCCAGACTCCCTTCTCCCTTCATCTCCAAGAGAAATAGAATTCATCACACAGATGAAAGACAAGGAGCTCTATAATGTCAATATACTGGCTCCCATTGCCGCCGACCAGCTGAGGATTTTCCCGGTGGCATCCGGAGCTACCGTAGCAGAACAGCCACAGAATACAATGAAGCCGCGCATACTTACTCCTAAAGGAAGTCCGATATGCGCTGCTACAGACGGAAGGGTCATTGCAATCCAGAATCCGGCTCCGGAGGGGGGCGCAGCTGTCGTCATGCAGCATGACAATGGTTTTGTCTCAAGATACTCTCATTTAGGAACTCCGACAGTATCGCCCGGGGCTCATGTAGATGGAGGAAGTGTGATAGCACTTGGAGCCACGGGGGGAGCTACCGGACCCGGATATTTCCTAATGGAGATGTGGTATGATGGAAATTCGGTGGAACCTGCAAAAATCTTGGGAATCTAACAAACAACGATTAACGATAAACGATTAACGATTAACGATTAACGATTAACGATTAACGTACAACGCAAAACGTACAACATACAGCGCAAAACGTAAAACGTAAAACTATATAATGAGTGAGATTAAGAATATAGGTGTATTGGGATCTACCGGAAGCATCGGAACCCAAACACTTGACATAATAAATGAGTATCCTGAACTTTTCAGGGCTTCCGTGCTCACGGCGCGTCGCCAGTGGCGATTGCTCGCTGAGCAGGCTTTAAAGTTTAAGCCTGACATTGTCGTGATTGGAGATGAGGAGTATTATGAGCCTCTTCGGGATGCTCTTAAAGGAAGCGGAATAGAAGTGGCTACTGGTGTCAAAGCAATCGAAGAGGCAGCTGCGCATCCGAAGACTGACACCGTTGTGACTGCAATGGTCGGGTACAGCGGTCTTCTTCCTACAATTTCTGCCATCAAGGCAGGCAAAACGATTGCTTTATCAAATAAAGAGACTCTTGTCGTGGCCGGAGAATTGATTACCAAACTATGTAAGGAATATGGAGTGAAGATAGTGCCGGTAGACAGTGAGCATTCAGCCATTTTCCAGTGTCTTGTCGGTGAGAACCGCAAAGAAATGAGGAAGATAATCTTGACTGCCAGCGGAGGACCTTTCAGAAAGCTATCGAAAGAGCGGCTTTACGATGTCACCCCTGCCGATGCACTCAAGCATCCTAATTGGGACATGGGGGCGAAAGTGACTATTGACTCTGCATCAATGATGAATAAGGGTTTTGAAATGATTGAAGCGCGCTGGCTATTTGATTGCCCTCCGGAGCAAATCGAGGTTGTAGTACATCCACAATCGATCGTACATTCGATGGTAGAATACCGCGACGGCAGCGTCAAGGCGCAGCTTGGAGTGCCCGACATGCATACACCAATCCGTTATGCCCTCTCCTACCCAATGCGACTCCATACAGAGGCTCGTCCGATGAGGCTTGAAGACTATGCCACATTGACATTCGAACGCCCTGACTTGGAGAAATTCCCCTTGCTTGGATATGCGTTTGAAGCCATCAAAGTCGGAGGCACTATGCCATGCATACTGAATGCCGCCAATGAGATAGCCGTTCAGGCTTTTCTTGAGAAGAAGATCCGATTTACAGATATGCCAAAGATAGCTAAAACGACGATGGAGAAAGTGGCATGGAACGACAATCCGGATCTGGAGACTCTTGTGGCGACCAATGAAGCAGCTCGAAAAGAAGCTGAAGCAATAACTAATAGACTTTAATAACTATATTAGCGATCTTAGCTGAAATAGCTATCAGAGCTTCAACAGCTAAGTTAGCTAACAAATGTGAATATTAATCTTAAATAACTAATTAACAATATTTTGGAAACATTTTGGATAAAGGCGGCACAGCTGGTGCTTGCACTCGCCATTCTGATTATCATACATGAGTTCGGACATTTTCTCTTTGCCCGCATTTTTGGCATCAGAGTAGAGAAATTTTATATCTTCTTTGATCCTTGGAAAGAAATTTTCAAGTGGAAGCCGGGTAAATACATCGGAGGACTCGGAAAACAGAAGAATCTTTCAAAACAACAAGAAAACGAAAATAGCCCGACGAAAGATGAGGGAACAAAAAAATCTTCTTTTTGGGGTGATACTGAATACGGTATCGGATGGGTACCACTTGGAGGATACTGCAAGATTTCGGGTATGATCGATGAGTCGATGGACACCGAACAGATGAAGCAACCTGCCAAACCGTACGAATTCCGCAGCAAACCGGCATGGCAGCGACTGCTCGTAATGATAGCCGGAGTGCTTTTCAACTTCTTGCTTGCTATTCTGATCTATGCCGGAATTGTATATGCCACAGGTGAGAAATATGTAGCGTTGACCGATGCCAAGATGGGTCTTGAATTCTCAGAAGCTGCCAAGAATGCAGGTTTCAGGGATGGTGACATTCCAATAAAAGCCGACGGTGAGGCTCTCGACCGAATTCCAACTGAAGACAGACTCAGGATGCTTCAGGCAAATGAAGTGACAGTGATACGAGATGGGAAAGAGGTAGATTTAAAAATACCTGAAAATCTTATCTTTGATCTTGACAAGGAATTGAAAGATGGTAATTCTCCGATTAATTTCTTCACCTATCGAATACCTACCAAAATCACGCAGGTGATGCCGGGTGAAGGAGCAGCCAAAGCAGGAGTTAAAGAAGGCGACGAAGTGATTGCCATCAACGGGACACCTACGGAATCACTTACAAAATTCCTCGCTACGCTTGCAGGCCATGAGAATCAGGATGTGGATTTGACAATAGTTAGAGGTGATGAAATCAAGAGTGATACTCTTAATCTCCCTGTGCATTTATCAGAAAATTCCAAGATGGGTGTAGGGCTGGAAGTAAATCCAGCGGCATTCTTTGATGTCAAGGAAAAGAAATATAATCTTTTCACATCCATTCCACGTGGCATTGAGATGGGTACAGACCGACTGACAAGTTATGTAAAGAGCATGAAGCTTGTATTCACCAAAGAGGGAGCCAAATCCATAGGCGGTTTCGGAGCGATCGGTAGCATCTTCCCAGAGTCATGGGACTGGATAGCATTCTGGAACATTGCGGCGTTTCTATCTGTAGCCCTTGCTTTCATGAATATTCTCCCTATTCCGGCCTTGGATGGCGGACATGTGCTATTCTTGCTCTATGAAGTCATTTTCAGACGCAAACCATCAGATAAATTTATGGAGTATGCTCAGATGACGGGTATGGTCCTTCTGATNGGATTGCTGCTCTATGCTAATGGAATGGATATTGTCAGATTCTTTTTTAAGTAGGAATGCATAATTCATAATGCATAATGCATAATTTTTTTATTTACCGATATCATCGGAAAACTTTATAATGTTGCTATTATAATCAATAAATGATAATTCGTTTAGTTATTCTGAATGAGAGAAATAATATTAAAGAGGGGGAAGGAGGAGAGCATCTTGAGGCATCATCCTTGGGTGTTCTCAGGAGCCATAGCCAAGCTTCCTGATGGATTGGAAGAGGGGGATTTGGCTGTAGTGAAAGGCTCAGATGGCAATGTTCTCGGAATAGGACACTATCAGATAGGGTCGATTGCAGTGCGTCTGCTGGAATTCGGCACTGATATTCTTCCGGAAGATTTTTTTCATAAGAGACTCGAAGCTTCTTTCCGCCTCCGCCAGACATTAGGGCTGATAAGGGAAGACAACAATTGTTTTCGACTTGTGCATGGAGAAGGAGATTTTCTGCCGGGGCTTGTGATAGACATTTATGGCGACACGGCAGTGATTCAGGCGCATAGTCCTGGTATGCACTTCGAGCGTCGCCGCATAGCTGAAGCTTTGATCGCTATTCCTGAGGCACGCATACGAAATGTCTATTATAAAAGTGAGACTACTCTCCCATATAAAGCAAACCTTGATCCGGAGAATGAGTATCTTGTAGGAAGCTACGATGGAAATATTGCAATAGAAAATGGTCTTCAGTTCAATATTGATTGGCTAAGAGGACAGAAGACAGGTTTCTTCGTAGACCAGCGAGAAAACCGTGCACTACTTGAGAAATTCGCCAAAGGAAGGAAAGTGCTCAATATGTTTTGCTACACCGGAGGATTTTCAGTCTATGCAATGCGTGGAGGAGCAGAGAGTGTGGTTTCTGTTGACTCTTCATCAAAAGCCGCAGCCCTGACCGATGCAAACATTGAACTTAACTTCCCGGGAGATCCTCGCCACAAGACCTTCGCAGTGGATGCTTTCAAGTATCTTAACGATATGCCTGATAAAGAATATGATCTCATCATCCTCGACCCCCCGGCATTTGCCAAACATCGCTCAGCCCTAAAGAACGGACTTATAGGTTATAGAAAACTTAATACCAAGGCATTTGAGAAAATCAAATCAGGGGGAATTTTGTTCACATTCTCTTGCTCTCAGGTAGTGACGCGCGAAGCATTCCGATTGGCTGTGTTTAGTGCAGCAGCCAAGACAGGAAGGAAAGTGAGGATATTGCATCAGTTGACACAGCCGGCCGACCATCCGATTGACATCTCACATCCGGAGGGAGAATATTTGAAGGGGCTCGTGGTTTATGTGGAGTGAATAGTGAACAGTGAATAGTGAACNGTGAATAGTGAATAGTGAATAGTGAATAGTGAATAGTGAATATTGAATAGTGAGATAATTATGAACAATATTAAGACAATAATGGCCGGAGTGGCTTTGCTTCTCGGGTCGATGACAACAATGGCAAAGGAAAATCCGAATTTTGATTATAAAGTCGACCGCTTTGCGGATATCGAAGTGCTTCGATATGAAGTGCCTGGATTTAATGATCTTACACTGCAGCAGAAAGAGATGCTATATTATCTGTCGGAGGCTGCTCAGTGGGGACGCGACATCATCTGGGACCAGAATGGCAGCAACAACCTTAAACTTCGCCGTATTCTTGAGAAAATCTATCAGAAATATGACGGCGACAAGAATTCTAAAGATTGGAAAGCGTTTGAGAAATACATAAAGCAAGTGTGGTTTGGCAATGGCCCACACCACCATTACTCCAACGACAAATTCAAGCCTGAATTCTCTCAAGCTTTTTTCGAGGAACGCGTGCAAGGACTTTGCAAGCATTGTGTAGGAGCAAAGGATGACAAAGAGCGTGAAGAAATCGTAGCAGAAATCACGAAATATATCTTCGACCCGACTTATATGCCGAAGAAAGTCAGCCTTGACTCTACAGGCGACGTAATCGCCAATTCGAGTGTCAACCTATATGATGGAGTGACACAAGAGGAAGTGGAGGCATATTTTGCGGCTATCAAGAAACCAAATGACCCTACTCCTATCTCCTACGGACTCAATTCCAAACTTATAAAGGATAAAGATGGCAATGTAAAGGAAGAGCATTACTTTCTCAATGGCCTTTATGGAGAGGCAATCCGCAATATTATCTATTGGCTCGATAAGGCTAAGGGGGTAGCTGAAAATGATGCTCAGCGTGCTTATATCACCAAACTCATTGATTATTACATCACAGGCGATCTGAAGCTCTTTGATGAATATTCAATTCTTTGGGCAGAAGATAGTGATTCGGATATAGATTTTGTCAACGGATTCATTGAAAGCTACAACGACCCATTGGGAATGACCGGCAGTTGGGAAAGCTATGTCAACTTCCGCAACAGAGAAAGCACCAAGCGCACAAAGATAATTTCTGACAATGCCCAATGGTTTGAAGATAATGCTCCAATTGACCCACAATACCGCAAGCCACACGTAAAAGGAATCTCAGCTAAGGCTATAAATGCCGTAATGCTTGCAGGGGATGCATATCCGGCAACCGCCATAGGCATCAACCTGCCGAATGCCGACTGGATACGCGCCCAACATGGAAGCAAGTCTGTGACAATCGAAAATATCACTGAGGCATACGCAGAGGCAAGTAAAGGGAATGGGTTCAGGGAAGAGTTCGTAATCGACGCTCCCACTCGTGAACTTATGGACAAGTATCTTTATCAGACTGATATGCTCCATACAGACCTTCATGAATGTCTTGGGCATGCATCCGGACAGCTTGCCCCCGGCACTGACCCGGACGCACTAAAAGAAAATGGCTCNACTCTTGAAGAAGCACGAGCAGACCTCTTCGCTCTTTACTATCTTGCAGATCCAAAGCTTATAGAACTTGGCATCCTTGATGACCCGGAAGCTTATAAAGCAGAATATTATCAACAGATGATGAACGGGCTCATGACTCAGCTCAACCGTATAGAACTTGGCAATGATGTAGAGGAAGCCCACATGCGCGACCGCCAACTCATCGCAGCATGGGCTCTTGACCATGCCAAGAAATCAAAAGCAGTGGAACTCGTCAAGAAGAATGGTAAAACTTATTTGAAAATCAATGACTATAAGGAGTTACGCAACCTCTTCGGTCAGCTTTTGAAAGAGATTCAGCGCATTAAATCTACCGGAGATTATAAAGCTGGCAACGACCTTATCCAAAAGTATGCTGTGAAAATTGATCCGAAACTTCATAAGGAAATTCTCCAAAGATACTCTACACTTGACATCCCACCATATCGTGGTTTCGTCAATCCGGTATATGTGCCAGAGTATGACAAAGACGGCAATATCACCGATGTTAAGATAACATATAATGAGAGTTATCCTGAACAGATGCTTCGTCTGAGCCGCAACTATAATGCCCTTCATTAATAATTCATAATGCATAATTCATAATGCATAATTCATAATGCATAATTAGCTACGCATTAGTTGACAATTGTCAAGAACATAGAATTATGCATTATGAATTTAACAATTAAGTTTATGGAGAAGACTGAAGTTGACAATTTGATGAGTTGGATTCGCAAGGAGTTTTTTGCATTGCGTAATGGGATGATATCCGACACTCTGAGAAAAGGGGGATTGGAGCAGAAGTATATCTTCGGGCTCCAGTTGCCCCAAATCAAAGATATATCAGTCAGATTCAAGCCACACAGCAAGGAAGACGCATCTTCATTAGCACGTGCGCTCTGGAATGATAAGGAATGTCGCGAAGCCCGGCTCCTCGCTTGCCATCTTATGCCAGCAGATTTAATGACCAAGGAAGAAGCAACAGAATGGGCTGAAGGAGTGGACACAAGAGAGGAAGCTGACATTCTTGCATTCCGATTGATAAGACATCTTCATTTTGCAAGCGAATTAGCTCATAATTTGGCAGAATCCAAAGATCCACTCAAGAAATATACAGCTATTGCTATACAACGATTTCTTTAAGTAAACAATCTAATTATAAGCATAAAATCATGAATGCATTTTCAATTAGATTTTTGCGACAAACAATTATGAATTATGAATTTTGCATTATGCATTAATCATAAACACCAATCATTATATATCATGAGACTTAACATTAAACGAGCTCTTCTTGGCGCTGCCGGAGTCACTCTGACGCTCTCCATGGCGTTGGCTTGGACTCAAGACATTAACGCTGCCGGAGCAAAAACAACTCCCACCACTAAAGAAGCTGGGAAATTTGAGGCAGGAAACGGAACTTTTCTTCTGAATGGAGAACCCTTCGTAGTAAAGGCTGCCGAATTGCACTATCCCCGTATTCCGCGTCCTTATTGGGACCAACGTATCAAACTCTGCAAGGCACTGGGCATGAACACCATCTGCCTCTACACTTTCTGGAACTCACATGAGCCAAAGGAAGATGAATTTGATTTCACCGGTCAGAACGACCTCCGGGAATTCATCAAGCTTTGTGAGGAAAATGACATGAAAGTCATACTTCGTCCCGGTCCATACGTATGTGCTGAATGGGAAATGGGTGGACTTCCTTGGTGGCTTCTAAAGAAAAAAGATATCAAACTCCGTGAAAATGACCCATATTTCTTGGAGCGTGTAGACAAATTCCAAAAAGCCGTGGCAGACCAAGTAGGTGACCTTACTATAGCTGACGGGGGTCCGATCATCATGGTTCAGGTGGAAAATGAGTATGGTTCATACGGTACAGACAAACCATACGTGTCAAATATCCGCGATATGCTCCGTAAGAATTTCGGCGAGAATGTGACTTTGTTCCAGTGTGACTGGTCGTCAAACTTCACCAACAATGGTCTTGATGACCTTATTTGGACGATGAACTTCGGCACAGGCGCCAATATCGATGAGCAGTTTAAACATTTGAAGGAGCTTCGTCCGGAAAGCCCATTAATGTGCTCAGAGTTCTGGAGCGGATGGTTTGACAAATGGGGTGCAAACCATGAGACACGTCCATCAGAAGATATGATCGCCGGTATCGACGAGATGCTCTCAAAAGGAATCTCATTCAGTCTCTACATGACTCACGGCGGCACAAACTGGGGACACTGGGCAGGTGCCAACTCTCCCGGTTTCGCACCTGACGTGACTTCATACGATTATGACGCACCTATAAGCGAAAGCGGACAGATCACTCCTAAATATATCGATCTTCGCAATACTCTTGCCAAATATTATGACGGCAAGAAGCTTCCCGCTATTCCTGCTACTATCAAACCAATTGAAGTGAAGGAATTCCAGTTTGAGAGCGTAGCCCCTCTATTTGCCAACCTTCCGGAAGGGAAGAAGACAAAGGATATCAAAACTATGGAAGAATTCGATCAGGGCTTCGGAAGTATCCTTTATCGCACTACCCTTCCTGAACTCAAGGATGGAGGACTTCTTACAGTCAACGAACCTCATGATTATGTCCAGGTATTTGTCAATGACAAGTATATCGGCACTCTCGACCGCCGTATGGGTGAGAAGAGCCTTCAGCTACCCTCTTGCCCCAAAGGTGCCAAACTCGACATCCTCGTAGAAGCTATGGGCCGCATCAATTTCGGCCGAGCCATCAAGGATTTCAAGGGAATCACAGACAATGTCACTGTCACCGAAGACCGCAATGGATATCCATTCACTTGCGATTTGAAAAATTGGGAGGTTTTCAATCTTGAAGATACTGAAGAGTTTTATGAATCAATGGAATTCCTTCCAATCGGATCTTTCACTCCCGGAGAAGATGGTAGGCTTCCAAGAGGAGTGTATAAGGGGACATTCAACGTAAGCAAACCATCAGACACATTCTTGGACTTTGAGACGTGGGGAAAGGGCCTCGTTTACGTCAACGGACATCCACTTGGACGAATTTGGGAGATCGGTCCGCAACAGACTCTATATATGCCCGGTTGCTGGCTTAAGAAAGGAGAGAATGAGATAATGGTATTCGACATTCTCGGTCCAAAAGAAGCTAAATCTGCTGGCTTGAAGGAGCCAAAACTTGACAATCTACAGATTAAGAAACCTACTACGCACCGCGAAGAGGGAGAAAATCTTGACCTGGCCGGTGAGAAACCTGTATTGACCGGAACATTTGCACCAGGCAATGGTTGGCAAGAATTCAAGTTTGATGCGCCNGTNGAGGGTCGTTGGCTCTGCTTTGAGGCTGACAACTCTATCAATGGCAACGAAGTGGCATCTATCGCAGAATTCTATGTACTCGATCAGGACGGCAACCGCCTATCACGCGAGCCCTGGACAGTCTACTATGCTGACAGCGAAGACACTCAGCGCAACAATAGGGCTGCNGACAAGGTNTTCGACCTTCAAGAATCAACCTACTGGAGCACTAAGAAGGGAGATCCATTCCCCCACTTTATGGTGATCGATCTTGGAAGTGAGAAGAAAGTTTCCGGCATTCAGTATTTGCCCCGCATGGAGAGCGATGTGCCCGGAGCTATCAAAGACTTCAAGGTTTATGTCAGCGAGAAGCCATTTAAGAAATAATGCATAATTCATAATGCACAATGAATAATTAAAATGCATAATCAAGGTATTCTTGATTATGCATTTACTATAAATTNATTAAAAAAATAATTAATCNTATTGTTNTCNTAATATATTTTTCATNTCAATGAATTGTAGNTATCATTAATTATGAATTATGACTTGCTNTAGCCTGAGCGTAACTAATTATGCATTATGAATTATGCATTATGAATTAGTTTAGTAGGAGATGAGAGAGAAGCGGTTGCCGGGGAGGCGTTCGATTATGCCGTCGAATTCCATTTCTCCGAGAGAGGCCATAAGATCATGGATTGGGATGCCTGTTCGTTCGCGCAAGGCATCTATAGGCATCGGCTCCTGGCTGAAGCGGAGTGCATCGTAGATAAGCTTCTCTCTCCCTTCAAGTTCGGGGAAGATATCACGCTGCTTGGGAGAAGCGTTCATAATCGACTTCGGTTGCCAGCCTAACATCGCCATAATTTCAGTAGCCGAACCCGCCATCAAAGCCTTTTGGCTTCTTATAAGTCTATTGCATCCGGCACTCATTTCATCACCAATCCGACCAGGAAGCGCAAGGAGCTCCCTGCCGTAGGATGACGCAACTGCAGCTGTTGACATTGCACCTCCCTTATCGGCTGATTCAGCCACGAGGACAGCATCGGTCATTGTAGCCACTATTCTATTACGCTCAAGAAATCGACTTCTATATGGAGTGACTCCGGAAGGATATTCTGAAAGTATAGCACCTCCCGATGCAACTATTCGGCGTGCGAGATCCCGGTTTACGGCTGGATAGATTGTATTAAGACCGTGGGCAACAACTGCTATAGTTGGAAGCGACGACTTCAGGGCTGCTTCGTGTGCGGCTGAGTCAATTCCGAGTGCGAGTCCGCTGACAATCACCATTTCAGGAAAATATGAAGCCAAATCTTCCACAAGTTTTCCGACATATCGAGTGCCGTAGGATGTAGAATGGCGCGTACCGACAATACTCATCATATCCTCGGCATCCAGGTTAGCTTCTCCAAGGCGATAGAGAGTCATCGGCGCCCTGTCAATGTCGGTCAATCTTGAAGGATAGTCATCATCAGTCATGGAAAAAGACTTAATGCCATGTCGCTCCATGAATATAGATTCCCTTTTTGCTTTAGACAGGGCCTCATCGCGCACCATTTTATCTAAAAAAGGAGCGAACTTAATATTCAGTCTGACGGCAAGTTCCTGTTGAGGAGAGGCAAAAAATTCTTCGACAGTAACTCCGGTTTTCTCCATCTGGCGCACAAGAGAGGCATCCGTGCCGGGCACGAACGACAAAGCCATACCGAGAAATCTATGAGTGTCCACCGTCAGTTGATATATTTGGCAAAAATTTTAGCTAATTCATCTCCACGTGAGAGCTTTCCATTTTTCAGCACCACCACATTGACGAGGCCTTGGCATACAATATCGCCTCCGGGTCGCATAATATCCTGATGGAAGATGAATCGCGGACCTTTTCGTTCCAGACGGAGACAAGAAAGGAATGTATCATTTCCACGCAGCGAAGAAATATATTCAATCTCGACTTTACGCACGACAACATCAATCCCCTGATTGTGCATATCCACAAAAGAGAGACCGGCATCGCTGCAGAATTTATGGCGTGTATGCTCCATATAATGAAGATAGTTGGCATTGTTGACTATCTGCTCACAATCCAGCTCATAGTCGCGCACCTCCATCTCCATGATGAAGCAATATTTTCGGTTTGTATTTTTTAATATTCTCATTTTTAATATCTTGGTACGTATAGAATATTTAAAGGAGAGTTTTTGAAGAAAATCACTTCATATTCATTAGTAGTCCTTCTTTTTACTATGTTAGAATCTGAAAATGTGAGAAGGCCTGCTTCAATCCAATTATTATCGTCTTCACTTGATTCTTCTTGATTAGCCTGCCGGTAGATACGGAGGGAATACCCGTCATTATGGCGCTCCACAGTGTGATGAAGAATATTAGCTACCATTTTTGATGCAAGCATATAGTTAGCAAAAGCGAAGAATACCANAGCGGGTAAGGCCATAAGGCAAATAATGAGNCCAAGAATAAGATACCTTACATCGATAAGGCATCCTAAAACGACGAAGACAAAACCTANTATTAAAACAATCCAAATGAACAAGCCAGTGGAAGGAGTGGTCAAAAGAGTCCAAAAGATAATGCTACGTCTGACGGTAAAAGGTTGGGAGATATCCATGATATTCTGTTTTGATTCACTGTTCGGAGCGTTTCTTTTCCCTGAATTTTTTGTAGATTTGAAGGTTTTGTTTTGGTATTATTTGAAGATATCCGGTTCCTTCCGGATTTCTGAGGCGCGAAAGATGAATATACTTGTCGCCATTGCCATAATGTTTGGGAAAGACCTCATCGCGTCGTTTCTTCGAAATGTCCGAAGCTTTGGCATGCCCATTTGCTTGGATTCCCCTAAGATCCGGATGAATACCTTCTGCTCCTTCAGTGACCGGATAAATGTCGGCACACGGAGGATAACCAAGACCTGTCCACATCACATAATCTTTACCTGCGTGATTTTTTACACCCTCTTCAGAAGGAAGACAACCTTCAATGACAATGGTGGCACAGGATTTATAACGGGGGATAAAATCTTGGTCGATGATCCAACCATCATCAAGCCCATCTGCCATATCCTTGTCAAACATACTATGGTAGAAAGTTCTGGAAAGAGTTTCCGTTAGAAATTCAGGGGTTATCGCAATTTTCTCTGCAGCGGGAAGTAGGTGATGTAGAGCATTTGCCTCTCTGACAAATCCATATCCTTCGTTCGGACGGCCACAATGGCTATAGTTTGTGCGCACAAGTATATGTTCCGGGGCTTCGGCGAGATCTATTCTTATGTAGGAATGATTGTTTGTCTCAAAATAGGCTCCATTTCCGGAAGCATCTATGACTCCAAAATTAGCTTCCACACCCATTGGGCGAGGAAGAGTGTCGAGGAGATTGGCGAAATCATCTACAGTCACACACGTGCGCAAAGCCTTGCTCATCACAAACCCTTCTTTATCCATATCCTTTTCAGGAACTTTATCGTCCTTAAGATTGTAGGAAGCGGTGTTCATTATGGCGAAGCCTTCGCTGTTGAAGCCCGTCCAACATTCCTTAAGCTTTTTGTCGGAGGCGTTGAAAAGCCCTGTGTAGCCGTACCCATCCGGTCCCGGAGCTATGTATTCAACTTTGTTGTCGATGTTAGAAGTGTCACGGTGTTTCCAGAGCATTGGGCGTCCGTATGGACTGAGTTCTGCCCCAATAATTGCACTGGTGCAGGCGATTGAAGGCAAGAAATAACCTGCCATCAAACAAATCAATATGCAAATACGTTGTTTCATTGACGCAAAGATAATAAATAATTTCAACTCTCGCAAACTAAAATTAAGGTATAAGTTTATAGGTTTAGCTTGTTTGATTGTGCTTATCACCTCTTTACAAGAGTAAATAATTAAAAGTTAAACATATATTCGTATAAATTCATACCATAACCCATAAACACATATACATATAAACACATAAACAAAAAGACAATGGAAATGATACCTAAAGACCCGGCTATGTTGATGAGTTTTGTCAACATGAAGCTCCGCGATGAATTTCGCTCACTCGAAGACTTATGCGCTTTCTACGGTAAAGATGCGACCAAACTGAAAGCCGAACTTGAGGCCGCCGGCTTTGAATGGCTTCCCGGTGAACGCCAGTTTCGTTAAAAAAGCACTTTTTAATGTTAAAAAGTAAGTGCAAAGCCAACCATTTGGCGTATGAATATGTTAGATTTATACAAAAAGAAAAAGCAATATGGCGAAGCATTCCGGTTTCGTGAGAAAGTGAGAATGCGGTTTTAAGTTTAGTTAGATATAGTTTATAGTGGAATCGTGAGGGAGAGTCG
>WFLX010063096.1_pt1 | contig 17664 bp, 16 predicted proteins | sample 4967041 | NCBI WGS metagenome assembly WFLX01 (sample SAMN12857096, study PRJNA449069) | gut metagenome | isolation source: stool from male and female vole | host: Microtus ochrogaster | place: USA:Florida | collected 2017 | reverse complement strand
CCATCACCCCGTGGGAAAAAGCCATGTTCAAGGAAATCGAGAAAGCGATCATCAACTCTGAGCTCGGCATCACTCCTGAAAACAACGGTGAAGTGATCCGTCTCACCATTCCGCCGCTGACCGAAGATCGCCGTAAGGCACTCGTCAAGCAATCGAAGGCCGAGGCCGAGCAGGCAAAGGTTTCTGTGCGCAATGCCCGCCGCGACGCTATCGACGGTCTCAAGAAAGCCATCAAGCAGGGCATGCCCGAGGACGTTGAGAAAGACGCCGAAAATTCTGTACAGAAACTCCACGACAAGTATCTCAAGCAGATCGACGATATCTTCGCTGCCAAGGAAAAAGAAATCCTCACCGTCTGATTATTTCAGACAACTCATAACTTAAAAGCCGGGTCTCCAGAAGATCCGGCTTTTATTATCTCTGACAAAATCAACATCTATCGAAATTTGTTATAACTTTGTAGGTCTCAATTATGAAGTTACACTCGCGCATATTATTGTTGATTCTGTCGGTGGCGTTTCCGCTGTCGGCTTTGGCTCAGCGCACCCTCGACAATCCCGGTTCGGCCCGAAAGAGATACATCCAGTCTGTGTCGTGGAAGGTCGACGAGGAGGGCGACACCGTGCCGGTCTACAATCTGCGCGGCATCACGGTGTTCAAGGAGTGGAAATTCAAAAANAANAAGNANGAGGATTTCTACTGGCGCACGGTGCGTGATGTGCGCAAGACTCTCCCTTACGCGAAACTTGCTTTTGCCACTCTTTGCGAGACATACGAATATATCCAGACCATTCCTGACCAGAAGACACGCGAGAAGCACCTGAAGCGACTGGAAAGCGACATCTTCGAGCAGTATAAGCCGGTGGTGAAGACAATGACGAAAAATCAGGGCAAGATTCTGCTCAAGCTCATCAACAGGGAGACGGATCAGAGCTCGTTCAACATAGTGAAGGCCTTTCTGGGAAGTTTCAGGGCCGGATTCTGGCAGACCTTCGGCAAGTTTTTCGGCATGAACATGAAGTCAGGATTCCATCCTGACTCAAACAAAGACGATGCCACCATCGACCGAATAGCATTCCTTATAGAGCAAGGGCAACTCTAAGGCACTTGCTCAGACAAGCAAAGCCGCCGACATGCATGTCAGCGGCTTTAATACCTTTCCGTCGGGCCGGGCCCCGGCAATAGCCGGGCCGCGGCGCCTTTCAGAGACGGACGTCTACTGTCTCTCGGGGCATTATTCCCTTCACGTCAAACACCACGCCCTCTTCCGGATTCTTCAGGANCTCACGTATCGGGAGATTACGGAACTCTTCATGAGCCACGGCGAGAATCACCGCGTCAAATTTTCCTTTAAGTTTCTCCACGTCGAAAGGCGTGAGGCGGATGCCATATTCTTTCTCGGTCTGCGCGGGGCTGGCCCATGAATCGCACACCGTGATATTGTTGGTATACACTTTCAGCGCGTTGTAGATATCCACAACCTTGGTGTTGCGTGTGTCGGGGCAGTTCTCCTTAAATGTTACGCCTAAGAGCAGGACATCGCAATCTTTCACCGGAATATGGCGGAGATTCATAATCTTCACCGTGCGGTCTACCACATACTTGCTCATACGCTCGTTGACGTGGCGGGCCGATGCGAAAAGCCGGGGCTGCACGCCGTGCTTCTTGGCCTTCTCGATGAGGTAATACGGATCGACAGAGATGCAATGTCCACCCACAAGACCCGGAGTGAGAGCCTGGAAATTCCATTTTGAGGAAGCCGCCTCGATCACGTCGTGAGTANCGATGCCCATAGCATTGAAAATGATGGAAAGCTGATTGACAAAGGCTATATTGACATCGCGCTGCGTATTCTCGATAATCTTCGCCGCTTCGGCCACCTTAATGCTCGCGGCCTTGAAAGTGCCGTTGAGCAACACACTGTTATATACCCTGTCAACGAAATCGGCAGTTTCGGGCGTAGAGCCTGAAGTGACCTTGCGTATCGTGGCCACGGTGTGCTCCTTGTCGCCCGGATTGATGCGCTCCGGAGAATAGCCGGCAAAGAAATCTTCATTTAGTTTCAATCCGCTCACTTTCTCCACGATGGGCAGACATTCCTCCTCAGTCATTCCGGGATATACCGTAGACTCATACACCACCACATCGTCCTTGCCGATTACCCGGCCTACGGTGACACTCGCCGACATGAGGGGTTTCAGGTCGGGGCGTTTGCTATGGTCTACAGGGGTGGGCACAGCCACAATATAAAAGTTGCAATCCTTAATGTCTTGAATATCCGAGGAAGCCTTAAAGCCATGATTCTTGATGGCCTCTGAAAGCAGTTCGTCACCCACTTCCATCGTAGGGTCGTGCCCTTCGTTGATGGCAGCCACTTTCGCTTCATTCGTGTCGTAGCCCACAGTGGGATATTTAGTAGAAAAAAGGCGCGCCAGCGGCAGTCCAACATAGCCGAGGCCGATAACTCCGATTTTTACGTTATTCATGTCGTCAATTCAAGGTTACAATATTGTGTGAGGTGTATCAGGCCGCAAATATAATACATTTCAGTGAAACCTCAAAATAATAGCGTCCTACAATCATTAAAAATCTGTGAAATCCCCCTTCCCCAATAATGAATTGTCCCTATCGCTCACCAAACAGCCACTACGGAACCGGATTGATACTCATTTCCACCACCACTCAGCGCCCCATCCCGCTTCCCCTCAGAAACCTAAAGAATTGCTAATAAGTATTGTTGTAAATATTGAAAAATAAAAAAATTGTAATACAACAATAACTGAATCCTCCTGATCGGGAGCTAAGTTATATTTACGAAATCGGGACGTGTAAACACGAGGCCTTAACCATTATCTTCTAAATTATTGGAAGTCAATTCCCAATGGCCTCCTTTCTTGGAGCCAACGTATCGCACTAAGTCGGAGAGGGTGGCAAGTTCGCGTTCTACTGTTTTCGTGGTCACTCCGATTGAGGAAGCAATTTCGGCTCTGGTGGCTTGAGGGTTTTCACTTATAAGGTTTATGATTCTATGCTGTCGTTCGGTTAAGTTTTTAGCGACATTTTTAGCGACATCAGCATCGCGGGTTGTAGGTCAAATGTAACTTTTACCGAATTAATGGTTGTATCAATGTGCACTGGACGTCCTGTCACTTCCATCCAACGTTTCAGCTTGCGAAGTCCATAGCCGATTTTAAATCGTTCTTGATTGTCTCATTTTTATCCGAAGTAGAAATTAAGGCAGAGACACCTGCAGCTCGTTTGTCAAGTTGCTGGAGAGCTGAATAGTCGGCATAGTTATCGATAAGTACAATCCTTTCCTTTGCACTCTGAATCAAGTCACACACCAAAGCGTATGCATCAAAGATACGATCAGTTAGTAAGGATTCCTTACATACTGAATTTTCTTCAAGTTCTCTCTCTTTAAAAATACGCGTCTATTTACTTTCGTGTACCAAGGGTTCTGTATCATTCTTGGTTTGAACTGGCTGATGCTCCTCTTCGTTTGAGTCGAGTGATACCTTGATTTGAACTTCTAACTTAAGTTCTAACGAGTAGGCATAAAGTGCTTCTTAGAGGGTCTGAAACATAAATCTTATGTTGCACACAAATTTTCTTTCCTCAAAATTTAACAAAACCTCTTTCGGGCGGTACAATTACTTAGTAAATCAAAAATCAAACAAAGTAAATGACTCCATTCCACTCAATAATAGAAATGATAGATACTAGAAATGATAGATACGCTCCACACCGAAACCGAGTGCAGGGAGTATCTGGAATCTCTGCTTTGGGGAAATGCACCAGTGTGTCCTCATTGCGGAGCGGTGGATAAGGAGCATTGGAAACTAACCTCATTCGGTCAGTTCAAAGGACAATACAAATGCCGCCACTGCAGGTGTAAGTTTAATGTCCGTATAGGCACCATGTTTGAGGGAACTCACATTCCACTCAAAAAGTGGTTCTATGCAATATACCTCTTTATATCCCATAAGAAAGGCATTAGTTCTGCACAACTCGCCCGAGATATTCACGTAACTCAAAAGACAGCATGGTTTATGCTTGGTCGTATCCGTGAAAATCTGCGTGACGATGACGCAAAATTTAATCATGATACACAAGTAGATAGCGCCTTATTGATTGTTTACTTACGCCGAGCAGACGGTTCCACTATGGAGAAATCTGCCTAAAATCCAATTATGTGGATGAACTGATTGCTTGGCAAGAGGACATGAGATTTCGTAGAGAATGCGAAAAACATGGGACTGAGATATGTATAATTTATTGCAACTTATTAAAAACGCCACTGCCTGCTCTTGGTAGGTGAAGGCAGTGGCGAGGTTCAAATACAGCTTAATAAGTATTCAAACGCTACTCTTATTCGTTCAAGAAATAAGAGTTTTTCAAATTCTTCAACCTTCATGATGAATATTTTAGGTGAAACAAAAGTGTCGCGGCTGGTCTCTCTGGCCGCGGCTTTTGTCATTCTACAGCATTCGATGTCCCATGTTAAATGCATTTGGTCTGTGCTGAACAAAAAACAGCGCAGATTTTTATGCTATAAAACATATTTCCACGCAGTTCTGCGATATGAGCTTGCACATGTCAGAATTTTTTGCTTATTTTGCGAAATGTTCAACTAATATCCACCAAAGCAAGAAACAGAAAGACTAAAACAAGACATATTTCAAACATGACTTTTAGACAAGTTATTTGGNTTNNNTAAATCTGGNAAATTTACNNGACGCCCACAAATAATAAGTCAAAATGTTGGTTTGTACCCGCTAAGGGCGCAGACTGCTTTTTACTTATTTGAGCGTCAGGGCATTCCAGAGCCTAATTAACCAAATGAGGAAAAAGTTTTGGCTGTCGCTCTTTTTTCGTGCGTAGGTATAAACCGAATGAATATGGACTACAAGTTAGATTACATCACTCGCGCCCTCTCCAAAATCTCACANAAGAGATTGGAAAGTTATGTAATTCATCGCATTTGGAATGCTCTTGACAATACCGATCTTCATTTCGTATTTCAGCAGTATGTGGTACGCAAAGAGGGAAAATATGCTCTTGCCGACTTATATTTGCCACAAATCAACCTTGTGGTGGAGATAAATGAACCAGCCCACTACCAAAACCAAGAAGCCGACAACATCCGCAATGCCGAAATATCGGAATATGCAGAGGTTAAAGTCATAGACTGCTACAATGTGGTAAATGATAACGCAGTTGCTTGCTCCCTTGAAGAACTCAATCAGCGCACAAATAAGGTTATCGAATTCATAAAGGGAAGAATAAGCGAAACAACCCTTACTCCGTGGAAAGGCACAGACACACCCGAAGAAGTACGACAAAGAGGATACATTAAAGTAACGGATAATGTGTCGCTAAACACCATAGATGATATTGCCGCGATTTTTGGCACGAAACCTAAACACAAGGGATTTTTGAGAGCATCGGGAGTGGTAGTACCCAAGCATACGAATGAAACGATTTGGTGGCCAAATACATCGCACTCAAAGTGGTGTAATGTGTTGTCACCCGACAAGCTGACTATTACTGAATATCCCAAAGTAGAGTCAGAGCGTGAGGGACACATGAGGAGCCACCTTAACAAAGGCGAAAAACGAATAACATTCTTGAAATATACAGATTGGCTTGGCATGAATACTTACCGCTTTGTTGGTGTGTTTCAACTCAATAAGGAGAAATCAATCAAAGAAAACAAATGTGTTTGGGAACGCATCTCGGACACATATAAACTTGACGTCTTACCATGAGCAAAGAATACTACAAGAAACGCATAATTGACCTTCGGGCATCGCTTGCAAAAGAGCGTGAAGCCAAGAAAAAAGATAATGCCTACTATGCAAACTTGATAAAAAGAACATCTACACCATCAGGTAAGGCAAGTTATCGCAAGTCAAAGATTGACCGAGCGGCATCACATGATAAGCGAATCGAGAGTCTAAAACGAGACATCGAGAGTGCAAAGGCATCGTTGAAACGAATAAAATAACACAAAAAAAATAAACAGCATGGGAATATTAGACAATCTTATCAACTCAATAAAAGACAATTTTACAATGGCTGAATTTAACATCAATGGCCGCATGACGGTCAGCAGTCTGAGAAAACAATTCAAGGACGCATTCGGGGCGACCCTGCGTGTTTACAAGGGTCCCAAATTCGCCCCCGAAAACGCAACCCTCGCATCCATCCGCAGTGGCGAGAATGTAAAGGGCGGAGAACTTACCTGCAAGGGAAACCTTCAGGTCGGCAACTTTGAAGCAAAGATGAAAGATATCTTTGGCATCACAGTAAAAGTAGCCAATGCCGACAACACAAAGCTGATGCCGAGCAACATGACTATCGCCGCCGCAGGTCGCGAGGCAGTGGAAACCGACAACATGACGAATGAACAGTTGCAGTGCTATTTCTGGGATGCCCTGCAAGACCAACTCATCGCCAAAGGCTATGAAATCGAGAAGAAAGATTTCACTTCCGAGGTAGAAGACTACGCCAAAAATCCCCGTTATAAGCGTTACGGAGTGACATTTAACATCTACCGCACCAAGAACCGCAAGAAGTATGTAACATTCTCTATCATCATGAAAGAGAGATACTTCTTCGGCATTCGTTATAGCAACGAGCCTGCAACGGGTCCGGCTCTTGCTGCCGCTCTGACCGGTGTAGATCCATCAATAGACNTCNGTAAAGNNGATGACCCGAATTGGGGTGCGTGTGCCACAGCCTCACCACGTAACGAACTCAACTTCAAGACAATGAAGTCGGANGGNTTNGGNAAACTNAAAAATCCNACAGCNAGAGCCGCATTCATGGGTGGTATAGCCAATGAAATAGACACCCTAATCAAAAAGATGGTAAAATCATTCAACGACAAGGGGCTTTAAGTAACTCTAATGAGGTATATCATACTCATTATTCTCTACTTGTGTCGCAACTTCATCAAGATGTTGTTCTGGGGGCTTGTGTTCCTTATGTTCTATGGACTTAATGAACTAATCAAAGATTTATGAAAATCCCTGGACTAAGTTTCTCCCTCAAAAGAGCTGTCGGCATTAGTGCCGTCAAGCAGAAAGTAGCCCGAAAGACTGGCATACCCACTACAAGACAAGGACTTGAAAGGAAAGTAGGCAAAATGGTTATCGGTGTTATCTTTGGAAAGAAGAAATGATTGATTACTCTAAACACAATATAAGCGTGTCGGATTTCTCTGGCACGCTTATATTGTATATAAAGTAACTAATCAATAGAGATTGGTGGCATCCCTTGTAAAAAGGAATATGAATGTGTGGTATGTGGGCATTTCAGAAAAGTTTAGATAACTACCACGAAGTATCCAATTTAATGCGAACTGACCTTTTGCAACCAATTTTTTTTGGTTAGTTTATTTGTTTACAAGTAAATTATACANNANCTTTNGNNTNNGNNAAACGTGTCATTATACGGCATTATTGGTACACGAAAGTATATAGACGCGTACTCTATATTACGAGTAACTGTACGATTACCTTCAATTTGAACTGTCGCAAATTTTGCGACAGTTGGTAAATCTTCAAGTTCTTCTTTTAAAGCATTAGAAATATGTTTACCAATCGTTTTAACATCTCGATCAAATAGTTGTGCTATCTGATTACGATTAAGCCACACACTATCATTATCAAGACGAACTTCGAGCTTGAATGTAGAATCCGGCTGATATAGTATTATTTCATTTTCTGCTTCCATTATCGGGGTTGTTTGCATGCATTGCAGTGTCAATGATATGAGGATGCAAAGTTAATAAAAATATCTCATAATCACAGTTTTTTATTAAGGCGGAATGCATGGAAAAAGCATCCCGAAATCGAGATGCTTAAAACGTGATCCGGTTGGGATTCGAACCCAAGACCCACAGCTTAGAAGGCTGTTGCTCTATCCAGCTGAGCTACCGGACCCCTTAGAATATGTGCTGCGAATCGGCAATGATAGATGTCAGTGCCTGAATTCGGGTGCAAAGTTAGTCAGAATTTCTCAACTTTCCAAATCATTAACAAACTTTATTATCACTCACTACCCTAAATGAGGTAAATACGTGCTTACTACGCCCGGGTCGCAAACTAAACGGCCGTTTTCAGCGTTTTATTTCAAGAGGGGGATAAAGAGATTTCCCCTCGCGGTATATAACCTTTTAATAAACAAGACATGTGGCCTCACGCGAGGCGACGACAGTAAGAAAACAAAGTAATTATGGATAAACTAAGTTATGCATGGGGTGTGCTCATGGGTAAGCAACTGAAGGCAATGGGAGTTAAGGAACTTGATTCTGAGACTTTCAAGGATGGCGTGAAAGTGGCTTTCGACGGCGGCACTCCCGAAGTTCCCGAAGAGGAATGCCAGAAGATCATCAACGAATATCTGACAGATCTGCAGAAGAAGGCCGAAAGCGCTGCCAAAGAGGCAGGACGTAAGTTCCTGGAAGAAAACAAANTGAATGNGAACGTGAAGGAGNCCGCTTCCGGACNCCNGTATGTGGTGGAGAAAGAGGGCGAAGGCGCCCAGCCCACCGCTACCGACGAGGTGACAGTTCACTACACGGGACGTCTGCTCGACGGCACTGTATTCGACTCGTCTGTGAGCCGCGGTGAGCCTGCCACATTCCCGCTCAACCGTGTGATTCCGGGCTGGACAGAGGGCGTGCAGCTGATGAAGGAAGGTGCGAAATACACATTCTTCATCCCGAGCGATCTCGCTTACGGCGCTCAGGGAGTGCCCAACGCAATCCCGCCCCACTCGACACTTATCTTCGACGTAGAGCTTATCAAAGTCGTAAAGAAGTAACATTGAACATCTTAATAAAAATGAAGAAACCATTCAGAATGGCGATTGCCACAGTGTGTGCTGTGGCAACCGCTTTCTGCGTTGCCTCATGCGGCAAGCAGAAACCCACGGCGGCTGACACAGCAGCCGTAGACTCCCTCGTGGGAGCAGTGTTGCAGGAGCAGGCCGACAGCGCAGCCGCAGCCAACGCCAACGCCAACGCCAACGCCACAGACCTCTCTCAGTATAATGCCGACTATTTTGCGGAAGGAGGCAATTACACCACAACGCCCAGCGGGCTGAAATATGTGGTAGTGACCGAAGGCACCGGGGCCGCTCCCACAGCAGCCGACATAGTAACGGTGCACTACACCGGACGTCTGCTCGACGGCACAGTGTTCGACTCGTCTGTTCAGCGCGGCGAGCCCGCCTCATTCCCCCTGAGAGCCGTGATACCCGGCTGGACCGAAGGCCTCCAGCTCATGAAAACAGGTGGAACCACCGTATTCTATATTCCGAGCAATCTCGCTTACGGCGAGATGGGCACACCGGGCGGCCCTATCGGGCCCAACTCCGACCTTATTTTTGAAGTTCAGCTACTCGGCATCAACCAGACACAACAATGATCAAGACATTAAGGAAGACATTCGGGCTTATGGCAGCATTGTGCCTTCTCATACCCGCTTTCGCAAGCTGCGACAAAGACAATGATAAAGACGAGGTAGTCGCCCCCGGTGATGTGACAGGCACGTGGGTTGGCACTCTCGCTGCAAAAGTGATGAATATCNACTGCGAGATGCNCGNNATGTATGAAGTNTCTANTCTGAAAGAACCGNCTGNGGATGNTGAGNTTCANGTNGTGATTCCCNNANCNTCATTTAAATNTCCCNNNTCAGATAGAGTCAGCACTATCCCGTCTTTTACAATTCCTGAAGTGGACGTGAAAAAATCAGGAAAAGCATACATCATTTCAGAAGACAAATACTCAGTGAAGTTGAACGGTGTCGAATACACCGGAAGCATCCAGGGTAAGATTACCGGAGCCGACGCGGAGATTTCATACACTGTCAAGCCCGGCGTGATGCCAATGGATATCAGCTATACGTTTAAAGGAATATCCTACTCTTCGAAATTAACTTGGTAATCTCAGGATTGATAATGACACTATTGGCCGGAAGCGGAGTCAGCGACTCTGCTTCCGACCTTGTAGTATCCACACCCGACACCCTGCAGACGGTGGTGGTGACTGCCACCCGCACACCCAAACTGCTGAAAGAGACGCCGGTAGTGACACGCGTGCTGACGGCTACCGACATCAACAGAAGCGCGCAGGCCGATATCGGAGGCCTTCTGCAGCAGCAATTGCCGGGAGTGGAATTCTCGCTCGGCATGGCTCAGAATCCGCAGATCAACATGTCGGGATTCGGGGGCGGGGGCATACTCTTCCTGCTCGACGGTGAGCGCATGGCCGGAGAGACACTTGACAATCCCGACTATTCACGCCTCAATCTCCAGAATGTGGAGAGAGTGGAGATCGTGAAAGGCGCGGCCTCATCGCTCTATGGCTCGAACGCTACCGGAGGTGTGGTCAATATAATCTCGGCAAAACCGAAAGAAGGATCTCACATAAAGCTTAATGCCCGCTACGGCAGCCATTCCATTCAGAGTTACGGTGCTCTCGCCACATACAGGCATGGCAAGATATCCAACTCCTTAGATGCGCGGTTCGACTCGCAGGGGGAGATACTCTTTCCCAACCTTGGCGATTTCAGCAAGGCCTACGCCACACACAGCTGGAACATAAAGGATCGCGCTACAATCACTTTCAGCAAGGATGCCTCGCTCACGGCAAGAGCAGGTTATTTTTGGCGACAGCGCAACAGCACCAACGTCTCCCATGAGCGCTACGCAGATATCTCGGCAGGGCTCTCGGGCAGATGGCGCGATTTCATAGCCCGATATTCATTCGACACATACGACAAATTTGACTACGTCACAGCTACCGGGAGGCAGACACGTGACTACCGCAACCGCCAGAATACCATCAGCCTGCAATATTCACACGAGTTTGGAGAGAACGGGACGCTGACAGCAGGCGGCGATTGGCTCGACGACTATCTTATGAGCTATGAGTTTGACGCCGGCTCACATTCGCAGACAAACCTCGACGCCTATCTCCAATGGGACTGGCACCCCGCAAATGGCATCTGGCTCGTGCCGGCCCTGAGATACGACCGGTTTTCCGCATCGAAAGCCAACCGGGTGTCGCCGAAATTGAGCGTGCTCTGGCGCCCCGGAAAAGGCAACTGCTCGCTCCGCCTGAACTATGCCGCCGGATTCCGCGCCCCCAACCTCAAGGAACTCTATATGGACTTCGATATGGCGGGAATATTCCATATCCACGGCAATCCGGCCTTGAAATCGGAGACAAGCCATAACCTGAGCATCTCGGCAGAATACCTCAAAGGCAGCCGGAATATCACGGTTATGGCATTCCACAACATCGTCGACAATCGCATTTCCTATCTATGGAACGAGACGCTCGCGGGGCTGCAGTATCTCAACCTAAAGCGTCTATACCTCACCGGAGTAGACATCTCGGCCTTAAAGTCGTTTCCGTTCGGCCTGACTGTCAGCGGAGAGTATATATTCACTCACGAGGTCTACGGTAAAGGTGACCTGCGCGCCAACCCCACACGTCCTCACGCGCTTACCTTCAAGGCAGACTATTCCAGGACATGGAAACCGGACTTCATCACCACCGCCACTCTCAACTTCAAATGGCAGTCGGCGGTGACAGGAGATGTGATGTCGCTGTTCTCTCCTGAAGCTGCACGCACCCAGCGATATCCGGGCTACTCCATGATGGGATTGAACCTTACCCAGACACTTCCGAAAGGATTCACCTTAGGCCTCACCATCGACAATCTCCTGAACTACATACCGAAATATTACTATTACAACTCGCCCCTCACCACCGGCACTTCATTTTCAGTGGCACTGACCTGGAGCATCTGAAGTAACTTTTTGCCGTTTTGAGTGTCTAAGTATACAGAACGTCTTTAAAAGGCTATAAAAAGAATGACCGTTATGAAAAAATTAGCAGCCCTTATCGCCGGAATGGCCATCTCCCTTCCTGTAATGGCACAGGAAGCCACCGACACTGTCGCAGCTCAATATCCGGGCGGTGTCACAGCCCTGAATGAATATCTGGCCAACAACCTCAAATATCCCCAGGCGGCAGCCTCCAACTGCATCGAGGGAGTGGTACAGGTCTCGTTTAACGTCAAGCCCGACGGCACACTCGACCAGTTTGCCATAGTAAGGCTCATCGACCCCGATCTCGAGACAGAAGCGATGCGTCTGGCCAAAGGTATGCCCGCATGGCAGCCTGCCACTGTAGGCGGCAAGCCGGTAGACAGCAAATCGCAGATTCAGGTAGTATTCTCGCTCTCTGAATAATCTGACGGGATTACACTGTCAGAACCGGGAATTATTCATACCGGCGTTGCGGTTATTGCCGTTGCGCCTGTTTCGGTTGTTGGGTGCGAATGGATTCGTGCCGAATTCATCCTCGTCCTCTTCATCTTCCTCTTCCTCCTGACGTGAGTTCTGATTGTTGCGCTTGGGTTTGTTTTTCTTCAACTTATCCGGCTTCTGAAGGTCGAGTGCGGTTTCAAACACGTTCCATGTCTGCTCCACGTCCCAGTTCTTCTTGACGTTGATGGTCTTCGGAAAGTAATACACAAGGTCGGGATCCACCGTCACGAGCGAGTCATAGCCTACAGTGTCAGCCTCCTCGCTGAAGAAACGAAGCAACCTGTAAGACCCCGGAGTATATTTCCCGTCGCCATTGAAGTCCTCATAGAGGCGCATGTAGTATTTACCCGATTCAATGCCTTTGAAATCGGCAACGCCGTCGGCCACCTGCACAGTATATTTCGGATTGTCGCCCGAGGCGATAAGCTGCACGAAAGCAGGTATGGAATCAAGGCCCTGCAGAGTTATCTTGAGATTCGAAAGCTCCTCCTCAGGCTTGGTCTTGAACTCGTAGGAAAGTTTCTCGCTCTCCGCACCAAACATATCGGTGGCCGCCACCGAATCTGCCGTCAGCCTATAGGCCATACCCCTCTTCCATGGATATTCAATCTTGAATCTCCTTTCCGAGAGGGTGTCGTTCCGCTCAATCCTGTAGGCCGACGACGCCGGCTTCCAGACGGTGTCGGCATTCTCCTCAAGCAGGAATGCCGCCGAGTCGAGCCTGGCGAGGGGCACAGGCACTTCAATATGCAATGGGCGCGAAATGTCAACATCCGGCCCTTTGGCAGTGATCTTGAACGTGGGCACAGGCACCGGAATCACGGAATCGGGCGGCAGAGAGTCCTTATCATTCGGCCCTATGGCCGGAGCCCCCTTATTTTCTTTTTTCCTATCCGCTTTCTTTTTTGAAGCCTTCTGTTTGGGCTTCATCAGCTTCACGGTGTCGTTGGCCGTGCTCACGAGGCCTGTCTGGAGGTCTTCGCGCTCAAATTCAAGCGCGAGCTGCAGCGTGTCGCGCGCGGCGAGCTCACGCGGCAGCCAGAACTTCAGCGTGTCGTTGCCCACACTGCTCTCCGCCAGCAGAGGGTCGGGCCAGAGAGAATCATTGGCCAGCTTAATGCGCGGCCTGACCACCGACGGAGAATTGAAAATAAACTCAAGGCGCGCCGAATCAGGCCTTGTATAGCTGAGCATATACTGCGTCTTGAGTCCGGAATTGAACATGCGCAGCAAAATGTTGTTGGGAAGGAAGCGCGTGCGCTCGCGCTCCACAATCGTGTCTACCGCTCCGGTGAGAAGATTGCGAATTGTGTCGGATGTGATGATTCGCTCGCTTGTGGGACGTATAGTGTCGGCATACCAGGCAATATCCTCCTCCGGATTGGCATAGTGCCGGTCGTTGTCAAGATCTTTCAGGGCAAAGATCCGATAGGTGGTGTCGCGTAGGCCGCGCAAGATAAAGCGTCCGTACTCGTCAGTGCGCGCGAGGCGCTCGAAAGGCATGCGGGTGAAAGCGGTGTCGGAGTTAGACGTGTAGGCGCCCACAAACACTCCCTGCTGCGGCTCCATATCCTCGGCGCCGAGCACCATTCCCGATATCCTGAGCGAGTCAAGCGTCTCGCCCGTAGAGAAAGTATAGGCGAATGCAGAAAGTTTGTTGCCCTCATTGTTGTCTTCTATCGCGTCGCCGAAGTCAATTGTGTAGGTGGTGTTGGGGAGAAGCGTGTCGGTGATATTGACCACTACACGCCGGCCGCGGGTTGACACTCTCGGCGTAGACTTGCCCGGAGGCGAGAGCACCACCTTCTCAAAAGCATCCTTTACGTTTACAAGCTCGTTAAACTCAATATATATATTGCTCGGATCCACATTGGTGGAGCCGGGCTTCGGATTAGCGGAGATGAACCGTGGCGGATCCTCGTCGCGGGCGCCTCCCGAGGGACTTCCGATCGAGGCGCACCCCCAGAGCGTGAGCACTGCCGCCGCAGCACCGGAGAGGATGGATATATGCCTGTTGATTTTCATAAGTCACTTTAATGATGTGCCGGCTACGGCCGGCATGACAATTTCATTCACGCCGCCATTGATATTCGGGCGGCAATATCTTGGATTGGTCGGCAGTGTCGGCCTTCACCACTATCATGCGGGCCTCACCCTTCCAGGGGAGCGCTTTGTGATAGCATTTATATTCGAGCCTCACCGGAACGCATCCGAGCATCATTCTTTTCATCTGCGCCGCCAGGGAGTCGCTCTCCACACTGAACGGTATCTCCTCAAAATAGGTAGGCGTAGGATCTCCCAGCTCACGGTAAGGTATCAGCACCCCCTCGAAAGTCTTCACAAGGGAGCCTCGACGCTCCATGGTCTTGATGTAGCCATATTTAACAGCTTCATCCACATAGGGACGCATGAACCAAACCCAGCATCCTATAATCACAATGATGGCCGCAACTGCGGCTGAGAGCCACCATTTCCATGCCTTGCGCGGCTTATGGATGATAGCGGATATGTCCGACTCCTCCTCTATCCAATAGTCAGGATCTTCAGGATCGAGAATCGGTTTCGGCTGCTTCGGGGGCTTGGGAGGCTCCACATCCGACGTGTAGAAATCATTATCGCCATCCTCGTCCTCGCCGTGGCGAGCGAGGCCGAAGATTCCGGTGCGCTTCTTTCCCTCATCNCTGCGCGGGTCAGGATCGGAATAATANTCCTCATCCNNTTCGCCGGGCGCCGCATCATGCCCGGCGGCCCCGTCATCCTCATCGCCGGGCTCCTGGGTCTGACCTGAAGGAGCTACGGCCTCACTCTCATCCGGCCCCTCATCCGTAAAGTCAGCTCCGGAGTCATCATCGTCGGTGATGAATATGCCGTCGTCCTCCTTATCCCAGAGTTCGTCGTCGTAATCCTCCTCGGGGCGCTTATCGTTGTCGAATATCATCTCTTTTCAGTCGTTTGTAGATTTATCAGGGCCGGACGTCATTCCTATCCTGACCGCAGTGAATATTCCCAGTATGATCAGCATCACGGTCTGCCCGCTCCACTGCAGAATAGAGAACGCTGCGCCTTCGGTGTCGCTCACGCCGTAGACGGCGAGTCCGAACATTATGGCTATATTCCAGGGGCCCAGACCTCCGTTGCTCGGCACGGCCATCCCTATCGACGAGAGCACGAAGGCCACGAGGCAGGGAAGAAGGCCCCATGCCAGACCCGGGGTGTGGCAGAGCGCACGGGTGAAATCAAAGGCATAAAACGCCACATAGAGCTGCACGAAATAGCAGCCCCATATCGCCAGCGTCAGCAACAGAAACCGCCAGCGGCCCGGCATCGTCACCACCACGGCAAAGCCCTTCCAGAGCTCGGCCGACCATTGCCGCAGTTTCCTGACCGGACGGCTCTCCGAGTATTTGCGCAGAAGCCACCACGCAAGAAGCACACAGATCAACGCAATAGCCCACGGCAGCGGCGAATAGAGCAGCCTCAACATGTCGGAGCCAATGGAATACTTCTCCATGAATGCGGTGAGGGCTCCGGCAGCAGCCACAAACGTCAGNAGCGTCAGGCCGAGCACCATCACAGTGTCGGCCAGACGGTCGGCCATCATCGACCCCATCACTGTGGTGAACGGAGCCTTCGAGCGCCGGGCCACGAAAGTGCACCTCCAAATCTCGCCTACGCGGGGCAGCACGAGATTGAGNGCATAGCACCNGAAGATGCTGCATACGAGATCCATCAGACCGGTCCTGACATGCAGCGCATTGAGCTGGAGATGCCAGCGCATAGCCCTGAACACGTGAGAGAAGACGCTGATGCCCATTGCAGCCAAAATCCACCAGTAGTCTACCCCGTGGCTCGCTATCTCAATGGTGTCGTGAAAATTGACCTTTCTGAAGAGATACCACAGAAGCAACGCCGAGAGGGCTACGGGGAGGGCGTATTGCAGTGCTTTCTTCATGACCGGGGTGACTTTGAATATACCTGCCCGGTGAGATCACCGTAGATTTCAAAGGCAGCGCGGATATCCTCCTCCGGGGGATACATATCCCAACGCGGGCTGCCGGGGACGTCGATAAGCGTGAAATTGATTCGGCCGGGCATCGCATTCTTCTTGTCGTGGCGCATCAGCTCCACGAGGGCGTCAATGTCGGAGCATTTCACTCCGAGCGCGGGATAATTCGATCGCAGCATCTCGGCGTAAGGATAGAGGAAGGCGGTGTCGAGCACGTTTCCTCCCCGCTCATCCTTGCAGGAGATGGCCGAGAGTATCATTTCCCACAGCAGTCCGTGGGCTATCGCTATTCCGTGGCCCACGGGGCTGCCGCCCATGAGCGCCAGCGACTCCAGAGCGTGACCCGCTGTGTGGCCGAAATTGAGTATCTTCCTCTCCCCTTTCTCTTTGGGGTCGCGGGTAGTTACTCCTGTCTTGATGTCGATACAACGCCTTATCCAGGGCATCAGCCCGCGCGGATTTCCGATAAAGTCTTCAATATGGAGCAGCGCTTCATACATCGCGCTGTCTGCTATCAGGGCCGTCTTCAGCATCTCGGCATATCCCGACAGCATCTCGCCGGCGGGGAGAGTGTCGAGCGTAGAGGGGATTATCACCACATCACGCGGCTGCGAAAACGCGCCTATTTCGTTTTTCAGTCCATCGAAATTGATGCCCGTCTTTCCCCCGGTGGCCGCGTCTACCATGCCGAGCAGGGAAGTGGGAACATTGACGCATGCCATTCCGCGCTTGAAAGTGGCGGCCGCGAATCCTCCTAGGTCGGTCACCATTCCGCCGCCGATATTGAAGAGCGTTGAGCGGCGTGTGGCGCCATTCTCAGAGAGCATACGCAACACGAGCGAAAGCGAATCAATGTCCTTATGGTCATCGCCGGCCGGAATCACGCAGCGCTGCATCCGAGCCAGCATCGGAATCTGCTCCGCGAGGCGATCCGCCACAAGAGGAGCCGTATTGCTGTCGGCCAGCAGATAAGGCGACTCCGCATCAAGCAGGTCGAGCACAAGGGGCAGCATATCGGCAAACTCATCCATCGAGGGGAATATGCCCCATGCCCCCTCCTCCTCGAAGTTCTTCTTGGGAATAGGGCCTGTGCAGACAGCCATCGTGGCGATTCCGGCTGCCACGCCGGCACGCACGCCGAGAGGAGCATTCTCCACCACTATGGCCTCGTCAGCCCTGACTCCGGCTTTCTCAAGCCCCCTCAGATAGGGCTCCGGATCGGGCTTCCCTTTCTTCACGTCGAGTGCCGTCACCATCATTCCATCGGCAAAGATATCCGGATAATCCTTGCGGATATTATCGAT
>WFLX010371474.1_pt1 | contig 17671 bp, 14 predicted proteins | sample 4967041 | NCBI WGS metagenome assembly WFLX01 (sample SAMN12857096, study PRJNA449069) | gut metagenome | isolation source: stool from male and female vole | host: Microtus ochrogaster | place: USA:Florida | collected 2017 | reverse complement strand
TATATCGGCGGAATGAACATCGCCGACCGCTATATCGACGGCGGCGACAAATATGAATTCTGGCGCGACGCTCATCTTCGCGTCTCAGGCCCGATATTGCGATCGCTCAACCACGCGTTTTCCACCGACTGGAATCTCATCGGCCAGCCTGTGCCCGAAGAGTTCTCGCCCGACCATATTGTGTACAAGCCCGACGGCGTAGGGATGCAACTCGTCACCTCCGGGCCCAACAACCAATGGAGCAACATCTCGCTTATTCTTCTGAAAGCCATCGGTAGCGCCAAGCGACGCATTTATCTCCAGACTCCATATTTCCTACCTACCGAAGGACTTCTACGCGCTCTTCAAGCGGCAGCGCTTGCGAAAATCGACGTGCGCATAATGATGCCTGCCAATCCCGACTCTATCCTCCTGCGCTACGCTTCTCGCTCATACATCAAAGAGAGCCTTCAGTCGGGTATCAAGTTCTATCTCTACAACCGCGGGATGCTCCATAGCAAACTCATGATTGTCGACGATGAATTTGCGACAATCGGGTCGGCTAACTTCGATTTCCGCAGCTTCGAGCATAATTTCGAAGCCAACCTGTTTGTTTATTCGCGTGAATTTAACGAAAAAGCCACTGCCCAGTTCCTGTCGGACATGGCCGACTCCACCCGCGTGCTCCCCTACGATTGGCTTCACCGTCCGTTTTCAAGCAAGCTCAAAGAGTCAATCATGCGCCCGCTCGCTCCAATACTTTAACCATACGCTTCGCGCATAAAAAATATTGGGATAAGCCAGCGGCCTATCCCAATAATGTCGTCTCTATACCATGTTCTCCTACAAATCGGTGCATTTGATAACCGAAGTGGCTTTCTTGCCGCTGGGAGATTTTATTGTAATGGCGAGATTGATTTTTGCTTCTTTAAGCATCGCGCAAGCGCTCGCGTCGGAGCGAACTGATAATATAATCTGATCGCGCAGGGTGTTTACCAACTGCTCTTTCTCGGCGGCAGAAAGATTCTTTATATCATTTTTCTTGTTGGTTACAAGCGTCACGTTAATCGTGTGCTGAATACGATAAGCCTTAAGGTCGGTGAAAATGCCCGATTGAGTGATTGATTGCTTGAATTCCTTGTTGTTAAAGGTCTTAACCATCTCGTCGGCGACCTGAAGTGATTCAGCTTCAGAGAAAGCGTATGATTGATTAGACACCGCGGCCATAATCATCATTGTCACCATGCACACTAAAAATTTCAGTTTCTTCATAATTACTGTTTATTTATAAATTATAGGTTATGCCACAAAGGTAATAGAAAACTTCACGGCGCGCAAACTATTCCGAAGTTTTTTTGCCGCCTACCCGAAGTATGATTCCAAACAAATACGCGCGTCGCTGCGTTATAATTCCATAGACATTTTCAACTTTTATGACATGAAGGGAATACGTACAATCGCATCGAATTTAGCGCTAAACCTGAAGAACAGCTTATCTCCTAAAAAGTTTTTAGCTATCATTGCCATACCCGTTGGTATATTGTGCGGTTTCGGTGCGGCTTTGCTCAAGGACCTTACCTCGGCATTGACCGAGCTGGTGAAAGGCGTTTTCCCCGACAATCATCTTAATTATCTGCTGTTGCTTCTTCCGGTTATCGGCATTGTGCTTTGCGGCATCTACTCCCGATATATCGTCAAGGATAATATGGAATTCAGCTGCGAGCGCATTTCCGACGCTCTTAAAGCCAAAAACTACTATCTCCCGAAGCATTTATGCTACTCGCCAATCATCGCTTGCTCGATAACGCTCGGGCTCGGCGGGTCGGCAGGCTCTGAGGGACCGATCGCCTACACTGGCGCCGCACTCGGGTCTAATCTCGGCAAATACCTCCATTTGCCCCCCGACACTCTGAGAATACTTATTATTATAGGCGCGGCAGCGGGCATTGCCGGGATATTTAAGGCGCCGATCGGCGGAGCTATGTTTGCCCTCGAAGTGCTTGCGATGCCTATGACTACCGTATCGGTCATCGCATTGGTATTCGCCACATTGGCAGCCGGATGCACGGCCTACGCATGGTCGGGTTTCACAATCGATATCGCATACCTTCCTAAAAATTTTTTCGACCCGAAGGTGATGGGAGCCGTCATCATGCTGGGGCTTTTCTGCGGACTCTATTCCCTTTACTATTCATACACGATGGGCAAAACCGAAGGTGTTTTTACCAAAATCAAGAATCCTTGGATTAAAAACATTTCGTCGGGGCTTTTAATCGGTGTGCTTCTGTTCATATTCCCTGTGCTTTACGGCGAGGGTTACGGCGTGCTCAACGAGATTATCAACGGCAACGACTCCAAACTGTTAGTCGATACGATCATATACGGCAAGACCGGGACATGGGTATTGATACTGTTCATCTTAGGAGTAGTATTAGTGAAGGGTATAATCACGGCCACAACCAATACCGGCGGCGGAGTCGGCGGTGACTTCGCTCCTACCCTGTTTGCGGGTTGCATCGCGGGCATGCTCTTCGCGTCAGCTTCCAACACGCTCTTAGGCACGCATCTCGACGTGGCCAACTTCGCGCTCTTCGGAATGGCAGGCGTAATGTCGGGAGCTATTCAGGCACCGCTGATGGCCATATTCCTGACGCAGGAGATGGTAGGCGATTTCGCGATGTTTTTCCCGCTTACCATATGCGCCCTCATCAGCTATGCTACCGTGCGCCTGCTGCACCGCCACTATCATGTCGCCTTCCGCGCGGCTTGGCTCCACAATATAGCTCATCGCCTCTGATATGCATAATCCCCGTCGCTCCGATTGGCGGCTGACTTATCAGATTACTATGGGTCGGTTGAATGAAAAACATCGACGCGGAAGTTTTTTAGGCAATTTTTTAGGGTTGGGCTTGGGGGTTTCCAAATTTATTTTTACATTTGTCGTAAATTTGGAAAGAATTAGACAACCGACTTCACGATGCCCGACAGTTTCCAACAACGATTAGCCTCAGTCACAGCCAAAGCGGCTATGGTAACGCAACGCTACCATCTCGCCGTAGAGCAGCGCGACCAGGCTCTCGCCGAAGTTGAGCAACTGACGAAGCAGCTCGAAGAGTCGAAAAAAGCAGCTGAGCAGCTCGCCACTCAGGTCGAATATCTCAAAATAGCATCAATAGTGGAATTTTCGGCCGGCGATGCCCAGAAAGCCCGCGAATTCATTTCCGAATTAGTGTGGGAAATCGACAAATGCATATCTCAACTCAACGATTGAGAATAAGCGATGACAGATAAACTCAACATAACAATCAGAATCGCCGAGCTGCCGCCTTTCGCCCTCGAAATAAAACGCGATGACGAGGCCGCTATCCGCGAAGCCGAATACAACGTCAACCGCCTTTGGCGCTCCTGGTCGGCCAAATTCACCGACAAAACCTCTCACGAGGTTCTCGGAATGGTCGCATTCCAGTTCGCCAAGCTCTTCACCGTGCTGAATAAGCGTCAGGAAGACACTCTCGCCGCCATCGAAAAATTTGAAAACGACCTCGATAAGATACTCCTCGACGAAAAGCCGATTTAGCAAAGGCTAATCGCAACAGACATCTCGCAGTTTCTGATTTTTTTATCGTCATAGCCAACCTCTCCTTCCGCTTCTCCCTCTCCTCTCTGGCGCCTTCAGAAAGCGTCAGCCGAGACTTAAAAACAATACATTTTTCCCGCACCCTGAGTCAAACGGCCCTTGGCTGCCATCGCATCCCCACACGCGATTCCGCGCCAAGCACAGCTCTCTGACACCGAGTGCGATTTTTTATTTACTATCATACCAATGCAAATCATTTACGTAATCGTGGCACTTGCCTGCCTTCTTATAGGCTATTTCGTTGCCCTCGCGATCCAGAAGTCAAAGGCCACCAGCCGCGCAAAGGAAATCGTAGAAGAGGCTCAGCGCGAGGCTGAAGTGCTTAAGAAAAACAAGATTCTCGAGGCCAAAGAGGAAGAAATCAAGATTAAAGCAGAGGCAGAAAAGCAGGCCAACCAACGCTTCTCGCGCATCCAGTCGAAAGAGGCTCAGCTCAAACAGCGCGAAATACAGCTCAACCAGCAGCAGAGCGAAAATCAGCGCGCCAAAAACGAGATTGACGCCACTCGTGCCGACCTCGACAAGCAGTTTGCTGTAGCCGAGGCAAAAAAAGAGGAGTACGAAAAGCTGCGTCGCTCGGCCCGCGAAACCCTGGAGCACATCTCAGGCCTTTCGTCGGAAGAGGCTAAGGAAAAACTCGTCGAGTCGCTGAAAGATGAAGCCAAGACAGCAGCAGCCTCCTATATCAACGATATTATGGACGACGCGCGCCTCACCGCCAACAAGGAAGCCAAGCGCATAGTGGTGCAGACAATTCAGCGCGTCGCCACCGAGACCGCCATCGAAAATTCAGTGACTGTATTCCACATCGACTCTGACGAAATAAAGGGTCGCATCATTGGACGCGAAGGTCGCAACATACGCGCTCTCGAAGCTGCCACCGGCATCGAAATCATCGTCGACGACACTCCAGAGGCGATTGTCCTCTCAGGCTTTGACCCCGTGCGCCGCGAAATAGCCCGCCTCGCTCTTCATCAGCTCGTCACCGACGGCCGTATTCACCCGGCCCGCATCGAGGAAGTGGTCAATAAGGTGCGCAAGCAGATTGAGGAGGAAATCATCGAGACCGGCAAGCGCACGGCAATCGACCTCGGCATCCACGGCTTGCACCCCGACCTGATACGTCTTATCGGCAAAATGAAATATCGCTCAAGCTACGGCCAGAACCTGCTCCAGCACGCCCGCGAGACCGCCAATCTCTGCGCGACAATGGCATCTGAGCTTGGCCTGAACCCCAAGAAGGCGCGTCGCGCGGGTCTTCTCCACGATATTGGCAAAGTGCCCGACGAAGAGCCCGAATTGCCCCACGCTATCCTCGGCATGAAGATAGCCGAAAAATATAAGGAAAAACCCGAAATCTGCAACGCTATCGGCGCTCACCACGACGAGATTGAGCAAACGTCGCTTTTAGCCCCGATTGTTCAAGTATGCGACGCCATTTCAGGAGCGCGTCCCGGCGCTCGCCGCGAAATCGTCGAGGCATATATCAAGCGTCTTAACGACCTCGAACAGCTTGCCCTCTCCTACCCCGGCGTTATCAAGACCTACGCTATACAGGCAGGTCGCGAACTCCGCGTGATCGTAGGCGCGGACAAGATCGNCGACGTCGNGACCGAACAGCTTTCGACCGAAATAGCCAAGCNCATTCAGGACGAGATGACATATCNCGGCCAAGTTAAAATCACCGTAATCCGCGAGACCCGCGCCGTAAGCTTCGCCAAATAATGGAAAAGCCCGACGAAACAACCAACAAACGACCGGCATCCGACTCTCAAAGCGAGAGCGTCAAGGCCCCCTCAAATTCAGCTGCCGTTGGCGGCGACGCTCAGGGGGGCAACGACGAGCAGCCTTCATTGGAACCTCGCTCATGGATCCGTCGCGCGACACCGAGAGGCAAGCTCGGCNGCTTCANCTATCTCGGTGACATACCCNGCGGATTTGCCGACTGCGAATTCGTAGAGGTACTTTTCAAGAACACCCGAAAAGGCTTCTACAAAAACTCACTTAATCTGCCGCTCGAAATCGGCGAATGGGTTGCGGTCGAAGCATCTCCGGGCCACGACATAGGCCAGGTGACCATGATCGGTCGACTTGTAAAACTCCAGATGAGGAAAGCCGGAGTGAAAAATCCCGACGACTTGAAGCGAGTGTTCCGCAAGGCACGCCCGGCCGACATGGAGAAATTTGAGGAAGCGAAAGCACGCGAGAATTCCACCATGATACGCTCGCGCAAGATAGCCGAAAGCCTTCAGCTCAACATGAAGATAGGCGACGTGGAGTATCAGGGCGACGGCAACAAAGCGATATTCTATTATATCGCCGACGAGCGCGTCGATTTCCGCCAGCTCATCAAGGTGCTCGCCGAGACTTTCAAGGTGCGTATCGAGATGAAGCAGATAGGTGCCCGACAGGAAGCCGGGCGCATTGGCGGTATCGGACCTTGCGGCCGACCTCTCTGCTGCTCAAGCTGGATGACCAACTTCGTGTCGGTTGCCACAAGCGCGGCCCGCTTCCAGGACATATCACTCAATCCCCAGAAGCTCGCAGGCCAATGCGCCAAACTCAAATGCTGCCTCAACTTCGAGGTCGACACCTACGTGGAAGCCGTCAAGCGTATGCCCGGCAAGGATGTGCGCNTCGAAACAGCCGACGNGACCTACTACCNCTTCAAGNCCGACGTGTTCAAGCGCGAGATAACCTACNCTACCGATAAGTCGATCGCAGCCAACCTCGTCACTATCGACGCGGCCCGCGCTTTCGAGATTATCGCGATGAACAAAGCGGGCGAGAAGCCCCTGCAGCTCGAACGCGACGGCGAGGAGCAGCCCAAAGGCCAGAAATACAACGACATCCTCGACCAGGATAACCTGACCCGCTTCGACAACAAGAAGCGCAAAAAGAAATCTAAGCAAAAGAAGGGTCCGCGCCCCGACGAGTCGGCCCACTCCGAAGAGAAACAGCAGAAGCAGTCAAACGGTACCCCCAATCAGCAGGCAGCTTCGACCGACGAGTCAAAAAACCGCCAACGCAACGACAACCAACAGCGCGGCGAAGGGCAGCCCAAAGGCAACCGACAGCAGCGCAACGACCGCAACCGTCAGCAACAGCGTCAAGGCAACCGTCAGCGCGGCGAGAATCAGCCCCGCGGGGACAATCAACAACGACAGCCTAAGCGCGACAACGCCCAACGGCAACCCGGCGGAGAGCAGCAAAAGCAGCAACCCAAACAACCTACTCAAGAGAGTTGACAATGAACCCAATAAGCCACATATTTTCATTCGCGGCCAAAAGCGCACCCGCGCTTCTGGCTGCGGGTGTTTTAACGGCCTGCGCAGGGACAGAAGGCTATCACGGCGATTTCCGCAACATATCGCCTGAGGGCTGGGACTACAACGACAAAATCACGTTTATACCTGAGCTCACCGACTCGGTTTTCGACGGAGCGCTAGCCGTGGCCATACGTCATACCAACGACTATATTTACAGCAACATATATATAGAGGTGGCCGTTAAAGATTCGATCGGACAGCGTCGCGACACGTTCAACATAGCCCTCGCAGATGAGTTCGGCCGATGGTATGGCCGAGGCATCGGCACCGACTATCAGCTGTCGGACACGGTATATCCCTCGATTCGTCTTCACTCTCCCGCGATGATAACCGTTNNCCATATCATGCGCAACGATAANNTGCAGGACATACAACAAATTGNCATCACACTCGACAAGAAATGAACAATCTCATACNTTTGNCCGCTGAAGAGGCNCNGCTCAGAGCCGAGCGGCTCGCCCGACTGCTTGAAAAATCGGAATTCGACGTGGTTCTCATCGCGAGCAATGCCGAGAAATATTGGCTAACAGGAAGAGTATTCGCCGGATGGCTCACTGTCGACGCCCAAGCTAACGTGACCGCTTTCATAAAACGCCCCGTAAAGCTCGACGGGCATAACGTGAAGTATTCGCGCAAGCATGAAGACGTTGAGCTACCCTATACCCCGGGGCAGAAACTGAAAGTTGGCATTAATTTCGCCACTATCGCTGTCGCCGACTTCAACCGCCTGACAAAACATTTCAAGCAGAATTATCCGGAAGTAGAAATTGCCGACAGCTCCGCGTTGATACGCCAGTCGCGGGCTGTAAAAACACCGTACGAGATAGCCAAACTTGAAGAGTCGGGCCGTCACCACGTTAAAGTAAATCAGCTGATACCTCAACTGTTTCGCGAAGGGATGACCGATCTTCAGCTCCAAATCGAAATCGAGCGCGCCCTGCGTCTTGAAGGGTGCCTCGGCCAATTCAGGGTAAGCGGCGACTCAATGGAGCTTTTTATGGGCAACATACTCGCCGGGGATAATGCCGACAATCCTACGCCATTCGACTTCGCGATGGGAGGAGCGGGGGTCGACCCGTCGCTCCCTGTAGGGGCCGACAACACGGTTATCAAGCCCGGAATGAGCGTAATGGTAGATGCCAACGGCAATTNTACCGNCTATATNACCGATATGACGCGCACCTTTTACCTCGGTGAAATTTCCGACTTGGCTCTGAAAGCACATGAATGTTCGATCGACATTTGCCGCAAATGTGCCAAAGCCGGCGTTCCAGGCAAGAAAGCCTCCGAACTATACGAGCTCGCGCTGGAAATGGCTGAAAGCCGCGGCTTGAAAGATTACTTCATGGGGCATCATCAGAAAGCCGGGTTCATAGGCCACGGCGTAGGAATTGAAATCAACGAGGCTCCGGTGTTAGCTCCCCGCTCCCGCGACATCCTCGCCGAGAACAATGTGATAGCCATTGAGCCGAAATTCGTGATTCCCGGCACAGGCGCGGTAGGCATCGAAAACACATACGTGGTCACCGCTGAGGGGATGAGATGTATCACGCCCGCGCCCGAAGAACTAAGAGCCTTATGATCGAGCTTCGGGTTAATTTATCGCAACAAACTGACAACGGATCTGACTAAGGGCATCATATCACCTGCAATTCGTCAAATATCACAGATTTACAAACTGTAATTGGTAACTTTACCGATGGACTTCAAGAGCAAACTAAAAGCTAAAATATTTCATACAGTAGGGGAAGCCGCAGATGGACTTGGGATGGAGGCATACGTCGTTGGCGGCTATGTCCGCGACCTTTTTCTCGACCGCGGCTCAAAAGACATCGACTTCGTGACCGTCGGCTCTGGGATTGAGCTTGCGCAAAAGGTCTCTGAAAAACTCGGCCGAGGGGCCAAATGCACATATTTCAAAAATTTCGGCACGGCTCAAGTGAAGTTCAGAGGCAAGGAATATGAGTTTGTAGGCGCTCGTAAAGAGTCGTACAATCGCGATTCGCGCAACCCTATAGTGGAAAACGGCACGCTTGACGATGATATTTCGCGCCGCGACTTTACTATCAACGCTATGGCCGTATCAGTTAATCCAGAGAGTTTTGGCCAGCTTGTGGATCGATTCGGCGGCGTCGATGACCTTGAAAGGAGAGTAATACGCACTCCGCTCGACCCCGACATCACATTCTCCGACGACCCTCTGCGCATGTTCAGGGCCATACGATTCGCCACACAGCTCGATTTCGCCATTGACCCCGACACCCTTGCTGCCATCGCTCGCAACGCTCATCGTATCGAGATTCTTTCAAGGGAACGCATTGAAGTGGAAATAAACAAGATAATGGCATCGAAGAAGCCATCAATCGGTTGGATGCTGATGCGCGACACGGGCTTGCTCGACCAATTTTTCCCTGAGCTTAAGGCGCTATCAGGGGTTGAAATCGTTAAAGGGAGAGGTCACAAAGACAACTTTCTGCACACTATGGAAGTGCTCGACAAAGTCGCTGCGGCTTCCGATAATCTTTGGCTCAGATGGGCAGCTCTTCTCCACGACATCGCTAAGCCAGTGACCAAACGATTTGATCCGTCGGCAGGTTGGACATTCCACAACCACAACTTCATCGGCTCTAAAATGGTGCCAAAAATATTCCGACGGCTCAAACTCCCGCTCGACGAACGCGTCAAATACGTGCAGAAACTTGTGGAGCTCCACATGCGACCGATAGCTCTTGTGGAGGAAGTCACCGACTCGGCAGTGCGCCGACTCATTTTTGAAAGCGGCAACGATCTCGAAGATCTGATGACACTGTGTAGAGCCGACATTACTTCAAAAAACGCGGAGAAAGTGCGCCGACATCTCGAAAACTTCGAGCTGGTAATGGAGAAAATGCGCGTAATCAACGAGAAAGATAATCTGCGTAACTGGCAGCCGCCTATCGACGGAGCGCAGATAATGAAGCTGTTCGGTATCGGTCAAAGCCGCGAAGTGGGCGAAATCAAAAACCACGAAAAGGAATGTCTGCTCGAAAGCGACACTCCCAACGACCTCAACCTCGCCCTCAAGCTCATTCTCGAAAAGGGCGAAGAGCTCGGGCTTAAACCCGATCCCGAGGAGCTACAAGCCATATCTACTGAGGCTACCGCCCGGTAGTGGTCAGCAGAGTGAAAACCGTATCGCGCAGCAGATCATAAGCATTGAAGCTACTTCCCTGCCCCTTTGACCCGGCATCGAGCCGGCGAATCGCATCTATTGCCGCTATCATCTGCCAAGCATTGTAGCAGCGCAATCCGGCTTTGATATCAACGAGCTGCCGGGGCCATTTAAATCCGAGTTGGTTAAGCAGCCCGGCATCGGTCTTATCCTTAGAATAAGCCGCGATAAGAAGATTGGAATAGTAATTGAAAAGAAGCGAAGCGACAGGCTGAACAGGGTTGTTCTTAGGATTTTTCTTAAAGTAATCGATTATTTTGAACGCCTTACCCGCATCTTTGGAGGCAAGCGCCGCAATGAGCTCAAACGTGTTGTAATCCTTGCTGACACCGATATTCCTCTCTATACTTTCAGGGGTCACCATAGCCCCTTTACCGAGAATCATCGTCAGCTTGTCTACCTCATTATATATGCGCGACAGATCGCTTCCTACATAATCCTGAAGCATGGCAAGAGCCTTAGGCTCAACGTTGAGACCTTTACCTTTAATAAACTCCACTATAGCCGAGCCGAGCATACGCTCGTTTAGTTTCTTTGACTCAAAAATAACGCCGCGCGACGACGTGATTTTCTTTTTCAAGTCGGCGCAAGCTATATCCTTTCCGCTATTAGTGAAACCGCGGGCCGCAATCACCAGGATAGTTGACTCGCTGGGGTTTGCGGCGTAGGGAGCGAGCGCGTTAAGATAATTAGCATTGACGGCCTGCGCCTCTTTGAGAATCACCATCTGGAAGTCGGACATCATCGGGTAGCGCTGACAGGTCTCCATCACGGTAGCCGGGTCAACCTGCGGGGCATAGAGGATATATTGATTGAAATCGCGCTCCGAGGGCGGAAGCACGTTCTCAAACAGTTTGACAAGCTCGTCGATATAATAGGTCTCCTCTCCGTGCAGCAGATAAATCGGAGAGAATTTTCGCGATAATATCTGATTTTTAAGCGAGGTGAAAGTCACAACTTCAGCCATTGTAGTTCCGTATTTGGTAATTATTTTGTAAATTTACGCGATATTTATAAAGTATGCAACCCAAATCTTTCCACTATACCGCTCTCAATCTTCCTTGTCATCCGCTCAAAATCGAAAAGAAAGATGACGGCCGCTATGAGGTTTTCGATTGCATACGCCGTAAGTGGCTGGTACTTACCGATGAAGAGTGGGTTCGTCAGAACTTTGTCAATTATCTGTCGGAGGATTTAGGCTATCCGAGATCGATAATCGGCAATGAAGTGGGGCTGTTGCTCAATCGCACTCGCCGACGAGCCGACACGGTGGTTTTCGGGCGCGACGGAAAGCCTTTGATGATTATCGAATATAAGGCGCCGTCGGTCGACATCACGCAATCGGTTTTCGACCAGATTGTCCGCTACAATATGGTGCTCCGGGCAAGTTTCTTAGCGGTGAGCAACGGTCTTAGCCACTACGTATGCAGCATTGATTACGATAACGACAGTTATCGGTTTCTGGAAAGCATACCTCCTTACGAAACAATCGTAAATCCATCTAAATAATCATTATCATACAAAATAATAATTATCATCCATGAAAAAACTATTACCTGTTTCTCTGCTCGTAGCGGCGGGAATCGGATTGAACGCATCGGCTGGCGAAACGCTCGATCGAGGAGTTGTCGCCGTCAAGACCGATAACGGCGTCTTCGTTTCCTGGCGTTCGCTGACAGCAGATTCCCCCCAAATGACCTTCGACGTTTACCGCGACGGCGTCAAGGTCAACGCTTCGCCTATCACTCAAGGCACTAACTACACCGATTACGACGGCACAGCGACTTCGAGCTATGTCATTAAAGCTTATATCGACCAGACCGAAGTTGAGTCGAGCAGAGCCGTTTCAGTAGCAGGTGAAGGTTTCCTGCGACTGAAACTCAAACGGCCTAACTTAGGAGTTTCGCCCGACGGAAGCACTTACACCTACACCCCCAACGATTGCTCTGTCGGCGACGTTGACGGCGACGGACAGTATGAAATTTTCGTGAAATGGGATCCCTCTAACGCGAAAGACAACTCTCAGTCGGGTAATACAGGTAATGTGTATATCGACTGCTACCGCCTCGACGGCACTCAGCTTTGGCGCGTGAACTTAGGCAAAAACATCCGCGCAGGTGCCCACTATACCCAATATCTTGTCTACGACTTCGACGGCGACGGAAAAGCTGAGATGGTTTGCCGCACAGCTGCAGGAACTATTGACGGTCAGGGCAAAAAAGTGTTACGCAACGGAGAGACCGGCAATGAGGATTACCGTTATTCCAATGGCTTCATCAACGACGAGTGCAACGAATATCTGACCGTGTTCGACGGACTTACGGGAGCCGAAATCACATCTACCGACTATGTGCCGGTGCGCAAGGTACACTATCCCCTTACTCAATGGGGAGGAGAGAATGCCTCAAAGGCCGATAAGCCTAATCGCCCCGACCGCTTCCTCGCGACGGTGGCCTATCTCGACGGAAAGACCCCTTCGATAGTAATGGTCAGAGGGTATTATACCAAAGCCCACGTAGTCGCATGGAACTTCGACGGCAAGGAGCTTAAGCAGTTGTGGCATCACGCCTCCACCTCTAAGACTTCTTATGAATTGACCGACGCTTCCGGCAATACGCGCACTTATGCCCACACCACCGCGACCGGCAAAACAACCAACTCAAGCACACTCTACAACAACGGCAACCACAACATATCGGCGGGCGACGTTGACGGCGACGGTTTCGACGAAATCATCCATGGCGCGTGCGCTATCGACCATGACGGTAAACTTATGTACGCTACAGGTTTCGGGCACGGCGACGCCATGCACTTATCGAAACTCCTCCCCGACCGCCCCGGTCTTCAGGTTTTCCAGGTGCACGAAGACTCACCCTACGGATGGGACATCCACGATGCCGCTACCGGCGAAGTGATTTTCTCTGCCACCGGCTCATCTGACAATGGACGCGGCGTAGCTGCAGACATCGACCCCTCAAATCGCGGTTTTGAATTCTGGTCAAGCAACCAGCGCACTCCCCACAACTGCGTTACCGGAGAGGAAATCGGCACAAACGCCTGCTCGATGAATTTCAGGGTTTACTGGGACGGCGACCTCTACGACGAGCTTCTCGACGGCACCACAATCACCAAATGGGACGGCTCTAAACCTCAAGTGCTCGAATCGCTCAGTAACTACTCCAACGCATCATCAATCAACGGCACTAAGAGCAATCCTAACCTTTCGGCAGATATTTTAGGCGACTGGCGCGAAGAAGTGATTCTTTACGACGGTTCAAACTCCTCTGACCTCCTCATCTTCACGTCAACTATTCCTACCCACTATCGCGTGCCATGTCTGATGGAAGACCATATCTACCGCTTAGGTATCACTTGGCAGAACACGGCATACAACCAACCTCCCCACCTCGGTTACTATCTCCCCGACATGTATGCCGACGAGCCTGTAATCCGTGTTACCGAAGGCTCGCTCAACCAAACGGTTGAACAGGGCCTTGCAATCGAGAAAATCTCAGGCTCTTGGGATAAATGCGCTACCGTTGAAGTCCGCGACCTCCCCGCCGGGTTGACCGCCGACATCGACAACGACTCTCAGACCTTCACCATCACCGGAAAGGTTGAGGAATTAGGCGCACATCCATACTCAATCGTTTCTGTAGGCAGCGATTACGAAAATGTGGCTCAGGGATGTATCAACGTGGTTGAAGGCGTTAAATTGACCGAAGTTGCCCACATCACATTCGATAGCGCGACTTCTACGGTTGAGAATCTGATCGAAGGCTCGGCCGACGTTTATGGCTCACCCACTCTTGCGCCTGGTGTTTACGGCAACGCGATGATGTTTAACGGAGCTGGCGATCATCTCCGCCAAGCCGCTTACCCCAATATCCAGATGGGCGATAAGGATTTCACTATCTCTCTATGGTTTAACGGCGACGACGAGCGCGGCTATTTGCTTCACAAAGGCTCCAACGCCGCCAACTCGGCGACCGGAACTACAGGCCACTGGATCGGAATTGAGCATAACGGCGACAACCTCTACTTTGTGGTTGACGACGACAAAGTAAAATCGCAGACTTATTGCAATTCAACCGACTACTTCGACAATAATTGGCACTTGCTTACTTGCACCAAAACTGCCTCTACCCTATCGATTTATCTCGACGGACAGCTGCAATCGACCGCATCCTGCACCTCAACCGGCGCTCTCAAAGACAACAATGAGCCTCTGATGATCGCCCAGGTCAACAAAGACGGTCAATTTCTCGAAGCCGACAACCGCTATTACCGCGGCATGATCGACGATCTTCATATCTACCACGGCGCGATGTCGGCCTCGCGAATCTACGCGACATATCAGGATTATCTCGCCGGAGCAGAGTCAATCATAGCCGACAAAACCGACCTTGACCAACTGCCCGTCTACTACAATCTTCAGGGGCAGCGCGTCAACAACCCGACCCAAAGCGGCGTATATATCGTAAAGATAGGCAACCGCGCGAAGAAAGTTGTGATAAACTGATTCAACCGTTCCAATCATATAACCAAGAGCCTGTCGGACACCGAATGTCGACGACAGGATCAAATATAAACCGATTACAAGCGAACACCCTCTCAGGCCATCTGCCTAAAAGGGTGTTCGTTTTAATGATATGTATTTCTCTCGGATTATTTAAAGAAGTAAGTGACGCGTACGGTCCATGTACGGGAACGGGCACTTAAATCATCGAGCAGACGAGTCTTTACGGCATAGGTCATGCCCCAGTTGTAGGAGCCTGAAATCTGCCATCGCTTCAGAATCTCGAAGCCTACACCGGCCTGAACGCCGAGATCCATTCCGGCAAACTGAAGGGCACCCTTCGGATCATCAGCGGTGGTCACGCCGCCGTGCCCTGCGCATATCGAAAATACAGGGCCGCCGAAAACGAATGGCGCGACGTAATCTTCCAATCCCTGCAGGCGTGTCCACTTAAGCCGAAGATTGATGGGGATATCGATATTATGAAGCAGCAATCGGGGATCGGTATAACCCTGCGAAGCCCAAATCTCTTTTTCGCCGAGATGAAGGCGAGCGCCGCGAAGAGTATAGTTCAACCCGACATCAACGCCGAAACCGATACCCGGAAATATCATTTCGCCTTGAATACCGGCAGTGCCTCCGAAGGTCTGGTCAACGGCAAAGAGGTCTTGCTTGAATTTGAGCGTTGACATGACGCCACCTGCTGTGGCGCCCCAGCGAAACTGCGCTGTGGCCGAAGTAGCGGCAAGTAAAAGAGCCGCGGCTACTATTAAGATTTTTTTTCTCATATTCATCGTATGATTATTTTGCGATCGCTCATTGATTATCTCGCAAGCGAAGCGAAATCCCCGCAAAGTTTCTCAATGACTTCTGCTACCGTCAGCAGCTCCTGTCGCCCGGTTGACATCTCTTTGAGATTGACTTTTCCCTCGGCCATTTCCGCGTCGCCTACGATTGCCACGTAAGGTATCTTCATAGAGTCGGCATAGGAGAATTGCTTTTTCATCTTCGCTGCGTCTGGATAAACCATCGTGGCGACTCCCGCGCGACGCAATTTCGCGGCTGCTTTTTGCGAGAACTCCATTTCTTTGTCGCCGAAATTGGCAAACATTACTTTGGTTGACTCAAGCACTCCGGCAGGATATAACTTTAATCCTTCGAGCACGTCGTAGATACGGTCGGCTCCAAACGAAATGCCTACGCCGGAAACGCCAGGCATCCCGAACACTCCTGTCAGATTATCGTAGCGACCGCCGCCTGTGATACTGCCTATCTGGAAATCAGCGGCTTTAACCTCGATGATTGTGCCCGTATAGTAATTCAAGCCGCGAGCGAGCGACACATCGAGCTCTACCGTTGCCTTAATATCGGCGTCAGCGTCAGCTTCCGCGGTGTGGGCAAGTACGGTCGAAAGCTCATCCACGCCTTTGAGTCCGATTTCGCTCGTCGCGAGGATATCGCGGAGCGCGTCGAGGCGCTGCTGTGTTGTGCCAGAGAGCGACAAGATAGGCTGAAGTTTATCGACCGCCGCTTGCGAAAGCCCCTTCTCGATAAGCTCCGCATTGACATTCTCGATACNTNTTTTNNCGATTTTATCTNTCGNCACCGTGNTATCGATCNGGCGTTCANGCTCGCCAATCACTTCGGCTATACCTGCGAGTATCTTGCGGTTGTTAACTTTAATCACAACGTTGATACGCAACTTCTTGAATACTTCTGAAATGATTTCGAGAAGTTCAACCTCATTCCACAGCGAATCAGACCCGACAATATCGGCATCGCACTGATAGAACTCGCGGTAGCGGCCTTTCTGCCGACGGTCAGCGCGCCAGACAGGATGAATCTGGAAACGACGGAACGGGAACTGCACGTCGTTGCGATGCTGAACAACGAAGCGGGCAAAAGGCACCGTCAAGTCGTAGCGCAAACCCTTCTCGCAAAGTTGCGGAGCGAGTTTGAGCACGGCTCCCGACTCGATAAGCGAGCGGTCAACGCCTTTGAGATAATCTCCCGAATTCAATATCTTGAACAGGAGTTTATCCCCCTCCTCGCCATATTTGCCCATAAGGGTTGAGAGATTTTCCATTGAGGGGGTTTCAATCTGCGAGAAGCCGTGCAGACGAAACACTTGCTTGATAGTGTCGAATATATAGTTGCGGCGAGCCATCTCAATAGGCGAGAAATCGCGCGTACCTTTAGGTATCGAGGGTTTTGTTGCCATTTTTTTCTTATTAGGTATATGTGGTGTTAAATTTTCAGTTCACTAAGTATCTTTTCGAGATCGGTTGAAGATAGTTTAACCTCGATCTTTCCGTGCCGGGCCACAGAGATTTTTCCAGTTTCTTCCGAGACTACGATAGCAACCGCATCGGTTGCTTGGGAGATGCCTAAGGCCGAGCGGTGGCGCAAACCGAGCGAGCGAGGTATATCAGTGTCGTGGCTTACGGGAAGGATACATCCGGCAGCTCTCAGGCGCCCGTTAGCGATTATCAGGGCGCCGTCGTGGAGAGGAGAATTCTTGAAGAATATATTTTCAATCAACCGGGAGTTAATGACAGCGTTGATTTCGTCGCCTGTGCGCTCATAATTTTCGAGCGAAACGGTTTGCTGGATGACAATCAGTGCGCCGGTCTTGGAGCGCGACATATTCATGCAGGCGTAAACGATAGGCATAATCCATTTATGCACTTCGGCCTCAGCCTGGTTCTTATGATGACGGAATATGTTGCCGAGAAATTTCCATTTTTCATGCGACCCGAGATCAACGAGAAATCTTTTTATCTGGTCCTGGAAGATGATGACGAGAATCAGCATCCCGACACTCATGAATTTGTCGAGAATCGAGCCTATAAGCCTCATACCGAGAATCTCCGAGGCCACGACCCATACCATCACAAAAGCGAGCACGCCGTAAAAGATATTGATAGTGCCCGACTCCTTCATCAGCCGATAAAGGTAGTAGAGCAGCGACGCGACTATCAATATATCGAATATGT
>WFLX010025712.1_pt1 | contig 17673 bp, 13 predicted proteins | sample 4967041 | NCBI WGS metagenome assembly WFLX01 (sample SAMN12857096, study PRJNA449069) | gut metagenome | isolation source: stool from male and female vole | host: Microtus ochrogaster | place: USA:Florida | collected 2017 | reverse complement strand
GTCAGACGAATTGATTGTATAGGTGCCGCTGATCTTGTGCCCTGCGAAATCTATGACACAAGTCTTGTCGGCCGTGAAGGTGAAGCTGCCCGCTCCCGGTCTCAGTCCGACCTTGGCGTATGTTTCGGCGAGCTTCTGCTCTACCTCCGACGCGGCTACCATGCCGCCGGCCTGTGCAAGGGCGTTCTCGCTCTCAAACCTCACCTCGGGGCTTGAGTAGACCCATGTTCCGGCCATCGATTCGTATGAGAGAGGCAGGGCGCTGCCTATCAGGGTGCCGAGCACGCTGCCGAGCAGGCCGCCATTCTGGGTTCCGGTCTGTGACGAGGGCTGCTGCTGAGTGGCGCCGCCCATGGTGCCGCACGAAGTGGTAGTGACGGCAAGTGCCATTGCCGCGCAAATTGCTGTGATTGTAATTCTTTTCATTATACTTACATTTGTTGTGCGACAAAAGTACAAAAAAAATCACATAAATTCCAATCAACTGATAAATCCGTCACATCCCACTCTCATTCAGGCCCCGCACCGGCGCATCTCAAATTGTGGGGCGGCACAACAATAAACCGCCATGTCAGGCCGTTATATACACGATGAAAATAGTATTCGCCACAAATAACCAGCATAAGCTCGATGAGCTGCGCCGCATCACCGGCGACAGACACTCGATCGTGTCGCTGTCCGACATCGGATGCCACGACGACATCCCCGAGACCGGAGACACCATAGCCGAAAACTCATTGCAGAAGGCCCGGTATATCTACGACCGCTACGGCATCAGCTGCTTTGCCGATGACACCGGCCTTGAGGTGGACGCGCTCGGCGGTGAGCCCGGTGTGCGCTCGGCACGCTACGCGCCGGGCCCGGGACATGACGCCAAGGCCAATATGACCCTGCTGCTGAAGAATATGGACGGCGTCCCGGACCGGAGCGCACGCTTCCGCACAGTGATATCACTCATCATAGACGGCGAGCCCGTGACATTCGAGGGTGTGGTCGAAGGCGAGATACTCACGGAGCCGGCCGGCGACGGCGGTTTCGGCTACGATCCCGTGTTCCGTCCCTCTGGCTGGAGCAAGACTTTCGCCGAGGCCACAGCCGATGAGAAAAACGCAATCAGCCACCGCGGACGCGCCGTGGAAAAACTCATCTCTTATCTCAACACCTTATCTTGACCTGTAAAAAATGAAAAGGATCGTCCTATATCTGATATGCCTGATCAGCGTAACCGCCGCGTTACGCGCCCAGCAGCCCGACTGGTATAAATTCCCGGTATTCTGTGACCGGATCGACCGGGTCACGGCCACTTCCGACAAAATCTACTATCTCTCGGGAGGCAATCTGTTTTCCTTCGCGCCGTCTGACAACGAGAGCTACGCATACAGCTCCATCAACAGCCTCAGCGACGAAAGCATCAGAGACATCTATTACAATCCGGCCAAAGACTATCTGCTCGTGGTCTACGACAACAGCAACCTCGACCTTTTGTTTCAGGACGGCACAGTAATCAACATGCCTGAGATCAAAGACTCGTCGGTGTCTGACATGAAGACCGTAAATGATGTGGCTTTCGGTGGCGACCGTATCGTCATAGCCACCGATTTCGGACTGGTGATATACAGCGACACACGCTATGAGGTGATGGAGTCGGGAATCTACAATGTGCCGATAGACAAAGCGATAGTGATGGGCGACAATCTGGTGATATGGGGCATGAAGGGCACTGACAACCAGGTGCTGGCAGCACCGCTCGACGCACGCCACAACTCGCTCGACAAATACACGCTGGTCTTCCGCCTGGGCCTGAGGCAGCTCACTGCCGTCGACGACACCACCATAGCTCTCCGCTCCATGGCCAATGACATAATGATGTATCACATCGACCCCGTGACCTACAGATGGAGCGGCATAAGCCTCGACAACCAGCACCGGCATGATTCGCCTTTCTTCACCACCAAATCCGGAGTATATACGCGCGATGCCTCCAACCTGTTGAAACTCACCTCTGAGGGCATTAACGCGATACCTCTGCCCGATGTGATGAAAGATGCCGATATATCATTCTGCAATCAGCCCGACAAGATATGGAAAAGCGGCGACACCGGTATCTCGTGCTACGACATCACCCAGGCCACGCCCACGGTGGTATATGACGATGTGCTGTTTCAGGGAGCCACATCCACGACAAATGTCGGATTCATGAGATGGTCGGCCGACGGCCGACGGCTCTACATCTCCAATCTCGAGGCCTCGAAGAGCCGTACCTTCGCCTCTGTGGTGGAGAACTCGGACAATTACCAGACCACCAACATCATAGAAGACGGTATGGCACGTGATGTGTCGCTCAAGAATGCCTCAGCCGACCACACATTCAGCGCGCAGAGGCAGGCCATGCACGGCAATAAGCGCATGTACGGCGACCCGTCGTGGATAATCGAGGATCCCGACGACCCTGACAAATACTATTGCTGCAGCTTCTTCGAGGGCCTGTATGTGATAAAGCGCAATCCGCAGACCGGGGAATATGAGGAGATCGGTAAATTCACTGGCGACAATTCGCCTATACATTACAATAACGGATGCCGCGTGCTCGATGTCAATATCGACCGTAACGGCAACCTGTGGATGGGATTTGAATTCGGCGACGAATATGCGGTGCTCCCCGCCGACAAGCGCCGCGCCGATCCGTCCACGATAAAGACCTCAGACTGGAAGAGCTACAAGAAGCTCGAAAGTCTCGAATACGCCAACAAAGACCTCATGACCCTGATGTGCAGGANGAGCAACATGGTGTTTATGGTGNGCGGCGTATATGAGAAGGGTATGGNNGTCATAGACACCAAGGGCACCTACGACAATCCGGNCGACGNCGAGGTGAGGCTGCTGAGCCGTCTGGTCGACCAGGACGGCAACAACCTGTCATACACCTTCTACACCTTCCTGCTCGAAGACGAGCGCGGATGTGTGTGGGTGGGCACCGATGCCGGAATATTCGAATTCACCAATCCCTCGGCCGCCACCGACGCTAATATGACGGTGCGCCGCATCAAGGTGCCCCGCAACGACGGCACCAACTTCGCCGACTACCTGCTCGATACCGAGCTTATCAACTGGATGTGTCTCGACCCGTCGGGACGCAAATGGGTGGCTACCGACGCCTCCGGCCTCTATCTCGTGAGCGAGACGGGTGACAGGATCATCCGTAACTACGACACCTCCAACTCGCCTCTGATCAGCAACCGGGTCACCGCTGTGGAGTGCAGCCGCGATGACAACACCGTATATGTGGGCACCACCGTGGGCCTCTACTCATTCAAGAGCGACGCATCACCGGGCCGCGAGGATTATTCCGCGATTACCGCATATCCCAACCCCGTGCGCCCTGAGTATTCAGGCGCCGTCACAATCACCGGCCTTATGGACCACTCTGTGGTGAAGATAGCCGACTCTGCCGGCAACGTAGTGGCCGAGACCCGCTCAGAAGGCGGCATGGCCACCTGGGATGTATGCAATCGATCGGGCAAAAGGGTGAGCTCAGGTGTTTATTATGTATTCGCGTCGGCAGGCGATGGCACACAGTCGTCGGGCGCTGTTACAAAAATACTCGTAATCAATTGATCTATGGACACAAAATTCACATACTCCGATATCACGGACAAATGCTACGGTCTGGCCGGACGGGCCATATCGCTTAAGGTGCTCGACAATAATTTCATGATACATCATATCACTGTCGACAATGCCGACAGTGAGGAGGCGATGGCCTTCACCCCGGATTTCTTTTTCTGCGCCAATCCGCGCTACTCTGCCAAGATCACCTGGAACGAGATGCTGCGCCAGTATCAGCTGCTCGTGGGCATCGTGGTGGGCGACATCGTGTGCCGCAGCCGCGTGCATCTGGGGCGTGCGGTCGATGAGGCGCGCGTGAGCGAGATACAGGGCCTTATCGAGGAAGAAGGCCGGGAGCAGTGCTCGCTCGATGATGATGAGATATCCACGGTGTTCGGNNAGACCTANCGCTATCTCGACCGTGTCTTCGCCGACGCCNGCGTGCAGCAGCTCGCCGGCAATCTGGCCGCTACCCTGNAGANCCNCCGCACGCTCACAGGCGGCGACCTCTCCGACCTGCTGCACCTGCTCGACTGAGGGCGCCGGTGGGCCGGCCCACCGGTATAGCCCCGGCATGTGATTTGTATATAAATGTAAAAATTCATAACTTTGCATATCGGATCACTATATCTATAATCAGGTGTGCGAATATCTGCAATATGAATTTTTCCGGAATGCGCTGTGGGGCGTTGTCATTATCAGCATCGCGGCAGCCATCATCGGCACATATATCATCACCCGCCGGCTTGTGTCAATATCCGGCGGGGTGACCCATGCGTGCTTCGGCGGTCTGGGTCTGGGCTATTATCTGGGCATCGACCCTGTGCTCATGGCCTCGGTATTCGCCGTGGGCTCGTCGGTGGGGGTGGAGTGGATGTCGCGCCGCTACAATGTGCGCGAGGATTCGGCCATAGCCGTGATATGGGCCGTGGGNATGGCCGTGGGCGTGCTNTTTGTGTTCATCACNCCNGGCTATGTGCCTGAGCTCAANTCNTTTNTNTTNGGNAANATACTCACCATCACACGCGCCGATATATGTGTGTTCGCCATATTCACGGCCGTGCTGCTGACATTTTTCTGCCTCTTCTATCACAAGATAGTGGCGTGTGCCTTTGACCGCGATTTCGCGCAGGTGATGCACATGCCCGTAAGATTCATCACTTACAGCATGACAGTGCTCACGGCCATCTGTATCGTGCTCACCATACGTCTTGTGGGCGTGATGCTGCTGATGTCGATGCTGTCGCTGCCCATGATGTCGGCCGAGATCTATTTCAGGCGCTATGTCTCCATGACCGCCGCCTCGGTGGTGATCTCGCTGGTGACGAGCGTGGCCGGTCTCTTTGCCGGCACAGCCATTGATGTGCCATGCTCGGCCATAATCGTGATCATGATGGTGGGCGTGTATGTGGTGATGAAGATTATGTCGCACGTAATATTAAGAAAAAATACACAGCACAGATGATCAATCTCACTCCATTAGCAAGGCTATATCTCAAGCGGCGCGTGGCCGAGGCCCGTACATGGGCCTATGACACGGAGAATGTGCAGCGCAGGGTGCTCCAGGGGCTCGTGCGCAGCGGTCGCCACTGCCGCTGGGGCTCGCACCATACGTTCAACGGTGTGCGTAACTACGATGAATTCGTAAGGCAGATGCCCATGACAGGCTATGAGGATATCCGCCCGCATGTGATGCGGATGATCGACGGAGCGGAGAATGTGCTGTGGCCCGGATATGTCAACCGCTTCGCCCAGTCGTCAGGCACATCAGGTGGCAAGAGCAAGTACATCCCGATTACGGAGGAAGGTCTCAGATACAACCATTATGCCGGCACACGCGACGTGCTGGCCCATTACCTCAACATATATCCCGACAGCCGCATCTTCACCGGCAAGTCGATGGTGCTCGGGGGCAGCTACGCCAATGAGCTGAATCTGCCAGCCGACGTGATGGTGGGCGACCTCTCGGCTCATCTGATCGACTGCATGCCGGGCATTGCCGAGCGCTTCAGGGTGCCCGCAAAGGATATCGCCCTGATGAAAGACTGGAACGCCAAGCTCCCGGCTCTGATCAAGAGCATCGTGCACGAAGACATCACCAACATATCGGGNGTGCCNTCATGGTTTCTCACCGTGCTCAAGAGCGCCCTGCATTATACCGGGGCCTCGAATATCCACGATATATGGCCCAATCTTGAGGTATTCTTCCACGGCGGCATTTCCTTCAAGCCTTACCGCGAGCAATACCGTGCGATAACCGATGAATCAAGGATGCACTATCTGGAGACATACAACGCATCGGAGGGATTCTTCGCCGTACAGAACGATCCCGCCGACCCCGCGATGCTCCTGCTCATGGATGTGGGTGTATTCTACGAATTCCTGCCAGTCGACGCCCTGAACAATCCCATGGCCGAACCCGTGCCGGCCTGGAAGGTGGAGCCGGGCAGAAACTATGCGCTGATCATCACCTCATGCAACGGCCTCTGGCGCTACAATATCGGCGACACCGTGAGGGTGGAGAGCGTGAATCCGGTGAAGATCACTATCACCGGACGTACCAAAAGCTATATCAACGCCTTTGGCGAGGAATTGATGGTGTACAACGCCGACGCGGCCCTGGCCAACACGTGTGCCCGTCTGGGATGCAGCGTGGACAATTATACGGTGGCCCCGGTCTACGCCACGCAGACTACACGCGGCCGTCACGAATGGTGGATCGAGTGGAATATCCCGCCACGCAATATCGATGAATTCCGCCAGACTCTCGACTATTTCCTGCAACGCGAGAATTCCGACTACCAGGCCAAGCGCCGTGGTAATCTCTTTATGGACTGCCTTACGGTGGTGAACGTGCCTCGCGGCCTCTTCGACCGATGGCTCGCAAGCACCGGCAAGCTCGGCGGACAGCGCAAGGTGCCGCGCCTGAGCAACGACCGCTCTATCGTCAACTCCATCATCGAGGTGGCCAGATCGATTAAATAAACCGCCCAGGTACACATACATACACTCCGTAATCAATACATTAACCATGAAAATTAAAACCCTACTGCTCTCACTCACCGCTGCCGTGGCCTTGTTATCGGCAGACATCGCCATGGCCGATGCCCCGAAATACATATTCTATTTCATAGGCGACGGCATGGGCATGGGTCCGGTCACCGCCACCGAGATGTACAACCGTCAGGTGCTCGGCAATCCCGACCCGATCACCATGATGCAGTTTCCGGTGGCCTCGATATGCCTTACCTACAGCGCGAGCTCGCCGGTGACCGACTCAGCCGCCGCAGGCACGGCGATCGCCACAGGCGTGAAGACCAACAACGGTATGCTGGGCGTATTGCCTGACACCACTGCCGTGAGCTCCATCGCCGACTTCCTCAAGGCTGACGGATACGGTATCGGCATCATCACATCGGTGGCTCCTGACGATGCCACCCCCGGAGCCTATTACGCCCATGTGCCACATCGCTCCATGGTGTATGAGATAGGTGTGCAGGCCGCCCGCAGCGGATATGAATTCTTAGGCGGCGCGGGGCTGCGCGGCGAGTATGACAAGGACGGCAATCCCACCGACCTGCTTGAGGTGATGAAACAGAACGATGTGGATGTGGTGAGGGGCATCGACCGCCTCAATGAGTCGGTATCCGAGAAGGTGTTCCTGCTCAATAATCCCGGCACTCCGTCGGGCGACATAGGCTACACGATCGACTCTCTGGAGAATGTGCTCACGCTCCCTGTCATGACACGTGCATGTCTTGACCATCTCGTGAAATACTCGCCCGACAAGTTCTTCATGATGGTTGAGGGCGGCAATATCGACCATGCCCTACATGCCAACGACGGCGGAGCGGCTATCAAGGAGATACTCAACTTCAACGAGGCCCTCGACATCGCCGTAGGCTTCTACAAAGAGCATCCTGCCGAGACACTGATCATCGTCACTGCCGATCATGATACCGGCGGCATGACCGTAGGGTGTCCGTTTACGGGCTATGATGCACATCTTGAAAAGATCGACCACCANCGNGNGTCAANNGAGGANNNCNACANCTATNGCNANNNCATNTACAAGTCNAGGCNCGNATACACATGGGATGACATGAAGGAGTATCTTACCGATAAATTCGGATTCTACACACACATACATCTCACCGAGGCGCAGGACAAGGCATTGCAGGATAAGTTCGAGGCTACGTTCAGCCTGCGCAACAGCGAGGACCAGCAGACGCTCTACGCCAGCTTCAATGCGTTCGCCACCGAGGTATTCAGGATATTCAATGACCAGGCCGGCATAGGCTTCGTCACCACATCGCACACCGGCAATCCCGTGCCCATCTTCGCCATCGGTGAGGATGCCGCGAGATTCAGCCATCTCAACAACAACACCGACATCACCCCCACCGTCAAGAGCCTCTTCGAATAAAAAGCCCCCAGCCCCCTAAGGGGGCTACAATGAGGGCGGCCCATCTTGGCAACACCCCCTTCAGGGGGCTGGGGGGCTTTGTGCGGCCTATTTCTTGCGGAGCTTGCGCAGCTGTGTCACTTTGCCGCTGTGATGGTAGCGGTCGGCGAAATATTTCATCTCGAGATCGCTGATCATCACACCCCTCGACGATGAGGCGTGTATAAACTTGCCTTCGCCTACATATATGCCCACGTGATTTACGCGGTCTGACTTACCGGCGTGGAAAAACACCAGATCTCCCACCTCGAGCTTTTTCTTATCGATGCGTTCGCAGAATTCACCCTGGTCGGCACTTGTGCGCGGCAGCTTTATGCCCAGGGCATTCTTGTAGGTCATCATCACGAATCCCGAGCAGTCGGCTCCGTCTTTGGTCTCTCCGCCGTAGACGTACGGAGTACCTATCCACGACATGGCCTCACGGATGAGAGCCAATGTGGTGTCGTCGAGATCCTGCGGGATGCGAAACGGGGTGTTGGAGCCGCCTCCGTCACCTTTGCCGGATGTCTTGTGGCTCTTCTTCTTGTTTCCGGAGGCAGTGGATTTATTGCTTTTCCTGTGATTTTTGCTGCTGTGTTTTTTCTTGTCTTTGCCGGAGTCTTTTTTTGATCGGTTGTCAGCATAATATATGTCATCGCCGCGCACAGAGGTGAGGCTGCCGCATGAGGTAGCCATCAGCATCATGCTCATCAATAATATGATAAGGCGCAGGCGTGAGAGATCAATAGACATCAGATTTAAAGATTTTACCGTGTTACGGCACAAAGATAAGCATATTATGGCAAAAAAAGAACATCCGCCGTGGAATTTAACTATTTGCCTCACACACCGGGCATCTGTGGCGGAGCCTTGTCACCTTCATCATGTCTGTGCCACCGTACGGGAGTCCGACGGACAAGGGAAGATAAATATATTTTCAGTACTTTTTACTTTTGTTATTTAAACGAGTCTTAACGAAAGATAAGCTAATGCTAAAAGAGCTTAAAGCTGACATATTGGTATAATATTTGTATAATAAGTTACGTAATTAACATCAAGCCGCCATACACCCGCGGCTCATAAACCACGAATTAACCAACCTATACTATACAACAATGAAAGGAATCAAAAAAATTGCTTTGTTCGCCGCCGGCGGCGTAATGACGCTTGCGGCTGTCTCAGTGATGTCGAGCAGCTCGTCGGGTAGCCTCGTGCCATCCGATCAGGAGGCGTTTGTCAACGCCGCCGAGANTACAATCAACGGTGTGGTGTCNGTGAAGAGTTTCGCCACCCCGCGTCAGCAGTACCGCGGNGGCAACGATTTTTTCTCCGATCCGTTTGANTTNTTCTTCGGCACNCCCCAGCCCCGCCGCCANCAGCCCGAGCAGGGNGGCCAGCAGCGCCAGATCGGTCTGGGNTCNGGNGTGATCATCAGNGANGACGGATACATTGTCACCAACAACCACGTGATCGCCGACGCCGAGCGTCTTGAGGTNACCCTCAACGACAACCGCAACTTCAACGCCACCGTGATCGGCACCGACCCCGCCACCGACATCGCCCTTATCAAGATCGAGGCCGATGACCTGCACGTGATACCCATGGGCAACTCCGAGGATCTGCACGTGGGCGAGTGGGTGCTTGCCGTGGGCAACCCCTTTGGATTCACCTCCACCGTCACATCGGGTATCGTGAGCGCCAAGGGCCGCAACATCTCGTCGACCACACAGTCGCCGACAGCCGGCAACATCGAGTCATATATCCAGACTGACGCCGCCCTCAACGCCGGCAACTCCGGCGGAGCGCTCGTCAACCTCAAGGGCGAGCTCGTAGGTATCAACACCGCCATCTANTCGCAGACAGGCAACTANGCCGGNTGCTCATTCGCCGTGCCCACATCGATCGTGACCAAGGTGGTGGGTGACATCAAGAAATACGGACAGGTGCAGCGAGCCGTGCTCGGTATACGGTTTGGAGAGCTCACTCCTGATATAATCAAGGAGAAAGGCATCAAGGGCACCAACGCAGGTATCTATGTAGGCGCTGTNGAGGATCGCTCGGCCGCCATGGAGGCAGGNATCNAGGAGGGGGATGTGATCGTGNCNATCAACGGCGCNCCCACCACCAACACCGCNCAGCTGCAGGANGCCATCGCCAAGTGCAGCCCCGGCGACACCATCACCATNNCCTACTACCGCGACGGCAAGAAGTATGANAAGAANGTGACCTTGCGCAACGGCCAGGGCAACACCGANATCACCAAGCCCGGCAGTGTGGTAGANCTGGGATGCGCGTTCGCNGCCGTCTCCGACGAGACCCGCCAGCAGCTCGGCATACGCCGTGGCGTGAGCGTGGAGGGCATAGGCGACGGCCCCGTGAAGGCAGCCGGTGTGCGCAACGGATTCATCGTGCTCTCCATCAACGACACACCCGTCAGCAAGCCCGAAGATGTAGAGAAAATCTACAACGCTATCATGAAAAGCGAGACTGCCGACAAGGTACTGTTCATAAAGGGTATATATCCCACCGGCAAGCAGGCCTACTATGCCGTGCAGCTCGACTGACACTGACCTTTGAATCTTTTTATCTTAATCTCGCATCCCCGCTGCGACGCCTTGGCATCGCAGCGGGGATGTCGCTTTAATGGGGAAATGAATGCAAGGGGGATTATCGCGCGGGCGGGGCGGATCAATAGTCGCGGGCGATGATGATGTCGAGCAGATCGAGCAGGGCAGCTCTGGCCGGAGTGGCTGGCAGCGGAGCGAGACACCCGCGGGCCTCGTCGCGCAGACGCGCCATGGTGTCGTAAGCGTAGTCTATGCCTCCGCAGGCCACGGCGTAGGCTGTGAGCCGGGAGATCTCATCGTCAGACAGGATGTCTTTGGCGGCAAGACTGCGCATGGACTCGTTCTCCGGGCCTGTGCCGCTGATCAGTGAATGGATCAGAGGCAGCGTCATCTTGCCCTCACGCAGATCGTTGCCGGTGGGCTTGCCTACCTTGTCATCGGTGAAATAGTCGAATATGTCATCGCGGATCTGGAAGCACAGGCCGAAGAGCTCGGCGAAATGTATCACCCGGGCAGTCGAGGCCTCGTCGGCGCCTGCGGCGATACATCCCATACTGGCGCAGGTGACGAACAGCGACGCGGTCTTCTGTCTGATCACACTGAAATAGGCATCTTCGCTGAGTGTGTGGGTGTGGGCATTGTAGATCTGCTCCAGCTCGCCCAGCGACAGCTGCTTGCCCAGATCCGAGAGCAGGTCGATTATGGCGATGTCGCGGGTCTCGTTGGCCTTGATCATGGCCGTGGACAGGAAGAAATCACCTACGAGCACGGCCACGTGATTGTCCCATACGGCATTTACCGNAGGGGCGTNGCGGCGCATNTTGGNGTTANCGACCANATCNTCGTGTATGAGCGANGCGTTGTGNAGCAGCTCCACGGCCGCTGCCGAGAGNATCGCCGTGTGATTGGCCTCTCCGAAAAGCTTGGCCGACAGGAGCACCATCATGGGGCGCACCTGCTTGCCCGTGGTGCGCAGATACCTCTCCGTAACCTGTCGCATGAGCGCATTGTCAGAGCTTAAGCTGTTGCGTATAAGTCTGTTGAGCCTATCGAGCTCAGGACGGATGATATTTTGTATCGACTCAAACGATGCCATTCTTCTGCAAATTGTTTGCAAATTTACTAAAAGTCGTCAAAATATACCGTATAAAATCTATAAAACTTGTAAATCGCCACCGCCATTCCTATGCCCGGGGCGCGGGGCCGTAGCGGTCGGGAGCCGCCACACCGGGCATAGCCAGATACACGGCGAGTATCACGTTGCCGATGACGGGCACCAGCAGCCACAGCATGAAGTATCCGCTGCGGCCTGTATCGTGAAGCCGCCTCGTGGCGGCCGCGAGAGTGGGCGGCGCGGAGGCAAGTACATAGTAGCCGCACAGAATCCACAGAAAGACGGGATCGCCCTGACCGCTGTGGGTGGTGAGCCATCCTGAAAGATACAGCAGGGCTGCGGCCACCATATTGAAAAGGCAGAACAACCAGAATTCCTGCCTTGATGTGCGTCCGCCAAAGCGGGCATACTTGCTGTAACACGAAATCACGGCATTGGCCACCGTCTTGATATGATTCATTTTATATTGTGATTACTTTGCGGCTTGAAGAAAAATATTAGAGACAGGAGATGTCTGTCATGAGTGGCTGCCGGAATGGGCGGCGCGCCGTGACAAGCGGTATTCCGCCGCCGTCAGGCCGAGGAATACCATCAGGGCCACCAGCGAGACGAGGGCTCCCTGACGTAGCCCCGGTGGGAAGTATTCATACCTGACGGTATGCCTACCGGCGGGCACGACAGACGCCGACATACCCATGTTGACATTGTATATTTTCGTGGGCTTTCCGTCGATAGTGGCCCGGAAGCCCGGATCGGCGGCCGCGCTGAACATCACCACCATCGTGTCGGGCAGCGAGATGGTGGCGGTGAATCCGTGGCTGTCTCCTTTGAATGAGTCGCATGTGCAGGCACGGCGTGCGGCCACGAGCGAGTCTAAGGGCAGCGAATCGCGAAACTCCACAGGCGACATATATCTCGATAGCTCGGTCTCATCGGCCTTGTCGATCAGCACGGATGCGAGCATACCGCGCAGTATGTCGTGTCTTCGTGCATGATCTATATCGGCAAGTGAGTCATCCATTACCGAATACCGGTCGTAGGCCATGCCCATGGGTATGTACCTGTCGCCACGCAGGGCCGCCTCCGGCACTTGGCTGTAGGGGTGCCTGCTAAATCTGTCGAAGTCTTTGACAGACAGTAATGTAAATGCCGATTCATGGTATCGGTCGATAAAGATATTCCAAGAGATGGAGTGATTGAGGAGGTATGAAAGTCTTATGGTGGCCGGATTCGATGTGGAGATGTAGGTCGGTAGGGACTGGCGGTTGCTGATAAGGTGGTAGTTTACGTTCTTGTCGTGTCTCCGGGGGTGCGGCTCATAGAAGGTGCGGCTTGTGAAGGTGTCACATTCGCTCCTGGAGTCGGTCAGCCTCACCATGGTCTCATATATGTTGTTTTCGCCTACGGGCAACTGCGCGTAGCGGTATGATAAAAACAAACAATGCAATATGGCGATCACCACTATTGAGGATATGCACGTGCGTATCCATGGCCGTGACAATACCGGGCGGCGGGTAAGCAGCAGCAGGCCCCCGAGATTGAGCAGCAGTAAGACCGAAGCGGCTATGTACGTGCCCCATGAATCATCCAACTCAAAGGCTCCGAGATATAGCCTTACGAATACCGCATAACAATACACGGCGGCGAGACACACAAGGGAGACCGCGCAGTAGACCAGCGTAGCCCGTCGGGGTATCAGGCGTCCGCTCCGCTCCCTGAGATAGCTGAGCGTGGCTATGAGCACAGCCATTATCAGCGCGTAACACCAGCGTGTGTAATAGGGATGTGTGAATAGATTGAAGAGCCCGTTGAGCGGTGTCACGAGGAATACGATATATACCGCGCACAAGATCGTGATCCAGCTGCGGCGGTGACGCGCGGCATAGAATAAAAACGGCAGCAGACCGAATATCCCCAGGTATGCCATGTTCATGTTGTAGCCGCTGTCTACATCAAGCAGACGGAGCTTGCCTTCGTAAGGAGTAGGGGCTATGAGCGACAGCATCCGCAAGCCCCAGTTGTTACCGTATGCGATATTGAGGTTGGCGCCCGCGGCACCGGCGCGTGAGGAGCCCGACAGATACATCATCACCGGAAATATCACCACCGCAGCCATCAGCACGCCCAGACACACACATCCGGCGGCCTTCAGCGTCAGGCCCGCCCACCGCTCGCGGTAGCAGCAGAGTGTCCTGCATAGAAAATATATGGCCGCAGCTATGATTGAGGCCGGCATGAAATAATAGTTGACGAAAGCCACGGCAAAGCTCGCGAGCGTGAGTGCGGTCAATGAATACCTGCGCCCTTGCAGAAACCTCTCTATGCATATGAGCAGTATCACAAAGGCCTGTACCGGCTCGAAGAACATGCAGTAGAAGAGCTGGCATATCATGAACGACGAGAGCGTGAAGAGCAGGCAGCCGATAAGCCGCAGCCTGCCGCCGAATCCCATGACGCGCAGATAGCATGACGTGAGCCACGCGAGGATAAGGAAATTGAGGTATACCGACGCCACGATACCCGCTCCTACATATCTGTAGGGCAGCAGGCACACCGCGAGCAACAGCGGGCGTGTGAATGTGTAGTAGGCATACGCCCCTATGAAATTGTCGCCCAGAAACGACTGCCATGTCCACCAGGGAGAGCCGGTGGAGAGCATACGCTTGGTCTCGAGCACAAACGGATACAGTTGCTCGGTGCTGTCAGTCAGCGGAATGAAATACTCCGGAAACAGATATATGGGCGACAGACCGACGGCGAGCACCAGCGTGATGATGAAATTGCGGCTGCAGGCAAGTCGGCTGATGATATGTACGATATTGCGGGAGGGGCCCATATAAAAACAGGTTGCGGTTCATGATGACAAATTTACAAATAATATTAAAAATCCAAAACATTGAAGTCGTTTAAACTTATTACAAATTAATGAGGGTAACACCATTTATGGAATTAACATTTTGTAATAAGTTTATACGACTTCATTAAATATTCAGGAATAATGCCTAACTTTGTAGCTGAGATATGGCGGCAAAAACTATACGGGGCGCAAAATTGTTGATATTATGAATGGTCGATATAGGCCGCATAACGTCGGCGGGGCCTGCGAGTCGCGCCTTAACAATATATTAATTATGACAACATTTGAAGAATTAGGTGTGAGCGCCCCGCTGCTCAAAGCGATAGAAGAGATGGGTTACGAGCAACCGATGCCCGTGCAGGAAAAAGTGATACCGGCATTGCTTAACGGCGACCATGACCTCGTGGGTCTGGCGCAGACCGGCACGGGCAAGACCGCTGCCTTCGGCCTGCCTCTGATACAGCGCATCGACACATCGCGCCGCGTGCCCCAGGCTCTGGTGCTCGCGCCCACACGCGAGCTATGCCTGCAGATAGCCGGCGACCTCGCCGATTATTCCAAGTATGTGCCCGAGCTTGAGGTGCTGCCCGTCTACGGCGGCTCGTCGATAGAGAGCCAGATCAGGCAGCTGCGCCAGGGCGTGCAGATCATAGTGGCTACGCCCGGCAGACTTATCGACCTGATCAAGAGGGGCGTGGTAAAGCTATCTGACGTACACACCGTGGTGCTCGACGAAGCCGATGAGATGCTCAACATGGGATTCGTAGACTCGATCAACGAGATACTGTCGCATGTGCCCGAGCAGCGCAAGATGCTGATGTTCTCGGCCACCATGCCCAAGGAGGNGGCCCGCATCGCCTCTCANTTCATNCACGACCCCGNGGANATNGTGGTGGGCAACCGCAACGAGGNAGNCGAAAATGTACGGCACATATATNATATNGTCAACGCCCGTGACAAATATCTGNCCCTTAAGCGCATACTCNACAATNCACCCAATATATNCGCGATAATATTCTGCCGCACCCGCCGCGACANACAAGNGGTGGCCGACAAGCTCATAGCCGACGGCTATAATGCCGAGGCCCTGCACGGCGATCTCTCGCAGCAGCAGCGCGACCTGGTGATGAAGAAATTCCGCGATCGCGTGCTGCCCGTGCTCGTGGCCACTGATGTCGCCGCCCGCGGACTCGATGTCAACAGCCTCACCCATGTCATCAATTTCGGCCTGCCCGAGGATACATCGGTATACACCCACCGCTCGGGCCGTACGGGCCGTGCGGGCAAGACCGGTGTGTCGATAGCCATCATACACTCGCGCGAGAAAGGACGCCTGCGCGAGATCGAGCGCATCATCGGCAAGAAATTCGAGCGCCGCGAGGTGCCCACTCCCGAGCATATCATCGAGAAGCAGCTCTATAGCCTCGCCGACCGGCTGGAAAAGGTAGAGGTACACGACGAGCAGATCGACCAATACTTCCGCGGAGTGAGCAAGCGCTTGTCGTGGCTCAGCACCGACGACCTGCTCAAGCGTGTGCTCTCGCTCGAATTCAACCGACTGCTCGACTATTACAAGGACGCTCCGAAAATCGACTTCATCGACGAAAAGCCTGCCAAGGGCGATCGCAAAGGCAAGAAAAACCGCCGCCCTGAGTCTGAGGCCGAGAAAGACCGCCGCACCGCCGAGGCCGGAATGGCCAGGATATATGTCAGCGTGGGCAAGTCTGACGGATTCTACGCCGGCAACCTCATAGAGCTGCTCAACAAGAACGTGCCGGGCAAGCGCGTCGATGTCGGACGTATCGACCTGATGCCGGGATACACCCTCTTCGACATACCCAAGGCCGATGCCAAACGCACGGTGGCCGCCCTCAAGGGCAGCGAGTTCTTCGGCCAGCATCTCTACAGCGAGATCGCCGACCCGGCCAAAGACTACAAGAGCCGCAGCAAAAAGCGTAAGAAATGACAATCGTGAGATTACAGACAACCCACGACATCAGCATATCAGATAACAAGTCAAGCTTATGATAAGGACAATCAGGATTACAATGGTGATATTGGCGCTGCTCACAGCCGCAGGCGCGAGTGCCTCACAGCCCGCCGATACCGCGGCCGTGGCATCCCGGCTGATAGCGCGCAACTGCTTCACCACGGCTCCGGCGGATGTGCTGCCCCTGCTTGAGCCGCAGACACGTCAGGACATGCTCACCTATTANGANGCCGGNCGNGACACCCCGTCGCAGAANNNCTTCGGANCCGATTGCCGTATCATNTCGCTCGACGACGACTGCCTGAAGATGATNACCGGTGAGGNTNTCACCACCGAGATNTTCGTGCTCAACCCCACGGGCANGAATCAGGTGATAGGNGTGATAGAGACAATCGNCACACCCGTNGCCGACAGCCGCGTGACATTCTACGACACCGGATGGCACAATCTCACGGGCCGTATCAGCATCGAGCCTACGCTCGCCGACTGGCTGCCCAGGGATCAGTTGCGTAATATAGCCGACATACAGAGAGATGTGCCCTTTGTGCTCGCCTCCATGCATTTCGATCCCGCCACATCCACCGTGGTGGCCGACAACAACATGCAGGCCTACTATACCGCAGGTGATACGCCTGAGGCGCTCGCCGTGCTCAAGCCGCATCTCACCTATAAATGGACCGGAAAGAAATTCCGTATCGATAAGTAACGCACATGCAACAGCGCCGGTCGATCACATTATCGCATCTCAATGCCCTCATAAAGCATAAGCTCGAGTCGAGCCCTGAGCTGAGGAGCGTGTGGATCACAGCCGAGACATCGGATGTGAGGGCCACACACCACTGCTATCTTGAGCTCATAGAGAAGAACGAAGCCACCGGACAGGCCACTGCCCGTGCGCGCGCCGTGATATGGGCCGGTGATTACGCCAGGCTGTCGCGGCAGTTTGAGATGCAGACCGGGCAGCGGTTTACCTCGCACATCAAGGTGATGGTGTGTGTCACCGTGACCTTTCATGAGAGCTACGGCATGTCGCTGGTCATCACCGATATAGATTCAAGCTACACGATGGGTGACCTGATGCGCCGCCGTCAGGAG
>WFLX010055746.1_pt1 | contig 17680 bp, 17 predicted proteins | sample 4967041 | NCBI WGS metagenome assembly WFLX01 (sample SAMN12857096, study PRJNA449069) | gut metagenome | isolation source: stool from male and female vole | host: Microtus ochrogaster | place: USA:Florida | collected 2017 | reverse complement strand
GCTTTTTATTCACTCGGTTTGATTTTATCTAAAGGGATAGGATAGATTACAGGTAGGATATACGATACTTTTACAGGCGTACCATTATTTTTTCCCGGTGTAAATTTGCCCAAATGTTTAATGGCTTCTTTTGCCTCATTGACATATCCTTCGGGCAAAGAAGTATTCCGCAACACATGAATCGTTTCAGTGTCAATTACGCCATCCTTAGTTATAGCAAATGTAAAAATACATTTCCCTTTAATGCTGTGAGAATGAGAATTTTTTGTGTTTGAAAGATAACTATATAAATCTCTTAATAGCCCTTTATCTCCACCGTTGATATAAACAGGCTTTTCTTCTACAGTGGTCGCATTTGTTGTCGGAGTGTTAAACGACACAAAGAGCAACAAGAAGAATAATATTTTATAGAAATTTTTCATAGTGCAAATATACGCAAAATATTTTACTCATCGTCCTCCATATCAAGGAGATTTCGGTGGGCGTTCTCGATAGCGAGTGGCGAGCCTACTTGCGCAAGCATCATTTCCACAACGCGTCTACCACGTCGGGGAAGTCGAGCTCTAACAGAAAACCAGGAATCAGATGAGCTGTGTCGTTGGGCCCGGTGGCGTTTACTTTTCTGGTCGGGTTTGGTCATTACCACATTTTTTGTAACTTTGTATCGGAAACCGAGATAAATGTAGATTAACCAAAAACATTAAAGAATAAGCGCTTAATCGCCATTGGTTGAAATAATAATAGCATATAAGTTTTATACAGAATTTAATACGTTGATATGTTTATAGCGATTCTTACATACAAAAAGGCACTGGAGGAGGTAGATCGCTTTCTTCAGGCACATCGAGAATACCTGACGGAGCACTATGCGGCAGGTGATTTTATTGCTTCGGGGCCACAGAATCCACGCGTTGGCGGAGTAATCATGATTAAAGCCAAAGACCGGGCAACCGTGAATACAATTATCGAAAAAGACCCGTTTAACATTAACGGAATCGCCGATTACCGCATTGTCGAGTTTAATCCAACAATGTTCTGCGATGCCTTATTGGAAAAATTACTCTAAAAAATTAGCACCCCAATGTTTGTGACTTTGGGGTGCTTGTTTTAACCGCAGTGGTAGTATTTGGCCACGAGTGAGGCGATGTCTTCGCCGGGCGGGAAGGACTTCAGGCGAGCAATGGTGCCGTCGATGAGCCTTGGCGAAAAGACTCCTTCCTCCTCGAAAATGTTGCGTATGGCAGCAAGAGCTTCGGCTGAGTCGGCGCAATTTATGGGCAATGTCTTGAGGTTTTTCACCTTATCCGACTGCTCGTTGCGGTGGATATCGATGTCGACATAGGTCTTTTCTGCCACTTCAAGGGCTTTGGGGTCGCTTACGCCTACGCGGGCAGCGACGGCCAGAGCGGCAAGCAGGAGGTATACATCGGCCGAGGCGTCAGCCGAGCGGATTTCGAATGTCTGCTTTTCGATGGTAGGAGCTCCGAACCCATCGCCGGAATGATGGTTCACCTCGCTGCACATGTCCACATCTGCAGTCCATCCCAGAGGTACGCGCACGAGCACGGAACGGTTTCGGTCGCCCCAGCATACATTGGTCGGAGCTTCCTGGTGTGGTACAAGGCGGAAGTAAGAACCGGGGTTGGTGTTGCCGAATGCCGTGATTGCAGGGGCGAGTTCCATCAGGCCTCCAATCATCTTCTTTGTCTCAATGGTGAGTTGGCGGTTGGCGTCAACTGTTGCGGTGTGGCCATCGCGAACCAACTTCATGTGTATATGAAGGCCGGAGCCGGCCTTTCCTGTAGTGATTTTAGGGGCGAAGGTAACCTCAAGACCTCGGCGATAGGCACAGTTGCGGATAGCCCACTTTGCAAGCATAAGTTGGTCGGCAGCCTCAAGGGCGTAGACGGGGAGGAATTCTATCTCGTTCTGCTCATAGACCTTGCCGTCGAGTGTAAAATTGCCAACNTCGGAATGGCCATATTTAATCTGTCCGCCCATCTGTGCAATTTTGAGCATGCAATCGGTACGGAAGTCATTGAATTTTGCAAATGGTGCGGATTCATGATAGCCTTTCTGGTCAGATGCCGGGAAGAGGGGATTCTCAGGAGCTACGACATAGAATTCGAGTTCGCCCATGGCATGGAAATCAAGGCCGGTCGCTTTCTTAAAGGCGGCGAGTGCTTTTTGGAGNGTATACTCTGGAGAAGCATCCCAAGGTTTTCCCTCTTTATCGAAATAAGAGCAGAGGAAACAGAGAGTTGGAATTTCGGAGAAGGGGTCGACGAAGGCAGTGCGGAAGCGAGGAATGACGTAGAGGTCGCTGTTTCCGGGTTCAACGAATGAGGGGAAGAGGGATGAGCCGTCGACACGTTCGCCTTGGGTAAGGATGGTTTCGAGGTAAAGGAGGTCGTTAATTACGAAATTCAGAGTTTTAAGTCGGCCGTCCTCAGCAGGGTACATGAAGTTAACCATCTCAATTCCGTTGGCTTCAACGAAAGAGATGATGTCCTGGATTGTGAATTGGTGNGGCAACTTATGCAGGAACGCAACCAATGCGTTCTTGTTAAGGTTTAGTTTTTTGGTCATGATTNAAGGGTATAAAGGGGCGCCTTTCGACGCCCCTGATGTTTGGTCGGTTCTGATTTATGCTATGGGGACAACGCCGATACCGGGGCGGTCGGGGATTGTCACCTTGCCGTCAACAATCTTCATGCCGTCGAAAATGTCGTTGGCGATGAGCAGGTTACCATCCAGGTCGGCCCAGTCAACCAGCGGGGAGAGCTGAGAAGCTGCAGAAACGGCGCAGGAGGTTTCGGTCATACATCCGAGCATCACCTTCATGCCCAGGGAGCGTGCGAGGGTAGCCATCTGATAAGCTTCGTGCATCCCGCAGCACTTCATGAGCTTGATGTTGATGGCATCGTAGGCACCTGCTGCACGACGAACGTCGGGGAGGCGCTGCAGGAACTCGTCGGCCACGATGGGCAGGGGAGAGCGCTCGCGGAGCCAGGCGGTGTCGTCGATAGCTGCCTTGTCCATAGGTTGCTCAACGAAGAGGCAGTTGCGCTCGGCCAGCCAGTGGCACATTTCGAGGGCTTTCTCTCTGTCGTTCCATCCCTGGTTTGCATCCACGCAGATGGGTACATCGGAAACTTTGCGGAAAGCTTCAACGAGTTCCTTGTCGTGACCCACACCCATTTTTACCTTCACCACCTTGAAGGGAGCACATTCCTCAATTTCGTGCTGCATTTCAACGGGGTCGGCATTGTAGCTGATGGTATAAGAGGTGTTGGGAGTTTTTTCAGGATTGAGACCCCAGATTTTGTACCAGGGCTGGTTCATGATTTTACCGGTGAGGTCGTGGAGGGCGATATCCACCGATGCTTTTGCTGCGCGGTTATTGGGAGCAACGCTCTCCATATATTCGTGGATGTCCTCGATGCGGAAGGGATCGGAGAACTGGGAGAGGTCGAGTTTGCTCAGGAATTCGGTTACGGAAGCCACGGATTCGCCAAGATAGGGAGGCATGGAAGCTTCGCCATAGCCCANTACGCCGTCGTATTCAATCTGGACCTGCACACCGGGGGTGGTGGTGCGCTGGTTACGAGCCAGGTTGAAGGCATGACGAAGTTTGAGTTCGTATGGGCGGAAAGAGAGGTTCAGACGACCCGACTTACCCATTGGGCGGGTAACTTCGTCGAGTGCAGACACCGATACGGGAGAGGCGGCGATGAGTGCGCCGAGCATACCGGTTTTGAGAAAATTACGGCGGTTCATTGTGTATGCTNTTGTTTTATAGTTTCTTATTAGTGTCTCGAGNGTGGGAATTTATTTATTGAAGTACCAGGCATGGTCGCGAACGCGGGTAATGCCGGGAGTGCCCTCGTTGCCATGGATTCGCACGGCGTGGAGGAATGGTGTGGTCAGGTAGGCCGGAGACTCGGGATCCACGCTGTTGCGCTTCACGCGGCCTGAGGAGTGAACATAGTTGCCGTCGTGGTCATATATTGCCACGTGGGTGACCTTCCCGGTTTTGGCATTGCCGAAGAAAAGAAGGTCGCCTGCCTGACAGTTGCGCCAGTCTTTGGCTTCTATTCGAGTGCCCGTGAGTGCCTGTTGGGAGGCGTCGCGCATCAGAATCAGACCGTTGGAGAGGTACGATACCTTAGCGAGTCCGGAGCAATCGAGTGCCTTTACTGATGTGCCACCCCAAAGGTAAGGGGTTCCTTCCATAGAGTAGGCTACGTCGAGGATCTGATCAGGATTGAAATCCTGGGTTGCCCATTCTGCGAAAGGTTGCACCGCTTCAGCATCTATATATCCTTTGCGTCCGTCGGGGAGTTCGACTCCGATTCGACCTTCAGCATTCTCGCCGGTGGCTACAAAAATGTTGCCCAGAACAGCGTCCGTAACCACTTCGCGCACACCCGTTGCTGTGGGGCTGACATACACACGTGTCTGGTACGGGGTGGTGACTATGACACGGTCGCTCTTGCGCCATGCTTCCATTTCTTCAGGCGTTTTGGCCACAACGGAGCTGGACGGGACGTAGGCTATGTAGCCGTCCGGGGTCTGCACGCGCCACCATTCAGAAGCCTTTGAGAGTACACGCAAAGGCATGCCCATGATGGCCTGAGTGCCCATTTCTGCAGCATGACGTCCCTGGCTGCGCAGAGAAGCGGCCGACAGTCGCACTTGCGCCCACTGGTCGGTGGGCATCACCTCGAGGCTATCGATAAAGTCGACATCGACAGCGTTGAGTGCATTACGCAACGCATCTGCTGAGGCCTGTTCGGAAACACTACCTTTAATAATAACGTCGNCATCGGGTGTTTCGTATGCAACCACCTCGTAAACTGCCTGACGGGCGTCCGGCGCGGTGGATGATTTCACGTTTTTGACGATCTCGTTAGCGGTGTCGATGGGTTTAACGGCATATGCGCTGAATCCGAGAACGAGGGCCGATATGATGATAATTGACTTTTTCATTACTTTGTAGNTTCAACAGGAACAACTTCAATAACGTCCATATTGTAGTTCCAGGCAGGGTAGAAGAGATTACCCTTGGACACTTCCACTTCGCCGAGCTGGAAGTCGACCGTTTCGCTGCGGACGAACTTCTTTTCGGGGTAGAACTGGCCACCGACACCGGTGTTGGCCGCCAGGCGGTGGGCATCTATGCCGTGGGAGTAGAAACCGGTGACTTCGGGGTCTTTCGAGGTGGTGTAGCGACCGAAAGAAACGTCGACGGGTACCCAGCCGATGCCTTCATAGTAAACCTCGGCCCAGTCGTGGAGGTTGACTTCGTGGGGATGAATCATCCAGCCGCTTTCCCAGCGTGCCGGTACACCGAGACTGCGCATGATTGAAATGAACAGGAGGCTCACCTGACCGCAGTCACCGTGGCCTTCGCGCATCACATATTCGGGTATGCAGCTGATGGTACTGTATTCGCGCGCGCCTGCCCAGGGGTAACGGGTGATGATGTAGTCATAGACCATCTCAACCTGTTTTGCAGGATTAGTTTCGTCGCCAACAATGCTTTTTGCAAGCGAGTCCATGCGGATAACGTGGCGACCCTCGGGAGCGGTGTAACGCTTATAAAGTTCGCTCTCCTTGTCGTAGGGTTTCATGTTGGCAATGAGGTCCTTAAGAGCGAAATAACGTCCTTGGGTCTCAAAACTGCCTACGTATTCAAAATGCACGGTGTCGTCGGGAGTGGTTGCGGCAGGAGCGGAGAAATATATGCTGTTGTGCATCGACTTCCCATCGGAGAGCACATATTCNGCCGGGGTGGCGCTTACGATTTCGACGCTGTTCTGACGGCCACCGGCAGGATTCTGCAGGGGTACGGGCATCCAAACTCGAAGTGTGTCGCCGGCAAGTTCTTCGTGGTAAGGCACATCGATTGAGAATTTGAACGTTACTTTGTGGGCCAGACCTTTGGGATTTTTACCACGATAGTAGTTCAACACGGAGTCCACATAAGAGATGCGAGCTTCGGAAGCATGGTCGCCACGGATACGGGCGCCTCCGTTGAATTCGGGGTTCAGGAGTTTGAGGTTGCCGGGAGATTTGCGGTGAACGCGCTGCACACCGTCAATAACTTTTGCCTCAACGTAGTGTTTGGCAATGAAGGTGTCGATGTCGGCATGTGTCACGCCCGGGTAGCGGGCCATGATTATAGAGTCAGCTTCTGCGCGTGTGAGGCGGAAGTCGGAGAGGATTCGGCGGTGGATAGCCTCGGTGGAATCTGCTTCAAGCCAAACCGGAGCTTCGGCGGTGGCCTGGGCGTTGTCGCTCTTGCAACCGGTGAACGAAGCCGCGAAGGCAAGCGCCAGAGGCAAGAGGAATTTGCAGTTATTGGTCATAGTCGTTTTAAGTTGTTTTCGTGGTATTGTTATATTTCCTCAAAGATACTCCAAAATAATGGAATATGCAAACATGAGGCTTAATTTTCAAGTTTTTTCACGCTTATGAGCTCATCCGGGGCGAAATCGCGCTCAGCCTGCAGGCCAATAACGCTGTCCCATAGCATGGGGTTGATTCCGCTGCCCGGGCGCTTGGTGGTTATGTTTTCCTCGCTGAACACTTCGCCGGCCTTTATGGCTCTTGCTGCTACAATACTTTTGCGGGCGATGTCGACATTGGGCGCCTCGTCATCGGCGACATGCTTGTGCCCGTCGCCCATTGCGAGGTCCACCTTCCGGACGCCGTGCACCAGTTCGGCCAGTTCGGCCGGTTCCAGGGATGCCTTGTGGTCGGGGCCGGGGAGGTTGCGGTCGAGCGTGAAATGTTTTTCGATGATCTGTGCTCCGGCAGCAACAGCAGCCAATGATATTTCGATGCCTTCGGTATGGTCGCTGTAGCCTACACCTGCAATACCTGGCAAGCGCAGTTCGTTCATTGCCAATAAGTTGACTGACCGGGGTGGAGCAGGGTACTGAGTTGTGCAGTGCAACAGGTAGATGTTCTCCGAAGGCGTACCGCTTTCAACGAGCACCCGCACGGCATTTTTAACCTCTTCGAGAGTGCTCATGCCGGTGGACATGATGATTTTACCTCCTAAGGCTCCTATCTTTCTGAGATAAGGTAAGTTAGTAATTTCGCCGGAGGGAATTTTCCAGTAATCCATGTCAAGGGATGCCAGGCAGTCGATCGAGGGCAAGTCGAAAGGAGTGCTCATGAATCCAATTCCAACTTCACGGCATATCCGGGCAAGTTCAGCATATGCTGAGAGCGGCAGGTGGATGCGGCGGCACATTTCCAGCTGACTTTCCTCCCCGCCGGTGGTTTCTTTCTGATACTCCGCCTTCGGTGCAAAGGTGGAGATTACAAGTTCGGGTATAGCGGTCTGGAATTTGACATAATCCGCGCCGGCCTCCTTGGCGGCGTAGATCATCTGCTGGGCCATTTCAAAGTTGCCGTTATGATTCACTCCGGCTTCGGCTATAATGATGGTATGTTTACTCATTAGGATTGATGATAACATCAGTTAAATATCTGCAAACTAGGACGTTTGGTTTTGCTGGAAAATGTAATGGCTCCAAAGCCAGCGCATCCCGGACAATACAGCGGGGAATATCAGCGCCGGCCTTTACAGAGGCCGTGCAAGCGCCTCCGAGGCGCGGATTGATTTCCATGAGCATGAGCCGACGGGAGTCGAGATCCCGTAGGAATTGAATGGTCACCGGACCGACAAGTCCAAGCGTCCGCAGAATTTGACGGCTGAGAGCAACAACTTCCTCATCCTCAACGGTAACAGTCTTAATGGCCTCCCCACCCATCACCTCAAGTCGTTTGCGCGGGCTTATGATGGGGCGAATGGACTCCGACGGCCATGCATAGCAGTCAACGGAGATCTCTTCGCGCTTATGGAAGCACTCCTGTATGAGAAATTTCTGGTCGGAATTATCGAAATTGGCTGCTTCATCTGCCGAAAGGAATACGATTCCACGCGATGCGGATCCNAAGCGTGGTTTTGCTATCCAGCACTTATCCAGCGGGTCGCCCTTGTAAGTCTGTGGGATAGGCAGGTGGTGTTTTTCAAACAATTCCGCCGCCGAAACCTTGTCGAACAAAGCATTCTGGAGGTCGCCGTCTGCTCCCGGGGNGAACAANCCCGGGCACTTTTGGGCAAGTAAAGTAGCGACTGCCACTGCGGCATCGACGAATGGAAGCACAATATCAACATGGTAATTCTCAACGACTTCGGTCAGATGTCGAAACAAATTTGCATCATTCCAGCGCAATCCTTCAACTACTGTTGCAACGGAGGCGATGGCGCAATCCTTGCTAAGCTCATAGGATACAAATGAGGCCACGAGACCCTCAGCCTCAGCAGCCTCGGCCAGGAGCCGGGCCATAGCCACTCGCTTTGCGCCACCGAGGAAAAGGAAGGTGAGTTTGCCGGGTATTTTCATTTGTTATAGATATCCACTTTGTACTTGGCCAGATTTTCGGGCTGAGTGAACCAAGCGATGGTTTTGCTCAGACCCTCCTCAAGGGTATAATGCGGGCGCCAGTCGGTGAGTGATGTGATGAGGGTATTGTCGCCGCAAAGACGGTTGACCTCGCTTTTTGCCGGACGAATTCGTTCCCGGTCAAGGACTTCCTCCACNTCCTTGCCCATGAGACGGGCTATGGTTGCAAGTGTNTCACCCATTGAAATCTCGGTACCTGTGGCAATGTTTATTTCCATACCTTCAAGNCCNGGAGTTTCGCCGAGGGCTATAAATCCTGCGGCGGTGTCCTCCACGAAGTTGAAATCGCGAGTTGGAGTGAGGTCGCCAAGTTTTATTTTATCCTTTCCGGCGGCAATCTGTGTTATGATGGTCGGGATGATGGCACGCGCACTTTGTCGCGGTCCGTAGGTGTTGAACGGTCGGGCGATGACCACCGGGAGATCGAAGGCGTTATAGAAACTCTTTGCTATGGCGTCCGCACCAATTTTTGTTGCCGAATAGGGGCTTTGTGGCTGCCGCGGATGTTGCTCATTGATAGGAACATACTGCGCAGTGCCATAAACTTCGCTGGTAGACGTGACCACGAGGCGGCGAACGCCGCAATCGCGCGCAGCCTGACACATATTCAGAGTTCCTTTTATATTAGTGTCCACATAAGAGTCCGGCGCAACATAACTATAGGGAATGGCAATAAGCGCAGCCAGATGATACGCCGTGTCCACGTCGCGGCAGATTTCGCGACAAAAATTCGGATCACGGACGTCGCCGGTGACAATTTCTAAATCTTCCCGAGGGGCAATGTCTTCGAGCCAACCCCAGTTATTGAAAGAATTGTATTGAGCTAATGCCCTGACTCTATAGCCTTTGGCAAGAAGTGCTTCGGTGAGGTGAGAGCCGATGAAACCGTCGGCACCCGTAACCAGGACGAGAGATTTGCTATTAGATGTCACCATGTTTTTTTGAATTTGTAAGTGAAAATTACCCCCTCGGGGGAAGTCCATTCCCAGGTCATTTGTTCAGCTCCGAGACTTTCAACGCGAATTGCAATCGGTGCTCCATCGGCAGGAAAACCCATCCATTGAGGGGCTGTGTATTGGTATCCTTCCGGACCGCTTAGACCTGCTTCGAACCTGAGAGTGAGACTTTTATCTTCGAGCTTGAAGTTGCCGAAATTTTTTGTGAATATATCGGGGGAAACGAGAATGTGCGTAATCTGGATAATTTCGCCTTGGAAACTGCAGATAGTGCTCTGACCGTCGTCAGGAACTTCGACTCCGTCAGCACTCATTTCAACCAGCGTCCATGCCCCGTGGATAGGACCTATGTGCCCATTGTTCTGAGAACAGGCGCTGAGAATCAGTGCGAGAGCAATACAAGAAAGGATTCGTTTCATTTGCGAGAACGGTTAAACGTGAAACTTCCTCTGTAAGTTACCGACAAGCGTGCACCCACATTGTTGCCAAAAAGTGAACCCTTGTCGAATGCAAACCGCAATCCGACTTCCAGGTTTGTCAAATTCTTGAATGGTAATACTTTAGCTTCAACCATGGCGGATGTATTGTGCAAGCGGTGAGGAGCCGGGACGCGCCCATTTCCGCCTGCTGCCTGATAAGAGACCATTACACGGTAATGCCAACGTGCNGACGGGCTGCCCGTTACGGCGGCATGGAATCCACGGGAGCGGTTGTTCAGATAGTCGAGATTGCCATAAGAATAGTAAAGCGGAGCCTTCAGGAANGGTGTGCCGATACTGATGCCATAGTTTGTATAACCGCCGTAGTCCACATTATTATAATAGTCGTCCCCTCCGACTGCGTGACCCTGCATCGGGCTGTCCGGATGATCGGTAGGAGAGTAGTGGATGGGACCGGACTGATTGGTAAAATCCAGATACTCAACGAGAACCTTATCCACTACACCCGTTCTCGGGAACACAAATTCAAGTCCCCACACACCATCCCAGCCATTCTGGCGTCCGATACCTGAGCCATCTTCCCAAGGCCATTGGGCATATGCAATCAGGCGGGCGCCGGAACGGAAGGCATATTCCGCCTTGAGATCCCAAGAACCAAGATGGCTTCCGGCATAGTAGTTTTCCCCTCCTTCAGTCGGGAAGAACATACGGAAAATGTCGGCAAACCGAAAACCCCGATGGTCATANCGGACCTNAGTACCTTTGTTATAAAATGCCGAAGAGCCGCCGAAAAGTCCNGCTGTCTGCATCCCGACGGTGAAACGGAACGGTTGGTCAGCCTTGGTCCGGAAATAGCATCTTTTGTATGTGTGCCAGAGGTTTACGGCCAGTACATTAGAGTAATAGTTGAACTCTGATTCTTTAAATTTGGAGTCCGTCATTCGGCCATACATAATCTCACCATCTATCTGAACCCAGCCCTTGGTGAAAGGTATGTCAACGAAATGTAGGAACCCGGCACCGATGCCCGGTATGTTGGCCGCATTGTTACTGCGAACGAGGTCGCCGGAGGANAGTTCTTCGTCCACGATGGGTGAATGAGTGTCTTTAAGGCCAAGGTTAAGGAACACGGTGCGGTATTTCAACGTAGCGAAAAGTTGGGCGATCTGAGCCCGACCGGTATGGATCGGGCTCAGAGTCCAAGCCTTTGTTTCATTTTCGTAACGGTCAAAGTGGAAATCGGACGTATAGCCGACGATGTATTCTGCTCCGGCACTCCAGCTGAACCGCCTTTGCATGTTGAGTTCCTTGAAAATGCCACCTTCCTGCCAGATTCCGCGGCCTTCGGTGAACCGTCCGCGATTCCACGAACCCAGCATATAAGGAGCTGTAGATTTGGATGATGCCTGAGCATCCACTCCAATGTGATATTCGAACGGTTCGTTGGCCGAAAGAAAGAAGCAACCGGCCCCGAACAGTATCGCTGCGGAGAATAATTTGCGAACGGAGTTGGTTGCGACGGAAGTCATTATACTTTGGCCAGTTTATAGATATATACATCGCCGGTGTCGGTGACATATTCAAGAGTCATCTTCTTCCCGGTGAGGGTCAGGAACTTGAGGACTATGGGTTGGTCGGTATAGGGAAATCCGAGCCAGGTAGGCGGTTGGTGATTATAGCCTTGGTTGATAGGGTTAAACGAGGGGTCGTCCTCATGGTAAACCATGTATGTCAGAATCAGTTCGTCACCCTCGTGTTTGAAGTTGCCGTAATTGCTGTCAGACTCAAAGGGGTCGGCATAGAGAATCTGGGTGAGGAGNATTTTATTCTGAAAGCGGAAAGTGATACCGCGACCATCGAAGGGCACTTCCTGCCCGTTAAGGGTGCGGCTCTCCATCACCCATGTTCCGAACAGATGGCCTATATTTCCATCGTGCTGTGTACAGCTACAAAAGATGGAAAAAACAGCTAATATGATGATTGACAATCGTTTCATTTCTCTTCTTTCTTAATCGTAAAGATGCCGGAATACGTGAAGCGGAGTAGGGCACCTACATTGTTTCCGCGGAGGTCGCCATGGTCGAGCGCCAGCTGCAAAGTCACCGTTGCCTGAGGCAATTTGCGGAGAGGAGCAACGGTTGCCTCAACCATTGCCGATGTGTTATAATAATGGCCCGGTCGCACGATATAGGCATTACCGCCGGAGCGTTGATGGCTGAACATCGCGCGGTATGACCAGCGATTCGAGGGATTTCCTTCCACGGCGATGTGAAAGCCCTTGCATCGTGTGTGAAGGTAGGTCAAAGCCCCCGAGGTGTTATATACGGGTGAAACGTTGAACGGTGAACCGATGCTCATGCCGTAATTCGAGTAAGGCCCGTATTCAAAGTTGGTGTAATATCCGTCGGCACCGCTTGCATGACCATCCAGCATTGGTTTGCTCCAGTCCAAAGGTGCATAATGGAGCGGTCCGGACTGGTTGCTGAAATCAATGTATTCAAACAGAACTTTACTCACAATTCCTTGAGTGGCAAAGTTGTACTGAAGTCCCCAGATACCGTCCCAACCATTCATGCGCCCGAGACCGGACCCATCTTCCCACGGCCATTCAAAATAGGCCGAAAGGGTAGAACCGTTGCGGAAACGATAACGTGCCTTGAAATCCCATGAGCCGCAGTGAGCACCGTTATAGTACTCGTCGCCGTCCTGCATCGGGAACCACATTCGGAGTAGGTCTTTAATCTTGAAGTGGCGGATGGTCTCATTATATTTTTTGCCGCGATAATAATTAAAGGAATCGCCCGCGAAGAATCCACCAGCCTGTAAACCTATGATTATCGAAAACGGCTTTGACGGCTTGGTGCGGAAATAGCACCGCTGGTATGTATAGTAATTATGCAGGGCAATCAATCCTCCATAGTGGTTGAACATGCTTTCACGGAAGCCGTTGTCGAAAGTTTTTCCCATCATGAGTTCGCCTTCTATCTGAACCCATCCTTTTGTGAAAGGGATATTCTGGAAGTCGATGAAACCTGCGCTGACACCCGGAATGGCGCGAGCGTTCATACTGCGGGTGAAATCGCCTGAAGAAAGGCCGGAGTCCACGATACCCGATTCCCGGTTTTTCATCCCTGCATAGATATACACTCCGCGGAACTTGATCTCAGCAAAAAGTTGCTGTAAGCGCGCATTGCTGACGCCCACACGGCTATCGGTCCACGTCCCTGCCGTCGGATCCCATCGGTCATACCCCTTCATGGAGCCGGCGCCGACGATATAATCCACTCCGGCGCTCCAGCTGAAGCGTTTGCTCAAATCCAACGACTTGCTCAAGCCGCCTTCCTGCCAGATACCGTTACCTTGCGAGTACCGGCCCTGATTCCAGGACCCGATCATATATGGTGCGAGTCGTTGAGAGGCCGCCTGACCTGTCAACGATGCATGATATTCTACTTCAACCGGCTCCCAGGCCATGGCTACCATTGGCATCAGGACCGATAGAATTATAGTATAAAACCGTTTCATTCTGCAAAGGTAACAAAAACAATCCATAAAGTAGCTATGCCACCTATATAATATATAATTATTCTTGTACCTCGAGGCCTCCGGCTGGTTCGGGAGTGCGGTCGGGTTTAAGCCATTTGCCTTTGAACATGCGGATGAGGAAGATTATGCCGCGGAAAGAAAGTTCGATGGCCATGGCAATCCATACACCACGGAGGCCCATAGTCGGTGCCATTATGGCAGCCAACGGAATACGTACCAGCCAAATACTGCCGAAGTTCATGATGGCAGGCAGGGTGGTGTCGCCCACGCCCACGAAGGCCCCGTAGGCTACTATGGAGGCTGCATACATCGGTTCGGCCCAGGCCTCGATACGAAGCACTTGAACACCTTCGGCGACGATCTCTTTTACGGGTGTCATGATGCCCATCATCAAGGGCGCCGCAAGGTACATCACAAGGCCCATGAAGGTCATGATAACCACCCCGAGGACAACCGTGAGATAGCAGAAACGGCGTGCGAGGTCGTAGCGCGAGGCCCCGTAGCACTGCCCGCAGAGCGTTGTGGCGGCATCTCCGATGCCGAAGCCCGGCATGTAGCACAAACTCTCGGCAGTGACGGCGAAGGCGTTGGCGGCAATCGCCACCATGCCGAGCGGTGCGACGATGACTGTTATGGTGATTTGGGCGCCGCAGAATATGGCGTGTTCGAGCGTCATCGGTATGGCAATTTTGGACGCACGTCGCAAAATGGCCCGTGTGGGGCGGTANCGNCCNCGGAAATGTGTGGTTTTCAGTTCCGTATCCTTCTCGCGGAAGCATAGCCAGTACATCATTGCTCCTGCACAGCAACATTCGGCTAANACAGTNCCCAACGCTGCCCCNAACACTCCAAGACCTGCGCCGGGCACCCATAAGTGAAGGCCGAGTATGTGGATTTCGCGCGACTGGAANATCAGGAAAAAGTTGAACACCACGTCCAGCACGCACATTGCCACATTAAGAAGACCCGGAACCTTCATGTTTCCTGCACATCGGAGCATGCCCCCGGCCAGGTAGTTCATGGTCAGAATGGGCAACGCTGCCACAAAGGTCAGGAAATAAATCGAAGCTCCATGGGTTATTTCCGGCGAACCGCCGAGCCAACGGGGTAGGGGAAACGCAATTGCCACGCCAATGAGAGCTATGACGGTACCGATNANCAGGCAGGTGGCGANGCCCTGACGNAGNACATCGCGTGCNCCGGCGAAATCCTTAGCCCCAAGGCGATGCGCTACCTGGACAGAGAAGCCCATCGTTATCATTGAGCAGATGCCCCAGAACATCCAGAGGCTGCTGTTCATCAGTCCTACNGAAGCTGCGCCCACTTCGCCGAGTTGCCCAACCATCGACGCGTCGATATACTGCATCAGAATTGTTGACAGTTGGGCAATGATTGCCGGGGTGGCCAGCTTGGCGGTAAGGCTCAGTTGGTCACGCAAAGTCAGAGGTAAGCCNTCGCNTATTTGGGTNATATCGGNCATTGATGTTGCAAAGTTAAGCAAAATCCAAATTAAATTCGTAACTTCGCGCAAAAATTGAACCAATGGCCGATTTATCCCTCTTACAAAGACTCGACGGCATCGAAGGCCGATTCGAAGAAGTGAGCACCCTTATCACTGACCCTGCGGTGATTGCCGATATGAAACGTTATGTGCGCTTATCCAAAGAGTATAAGGAACTTGAAAAACTCGTTGGAGCGACTCGGCGTTACCGTGGTTTGCTGAATGATATCGAGGAGGGAAAAGAGCTGCTTGCAGGCGAAACCGACCCCGATATGAGGCAGATGGCCAAAGAACAGATGGACCAAGCTGCCGAGGAGTTGCCCAAACTTGAGGAAGACATCAAACTGATGCTCATTCCCGCCGACCCCGAGGACTCCAAGAATGCAATCCTGGAGATTCGCGGCGGTACCGGTGGCGACGAAGCCGCCATCTTCGCAGGCGACCTCTGCAAGATGTATATGAAATACTGCGAGAGTAAGGGTTGGAATGTAGCCGTAACTTCGGCCAGTGAGGGAGCAGCCGGGGGGTATAAGGAAATCATACTCGCCGTGACCGGCGACGGGGTTTATGGTACGCTCAAATATGAGTCGGGAGTGCATCGTGTGCAGCGAGTGCCTGCCACTGAGACGCAGGGGCGCGTTCACACCTCGGCTGCCACAGTTGCCGTGCTACCAGAAGCCGANGCTTTCGACGTTGAAATAAACGAGGGCGAAATTAAGTGGGACACATTCCGGTCCAGCGGTGCCGGCGGCCAGAATGTCANCNAGNTGGAGTCCGGCGTAAGANTGCGATACATGTGGANGAATCCNAACACAGGGGTGGCTNAAGNGATACTTATCNAATGTACCNAAACCNNCGACCAACCCAANNATNAGGAGAGGCGCTCTTAGCNGACTGCGAACATTTATCTATGACAAGGAGCATCAGAAATACATCGACGACATCGCATCGCGCCGCCGAACCATGGTGAGCACCGGCGACCGCAGCGCCAAGATCCGCACCTATAACTACCCTCAGGGACGAATCACCGACCATCGAATCAATTATACCATATATAATCTTCAGGCTTTTGTCGACGGCGACATTCAGGATGTTGTTGACCATCTGATCATTGCCGAAAACGCCGAGAAACTGAAAGCCGCAGAACTTTAATATACCAACGATATGAAACGTACAGAACTTGTAAATAATATCTTTGAGAAGAGGTCGTTTCTCTGCGTGGGACTCGACACCGACATTAAAAAGATTCCCGCTCATCTGCTTGAAGGCGCAGAGCATCCGGTACTTGCCTTCAACAAGGCTATCATTGATGCCACCGCACCTTTCTGCGTGGCATATAAACCAAACCTCGCCTTCTACGAGTATCTTCCCGAAGGACATCAGATTCTTGCCGAGACCGTAAAGTACATTCGCGAAAAATATCCAGACCAGTTCATCATCGCCGATGCCAAACGCGGCGACATAGGCAACACCGCAAAGCTCTACGCTCGCGCCGTGTTCGAGACGCTCGATTTCGACGCCTGTACCCTGGCGCCGTACATGGGCGAGGATTCCGTGCGGCCCTTCCTCGACTATGAAGGCAAATGGTCCATCATCCTGGCGCTGACTTCCAATCCCAGCTCAAAGGACTTCGAGATGGTGCGCGACAGCAAGGGGACCCCGCTCTATGAGCGCGTTGTTCGTCGGAGTGCCCACTGGGGTAATCCCACCAACACTATGTATGTAGTAGGCGCCACACAAAGCGAGCATTTCGATGCAATCCGCGCTGTGGCTCCCCGCCACTTCCTGCTCGTACCCGGAGTCGGCGCGCAGGGAGGAAGTCTGGAAGAGGTTGCTGCCCACGGCCTTATTGATGAATGTGGTTTGCTCGTGAACAGCTCACGTGCAATCATTTATGCATCCGACGGTGAGGATTTTGCAGAAGCCGCAGGGAAGGCCGCCAAGGAAGTGCGCGACCAAATGGCAGAATTACTCGTTAAATATCTCTCAAAATAGGCTCAACGTTTGGATGCATCCGAGGAATTTTGTATTTTTGCAAAGTAAAATCAAATCTCCCGGAAATGAATCCAAACAGCTTAGTCTCTATAGATGACATCAGCAAGCAGGAAATGTTGGACTTGCTCCAACGTGCTCGGTATTTTGAAGAAAATCCCAACAGCATGCTTCTGAACGGACGGGTCGTGGCGACGCTCTTTTTTGAGCCCTCTACACGAACCCGTCTTAGTTTTGAAACGGCAGTGAACCGCCTCGGAGGACGTGTAATCGGTTTCTCGGATGCGTCCACTTCCTCAACGTCGAAGGGAGAGACGCTCAAGGACACAATCAAGATGGTTTCCAACTATGCCGACCTGATCGTGATGCGTCATCACCTCGAAGGAGCAGCGCGATATGCCACCGAGGTAACCGAAACGNCTATAGTCNACGCCGGCNATGGTGCCAACCAGCATCCTTCGCAGACAATGCTCGACCTCTATTCGATTCTGAAAACTCAGGGCACGCTGGAGAACCTGACTATAACGTTGGTGGGGGATCTCAAGTACGGGCGTACGGTACACTCGCTCCTGCAGGCCATGCGTCATTTCAACCCCACATTCAACTTCGTGGCACCCGAAGAATTGCGCATGCCGGCCGAGTACCGGGAGCTCNGCGACCGCTACGGCATCAAATATNCCGAACATCGCGACTTCTCCCCGGGGGTCATCAACGAGTCCGACATTATATATATGGCCCGTGTGCAACAGGAGCGCTTTT